>Ga0256406_1004813_pt1 | contig 15021 bp, 9 predicted proteins | sample RumenRJG_03DNA_FD_185986 | JGI IMG/M metagenome (GOLD analysis project Ga0256406, IMG submission 185986) | Bovine rumen microbial communities from Lethbridge, Alberta, Canada - RJG_03 | ecosystem: Host-associated > Mammals > Digestive system > Stomach > Rumen | place: Canada: Alberta | collected... | reverse complement strand
AAACCGGTGAGGAGAACGCTGACTTGAAGGAGTGGCGTGAGTTGCAGACCCGCTGGAATGAGTTTGGATGCTTCATTCCGCTCTACCGCACGCATGGCCAGTGGCCTTTGCGTGAGGTGTGGAACATCGCGCCGGAGTCACATCCTGCCTACAAGGCCATTGTATGGTACGACCGCCTGCGCTATCGTCTGATGCCCTATATCTATTCGCTTGCCGGTGCCGTGCACTTCAGTGACTATACGATGATGCGTGCGCTGGTGATGGACTTCAATGGTGACGATAAGGTCTACAATGTCAAGGACCAGTGGATGTTCGGGCCCTCGCTCATGCCTTGCCCCGTGGCGAAGTACCAGGCACGTAGCCGTGAGGTCTATCTGCCCGCTCAGCGTGGTTGGTATGACCTGCTCTCAGGCAAGCACTACGATGGCGGACAGACCATTACTGCCGACGCACCGCTGGAGCGTATACCGGTCTTTGTGCCCGAGGGAAGCCTGCTGCCACTGGGCCCGGAAATGGAATGGAGCGACGAGAAGCCTGCGGAGACCATCGATCTTTATGTCTTCGCCGGTCGTGACGGCAGTTTCACGCTCTATGAGGACGAGAATACTAACTACAACTACGAGAAAGGACGCTATGCCACCATCCCGATGACATGGAACGAGCGCCAGCATACGCTGACTATCGGCGCCCGCAAAGGTACGTTCAATGGTATGCTGAAGAACCGTAAGTTCAACGTTATCCTTGTCAGCCCTACGCATGCGCAAGGCCTTGACATCGACCATGTGGTCAAAGGTAAACTGGTCAAGTACAGTGGGAACCGAGTCGTTGTGACGCTGTAAACTGTATTTTGCTCACAAGTGGAGCATATTTGCCGGCCCAAATGGGAGGCAGATCTCTGCTTTATGAAACATAAGAGGAGGAAGACGGTACAGATCTCGTCTTCCTCCTTATTATATATAGCTATATAACATGGTGTATAGGCTATATGACCTTCTTCATTTAATTCTTGCCATATTCTTTGCGGTTGCATCCGTAGGATCAATATTCAGAATGAGACGCGCATAGCGTGCGGCACTTTGCTTGTCGCCTTCATTGTAGGCATGGAACATGGCATAGTTATATGCTGTTTTTATCATATCCATTTGCCCCTTTGTAGGTTCAGCCTTAGCAAGAATGGCATTACACATTGCCTGGTAATATGGCCATGCGGAGCCGCTCTTGGCTTGTGGATCCCTTAGATTTGTTTCGTAGGCGCCATGGTAGTAGTACACAATATATAGCTGGTTCCAATTCTTGTGCTTACTTTCAAATTCCTTGTACACACTGTCTAACTGTGCATAGGCTGTATTGACATCACCTTTGTCGGCAATGGCCTTTTCCAACTGGTCGTGGTAGATTTCCGTCCAAAGGTAGTAGTCGTAGTCTGAAACTTTATGCAGTTGGTGCAGGTAGTTGAGATAAGCTTTCCCTGCTACATCATATCGTCCGTCTCTTTTCAAATCGTGTATGATGTTGTTGACCTGCTGTTTGACATGGTTGACATCGTCGGCACTTCCGATAGAGTCGTTGTTGAGATAATCAGCCAATGCGCCAAGAGACAGATCGTATCGCCCCAGTCCAAAATAGGCACTGCTCAGATAGAGATTGTCGCGTACAATATGTTCAAAACCTGCCACATGTTGATAGTGGTCTTTCAGTTTCTCGGCAAAGGGCAAAGCCTCCTGAAAGCGTCTCAACTCTGTCAGGCTGTAGAATATCGGCCGGTCAAAGTCTGTTGACGTGGGGAAATGGCGGTAACCCATCTGTGCTACTTTCACACACTTGTCGTACTGGTTGTTCATATAGAGCGAATAGGCGTAGCGCACAAAATCAGCCTCAGCCATCTGTAGTGTGTCGGCTGTCTGATAAGCCTCTACGGCCTTGGCGGCATTACCGCTTTTGAACCAGAGCATTGCCTTTGTTAACTGCACGGGATAGTCCGGCAGATTTTTTTTCATCTCGTCCAGCACTTTAATAGCTTTCTCAGGACTCTGCGTGGCAACAATTTGGATGTATCGGTCGTAAGCCACCTCGTATCTTGGGTTGACGTGAAACGCTTTTTCATATAGCTCGGCAGCCTTCGCGCTGTCACCGCCAAACGCCGTCATGTCACCCTCCAGCAAGTAAGCCGAGGCGTTGTCGGGTTGATACTTTCGGGCTTTAGCCAGATAGAGCTTGGCCTTGTCCAAGTCATGATTCATGTAATAGCTTCTGGCTATGCATACCTGCGCATTGCTGTTCTTTCCATATCGGGCAGACAACTTGACCGCTAAGGTGTCGGCCAGTGTGGAGTATTTCTTTAAGCATAGCGCCAATGCCTCCTGCATGGCTGACAGGTTGGACTGTGCCCTTGCGCCTGTGCTCAGGCAAAGGGCAAGTCCGATGATAACAACGGAGATATATCTGTTCATAACCATTCTTTCTTTATCTTGAATAACTGTTTCAAACTAAAGTTATAGCGAACGCTGAGGTTCAGAGTGCTGAAGAAACTGCATTGCAACAACTGAGGCATGTCCAGTCCCGCCGGCATGAAACCGTGGATCAGATAGTTGGACGAGGTGAGCATCAAGTCCATGTGGCGGGTCAGATGCCCGATGAGATTAAAGCCGACGACTCCACCCACTTTGTAGTCTTTTCCACTCTGTACGGGTATGTATAGTGCCGTATGGTTCTCTGCGATCGACTCTCCGGCATTGATGGTAGCACTGAGATGTGGTTTGGTGGCAAGCGCGACGCCCATAAAGGCTTCTAACGTAAAGGGACGCTGACGTGATGAGGACAAGGCTGCAGATACATCCATGTGATAGGCGAGGGAGAACATCCCGATGTCGTATTTATGATCCCACAACCCATAACGGCTATGCGCCAGTTGGTTTGACGACTCGTCCTGATAGACATCGTTGTAATAGGTCGGAGCAGTATAGCTCAGACGCACTTGCTCGTATGCCAGACGCACGCCCGACACATAACTGAAATGGTATTCAGCATAGCCGCCATAGTTGTATCCCATATTGTTGCAGCCTTCGTAGACAGGAGAGTTGCGGAAAAGAAAGTTGGTACCGCCCAAGACTCCTATACGCACGTCGTTGAGACGGCGCATGAAAAAGTCGGTGGTCTCATCACTCTGGTATTTCTTGGGTAACATATAGACGCTGACACCTGCCTCTATGGAGAATCCACGGTCTATGTATCTCTTATACCAGTCGACGTTGTTATAAGGTATATGATAGTGTGTCCACGTATAGCGCGGCTCCAGAAACAATTGCAGATTGTCGGTCAACCGCCCCGCCACATGTAATCCGGCAGAAAGGCCTTGCACCCAGTTGCAAAATGGTGTGCCCGTCTGTGTTTTCTTTAATTTACCTTTCTCTACGCCGAGTACCAACCAGCCTGTCAGAGGCTGACTCCACCGGAAGTGACGTGAGAATCCCCATGGATTGACAAGCATGTCCAAGCGGCCTCCGGCGTAGTTGGCAGGATAATCTGTGGCGGCCATTGCTCCGTCGTGTTGGATAGCGTTGCTATATTCCTGATGCCAATACGTACTGCGCATGAACAGTGACCCCCGCAGTCCGATAGCCGGTGAAAGCCATCTGCCGATGGCAAGACTATAGCTGCTGCCCCGGCTACTCAGAACAGAGAGACTGCTGCTGTTGTTGAACGCAACACCTTGACAGTACTCAACAAACCAAGGTTTCCACCATGATGGCGGTTCGATGCCGTCGCCGTCTCCCCGGCGATAACGGGGAGAGATGTACTTCCGTCGTATCTCTGGCGAAAGATTATTGCGCAGATAATAGATGTAACTGACATACATGCCATAGAAGAAATCGTATTTGCGCCAGTTGCGGTTGCCCGACACATCGACTTGGTCACCCGCTATGCCTGCGTAAGGCTCTATGGCGAAAGACGCGTGCGGGCCGGTATAGAACTTCAGTTGCAGTCCGGCGTGCACATCTCCCGCCGTGGCACTTTCCTTACTGTGGCGGTTTTGGCTGTGGGACATGCCCAGACCGAAGACAGCCGACACGTTTAAATGTCGTGAAGAGCGGTAGCCTGCGAAGTAATTGGAGAGATTGAAAAGATAGTCAAGACCTCCATGGTACTTTACAAAAGTATAGTAATAATCAGCCTGATAGCCCGACTCTGCCTGCAGAGACAGCCGGAAGGAACTTAGGGGTGACAACTCTTTGCCGACAGCTATACGCATTCCTTCCAGTATGCCGTAGTGATAGTTGCTGCTTACGGGTGCTATACGCTCCATGGCAAAGCCTCCCTCAATATACAGATGGTCTAACCAACGCTTGGTGAAAGTCTCTCCATGATGCACATACTCGTTTTCCAGCACATACTTCCGTGCGTTGAGTCCTTGGGCCGTATTGCGGTGGACAGTATGGAGCGTATCACCACGCAAGAACACTTCCTCGTCGATGCTGTCCGGCAGGGTGGGGGAGGCGGCTTTGGCCTGCGCCTTAGCCTTCGATGCGAAGAGGAGCATGGCGCACACTGCAAAGAGAAAGAGTATGTGAGTTCGTTTCATGATCATGACTGTTCATTTGTTTTCTTTGCCTCAGACTCAGAATTGTTGTTATGTTCAGTCTTTGGCACTTCCACGGAATCCGTGTTTTCTTTTGTCTTGGCGTTGTCGTTGTCGTTGGCCTTGATACTGTCTTCTGCGTTGTCACTGGCTTTGTCATCGGCTTTCGACCCAGAGTCCGTTTCCGGCTTTTGCCTTGATTGCTGGATGAGCGTGAACATTTGCCTGTATTTGGCTATGTCCCTTGAGCGGTAAGGGTGCTTCTTGCGCAGGTCGTCGCTGATGTTTCCCTCATTGAAATACAGACGCAGATAGCTGGGCTGCAGGTCGAAGCTGTGCTGGAAGAATGCGAGATAGAACGGCACCTTCATGTCTTTCAGCTTTTGCTGTTCAGCCTCGTGGGCTTCCATGGCCTTCTCATATCGTATCAGAGAGTCGGGATTGGACTGCTGCAGGCGCAGGAACTCTTCCGTGGTCAGTTCTTGAAAGGCGCTGGCTGTGCCCAAAGGGGGTTCCTTTCCTGCTTCATCGCTCCAGATGATTCCCTTCAGATACCATTTCTTTGGGTCACTGTCTTGCATTTGGTCGACATATCGTTCTGCTTCCTGTCTGGTCTTACCCATCTGGCTGTGCAATTCAGCATACAGCACGGCGCGGTTGTCGGGATTAGAAGCCAATACATAATCATAGGCACGCTTGAAGGCAGCCTCTTCGTCGGGTGTGCGGTTGGCCTTGAAGAAGTCGCGAACAAAGGTGATCATACTCGTCAGTCTTGTCACTCGGTCATCGTTTCCTCCGCTTTGCAACAGATCAATGATGTACTGTGCAGTGTCGAGCTTCTGGTCTTGGAAATAAGTGATGGCCTGGTTGAGGAGTATCTCTTTTCGGTTGCGTACAAATCCAGTGCTATGATCTGTGGCATTAAGCAAGCGGACATCAAAGTCAACGAAGGGTCTGAGCACAGAAGCGTCGTAGATGCCATGCGCGATGTTGTGCAGAGCCTTGTTGTTGGCGATCCATGGCGAGAAGCGTAGAAGCTGATAAGCCGGCTGCTTCACCATGTGGCGATAAGCCACCTCCGTGAGGGTGTCGAGTTCGGTACTGTCTTTGATGGCTGCAAAGAGATTGAAGAAATCACCATCGGAAAGGTCTCTTCTGCCAGAGACGTAGTCTTGTTTGTGCGCGAAATACTCGGCGACGGCCTCGCCGGCGTTCATCACGTGGTCGATCTCGTATTGATAGGAGCATTTCATGCGCCGTTGTGACTCCAGCACCGGCACCACATCGCGGTCGTACCATGGAAGTTGCTTGATTTGCGCGAAGGCATTGTCGCCGGCATCCACGGCTATCTGTCTGATGCGTTCGGCTTTGGCCGTGTCCTGAGCAGCCAGTGCCTCCGCCACGTCGAGCCACGTAAACACCTTTACGGTAGGGGCGGGCAACCTCACGTAATCGGCTTTGCTGCCCAGTCGGGCGAGCAACATGCGCTGTGCTTTCACGGCGCGTCGCTCAGCCAGTGCACGGTTGACACTCAGACTGCCATCTGGCGAGGCGGCACCCTCTATGCGTATCTGGGTGAGGCGGTCGCCGTATGACGACATCTCTTTGCTCAAATTGTTGAGAATGATGTCGTTGAGCGAGTCTCGTGTCAGCTCATCCGTACCCACAACGAAACGCAACTGCATATCCCGCGGGACATCACGCACGCGCGACTCTGCCTGGTCATAGAATTCGTTTGACAATGGCAGCGGCGCTACCACGGTGTTGAAGTTCAAGAATTTAAAAGGCTTGTAGCTCAGACAACTGCCGGTGCCTTCACCGTTGTTGTCGTAGGCTTTATGCGTATAGTCCTCTATCGTTACGAAATATACGCATTTATAGCTTTTGTCCTTGTCGGGTTTGCGAAAGACGACATTCGTGTCGAGGTCGAAGGGCTTGTCGGCAGCGAGCTCGGGCAGGGGATGGTAGCCCACGGCGACGGGGTCGTGATGCATATAGTCAAAAGCCATACGGCGATCTTGTAGTATGTGGTATTTATGTCCTTCATAGACCATGGGGCGCATATACGCTACGGTGTCTTCGGTCTGACATTCAATGACCAAAGGCTGAATCATCAGCCGGTTGGTGGTGTTGGTGGTTCCTGCGGGCAGATGGGCATTGATGTTGAAGCTCACCTCCCATCCGGTGTCAATGGAGGGAACCTTCTTGAACACGGCCTGACGCTGTTTGGCGGTGACTTCCACCTCACCGATTTCGATAGCGGCCTGTCCCTGTATCATTTCGGTGTATTCTGTCTTGCCTGCGGTGACGGCTACCGCACAGGCTCCGTCATCGCCGAGCACCAGCACACCCATGCCATCCTCCACACGTGCCGTGAAGGTGCCATTGGCCTTGGAGTCTTTCATCTGGAAGTTGAAAGAGGCGACCATGTGGTCTACCTCCATGCCGGATCCACCGGGCAGGTTGTCCTGCTTGAAGGCCGCATTCAGCTGGCTGGCATATTTCTCCGCCATCTTGTAGGTATTGCACACATGATAGTGCACCTTGCCGTACTTAGGCTTGGACTTATTGCCGAAAGTCTTCTGCATGATGGCGAAGTGGGCATCGAACCTTTCTCCCGCATTGCTGCCCTGAGCGTCCGCGGATAGCGGGCAGAGTAGCAGAAACATCATGAAGCAGACGACAGAATGAATATATGTGCTGATAATTCTCATTGCTGATCCGAAATAATCTATTTAAGTATATAGGACAACGTGACACCGAAATTGGTTGGCAGCAGTGAGTATCCGCTGGCGTTGGTCTTTACGCTGCCGTCTTGTGTATAGTCGTTATAGTTGTCGCCCTCATAGTATTCTTTTCGCCAATAGCCGACAATTCCTATGCCTGTGTGGAGGTCGAGGTTGAGTCTTCTCGACAGGGTGACCACGCAGCCGAGGACAAAGCCTCCACCGACAGCGTCGCCATTATAAACCTTGCCCTTCCACTTGATGTCGTAGTCGGCGGCAACAGCTCCCACTCCCATATAGACTCCGTGTATCGGGCGGTGTGACAGATAGTATCGCCACTCCGGTTGCAGACAGACAACGCGTGAGGGTTGAGTGTAGAGCGGCCGGCGTCCGTAACCCACCTGTATGCCCACCGTGGAGTTGTTGGTCACTCCGATTTCAACACCGCCGTTGAACACGCCCAAGGCATCCCACAGCAGATTGGTGCGGGTCGCGAGCATCTGTGCCCTGACGGCAGTGTGGGTCAGAACCAAGAGCAAGACGATGCCGGTCAGGCGTCGTGACAGGAGTCGTAAGAATGGAATATTCTTCATGTTTTGCAATGTTTCAACAAAGCAACGCACGCCGGTGGTCACGATGGCATGCGGGCCACCGGCGTTGCGTTTAGTGTATGTTTAGATGGCCTCGCCTGTTGTCGGCTTGAACGACGAGTCGTCTTCAATCCACCGAGCAAGTTTGGCATTGAGCGTCACCTTGGTAGAGGAATAGACAGTTATATGTATCGTGTAGCTGTGCCCTGCCTCAAAAGACCTTCCATTGGCAAGCTCGATGGGCACGCGGATAGCATGGTATGTGACGCGCTTGGTGCCGTCAGGGTTGATCTCCTCAAGATTGATGTTCATGGTATATATGCTGCCGGTCGGTGGGAGAGGCACGATAACGGCACCGTCCAGTAGTGTCTCCTCGCCGGTTGCCTTAGGATAGACAGCGTCTTGGCCCGGGTAGATCTGGTCTTGGAGATCTCGCAGCGACACGGAGTCTACTCCTACATTATTATATATGTAGCCCACGACCTTGCCTTCGTTGCTTCTGTCAGTGGCATCGGCCACACGGAGCTGCACGGCTCGTGGAACATTGGCCACGGAGAGGCTCTTGATGCCGGTCTTGGAGGCTGGCACGAAACTGCCGTTGGCATCTTTCCCGGCCTTGATGGAGAACTTCAGCCGCATGAAAGCGTGTTTGAAGTTCATCTGAGCCGTTCCGTTGGTTTCGGGATGCTGGCGGAAGTATTTTGCGCTGTAGGCATAGTAGTCGGTCAGATTCTCGGCAGCTCCCCACAACACGTCGGTATATCCGTTGACCGGGATTTTAGCCGTTACGGCTGTTGACTCATATTTTATACTGTCTGCCTCGGGGTAGATGCCGTAGAAGCTGTAAGAGTGCCCGTTGCCTGTGGGATAATAGTATATCTTGCCGTCAGCCCACTCTATGTCGGTGTACTCTTTGGCATTGCCGTCTGTTTTTATCGTGGCGTTTGCCTTTACGTTGTCCATCCACACCGAGTAGGAATTGGCCGTGCGTTGTGACCAGTCGATGGGGAATTTGAGTCCATTCTCCATCTGTCGGGTGGCCAGGCAGAAGATGTGCAGCCCTTTCTGCTCAAAGTTCTGCTGGTCGTCCGACTCTATACTTGCTCTCGTTATGCTTTCAGCCTTGGACGACAGGAGGATCTTCACGTTGCTGTTGACAGCCGTGGAGGGTAAGTCGGTGTCGGTGTTGCTGACATCCCCGTTGACCGGGTCTGATGACGAGCAGCCTGTCAGCGTAATGGCCAGCAGGGCCGCTGCGTAAAGAAAGCTTCGTCTTTTCATGATGATAGAATTTATGTGTTACTTATCCTCGTCCACGTCGATGTCTTCGCCCTTAATCCATGGAGAGAGTGTGGTGGAGATTTGTATATCTTTGAGACCGTAGATCTTGATGTTGACATTGTAGGAGTGTCCCTTGAGGAAACTTCCCTTGATAGGTCTGATGACAGCCTTCTGAGAGAAAGTCTTGTCCGTATATCGGTCTTGCTTCCCAGTGGGGTCATGGTAGATAAGCACATGTTGTTTCATGTTCACAACGATAGTGTAGTGATCAGCCGGTGCCACGATCAGAGACTCGCCAACGGACTTCGGGTTGGATGTCGATGTTGCGGCATCGAAATCCGGGTGAACGACATTGTTATTGTTTTTACTGATTTCTATCAGGCTTGAGTTGGCGGAGGCGTCCGCGCGTGCCTTGAGGACGAGCGCGGCGCTGTCTTCGCTAAAGACAGCCAGTGTCGCATCGCTGCTGAGGTGAGTGTCCGGTGTGTAGGCAACAATCAGGTTACCTTTGTCTTTGGAATACACTTTGATGCCAGTGATATACACGCCGTTGGTCGGGTCTGCTTCTGTTGCGGAATTGGCCGTTACGGTGAAAGTCAGGCGTGTGAGCTCGTGATGGAAGTTCAACTGAGGCTGCACATTACGTCGTGCGGCGAAAGCGGAGTAGTAATTGTTCTCCTTGCCCGTCTGTTGTCTCATTGTTTCCTGCTGCTCTTTGGTAAGCTCAGCCTTGGCCGTCATCAGATCCTGCGAGCCGTCGATGGAGAAGGGCAGAACGAGACAGCCGGGGAAATTAATATCCTTACCGGGCGTGTCGTTTGTCGGGTCTGTGGCATTGTCGGCATGGTAAGCCCAAAAGTCGAAATTGCCCGTGGGTGGATAGTACTTCACGGCATTGTCCGTACGCTGTGCCGTTCCCGTTGCATTGTCAGCCGGTGTTGTCATAGAGGTGAAGTTGTAGAGGATATCCCCTGTGGCGTTTCCATCCATGTCAAGTTCCCGAGAGAGGTTGGTCGTGCCCTTATCCACCATGAAGACGTTGATGGTCTGACCGGCCCACTTGTTTTCCGTGATGATGGTAGAGCCGTCGGTGTCGACCAGTCCGCCTACCGTACCTGTGCCGCGCGTGTAGATGGAGGCCTGCGGAGCAGACACAGACAGCTGAATGGCCGGTGTGGAGTGCGCAACTGTCGAGCCAGTGTCGTTGCCCGGATTGTCGTTGCTGGAGCAGGCCGTCAGAAGGGCTGCTGCAGAGCAGAGTAATAGAAATCCTTGTTTCATAACTTCTGGGATTTAAAGTGAATGTATATTTTAAATTTAATAGTCTTTACTTGTCTTGATCCACCTCTATGTTTTCAGACTTGATCCATCCTGTGGTAGATGCGGACACTTCGCATTCTTTGTAACCGTAGCAGGCGATGCGTATGACATATTCGTAGCCTGGACGGAAGATATACTGCTTGGTGGCCGCATCGTAGCTGACGGCGTTGTCGGTGGGCGCCGAGATGATGTAGTCGCTGTGAAAGAGATGTGGTTTGCTATAGTCGATGTTGCCATGCTCGTCGGGGTGGAAGAGGTAATAGTCAAACCCCATCTTGTAGCTGTTGGCCGGTGGCAGCATGATGCTCTCGCCAAGCGTCACGGCGGGGCGCTCCATCAGTGTGTACTGTGCGAGGCTATCTGCCCAATGCATTTGGTAGCGGTCGTCGGAGCCGACATAGTCTCCCGGCGTGGTGCCGTCGGGCGAAGGCTCGCGCAGCCTCAGTGTCCCTGTGATGGCGGGATTGGCATGCAGCCCCACGTTGCCGGTGTTTTTGTCGGCGACGACAAGTCGTCCGCCCACACATCCGGTAAGGGTGATGCCGCGTATGCACACTTGGTTTGCGGAGGTGTCGGCGGCGATGGCCTCGAAGCGTATCTTGGTGAGCACATGCTTGAGGTCGATGACCGGCTGGACGTCGTGCTGGGCGGCCAGGGTGGAGTATTTGCCAATGCCGACAATCTGTCGTCGCACGTCGGGTGCGATGGTCAGCTTGCCATAGCGCTGCTGCATCAGCGAGTCGGTGACGGGCGCGGCGCAGCCAACCATTACGTCCTGTGCGCCGTCCACGGTCAGGTCGACATAGACCTGGTCCTTATCGCGGTGCACTTCGGAGGAGCTTACCTTGTGATCGTCGGTATAATAGGCATAGAAGTCATTGGGCGCCATGGGATACTTCTTGCTGTAATAGCGTCTTGTGGTGTTGCCTGTTTCCGGATCAATCAGGTCCATGGCCCCTGTGGAGTCGTTGACGAGCCGTGCCAGTTGCCCTATGGCCTGGTGTCCGCCGTCCATCAGGCAGTATACGCCGTCGGCGTCACTGCTTGTGGTCTTGGAATAGTCGCCCCCGTCGTTGAGCCCGTCTTCGGCGTCAGCGCCATTTCTGTAAGCCAGCACGTAGAAGTCGGATTGGGGAGCCTTGAGACCGATGCTGGTCTTTGTAAAGGAGCCGGTGCCGCGTGAGGCTATTAGCGTGAAGAAGGCCTGTGGCCGCAACGACACCATGATGGGTGCCGTGTAGGCCGTCTCGCCCCCACCTTTCTGGTAGGACACTTCCGGGTCGGAGCTGCCGCAGCCCATGAGGAGGGTGACAGCCGCCATGAGGGTGACTATATATATAAGGTGTGGATATGTCTTGTTCTGTATCATGTTTGTTCTCTTCTTATTGTTCGATGAGCTGTGTGCTGCCCGAGGAGATCCACTTGTCGATGCCCCAGTCGTCCGACGTGGAGTTTAGGATGTCCTGCGCGTCGATACGCAGAGGATTGGCAATGTCGAGAACTCCCTCTTTGGCCGTTTGCCACACGTATTTCCCATCTGCGTCGTACCCCAGCAGCTTGCTCTCGTTGAGCGTGTACATCAGGTTGATCTTGCCTTGGATGCGTCGGCGGATGGTCTGCCCGTGGTCTGTGACGGTGGTAAAGACGACTACCTGCAGGATGCCGGGGCCGGTGAATATCTGTTCAGTGTTGCTGTGTATGACACCGAGCGCGCTGAACGAGCCTTCGCCGGAGAGTGCCGTGTTGGCATAGCTGTCGGCCGGTGTCAGCCGGACGGGGATGAGCATCTTGTATGTTTTCCCCACGCTCATGCGTCGTGAGAAGATGTTGATGCTGGCTGGTATGCCCGAGAGGTCGGCCACCACACTATCGATCTTGAAGGTCACACCCTCCGTGTTTTGTTTTTCGATATTAAACTTTAAGGTGATGGACTGGGTGATGGGTATGGGATGGAACGTGACGTGATTGCCGCTGCCCTGCACGATGGAGCGCACGTTTGTGGAGTCGGCATACACGCTGGCTCCGCCGCTGACGACATATTCGGTATAGTCGTTGAGGTCTTTCCATACAGGCAGGAGGCGACGGACCTCAGCGCTGGCACTTGAGTAGGCCTTATAGTGGAGTGCCAGCGTGGAGAAGCCCCATGCCTTGTCGCTCGACGAGGCTATGCTGTCAAACTGGCTGAAGTCGTAGGCTGAGGTGTCGGCATTCAGGGTCAGGAACTTATATTCACCTTGCAACAGAGGGAAGTGCCGCGTCGTGTCGGGCTCGTCCCCAGTCTGGACAGGATAGAGAAAGCGTCCGGTGCCGTTGGCGGTGGCGCACCGTATGGCATATTTTGTGGCATGGATGATACGCTGGCCCAAGATGATCATGGTGTCGGGGAGTGCGCCCGCCTCCGACTGAAAACTGAACGTGGTGGTGGAACTATGTGGATGAACATCCTCATAGCACAGCCTTACGTCGGTCGTGTCACGGCAGCCGGTCATCACGCAGGCCAGGATGCCGGCAAATATCGTCTGTATGATATGCTTGCTATTCATCGTCTTCTTCCTTTTTCCTGTCATCGCCTTCTTCTTTTTTGCGTGCTGCCTTGTCGTCGGCCGCATTGGTGACTGTACTTTGCAACGCTGACTGATCGCTGCCGCCGGACGCGGCCGCTGTTTCAGACTTGCTGTCGCGTTTGTCGCTCTTGGCATTTTTGCCTGAGCCCTTTGCGTGACTGGCAGGTATGTCTTGCTGCTTGGCCTCCTGCGCTCTGCTGATAGAGTCGTAGAGGTGCTCAAACTCGTCGAGCACCATGTTATACAGACTGTCGGCATAGTAGTGTTCGAGCCGCTGTCTGTGGCGCATGTCGTTGATACTGTCGATGGCGTCGCGGAACTGCTCGTCCACCTCGTAGCGCCGACGGTAGAGTTCGGGCAGCGTCTTCTTGCCCATGCGGAAGACAAGACCCACATGTATGTCGCTGATCACGGGGAAGGGCAGTACGTGGCGGGCGGTGTGCTTGACGAATGGGTAGCAGTTGTCTTCGCGGTCATGGCGGAACTCGTCTTCCTCGACCATGGCTGCGCCGATGCTCAGCCCCAGATCTAGACTGACACTGTGGCCTGAGGGGTAGACATAAAGAGGCTTGATGATACCGCCCAGGACACCGGCCTGGGCGACGGTTCCTTGGTGACCTTTGGATGTGAACAGATAGGAATAGGAGCCGTAGCTGGTGTAGAAGCCTCTGTAGAAAACGGTGTTGGGGTGCTTGACATGGCTGCGGCGCTGAGAAAACAGGCGCGGAAGAAAGAAATGACGTTTGGGCAAGCGCTGGAACTCCGGTGCGCTCAGGTCGATGTTGCGCCAATAGTTTCTGACCTCGGCACGTATCTCGCTTCGGCGGAATTCCCATCCGCTGACGTACGTGTCATGGGTATCCCACTTCAGTTTGTAGCTGAGTCCCACGCTCCAACGGCTATAGTTCTTGTCACCTATGATCCATTCTGCTGAGACATTCGGGGTCAGCAATGCCACGTCTGTGGCATTGAATCCAAAAGACAGTCGATCCGCGACTCCCAAACTTTCCACTTTTTTCGGAGCCTCCCCCGGCAGCCCCTGCGCAGAAGCGGTCAGCCGAGCCAGCAAAAATGAAAAGATGATAAAGGTTATTATCTTTCTCTCCATGTTCTATACATGTTCTACAGCAAGGCTAAAGGTGTCTTTCCCCCTGTCTGCAATATATTATCCAACAAAGTTCCTCCTCTCATATCCAACTACATTCGATATATACAATGATGCTGCGAGCGTGGTGTAATCCCCCGGCAAAAACTAAGTATAAGTTCTGCATTGCAACACAAAATTAAAACAAATATCGTTTATAATGATTATTTTAAAGTTAAATTAAATTAACCGAGCAAGAATCACAGGTAAAAATTTTTGCGTCGGCAAAGCAATCATTTCTTGATGTGCACATCGCGCTGCGGATACGGAATCTCGATCTGATGCTCGTTGAGTGTGTTGTACAGTGCCTCGTAGATCTCGCCCGTGGCGTAGATCTGTTTGCGCGAGTCGACCCATGCGAGCACCTTGAAGTCGATGGAGTTGTCGCCGAAGTTGACAAAGACCGTATTGATGTATTTGATGTAGTTCTTCCGCTCGATGCGCTTTACGGCGGCAGCGGCCAGCTCCTTCACCTCAGCGACGTTGCTGCCATATGCCACGCCGACGGGAATGATGGCAAGCTCGTAGCCGTGGTTCTTCGTCAGGTTCTTGTAGTTCTTGGTGAAGAGCTGCGAGTTTTGAAACGAGATGATACTGCCGTCGAGGGCTTCGATCATCGTCGAGGTATAGGAGATATTGCGTACCGTGCCGCGTGTGCCGTCGATGCTGACATAGTCGCCGACGCGGATGCGGCCTGCCATCAGCGAGATGCCGTAGTAGATATTCTCCAGAATGTCCTTCATAGCGAAACCGATACCTGTGGACAGACCGGCGGAGATAGCCACGATCCACGAGTTGTCGATGTTGAAGATCTTCATCG
>Ga0256406_1004812_pt1 | contig 15022 bp, 14 predicted proteins | sample RumenRJG_03DNA_FD_185986 | JGI IMG/M metagenome (GOLD analysis project Ga0256406, IMG submission 185986) | Bovine rumen microbial communities from Lethbridge, Alberta, Canada - RJG_03 | ecosystem: Host-associated > Mammals > Digestive system > Stomach > Rumen | place: Canada: Alberta | collected... | reverse complement strand
CCGGGCGAATTTGGCGAGCGGATTTACACGCTGGACAACCGGAAGCTGTACCGCCGGACTTTCAAATAGTATGAAAACCGCCTGAATGGGAAGGGCAGTCAATGACAAAGGAAGGAATCATCGAGAAGGTTATTTTCTATAATAAAGATAACGGATATACCGTGGCGGATTTCGATTCGGGCGACGAGGAGATGACGATTGTTGGTTTTTTCAGCAATCCGGCGCCGGGTATGCGCTTTCGTGTGGACGGCGATTATTCGGTGCACCGGAAGTACGGTCCGCAGTTTCAGGTGGCCGCTTACGAAGAGCTGAAGCCGGACGATGAGGAGCTGATCCTCGAGTACCTGTCCGGCGGCGGAGTTCGCGGAGTCGGACCGAAGATGGCGGAACAGCTGGTCGAACGCTTCGGTATCCGGACGCTTGAGATCATGGAAGAGGAGCCGGAGAAACTGCTTCAGATCCGCGGCATCGGCCCGGCGAAGCTGAAGCTGATCACGGAGTCGCTGAACGGATCAAAGGAGTCTGCGAACGCGTCGATTGAGCTTCAGAAGCTGGGCTTCACCGCGCAGCAGGCGGTTCAGATCTACAAGCTGTACGGCACTGACGCGCCGGATCTGATCCGGGAAAATCCATATCGCGCCATCCGGGACGTCCGGGGCCTCACATTTAAAACTGTCGACGGAATCGCGGCGAGAATGGGATTCGAGATGGACAGCGACTGCCGGATTCAGGCGGGGATCGAACAGCTGATGTGGAACTTCATGCAGAACGGCAGCACCTATATCCCGGAGGAATATCTGTTGGACGGTGTTGTGCAGTTCCTCGATGTCAGTTCCGAGCGGATCCGGGAGAATCTTCTTCAAATGGCTTTTGACGGACGGATCCAGACGGATCTGGTGGATTCCGCCAAGGCGGTCTACCTCGAGACTTCATATATCGCGGAGCAGGAGGTCGCGCAGCGGCTCCGTCAGATCAGGGACGCGCACATCGATGCGCCGGCGGCGGAATTTGATCACCTGATTGCCGACGCTGAGACGTGGAATCTGGGCGGAATCCGGCTTTCCGATGAACAGCAGAGCGCGGTGCATATGGCGCTGACGGAGAATGTCAGCATCATCACCGGCGGCCCGGGCACTGGAAAGACGACGATCATCAATACGATCGTACACATTCTGACCCGCCTCGGGCAGACGATTGCGCTGGCGGCGCCGACCGGACGGGCTGCCAAGCGGATGACTGAGACATCCGGCGTACCGGCGGTGACGATTCACAGACTGCTCGAATGCGTGAAACCAGATGATGACGGCGCGGCGCAGTTTGAGCGCGACGAGGACAATCCGCTGGAGGAACAGGTCGTGATCGTCGATGAGGCGTCGATGATCGATCTTTTTCTCGCGGACGCGCTTCTTCGGGCAATCCGTCCGGGAACACGGCTGATCTTTGTAGGAGATGCGGATCAGCTGCCGTCGGTCGGCCCCGGGAACGTGCTCCGGGACATGATCCGGAGTGAGTTCATCCCGACGGCCGAGCTGAAAGAAATTTTCCGGCAGGAACACGAGAGTGAGATTGTCGTCAATGCGCACCGGATTCACAATGGCGAATATCCGATGAAGAACAGTAATGAAAGCGATTTCTTCATTTTCGAGCGGGAGCGGGGAATTCCGATCGCCGATGAGCAGACGATTCTCGAGAAAGTCGTCGAGCTGGTCGGGCAGCGGCTTCCGGATGCCTATGATTTTATTAACGATTCGCAGGATGTTCAGGTGCTGACGCCGATGAAGAAGACGCTGATCGGCACGCGGAACCTGAATGACGTGCTGCAGCGCACGCTGAATCCCGCCGGGCCGGAACGGCCGGAGCTCCGGTACGAGGGCCGGGTCTTCCGGGAAGGCGATAAGGTCATGCAGATCGTGAACGATTATGAAAAAGAATGGAAGAGGGACGGCGACACCGAAACCAGCCGGGGTGTTTTCAACGGCGATCTCGGCCGGATCGAATATGTGGACAGCTTCTCCGGGAGCATATCGGTCCGGTTTGAAGACCGGCTCGCGGTCTATCAGGATGACGAACTGGACAGTCTGGAGCTGGCCTACGCGATCACGGTGCACAAGAGCCAGGGATGTGAGTTCCCGGCGGTCGTCATGCCGGTCATTCCGAACACCGGCTACGCGCCGGGACTGCTGACGCGAAACCTTCTGTATACCGGGATTACGCGGGGAAAGAAACTCGTCGTGCTGGTCGGCCCGAGGGAGTGCGTGAACCGGATGGTCGACAATAACCGGGTCGACGACCGGTGCACCGGGCTTTCCTATCGCCTCCGGGAAATTGAAGAGGAAGAAAATTTCTTTTAACCGGCAAAAAAGCATCCCGTTATCTATCGCAAACGAACCGGGGTATGATATAATTTTTCCATAGCGGTTCGGAGCCGGGAGGCTCCGGATCCTGTGCAGCTGCCGGGGAAGGAAATTTATGATATCCCGGAAATTTGAGAATGTCATTCGTGAGGCGCTGGATCTGGTGTATCCGGCGGATCTGTACTGCATCTGCTGCGGCAAGATCATCGATTCGTCACGGACGTACCGGCTGTGCGGCGAATGCTTTGACAGTATCCGATGGGCGTCGGGAAGGACGTGCCTGAAGTGCGGGAAGCCGCTTTCCGAATGGAACCCGGAGCCGGTCTGCCGGAGCTGCAGGGAGAACCGCCACAGTTTTGATCAGGGGATCACGTGCTGCGAGTACGGGATGGACGCGCGCTCTGTTCTGTTTGCGCTGAAGTACAGCGGCCGTACCGATATCGGCGTGACGATCGCGGAGATCATGCAGGACCGGCTGGAATCGGTTCGAATGGATGAGCTTCTTCATTATGATGCGGTTATCGCTGTCCCGATGTACGGGCCGAAGATGGCGGTGCGGGGATACAATCAGGCGGAGGTAATCGCGAAGCGGCTGGCAAAGCTGGAGCGTCTTCCATACCATCCTGATCTGCTGATCCGCATGAAAGGGACCCAGGCGATGCGCGGACTCTCGCCGGCCGAACGCCGGATCAATATCGCCGGGGCGTTTGCCGTTCCGGAGTCTTCAGAGGAAACGGTGAGAGGAAAGGATCTGCTGGTCGTCGATGATATTTATACGACCGGCGCGACGGCGGATGCTGCAGCTTCCGCTTTGAAACAGGCCGGTGCGGGCCGCGTGGATTTCATCACGTTCGCGGCCGGCGCAGACGTAATTAAAACTGAATAGCACTCATGGCGCAGCCATGTTCGTGGTTGAAAGTCCAGGCCAGCTGTGGGCAAAGGGATCCACGTAAGCCGTCAGCAGGGAGCGGCGGTGATCATGGCACAGTTTAGAAGTAAGTCCTCCGGGAAACCCGGGTCAAGGCGAGTGTGGGGTCAAAGACCAGGTCGAGTGGCCGCGCTGTGAGTTCTATATATATCCGGTCTGCTTGCGCGGAGGCGGGAGCAGGCAGCGAATGATTTTATTTTTTGCAATTATATTAATAACAAAAGGAGTCAGGGACTACAAATGGAAGAGAAATCAATTGCACTCAGGAAGCATCTGGAATGGAGAGGCAAGCTGGACATCAAGGTGAAGGCGCCGCTCGAGAATGATAAAGATCTTGCGATAGCCTATACGCCGGGCGTTGCGGAGCCTTGCCTGGAGATTGAGAAGGATGAGGATCTCGCGTACGATTACACGGGTAAAGGCAATCTGGTTGCGGTCATCACAGACGGGACTGCCGTACTCGGACTCGGCGATATCGGACCGAGCGCGGCGATGCCGGTAATGGAAGGCAAGTGTGCGCTTTTCAAGCGATTCGGCGGTGTCAATGCGGTTCCGATCTGCGTGGATTCGAAGGACACGGACGAAATTGTCGACACGATTTACCGGATTTCCAAGAGCTTCGGCGGCATCAATCTGGAGGACATCAGCGCGCCGAGATGTTTTGAAATCGAGAAGAAACTGATCGAGAAGTGCAATATTCCTATTTTCCATGATGATCAGCACGGAACGGCGATCATCACCTGCGCGGCGATTCTGAATGCACTGAAGGTGGTCGGGAAGAAGCGGGGCGAGCTGAAGATCGTCGTGAACGGCGCCGGAGCTGCCGGTCTTTCGATTACCGAGCTGATCCTCGACATGAACCTCGGCTCCGTGATCCTCTGCGACAGCAGGGGCATTGTCACGGAAGGTAACCCGCGGAACAACCCTGCGAAGGAAGCGATGGCTAAGCGCACTAACCGGATTCATCAGGAAGGAACGCTGAAGGACGCGATCCGGAATGCGGACGTGTTCATCGGTGTATCGCAGCCGAACCTCGTGACGGAAGAGATGGTCCGCTCGATGGACCGGGATCCGATCATTTTTGCGATGGCAAATCCGATTCCGGAGATCATGCCGGATGCCGCGAAGAAGGCCGGTGCGGCTGTCATCGGAACGGGCCGTTCGGACTTCCCGAATCAGGTCAATAATGTGCTGATTTTCCCGGGATTCTTCAAGGGCCTCCTGTCGGTCGGAGCGACGAAAGTGACGCAGGCGATGAAAATTAAAGCGGCGGAAGCGCTGGCATCGGTTATCACGGATGAAGAGCTGAATGCGGATTACGTACTGCCGGGCGCTTTCGATGACCGGGTTCCGGATGTGATTGCAAAGGCAGTCGCCGACGAGGCAATTGCTTCGAAGCTGTGCCGCCCGATTCATCACGTATAGATTGCAGAATAACAGGACAGGAATCAGAATGGAATACAGAACAGAAAGAGACACAATGGGTGAGGTGCAGGTACCGGCGGATCGGTACTGGGGAGCGCAGACCCAGCGGAGTTATCAGAATTTCAAGGTCGGACACCGGATGCCGATTGAGATCATCCGGGCATTCGCTTATCTTAAGAATGCTGCAGCGGCAGCGAACATGGATCTCGGCGTAATGGGACCGGAGCAGGCATCATATATCTTTATCGTCTGCGATGAGATCCTGCAGGGCAAGTTGGATGAGCATTTCCCGCTTGTCGTCTATCAGACGGGAAGCGGCACGCAGACGAATATGAACGTCAATGAGGTGATCGCGAACCGCGCGGCTGCGCTGATGGGGCATAAGGTACTCCACCCGAATGATGATGTCAACAAGTCGCAGAGCTCGAATGACACGTTCCCGACGGCGATGAGCATCGCGTCGGTGTTTGAAATCGAGGATCAGCTGCTGCCGGCGCTGGATCGGATGATCAATACGCTGAAGGAGCTGGAGTCAAAGTATATGCTGACCGTGAAGACCGGCCGCACTCATCTGCAGGACGCGGTACCGATGACTTTCGGACAGGAAATCAGCGGATGGCGCTCGATGATGGAACACAGCAGGGACAATATCGTCCGCTGTCTTCCGTCTCTCAGGGAGATCGCGCTCGGCGGCACGGCGGTCGGAACCGGCCTGAACGCGCCGGAAGGTTTTGCGGAGCGCGCGGTGCAGAATCTGAACCGGCTGACCGGCAAGGAATTTGTAACGGCGCCGAACAAGTTCCACGCGCTGTCTTCTAAGGATGCGTATGTCAGCGCGCATGGAGCGCTGAAGGGGCTGGCGGCGGATCTGATGAAGATGTCCAATGATATCCGCTGGCTGGCGAGCGGTCCGCGCTGCGGCCTCGGCGAGATCCGGATTCCGGCGAATGAGCCAGGCAGCTCGATCATGCCGGGCAAGGTCAATCCGACGCAGACCGAGTCGGCCACAATGGTGGCGGTCCGCGTCATGGGCAATGACACGGTGGTCGGCATGGCCGCATCGCAGGGCAATTTCGAGCTGAACGTATTCATGCCAGTCATGGCGGACGCCTTTCTCGAGTCGGTCAGGCTGCTTTCGGAGTCTCTGACCTCGCTGGAGAAGAACTGCGTTCGCGGCATTCAGCCAGATGAAGACAGGATGTCAGAAAATGCGCATCAGTCGCTGATGGTGGCGGCTGCGCTGAACACGCATATCGGATACGAGAATGCGGCGAAGGTTGCAAAGAAAGCGCACCGGGACAACAGTACCCTCAAAGCGGCAGGCGCTGAGCTGGGATTCTACACGGAAGCCCAGTACGATGAGTGGATTGATCTTCTCGGGATGACCGGCGCGAAGAAGGAATCAGCGAATGAGTAACACAATCGTAAAGGATATATATGAAGACAAGGATAACGACCGGTATCCGGAGGACATCGCGCTGCTGAACAAGCGGAAGAATGAATGGTACATGTGCCATCCGAAATACCGGATGTACCGGAATGCGGCTTTTGTCGTGCTGGCAATCGGTTTTGTCTGCATCATTGTGACGTGGCGGATGAACAAAGATGCGGTGACGACGCTGCAAACGTTGCCGATCCACTTGTCCATCTGGCTGACTGCACTGGCTTCCTATTTCGCTGCAAAGGCTGGAAAGAAAGTCTACGAGAAGCCGTTCAACGGACTTCATGCGGCGCATTTCGAAGCGGCGTCGAAGGGCCTCTACTATATCTATCAGCAGGGGATGACAAAGAATGTCTACTATATCAAAGACAAGGACATTCGGGAGATCATCCGGGATGATGAAGCGGACTGCCTGTATATCAAAGGAAAGGCCGTGCTTCAGACTACGTCTCGCAAAGGGATCACGGAGCGATGGCTGGATGGCATCTACGCAATGGTCGGATTTGACGAGTACGATCTGGACGACCTGCTGGAACCGTACAGTGAGTATGTTCAGGTGGCGCCGGGAACGCTCAGGCAGAAGTTCCTCGCGGAAGGGTCAGAGCAGTAGCGCCAGATGAGGCAGTGACAGAAGCGATGGATCAAATGTACGAAACGTTCAAAATCAGACCATCAAACAAAATAATCTGGCTGAATCGGCAATTTCGGCTGGATTTTTTGTATTTTTTGACGAAATTGGCCGTGCCGGTTTGACACCGATATGTTCAAATGCTACAATGTTAGCGTGTTAAAGCACGAAACAGATTTTTCTTTTGAGTTTCAATAAGGCGGACAGTATGAAGGAAAAAGAACAGAAGTATGTGGAGCAGTTTGTTCATGCGATACTGAGTCTGAATACGGAAGAAGAGGTCCGGAATTTCTTTGATGATATCTGTACGATCAAGGAAATCCAGGATATGACCCACCGGCTGGAAGTGGCGAAGCTGCTTTCAGAGGGCAAAGTGTTCAGCGAGATCAGCCGGGAGACCGGCACCAGCTCTGCGACAATCGGCCGCGTCAACAAATGTCTGATGTACGGCCCGGGCGGCTACCGCGTAGTGCTGGACAGGCTGAAGAAGACGGGAGAAGACAAGTAATGACGGATTATGACAAGATACTGACTAATGATGAGCGCGCGGTCTACGACCTCCGGGAGCTGTATCAGCTCTATGGGTATCAGCGTTTTAAGACCGGCAAGTTTGAGGAATACGAGCTGTATGCGAGGAACAAGGATTTTCTCGGCAGTGACGGGATCCTGACATTTACCGATGCGAGAGGCCGGCTGATCGCGCTGAAGCCGGATGTGACGCTTTCGATCGCAAAGAACGCAGACGTGAATCCGGGAGAGGTGCAGCGTTTCTGCTATAATGACTATGTGTACCGGCTTTCCGGAGACAGCGGCACGTTCCGCGAGATCAGCCAGACTGGCATCGAATGCATCGGTGATATCGGATCCTATGATGTCTGCGAGGTGATTACGCTGGCGCTGAAGAGCCTGGATCTGATCGGTGAGAATTATATCCTCGATATTTCTCATATGGGCATCGTCCGGGGGCTGACGAAGCTGCTGAATCTGCCGGAAGAAGCGGAAGACAGTGTGCTTCAGTGCATTGGCAAGAAGAACATTCACGGCGTCCGGAAGATCTGCCGTGAGAATGAAGTGCCGGAAGAGATGATCGAACGGGTGGATTCGCTGATCACGACGTACGGGCCGATCGACAAGGTGCTGAAAGAGCTGGAGCCGCTCGTCCTCAATAACATGATGCAGCGTGCCGTCGATGAGCTTAAGGTGATCGCCGACGTGCTGAAGAAGGAGAAGCTCGACAGATGCGTCCGCTTTGACTTCTCGGTCGTCAATGATATGGGATACTATAACGGGGTGATTTTCCAGGGATTCATCCAGGGCATCGCAAAAGCAGTGTTGTCGGGCGGCCGCTACGACAATCTGATGAAGAAGATGAACAAGAAATGCGGTGCGATCGGATTCTCTGTCTCGATCGATGCGCTGTCCGATCTGAATCGGAAGGAGAAGGATCTGGATGTGGATATCGTGATCCTGGACCGGCCGGGAGAACCGCTGGACGCGCTGAACGACGCGGTTCGGTGCTTTACGGAAGAAGGGCTGAGCGTTTCCGTTCAGAAGGAAGTTCCGAAGAATATCCGTTACGGCCGTCTGGCGGAAATCTATGATGGAGAGGTGAGAGTCATTGAAACAGACAATTGACATCGCGCTTCCGAAAGGAAGACTGGGACAGCAGGTATACAGGATGTTCGAGCGGGCCGGGTTTGAGTGTCCGGAAGCGCTGGAAGAGAGCCGGAAACTGATTTTTGAAAACGCGGAGAAGCACGTCCGCTATTTCTGGGTGAAGCCGTCCGATGTGGCGATCTATGTCGAGCGGGGTGCTGCGGATGTCGGTGTTGTGGGCAAAGACATCCTGCTGGAGAGCGGGAGTGATGTCTACGAGCTTTTAGATCTCCGCTGCGGGATCTGCCGCATGATGGTTGCGGGACCGAAGCGATGGCACGACAATCCGGACCGGACGCTCCGTGTCGCGACGAAGTTTCCGAATATTGCGAGGAAATATTACGAGGGCAAAAGCCGGGACATCGATATCATCAAACTGAACGGCAGCATCGAGATCGCGCCGATTCTGGGCCTTTCCGATGTGATCGTCGATATCGTCGAAACCGGAAATACACTCCGGGCTAACAATCTGGAACCGAAGGAACTGATCGTTCCGATCAGCGCCCGGTTTATCGCGAACAAGGCCAGTTTTAAATTCAAGACGAGTGAGATCGAAGAGATCGTTCAGGGGCTGAGCGGTCAGATCGAGACAGATAAGGAAAAGGAGCAGTAAATTGATTAAGATCTATCGGTACGGAGAGGTGGAAAACAGCAAAATTTTCGCCAGAACGCAGATGCCGACCAATGTAGAGCAGACGGTTGCGGACATCATCGCGGACGTCGTTTCGAACGGTGACAGCGCGCTGTATAAATACAACAAGAAATTCGACCGGACGACGGCGCCGCTCGAAGTCACGCAGGATGAGATCGACGCGGCATACGCATCTGTCGATCCGGAACTGATCAGTGTCATGGAGGAAGCGGCAGCGAATATTCGGGATTTCCACAGCCGGCAGAAGCGGAACAGCTTCATCATCAATGATAAGCCGGGCATTATCACCGGACAGAAGGTGCTGCCGATTCAGCGGGCCGGCATCTATGTGCCGGGCGGCACGGCCGCATATCCGTCGACGGTGCTGATGGATACGATTCCGGCGCAGATTGCAGGCGTGAAGGAGATCATCATGACGACGCCGGCGAGCGGCGGCGAGCTGAATCCGGTGATCCTCGCGGCGGCAAAAATCAGCGGCGTAACGCGGATTTTCCGGGTCGGCGGCGCGCAGGCCATCGCGGCGCTGGCATACGGGACGGAGACGATCCCGCGGGTCGACAAGATTGTCGGACCGGGCAATGCATTCGTCGCAGAGGCGAAGAAGCAGGTCTACGGCCGGGTTTCCATTGATATGATCGCCGGTCCGAGCGAGATTCTGATCGTGGCGGACGGGACGAATGATCCGCGCATCGTGGCGGCGGATATGCTTTCTCAGGCTGAGCACGATAAGTTTGCGACTGCCGTGCTCGTTACTGACAGTGAGGAACTCGCGAAGGGCGTATCCGAAGAGCTTGAGAAGCAGCTCGCCGTTCTCCCGAGAGAGGAAATCGCCCGTGCGTCGATCGATAACAACGGAAAGATCATCATCGCTGACTGCGTCGAGCGCGCTATTGACATCGCGAACGAGATCGCGCCGGAGCACTTCGAGTTGTGCGTCGACAATCCGTTTGATTATCTGGATCAGATCCGGAACGCCGGTTCCGTATTCCTCGGCAAGAACTGCCCGGAAGCGCTCGGCGACTATTTCGCGGGACCGAACCACACGCTGCCGACCAGCGGAACAGCTCGTTTCTACAGCCCGCTGTCCGTGGATGATTTTACCAAGAAAATGCAGTATTCGTATTATACAAAGTCCGCGCTGGCAAAGGCTGCGGACAAGATCGCCCGGTTTGCCGGCGAGGAAGGGCTGGACGCGCACGCGAGAAGCGTGCTGGTCCGCGGAGAAGAAAAGGAGGATCGGGAATAATGAGCCGGTTTATCAGAGAAAAATATCGTAATTTTGAGTCCTATACGCCGGGCGAGCAGCCGAAAGACACGGTCTACGTCAAGCTGAACACGAATGAGTCGCCGTTTCCGCCGGCGCCGGAGGTGATGGAGGCTTTTAAGAATTTCGACTGCTCGAAGCTCCGTCTGTATCCGGATCCGACCGGACGCGGTCTCAAGAAGAAGCTGGCGAACTCTTTCGGACTGGAACCGGAGAACATTTTTCTCTCGAACGGTTCCGATGATATCCTGAATTTCTCATTCATGGCATTCAACGACGACGATGACGAGCTGCTTTTCCCGGAGATTTCGTACAGTTTCTACGAGGTCATTGCCGGACTTCACGGTGTGAATTTCCACAAAGTGCCGCTGAAAGAAGATATGTCGATCGACTACCGGGACTACTGCGGCGTGGAGATGAACATCGCGATTCCGAATCCGAATGCGCCGACCGGCATCGCGCTGCCTCCGGCGGAGATCGAGGAGATCGTCCGGACCAACCCGAACCACGTCGTGCTGATCGATGAGGCGTACGTCGATTTCGGCGCGGAGAGTGTGGTTCCGCTGGTGAAGAAGTACGACAATCTGATCGTATCGCAGACTTTCTCGAAATCCCGGAGCCTTGCCGGCGGACGGCTCGGCTTTGCGGTCGGAAATGCCGAACTGATCGATGATCTGGCGAAGATTCAGTATTCGACCAACCCGTATAACGTCAACATGGTGACGCAGGTTCTCGGCGAAGCGTCGATGGATGCCGGCGAATATTACCGGAAGAACTCCGAGATCATTCAGGAGAACCGGAATTACACGACGAAGCGGCTCGAGGAGATGGGCTTCTCGGTGCTCCCGTCGACGGCGAACTTTGTCTTTGCGCGCCACGAGAAGATAAGCGGAGATCAGATTTATCAGAAACTTAAGGAGAATGGCGTGCTGGTCCGGCATTTTACGACGGAAGCCATCCGGGACTACAACCGGATCACGATCGGCAGCCGGGAGCAGATGGACGTTCTGTTCGAGAAACTTCAGGCGATCCTGTAGGAGGTGAGCTGAATGAGAAATGCGGAAGTCAACCGGGAGACGAAAGAAACAAAAATCCAGCTCTGGCTCGAGCTGGACGGTACCGGCAAGAGCGACATCGACACCGGCATCGGCTTCATGGATCACATGCTGACGCTTCTTGCGAAGCACAGTGGCTTTGATCTGGTCGTGCACTGCGACGGCGACACCTATGTGGACGACCATCATTCGGTGGAGGACATCGGCATCAGCTTCGGCCGTGCTTTTTCAGACGCCATCTGGGAAAAAAGAGGAATCTGCCGCTACGGTGACACGACTCTGCCGATGGACGAGGCGCTGATTCTGACGGCGGTCGATATTTCCGGAAGGGCCTGTCTCTGCTATGATATGGATATCCCGACGGAGAAAGTCGGGACTTTCGACACGGAGCTGGTGGAAGAATTTCTGACCGGATTCGTCCGGAACGCGGGAATCACGCTGCACGTAAGGCAGCTGGCCGGCCGGAATTCGCATCACATCATCGAGGGCATGTTCAAGTCTCTCGGCCACACGCTACGAAAAGCAGTGGCGATCGACGAGCGGTTCCGGAACGAGATCCCGTCGACGAAAGGAACACTCAGCGAGCCGGATGACGAGATTCAGCTCGACTACGGCCAGAACTCGGAAGAGCCGACGGAAAGATACACTGCGCCGTCCGGTGAAACGGTTAAGACGGCTGCCGATCGGACAGATGATACGCTGGTAAACCAAAAGTCCGGCGGAAAAGGCCTGGATGACAGCTATGCCAGGGATGTCGCTCATGGGTACACAGAGACTCTGGATCCGTCCGGTTTCGGTGAGCCGAAGCCTTTAAGTTCGACGGCGGAGCTGGAGAAGGAGTTGCTGGAGAAAGGATTATTGTAATGATCAAGATCATCGATTATGGAGTGGGAAATCTCTTTTCTCTCCATTCCTCATTTGCCGCACTCGGCATCGATGCGGAGTACACCGGCGATCCGGACGCGATCCGTGCGGCGGAGAAGCTGATTCTGCCGGGAGTCGGGGCGTTTCGGGATGCCCGGAAGGCTCTCCGGGATACCGGGCTGGATCAGGTCGTGCTGGAAGAAGCCGCGAAGGGCAAGCCGCTGCTCGGAATCTGTCTCGGCATGCAGATGCTTTTTGACAGGAGCTATGAATACGGCGAGTACGAAGGCCTCGGGCTGATCCCTGGGGATATCGTTCCGATGGAAGGGAAAATTCCGGCGGATCTTGCGATACCGCACATCGGCTGGAACTCGCTCGATAGCCTGAAGGAGAGTCCGCTGTTCAAATATGTGAAGAACGGTGACTATGTGTATTTCGTCCATTCCTATTACGCAGCGGCGGATCCCGCCAATGTGATCGCGTACACCGATTACGGCATGGAGATCACTGCAGCGGTGCAGAAAGATAATGTATACGGGTGCCAGTTCCATCCGGAGAAGAGCGGTGATGTGGGGCTTTCAATCCTGCGCGCGTTCAGTGAATTATAGGAGGTCCTGATGAACGTATTACCGGCAATTGATTTGTATGATGGTAAAGCAGTCCGCCTGTTCAAGGGAGACTACAATCAGATGACCGTCTATGACGATCAGCCGATCCGGACCGCGAAAAAGTTCAAGGAAGCCGGCGCAAAATGGATCCACATGGTGGATCTCGAAGGCGCGCGGGACGGCGGAACGCCAAACATGGACGTGGTCCGGCAGGTTATTGAGGAAACCGGCCTCAAAGTGGAGATCGGCGGCGGGATCCGGAACATGGATACGATCGCAAAATACATGGATATCGGCGCGGCTCGCGTGATTCTCGGCACGTCGGCGATTACGAATGAGAACCTGGTCGTCGAGGCGACAAGGCTGTACGGCCGCCGGATCGCGGTCGGGGCGGACATCCGGGACGGATATGTCGCGATCCGCGGATGGACGGAGAAATCCGCCTTTACGCTGGATGATTTTTGCGACAACATGCAGACGAAAGGCGTCAAGTACATCATCTGCACCGATATTTCGAAAGACGGCGCATTGATGGGGACAAACCGTGAGATGTACCGCCTGCTGTCAGAGCGTTTCAAGGCGATGCGCTTCATTGCATCGGGCGGCGTGTCATCGATTGAGGATATCCATGCGCTCCGCGACATGGGACTCTGGGGCGCGATCATCGGAAAAGCGTATTATCAGGGCGTGATTGATCTGGCAGAGGCGATCAGGGAGGCAAAATGATTACGAAGAGAATAATTCCCTGCCTGGACGTGAGAAACGGACGGGTTGTAAAGGGCGTCAATTTTACCGGACTGAATGATGTCAACTCGCCGACGGCGCTGGCGGAATATTACACGAAGAGCGGCGCGGATGAGCTGGTGTTCTATGATATCACCGCTTCGGCGGAGGGGCGGAAGCTGTTCACGAATGTGCTCCGCGAGGTGGCGTCGAAGATTTTCATCCCGCTCACGGTCGGCGGCGGGATCAGTACGCTGGATGATTTTGACCGCGTGCTGCACTGCGGGGCAGACAAGGTCAGTGTCAATTCCGGCGCGATCCGGAATCCGGAGCTGATCGAGGCGGCGGCGAAGAAGTACGGCAACCAGTGCGTGGTGCTGTCCGTCGATGTGGCCCGTGTGAACGGGAAGTTCACGGTCTTCGCCAAAGGCGGCCGGGAGAACACCGGCATCGATGCGATCGACTGGATTGTGCAGGGCGTCAAGAACGGCGCCGGCGAGATCGTTGTCAATTCCATCGACACGGATGGCGTCAAAGAAGGATTCGATCTGGAACTGCTGAAAGAAGTCTGCAATGCAGTGAATGTGCCGGTGATCGCCTCCGGCGGTGCGGGCAGCATTCAGGATTTTGTCGATTTGTTTCACGAGATTCCGTCGGTCAGCGCTGGGCTGGCTGCGTCGATTTTCCATTTTGGAGAGGTCGATATTCGGGACCTGAAGGAAAAACTGCAGCAGCAGGGGATCAACGTGCGGCTGTAAGTGCCGGAGAGCCGCACGTGTCAGCCGGGACGGCGTGCTTTTTTTGAAAAAATTTACGGAAAGGAATGGGGCTTCTGAGGGAGCCCGGGGAGAAGGATGCTGAATATTGATGAATTGAAGTTTGACGAGAAGGGGCTGATTCCGGCCGTCGTGATTGAGGCGGGGACGCATGAGCTGCTGATGCTGGCGTATATGAACCGGGAGAGTCTAGAGAAATCAATGGAGACGGGTCTGACATGTTTCTGGAGCCGGAGCCGGCAGGAGCTGTGGACAAAGGGCGAGACGAGTGGGAATTACCAGCACATCGTCAGCATTACGGCGGACTGCGATTACGACACGCTGAAGGTTGTCGTGAAGAAAGACGGACCGGCATGCCATACAGGCTCGGAGACATGCTTTTTCAACCCGGTCTATCAGAGTGGCGAGCTGTCGGACTTTACGATGGAGAGCCTGATGGAGCTGATCCGCGGCCGGAAGTCGAATCCGAAGGAGGGCTCCTACACTTCGTATCTGTTCGATAAGGGAATGGACAAGATCCTGAAGAAGGTCGGCGAGGAGTGCACGGAGGTCATCATTGCGGCGAAGGATAACGATGACAAGGAAGTGATCTACGAGGTCTCGGATCTCGTCTATCACGTGATGGTGATGATGATCGAGCAGGGCATT
>Ga0256406_1004811_pt1 | contig 15023 bp, 14 predicted proteins | sample RumenRJG_03DNA_FD_185986 | JGI IMG/M metagenome (GOLD analysis project Ga0256406, IMG submission 185986) | Bovine rumen microbial communities from Lethbridge, Alberta, Canada - RJG_03 | ecosystem: Host-associated > Mammals > Digestive system > Stomach > Rumen | place: Canada: Alberta | collected... | reverse complement strand
GCCGTTTTATTGTACCATAATCGCCCAATGTTGCAACACATTTCTTATATTTGGTATTGATAATTTTTTATAGTGTTAATCGTTGTAAGAGAAGTTACAGTTCGATATGGGGAATTGGGAGTAGGGAGCATGGTTTTTCTATAATTCAACGGAATTTGCCTCAGCAAATTCCTTCCATCGGCCAGAGACCAGAGACACAGGGCGGCTTTGCCGCCCGGCAGCAAAAAGAAAACGGCTGCCGCAAATGCGACAGCCGTTCTTGTCACTCTATCAATCCAGCGCAGCGAAAGCCTGCTTCAGGTCATAGAGGATATCGTCGATATGTTCCGTGCCGATGGACAGCCGGATGGTGGCCGGGGTGATACCGGAAGCGGCCAGTTCTTCTTCGTTCATCTGGGAATGTGTGGTGGAAGCCGGATGGATGACCAGGCTCTTCACATCCGCCACATTGGCCAGCAGGGAGAAGATCTTCAGATGGTCGATGAACTTCCGGGCTGCTTCTGCGCCGCCCTTGATCTCGAACGTGAAGATGGAGATCCCGCCGTTGGGGAAGTACTTCTTGTACAGTTCATGGTCCGGATGGTTCGGCAGGGACGGATGGTTCACCTTGGCTACGTGAGGATCCTTGGCCAGGAAGTCAACGACCTTCAGGGCGTTCTCCACATGGCGTTCCACCCGCAGGGACAGGGTTTCCAGGCCCTGCAGCAGCAGGAAGGCATTGAACGGAGAGATGGTGGCGCCCGTATCCCGCAGGATCAGGGTACGGATGTACGTTACATAGGCGGCAGCGCCCACGTCCTTGGCGAAGCTGATGCCATGGTAGCTGGGGTTGGGGTCCACCAGCCAGGGGAACCGGCCGGAAGCCACCCAGTCGAACTTGCCGCTGTCGATGATTACGCCGCCCAGGGTGGTGCCGTGGCCGCCGATGAATTTCGTGGCAGAATGGACCACCACGTCAGCCCCATGTTCGAAGGGACGCAGCAGGTACGGGGTGGCAAAGGTGCTGTCCACCACCAGAGGAATGTGATGCTGATGAGCGATTTTTGCCACAGCGTCGATGTCGATCAGGTTGGCATTGGGATTGCCCACGGATTCAATGTAAATGGCCTGGGTATTTTCCTTCACGGCTTCTTCGAACACGTGGACACCCTGGGTGGGATCCACAAAAGTGGTTTCAATCCCGAAATCCGGGAAGGTATGTTCGAACAGGTTGTAGGTACCGCCGTAAACCGTGGTGGCGCAGACAATGTGCTGACCAGCATGGACCAGCGCCTGCATGGCATAGGTCACAGCAGCGGCGCCGCTGGCCGTGGCCAGAGCTGCCACGCCGCCTTCCAGGGCAGCGATCCGTTTTTCGAAGACGTCTTCCGTGGGGTTGGTCAGACGGCCATATACGTTGCCGGCATCCTTCAGAGCAAACCGGTCAGCAGCATGCTGGCTGTTGCGGAACACATAGGAAGTGGTTTGATAAATGGGGACCGCACGGGCATCCGTGGCGGGATCCGGTTGTTCCTGGCCCACATGGAGCTGCAGGGTCTCAAAATGGTACTTTTTTTCTTCGCTCATTGTCTTTGCCTCCCAAATTCAGAACGGTTTTAATTACCCGTGTTTCACTATGAATTAAATTATAGGGATATGTTTCTGTTTTGTCAACAGTTTTTGATACAAAAATCCAGGGATTTTTCAACTGTCTGTTGCCTTTCTATGAGGGGATGTCCATTTCTTTGAGAAACCTGCCCCCTGCAGTCCTATTTCCGGGCCAGCAGGACCACCATGGTGATGATGCACAGGGCCCCGATGCTTTCGGCCACTCCGATGTGATTCCCCAGGAACAGGATGGAGAAGAAATAGGCGGAAAGGGGTTCAAAAGCCGCCAGGGTTCCGGTCTCCGAAGCCGGGATGTACCGGGTGCTTTCCAAGTAGACCGTATAGGCCACCAGGGTCCCCAGCACGAACAGCACGCCGAAGGACCAGAGAGTATCGAAGTTGAAGAGGGCCCCCTGGACATTGGGATGGACCAGCAGTTCCAGCAGCAGGGCATTGCCCAGACTGCCCCAGCCAATGATCAGGAAACAGCTGTAGCACTGGAGCAGTTCCGCCGCATACAGGGTGTACCAGGCCATGCCAAAGGCTCCCAGGATGCCCCAGAACAGGGTTTCCGGAGAGACGGCCAGAGCCGCCCCCTGGCCCCGGGTGGCGATCAGAGCCGTACCCAGGATGGCCAGTCCCACGGCCACCACTTCCCGCCGCCGGGGTCCCCGCTTCGCTTTCCACAGGGACATGACCAGCAGGATGGCCGGCATCAGGTACTGGAGCACCGTGGCCGTGGCCGCATTGCTGTAGTAGATGGCCTTCACAAAAGGCACCTGCATGACAAACATGCCCAGCACGGTGAACTTCAGCATGAGCCAGGGATCCTTCCGCAGCGGTGCCAGCAGCGGCTCTTTCTTGTAAAAGCAGAAGGCCAGGAAAAAAAGCCCGGTCAGGACCATCCGGGCAAAAAGGATGGCCTGCCAGGTGAAATGCTGATGGGTCATGAGATATTCCATGCAGTTGCTGCTGCTTCCCCACAGGGAAGCTCCCAGAAGGACCATCCCCATGCCGATTTTCCGATTCCGATCCACTGTCTTTCCTCCTTATCGTTCCAGGCTCTTCCCTTTATGGATGATGCCTTCCCCGAATCGCTGTTTCAATGCGTCCAGGACCTGGGCCCGCTTCCGGTCCCGGCCGCTGCCATCCAGATCCAGGGCCACACTGCCGCCCTGTGTCAGGTGGCTGACGCTGACTCCCAGGAGCCGTACCGGTTCCCGCCAGCTTACCTGGTCCGCCAGCAGGCGGATCTGTTCCCGCAGTTCCTCGTCCAGCTGCACCGGTTCCTCCACAGTCCGGCTGCGGGTGATCAGCTGGAACCGGGCCGTCTTGATCTTCAGAGTCACCGTATACCCGCTGAGGCCATTGGCCCGCAGCCGCCAGCCCACCTGCTGGCACAGGTCCCACAGGGCTTCCAGGCAGGCTCTTTTCCCCATCAGGTCTTCCCCGAAGGTGGTTTCCTTGCCCAGGGATTTCCGCTGTTCATCCGGCACCACCGGGCGGTCATCCAGCCCCCGGGCCCGGTTGCGGATCTCCTGGGCCTGTTTGCCCAGAACGGGTTGCAGCAGGCTCACCGGACAGGCCGCCAGCTGGCCGATGGTCCGCAGCCCCAGATTCTCCAGGGCCGCCACGGACCGCCGGCCCAGGCCGAACACCCGGCTGAGGGGCAGGGGAGCGATGAAATCCGCCGCCTCCTCCTGGTGGATGATCACCAGCCCGTCCGGTTTCTGGAGGTCACTGGCCAGCTTGGCCAGGAATTTATTGGGGGCGATCCCCACGGAGGCCGTCAGCCCCGTCTGCTGCCGGATCACCTGTTTGATTTTTTCTCCCAGGGTGGTGGCGTCCCCCACCAGGGCTTCCATCCCGGTGAGATCCAGAAAAGCTTCGTCAATGGACAAAGGCTCCACCACCGGAGAAAAAGCATGGAAGATGCCCCGGATTTGCAGGGACAGTTCCACATACCGGGGATACCGTCCCTGCACATAGATGGCCTGGGGACACAACCGCCGGGCGGTGGTCATGGGCATGGCCGAGTGGACTCCGAACTTCCGGGCCTCATAGGAACAGGTGGAGACCACGCCCCGGCCGGACAGACCGCCCACGATCACCGGCCTGCCCCGGTATTCCGGATGGTCCAGCTGTTCCACCGATGCAAAGAATGCATCCATGTCCACATGCATGATGATCCGCTTGCTGCCCATGGTACCTCCTTTCAAAAAAAAGAGGATGCCAATGCTGACACCCTCCTTTCAGATTGTTCTATCCCAAAAATCCGTAATGCTCCACCACGGCTTTCAGGCCAATGAGGATCAATACCAGACCCCCGGCTTTTTCTGCTTTTTCCTTGCCCAGCATCCCGATCACTGAACCGCAGGCGCAGCCAACAAACGAGAAACAGAACGTAATGGTCCCGATTTCCAGGACGGTGGGAAGGATGGCGATGTCCATGAAGGCAAAACCCACCCCCACACCCAGAGCATCCAGGCTGGTGGCCACCGCCAGGCCCAGCATGGTTTTCACCCCAGTGATCTTTTCCTGTTCCTGGTCCTCCCCGGCTTCCCGGATCATGTTCCAGCCGATGTAGGCCAGGATTGCGAAAATGATCCAGTGGGAATAGGCAGATGCAGCCCTGGCAAAATGGCTTCCCAGTTCATATCCCAGGAAAGGCATCAATGCCTGGAACCCGCCAAACCAGAGTCCAAATACCACCCCGCCCTTCAGCCGTTCCCGGCCGCTCATCTTCAGCCCGCCGCACACAGAGACCGCAAAGGCATCCATGGAAAGGGACACAGCCAGCAGGAAGAGTGTCAGTGCATTCATTTCTGGATCCCCTGCAGGACGAAATAGGTCAGAAACCGCAGGACCCGCAGTTCCTTCTCGTTATGCCGCTTATCCTCGCTCATTTTTCCGAACACGGGCAGGGCTGTCTTCAGCATGGCTTTTGTAATGCCGTGCTGGCGTACGCCGCCCTGGTTCACGCTTTTTTCGAATCCAGCCAGCACCTGCAGGGTCTGGCGTTTCTGGGCACCGGTGAGTTTGCCGTTACTCAGGATCTGTTTTTTGATTACATCTTTCTGTTCCAGGAAATCCTGCTTGTCCAGCAGCCCGGTTTCTTCTGTTGCCATGGTTCTGTTACTCCCCTGTGCGGAACCCTCGGACCGCCTTTCCCAGGCCGCCCGTTTCCGCCGATTTGATTGTATCATTGTACCATTTTTGGTACGGGAAAATCAACGGACCACCCGCAGGGGCTGAGGCCCCCCTGTCAGGCACACAGGGCCGTCCGGTCCGATCCGGTAGGTGTTTTCCGTACCCACCATACCCAGTTCCGGCAAGGCGATCTTGGGTTCCACCGCAAACACCATGTTTTCCTGGATTTTCTCCTTCACGCCACTGGCGATCACCGGAGTCTCGTCCATGCACATCCCGATGCTGTGGCCCAGGAACCGGCCGCCGTTCATGAAAATTCCCTCATACCGGGGATCAAAGTCCGCCATGACCTGATCGTAAATATCTCCCAGGACTGCTCCCGGTTTCATCAGGGAAAGGGTCTTCTGCTCCAGGGAGAGGCAGTAATTATAGGCCCGAAGGATTTCCTCCTTTGCCGGATCCCGGTCCAGATCCCCATAATAGTACACCACCGTCTTGTCCGTATTGTACCCATCGAAGCCACAGGGAATGTCCAGGTACACCAGCCGTCCCTGTTTCAGCAGGCGGAAGGCGGAGCCGATGCTCTGCACCGCCACACAGGTCCCGCCGGTCCCGCCAGGGCCGTCGAAGGCCGTACGCACCAGGGCACTTTTGCCAAAGGAAGCCAGACCGATCACATCTTCACCCAGAGGCCGGTTGGTCCGGGCCACTCCCTGACTGCCCTTCAGCACCATGCGCAGGTACAGCTGGATGGCCAGTTCTGCTTCGCTGATCCCTTCCTTCAGGAATACCGGGGCTTCCTGCATGAGCACGTCCCCGTGGATCCGGCCGCTGGTGGCCAGCAGGGCCAGTTCGTAGGGACTTTTAATGCTCCTCAGGTGTCCCAGGATGGGATCCAGGTTCTTCCGGACTGCAAAAGGGAAATATTTGTGGAAGAACCGCAGCCACTCCAGAGAGGTGTGCTTTTCATCCAGATACACGGACCTGGGCAGATCCTCCCCGTAGAACTGGGCAGCCTGCCGATAGCTGTGCATGGGCAGGATCTGGGTGGAAGGCAGCAGGGATTCGTTACGGGCCCGTTCCAGGCTGCGACGCACCCACAGGATGGCATCCTGGGGACGTACCAGGAAGGCCCCTTCCTGCATGGTGCCTGTAAAATAATACATATCCAGCTTATCGCTGACCACCGCCATCTGCCAGTCCGGATCCGCTTCCGTAAGGGATGCCCGCAGCCGTTCCAGACGGCCCTGGAGTTCCTCCAGAGGGACCCGCCGCAGATCTTCGCTGACCAGGATATCATGTTCCAAAAAAGCCATGGTTCATTACCTCCGCTTGTAGTTTTCTCCGCAGGTACACAGTGTACCACGAAAAAGGAGCTGCTGCACGTTTTTCATGCAACAGCTCCTGACGGGTTGATTCTCATGGGCTCCCCACCCCGGAGGGACGGGGCAGAACGAAATCATGGCTCACTTGATTCGATGGCATTATTATAGGCCCCCGGACAGGTTATGTCAACCATCGTTTTTAATTGGTTAACCATTCACCAATCACGACTCCCGTAAAACTTCGCCCAGCACCTCCATCGCCTGTGTCAGTTCCTCCTTCGCAATGGTCAGCGGCGGATTGAAATACAGCACATCTCCCAGGGGCCGCAGCACAAGTCCCCTGGCCAGCGCTTTTTGATACAGCTGATAGCCCAGCCGTTTTTCTGCGGGAAAGGGACGTTTGGATTTTCGGTCCGCCACCAGCTCCAGCGCATGGATCAGTCCAATGTGACGGATTTCCCCTATATGTTCATGCTTTCCGAACCGTCCTTCCATTTCCTTCGTCAGCCAGCGGGCCGTTTCCCGGGCTTTGGGCAGGATCTGCTGCTGTTCCAGCACGTCCAGCACCCCCAGGGCCGCTGCGCAGCCCAGAGGATTGCCTGCATAGGTATGGCTGTGGAGAAATGCCTTGTGGGTCCCATAATCATCGTAGAAGGCATCGTAGATTTCCTGGGTGGTCACCGTCAGGGACATGGGCAGATAGCCCCCTGTAAGGCCTTTGGAGAGACACATCACATCGGGCGTGATCCCGGCCTGCTCACAGGCAAACAAGGTCCCGGTGCGTCCAAATCCCGTAGCGATTTCATCGGCGATCAACTTGACACCGTATCCGTCACACAGTTTCCGCAGCTTCTTCAAATACAGAGCCGGATAGATCCGCATGCCGGCACTGCCCTGGAGCAGCGGCTCCACGATCATGGCCGCCGCTTCCTTCCCATAACGGGCAAACGCCCCTTCCGCTTTGCCAAAACAGGGGCAGGTACAATCGTCCCTCTGCTTCCCATAGGGACAGCGATAGCAGTCCGGGGCCTCCACATGGATGGTCTCCATGAGCATGGGTTTGTACTTCAGGGAAAACAGGTCCATGCTGCCCACGGAAAGAGCCCCCACCGTCTCCCCATGGTAGCCTTCCGTCAGGCAGAGGAATTTTTGCCGTTCCGGATGACCGGTCTGCTGATGATACTGGAAGCATAGTTTCAGGGCTGCCTCCACAGCAGCCGATCCATTGTCGTGGAACTGGAATTTGCTGAGACCGGGAGGCACCAGCTTTTGCAATCGCCGGGCCAGGGTGATGGCCGGTTCATGGGTGAAATTGGCAAAGATCACATGTTCCAGTTTGTCCAGCTGGGCCTTGATCCGGGCATTCAGCACCGGATGGGTATGTCCCAGCAGATTGGCCCACCAGGAACTTACGATATCCAGATAGGCTTTTCCGTGGATGTCATAGAGCCAGCAGCCATGGGCATGATCGATGACCATGGGCGGCAGGGTTTCATAGTCCTTCATCTGGGAGCAGGGATGCCAGATCAGCTCCAGATCTTGTTGTTCCATGGATTTTTCCATATTTTCTCCTTTTCAGCGGTACAACTGGATCAGTTTTCCTGTTTCCATATCCAGTTCCTGATCTCCTGCCTGAATGCAGGCCAGTACCGGTACCTCCGTCAATCGTTCCGTCATGACCCGGTTGTCCTCCTGCATGGGGTCCCCGGGAACCCAGTAGTTGAAGAAGATGCCCCGCACCGGAATTTGCCGGCGGCGGAGATATTCCACTGTGAGCACCGTACTGTTGATGGTTCCCAGCCCTGCATGGGCCACGATCACACACCCCAGGCCCAATTCCCGGATCACATCCTCCAGCAGCAGCTTCTCCTGCCCATCCCAGCGCAGGGGGCACAGGATCCCGCCGCTGCCTTCCATGGTCAGGTAATCATGCCGGGATTTTGCCCGGGCAAAGTCCCGGCGGATCCGGTCCATCTCCACCGGTACACCGGTGTGCCTGGCCGCCAGGTGGGGCGATACCGCCTCCTGATACACATACGTCACCAGATCCTCCAGGGGATCCTCCAGCCCGGCTGTCTCCTTCACCCAGGCCGCATCCCCCGGGATCAGGTTTCCCTGTCCATCCGGCTCCGCACCACTGAGAGCCCCTTTATAATAGCCGGCATCCAGCCCGGCCTCCTTCAATTTTTTCACCAGCAGTCCGGTTACATACGTTTTCCCCACATCCGTTCCGGTACCGGTCACAAACAATGCTTTTCCCATATTCACCCGTTCCTTTCCTGAAAAGGTCCTGCCGGAAGCACCGTACCCCCCTATCCGCCCTTTTCAAGAGCGGCAGTGACAGTCTCCTGTTCGGATTCACAACGTACCCCCCCATATCCGCCCTTTTCAAGGGCGGGGGACCATGCGGATGCATGGTGGTGGGTTCCGCGCAGCGGCCTCTTCCCTCTTTACTCTTCTTTCTCCACTTTCACTGTACCCAGATTCCCGCCCGATGGCAGCGCAGTCCCACCACCGTGGCGCCCAGGCACAGCAAAAAGTCCGGGACCACCTGCAGCACGCCGCAGATCCACAACGCTGCCCAGAACCCGATGGGAGCCTGGACCAGGTAATTGGAAGCCAGGTAGAAATACCCGATTCCCAGCACATAGACCACTGCCATACCCATCAGGGTAATGCCCAGGAGCCTCCGGAAGGTCACCGCTCCCTGTCTGGCCAGATGGCCGCAGACCCAGGCCTGTACCGTAAATCCCACCAGATAGCCGAAGGTGGGTTTCAGGATATAAGCCGGCCCGCCACCGGAGGCAAACACCGGGATCCCCACCAGACCCATGAACACATAAGCCCCCACGGCCACTGCACCCAGCCGGGGTCCCAAAAGCAGTCCCGCCAGCAGGGTGAACAGGAACTGCAGGGTATACACATCGGACCCTACCGGGATCTGGATCAGAGCCCCCACGGCCACCAGAGCAATGAACAACCCGCACAACACCATTTCACGCAAACGCACAGCCTCACCTCCAAAAAATTTCAGACGAGTGTACCATACAGGAAACAGCGCTTTTGTGTCAACCTAGTAATTCAGTATAGTTAACGTAACGAGTGTCCCCAAAAAGGGGGTGTGAAAAAATCACAGCCTCCCTTTTTCAGTGGCTGGTGGATAGTGAGTCATGGTTGGGAAAGAATTTTTTGCCCGCAGGGCAGATCGGTAAGCGGGTCGATCAGAGCAATCGAACCCTACGGCAGGGAGACAAAAATAAAGCTGTGAAAAAATGAATCCTCATTTTTTCACAGCGCCTCCTTCACACCTTTTCAAACCGGTACTTCTGTTTCACGTCCGGATACTTCCTGTGGTCCACTTCACTGCAGAACATGGCCTCCGGCCGGGCATACAGCCCGAAATCCCCGTACAGGGCCTCGTAGATCATCAGTGGTTCCCGGGTTTCTGAATGGATGGCCGTACCAATGACCCGGTACAGGTACCGGTTGGTCCGTTTCTCTTCCTCCGTCAGCCCTTCCCGCTTGAAATGCTGCACAAGATCTCCCGGATGGAACACTCTCTTTTCCATCGCTGCCTCCTTTCCATCCCCGGGTTCCCGAACGAACCCTGCGGCCGGGGATACGGCCTTATTTGCGGGTTCCCCTTTCTCCGCTGATCATGCCGCCCAGTACCAGGCACACCCCGGCCAGCTGCAGTTCTGTAATGGGTTCCTGCAGCACGAACACACTCAGCAGCACTGCCACCACCGGATCCACGTAACTCAAAATGGCCGTTGTCTGGGCCGGCACCCGGGTCAGGCTGCCGAAATAGATGCCATAGGCCAGCCCGGTGTGGACCACCCCCAGCAGCACCGTCAGCCCCCAACCCAATCCCGTCATGGTATGGAAGTCCAGACTGCCGGACACTCCGGAATAGACCAGCAGGAAGAGAGCCGCCGTCCCCAGCTGGACCGCTGTCTGCTCATAGGGATCCAGTCCGGTGAGGGTTTTGCTCAGGACGATGATGGCTGCATAGAAAAAAGCCCCCAGCAGGGCATATACCACCCCGCTGAAATCCCCTGGGCCCCCGGTGGCGGTACCGCCCACCACCCCGGACACCAGCAGCATCCCGCCGATGGTGATGGCCGCACAGACCCGTTTCCGTCTCCCCAGGGTTTCATGGAATACCAGGGGTGCTGCCGCCAGCATGAATACCGGTGCCATATAGTAGCACAGGGTCGCAATGGCCACCGTAGTGTGATTGAAGGCTTCGAAGAAGAACACCCAGTCCAGCCCCAGCAGCAGCCCGCTGAGCAGCAGTTTGGGGGCCTGCTGCCCCAGGATCTTCCAATGGAAGGAGATGTGCTTTCCCTGCATGAGCACCACCATGGCCAGGCATCCCAGGGCCGCCCGCAGAAAAGCCAGGGGCACCGAGCCCAGGGGGATGTACCGGCGCACCAGTCCAATGGTCCCGAAAATCACCAAAGAAAGCAGCATGCGTCCTTTGGGCGAAAGAAAAGAGAATTCCATACCCAGCGTCCATCCTTTACAACAGATTGTCCATATTTTTTCATTATAGCATATGGAAGGTGCAGGAAGCGACCTTTCCTGTATCCAACCCTGTTGTACGATGTTTGGTTCAGGGTTGGATGAACCTTTTCCCCCGATTTCCCGTTTCCATGGTACAATGGAAGAAAACCCTCAAGGAGGCATCCCCATGAAAGACTTCGTGTATGATATCCCCACCAAGGTCTATTTCGGCAAGACGGCCCTCAACCATGTGGGCGAAGAACTATCCCGGTTCGGCCACAAGGTACTGCTGGTCTACGGCGGCGGTTCCATCAAACGCACCGGCCTGTATGACAGGCTGATTGCCCAGTTCAAAGCCTGCCAGCTGGATTGGGTGGAACTGCCCGGCATCGAACCCAATCCCAGGATCCAGTCCGTGCGTCAGGGCGCGGCTCTCTGCAAAGAACAGGGCTGTGATATGGTGCTGGCCGCAGGCGGCGGGTCCTGTATGGATGCGGGCAAATTCATTGCCGCCGGAGCCTGTGTGGATTTCGATCCCTGGGATTTCATCTCGAAGCATCTTCCTCTGACAAAAGCCCTGCCCATCCTGACCATCCCCACCATGGCCGCCACCGGCTCCGAAATGAATCCGACTGTTGTCATCAGCAATATGGAAACCCGCCAGAAACTTGGCTGTTCCTCTCCTGCACTGCGCCCCAAAGTCTCCTTCCTGGATCCGGAGCTGACGGTTTCGGTCAGCCGGTATCAGACGGCCTGCGGCTCTGCTGACATCATGTCCCACATTATGGAAACCTACTTCAACCCGGGCGAAGGCATGTTCATGCTGGATTCTGTCATGGAAGGACTCATGAAGACCGTATTGAAATACGCCCCCATAGCCCTGGAGCATCCCTACGATTACGAAGCCCGGGCCAATCTGATGTGGGCATCCACCTGGGCCATCAACGGCTTCACCCGAACCTGCCAGAATCATGTGTGGGCCTGCCACGGCCTGGAACACGAGCTGTCCGCCTTCTACGACATCACCCATGGGCTGGGACTGGCCATTGTTACGCCCCGTTTCCTGGAATACTGCCTGGACGAAAGCAATGTAAGCCGGTATGTGCGGTTCGGGGTCAATGTATTCGGTCTGGATCCCCACCAGGACCCCATGACCATCGCCCGTCAGAGCATCCGGAAGCTGGCCGATTTCTTCTATAAAGACCTGGGACTCACTTCCACCCTTACGGAACTGGGCATCCGGAAAGAAGATTTCCCTCTCATGGCCCAAAAGGCCTGCGAAGCCAAGGGCGGAGAAATCAAAGGCTTCAAGACCCTGCACCAGCAGGATATCATCCAGATCTACGAAATGTGCTTATAAAACAGCCGCTGCCAACCCGGGAGGTTCCCATGGATACCAACAATCTTCGATATTTTGCCGCCGTGGCCCAGTACGGCTCCATCACCCGGGCCGCCAAAGCCATGTACATTTCCCAGCCCCAGCTCAGCCACATCATCAAACAACTGGAAAGAGAAATGGGCATGACCCTGTTCCGCCGCACCAGCCAGGGAACCTGTCTGACCATGGACGGTCAGCGGATCCTGTCCCACTGCCGGATCATCCTGCAGGAACTGGACCAGCTGCAGAACCTGACCAGCAGCCGGAAGCAGGATGCCGGCTGCCTGAATGTGAGCATGACCCGGTTCTCCCACACTGCCCAGTGCTTCAATGAAATCTGCCGCCGGTACCAGGACGTGGATCGTTTTTCCAATCACCTGTGTGAAGCGGCGCCCCTGGATGTGATTTCCCAGGTGAAAAGCGGCTATTCCAACGTGGGCGTCATCCACATGACCACTGCCCGGAAAGATCTGGAATCCTATTTTGCTCTCCAGGGCCTCCAGTTCATCCCCCTGGCTTCCTTTTCCCCCTATGTGTGCCTGTCCGCCCAGCACGAGCTGATCCGGCGCTTCGGCCGCAGGGGGATCCATTTCCAGGATCTCCGGGACTACGGATTTGTCCGCTATATCGGCCAGTACGAGGATTTCATTTACCATATCAGTACGGAAAAAGGACCCGTCGATCTGAATGAAACCCGCAAGATCATCTATGTAAACGACCGGCAGGAACAAATGGCCCTCCTTTCCCGGACCAATTTTTTCACGGTGGGAATCATGGAATTCCAGGGGCAGGACTCCCTGTACAAAGTGGTTTCCATTCCGTTGCTGGGCTGCAGCGAGCATCTCCGGTTCGGTGTCCTGCTCAATCAGGGGGCCATGCTCTCCCGTATGGAAACAGACTTCATCCAATTGTTGCGGGAATGCTTTGCCCAATTGCAGAAAGAGGGAGACTCATCGGTATCATAGATGGCCCCTATGTAGATCATCTATTTCCCCGATGGTTCTCTCTTCCCCTATAATGAATTCAGTAAATAGTTACACAATTCAAATAGAGGAGGAATGCAACAATGATGGAATTTCTGGACGCTGTGGATGGGATCCTGTACTATCCGATCCTGTTGATCGTGATGGGCGCGGCCGGGCTGTATTTCAGTTTGAAGATGGGTTTTGTACAGGTACGGTGGCTTCCGGAAGCACTGCGCCTCCTGATGGCAAAACCCAAAGACAGAAACGGGACGTCTCCCTTCCAGGCTCTGATGGTTTCTACCGCAGCCTGCGTGGGCACCGGCAATATCATCGGCGTGTCCACGGCCATCTGCCTGGGAGGCCCTGGTGCCGCCTTCTGGATGACCCTGATGGCCATCATCGGAGCAGCCTCTTCCTTCACGGAATGTACCCTGGCCCAGATCTTCAAGCGAAAAAAAGCAGATGGCTCTTCCTACGGAGGGCCTGCCTATTACATTGAAGATGCCCTGCACAACAAGGCCATGGCCACAGCATTCGTCATCTTCCTGCTGCTGACCTACTCTTTCGGATTCAATCTGCTCTGCTCCTACAACGTACAGTCCACGTTCTCCGTCTACAGTTTCTATAACCCGGCCACGACCCCGGCCCTTATCGGAGCCATCCTGGCCCTGCTGGTCGGTGCCTGTATCATGGGCGGTGCCAAGGCCATTGAAAAGGCAGCCGGTGTGCTGGTTCCTTTCATGGGCGTAGCCTATGCCCTGGTGACCATCGTGGTCCTGGTGCTGAACTACCAGGAAATCCCCCGGGTCATTGAAGCCATCCTGTCCGATGCCTTCAATTTCCGGGCCATCTTCAGCGGCATCGGCGGTTCCTGCCTGGTCATGGGCATCAAGCGGGGCCTATATTCCAACGAAGCCGGTGTGGGGTCCGCCCCCAACGCGGCCGCTGCCGCCACCACCAGCCACCCTGTGAAGCAGGGACTGGTCCAGATGCTGTCCGTATACATCGATACGGTGATCCTGTGCAACGCCACTGCGTTCATGTGTCTGGTCTCTGAAGTCCCCGGCAACGCAGAAAATGCCGGTGCCCTGTGGGTACAGACTTCCCTGCACAAAGTACTGGGAGATTTCGGTCCCCTGTTCATCACTGTTTCCATGCTGGTGTTCTCCTTCACCACTCTGATCGGGAACATCTACTATTGTGAGAATGGGCTGGCTTATCTGAATCACAAACAGCTCCCCACGAAGAGTTTTATGAAACGGTTCCATCTGTATGCAGTCCTCATCGTGTTCCTGGGCGCCATCATCCCCATGGCTGCAGCCTGGGACCTGGCCGACATCATGATGGGCGGCATGACGCTGATCAACCTGACAGCCTGCGTCCTTCTCAGCGGCGTGGCCGTCAAAACATATCAAGATTATAAAAAACAAAAAGAAGCAGGTCTGGACCCGCACTTCAAAGCCAGTTCCATCGGCCTGCCGTCGGATCTGTTGGATTTCTGGAAATAATTGAAGGAGGGAAAACACATGGTCATGGACAAGGAAGAAATCCAGGCGGTACTGGAAAAAGCCCTGGCAGCCGGGCGGCAGGTGTTGTATGAAGGGAAGGTAGCCAGCTACATCCCGGAGCTGGCCAAGGCCAATTCAGGCAATCTGGGGGTGTGCCTCATGCGCAAGGACGGCACGGAATACTGCGCCGGTGACTATGACATCCCCTTTACCATGCAGAGCATCTCCAAGACCTTTTCCCTGATCCTGGCCCTGCAGACCGCCGGATATGACAAGGTGTTCAGTAAAATCGGCATGGAACCCACCGGCGACCGGTTCGACAGCATCCTGCAGCTGGAGCTGAAGGACTGGCACCCCTTCAACCCCATGATCAACGCCGGGGCCATCGTCACGGCCAGCTGCATCGAGACCCCGGACCCCTTCGCCTCGTTCCTGGAGCTGGTCCGGAAGCTGTGTGACAATCCCCGGATCGAACTGAACGAAAGCGTCTATCGTTCCGAAAAGAAAACCGGTACCCGCAACCGGTCCATTGCCTTCCTGCTGAAAAGCGACAACGTGCTGGACGGAGAACCGGAAGATGTACTGGACGTATATTTCCGCA
>Ga0256406_1004810_pt1 | contig 15024 bp, 17 predicted proteins | sample RumenRJG_03DNA_FD_185986 | JGI IMG/M metagenome (GOLD analysis project Ga0256406, IMG submission 185986) | Bovine rumen microbial communities from Lethbridge, Alberta, Canada - RJG_03 | ecosystem: Host-associated > Mammals > Digestive system > Stomach > Rumen | place: Canada: Alberta | collected... | reverse complement strand
AGGTTCTGAATATCAGCATGTCAATTCTGTTTTCAGAACCTTTTACTTTTATATCAAACAAGGAACCAGAATAAAGTGACCTGATTTAAACTGTTATTTTTGCATAGAAAAGGAGGAATCTTATATGTCCAAATTAAACCGTCTCTCCCAAAAAGGCTGGATTGCTGTCATCCTGATGATAGTCTTAGTCGCTGTATCTCTTTCCTTAGGGGGCTGTTCGGAAAGCTACGATTCTCATGTCAAGACTATCCGGGAAGGCTCTCTATATACTCGTCCGAACGTCAAGATTGGACCAGCCTTTGATCAGTTTTTCCCGGATGGAGAATGGAAATATTATGATTCCTCCAAGACAACGAATAAATCTGAGATTGTCCAATTTAAAGGCACTTTAATGTGGGAAGGTAAAAAAGCCAAAATGACAATGGAATTTATTCTTCACAAAGATCAATCCTTTGAAGTAGGACATGTGGATATAAACGGTGTCAGTATGAACCAATTAGTAACTCAGGCGATTTTAGAAAAAGTATTAGATAGTTATAAGAAAAAATAGACGGGGAGCATCTCTAAGCAGAAAGAAGGAATTTTAATGGCAAAGTATTGTGTGTCATGTGGAGCTCAGATTCCGGATGAAGCAGAATTTTGTTCGGAATGTGGTGCCAGGCAGCCTAAATTTAGACGAAACTCTCAGTCCGGACAGACAGCATCTGCCAATACGCCACCATCTGGTCAGACAGAACCATTCCAACAATTTAACCAGCAACAGCAAGCGACGGCCAATAACGCTAACGGCTACATCCCCGAAAAAACCATCCAGGAAAAGTTCCTGAGCCAGGAAGGACGTCTCGATAAGTCTCGTTTTTTCAAGCGGACTATTCTATTAAATGTAATAGAGTTTGGCCTAATATTCCTTTATGGAGCACTCTTTGCTGATGACTTTGGTGATCTCTCAAAAGGAATGGAGATCTTATTTCATATTCTGCAAGCTGTTTTCTTGTATCCCGAGTATTGTTTGGCAGTACGGAGGATGAAGGATTTTAGTACAGGTAAATCCGGTGACATAGAATTTCTCTGGGCCAAAGTACTGGTAGTCCTTGATGCCATATACATCTTTAGTGAAAGTAATCTGGTACTCGCAGCATACCTGGCCTGTTACTTTTACCTGGTTTCCAAGAAAGGCATAACAGGCCCTAATCCATATGGTCCGGATCCCCTGGGATAAAATGAGCAGGCTGTTTGTACTATAAGTGTAAGGTAAAGAGGTGTTATACGCATGAAATTCTGTCCAAAATGTCAGATAGATGTCCGCGAGGATGCAAAATTCTGTCCTAATTGTGGTGGCGCACTTGTTGAAAAGGAAACGACAAAATTTTGCGGCCATTGCGGGGCCAAAGTGACAGCAGAAATGAAGTGCTGTCCCCAATGCGGAGCTTCCTTAGTGCCCGGATTCAATACATCCAGGCAGGGGCCTCCAAAACCTCCCCCTCGTCCAACCTCCCCACCACCTCATCCTTCGACCCAGGCAACTTACGCCCCTGCCGTTGGGAATGGCATCGTCCTGCTTTCTTCAGCACCACTCCCTAAAAAGACTGGTAATTCTTTTATGTATGCCTATTTAGCCGTATTAGCCGTGTCTGTACTTGCTGATCTTGGCACGGATCTGTTAGTTACTCTTTTCAGCGCACATGTGATTACAACGGCTTATTTTAATTTCAGTCTGCGAAGCTTGAAATTCAAGTTTGTATCGTGGAGCACTCCGGATGACATCTTTAACAGACTAAATCCCGTCCTTCAACGGCAATCGTATAATCGGGCTGAATTTGACCGGGCCGGGAACACCCTGTCTGTAAAGTACAATGGTGCGACCTATGATATCGCTGTAAATCACGATAACACCTTTTCGCTGCGCTGGCGTAAATCCGGAGCAGGATTAGTCCTCTTTATTCTATTCTTCGGTTTACTCCAATTTACAAACTACCATAAGAACCGGGCTAATATGGGGCTTATTGCCTATGAACTGCAGAAAGCCTATGGCGTTACGAAATGACTGCCGTCTAAATTTTCCAGAGAAAAGAAGGGAATGCCGTGTTAAAAATTCGATTAAAAGCAATGCCTGTAAGAAAGATGATGAGCACCGTCCTTTTGGCAGCGGCCATAATGCTGTGCCCTATGACCACAAATAAAGCTAGTGCCGTCGATTATCCTCCGTATTTAGATGACAATCCGGATATCGAATATGTCTATGGTCATATGGACTATGGCCACTACATCGACAAATCTTCTGTTGTAGTTACGTATTCCAGAAAACCGATACTACAAATTGCCGCTAATGAACTAATCTATGATGCGAAAAATGAAAGCATTACTTCTGTAAATACAAATTATTACAATTTTAATGCCAATAATGACACCGTTTCCTTTGGCAAAACCATCAAAGGAAGCAAATGGTTTTCTATCCACCAGGAATACCCTTCCGCCATACAGTGGAGCATAGACAGGGCGTTGGTTGCTTTGAAGGGAGCAATCGAAAAAGCCGAAAGGCAGAAGAACTCTTAAAAAGGAAGTGTAACCGTATGAAATTTTGTCCAAATTGTCAAAAAGATATTTCCGGGAATGCCAAATTCTGCCCGGAATGCGGCAGTGTGCTGTGGGAGAAGGTTGTACCTAATTTCTGTGCAAGATGCGGAGCCAAAATCGATGCCTCTATGAAATGCTGCCCTCAATGCGGAACTCCCGTAAAGGTCAAATTAAAGAATCCGGCAACCGTACAAAAGCCGGCAGCAGCCATGCTATCCCCGCAACGGCAAGCAGTCCAGCGGCCTATAGTGCCGCCAAATCCTGTGACTCCGGGGCCAGGACGGACTGCCCCCGCACAGCCGCAAAGACCGGTACAGGCAGCTCCCCTTTCGGGTACAGCCGGTCCTGCTGCGGCAACAGCTGCAGATGGATCTCTGATTCTCCGTTCTCCGGCACCCCTCCCAAAGAAGACAGCCTTTTTCAACTATATCTATATAGCGGCCTGTGTGGTTGCAGTGTTCATGATAATGTCGAGCAACATGGTCCTTATAGGGCTCTTCCCGATTACCCTGACCTATTTAATCCATTACTACGTTACGAAGATCTTCAACTACAGGCTGCGGAGCATAAAGTTCAAATTTATTCCGGGTGTCAACGTAACTGTGGATGACCTGTATAATCGCTTGCAGCCATCTTTATTCCAGCGTTATGGCAGTCAGATGGAATTTGACAGGGATAATGAGAAACTCTCCGTCAAATACAACGGGATAATTTACGACATCTTAATGGAAGGGAATGGAACATTCAGACTGTGGTGGCGGAAAGACGTTACAGGAATCGTTAAAGAACTGATTTTCTTCACCTATGCAGAATTTCGGCTTTACAACAGGGCCAGAGCCGGCATGGGCATCCTGGCTTATGAAATACAAAGAGATTTCGGGATTACAAAATAACGCTTAGTACGGATCGTACCAAGCAGGGAAGAGGGAAACGCTATGTTTTGTCCAAATTGTGGAGAAAAAATCGAGGATGGATCTCAGTTCTGTCCTAACTGTGGTCAGAAACTAGAACCCGTAGAAGAAAGTGCGCAGCCTGGATCCTATAGTGAGCCAGGTCAGCCAACATCGGCAGCGTCTCAATCTGCGCCGGAGTATCAGTATACCGAGCAGCAGGAAACCTTTCAGGCAGCACCGGAGCAAGAGGACCAGACAAAGAAGAAAATCATACTGGCCGGGGCAGCCGTAGTCCTGGTCGCTGCCCTTATAGGCGTGAAGATGATGAAAGATAAATCCGGCTCAGATGAGATTAAAATCTCACCGGGGCCCAGTGAATCCGTAAGTTCTTCGGTCCCTTCAGCGCCAGCAGCGCCTTCAGTTCCTGCAGCACCGAAGGCCCCAACTGCCAAACGTATTACAATGGACGCCATTGCAAGCACGTCACAGTCCTCAGCTGATGTGGAAGGCGATTACGTTCACTCTGCGAAGCTCACGATTGATGGGAATATGAAGTCCTGCTGGTCCGAGGGTGTAGAGGGACTTGGCGTTGGACAATACGTCAGGTATGGATTCAATGGCATGTATCAGGTATCAGGGTTAAATATCGGAATCGGCCACCAGAAGACTCAGGATTTGTTCTATATGAACTCCCGGCCCGGAAAAATCCGCGTAGTCGGTTCTGACGGCAGCAGTGTAGTGTGTCAGCTAAACGATACGATGGGTATGCAGCGTGTAACCTTCGATAAACCAATTGTGACAAATTCCATTAAGATCATTGTTGAAGAGGCTATTCCCGGGACAAAGTACGAAGATACGTCCATTGCGGAAGTCAGTTTCTTTTAACCCCGGACAGCTTTAGCTAAACACAGAGAGAACAGCGATGAAATTTATCTTTATCTGTAAAGTGGTAATCGTAGTAACCCTATTTTCACTTTTATCAGAATTCTTATCCCTGAATAAAAATGACCACGTGACCTTAGGGTCCGCGAAAAATGAAGTACAAGTAAGTGAACAAAAAATTCAGGATGTATCCCCCAAAAAGGAAGAGCCAGGTCAGCCCGAAGAACCCAGCTCCCAAAAACAGGCCCCTGTGGAATATTCCTATGGGAATGGTAATCAATATCTGCATACCTACGAAAATGTACCTGCTGTGAGGCAGATCCTCCTTGTAGAACAATATGCAGATGAGCCAAGTGCTGCTACCCTGCACCTCCTGGTCAAGGAAAATAAAATCTGGAAAGAGGTCTTGCAATGCGAGGCCTTTCTGGGACGGGATGGCATCGGAAAGCAGCGTGAAGGGGATATGAGAACGCCCACCGGAGACTATGGTTTTACCATGGCTTTCGGTATTTTGCCCGATCCCGGTTCCCTGATTCCCTATACCCAGCTGACAAACTCTATGTACGTCTGTGGTGATGAAGCCTATTACAATCAATTCATTGATGTCAACAAGGTCGCCCATCAATGTGGCAGCAACAGCGAGCACCTGATTGACTATGCCCCAATGTATAATTACGCTTTATTCATCGATTACAACAAAGACTGCGTTTATGGTAAAGGGTCAGGTATTTTCCTGCACTGCTATGGCAGCTACCGGTATACTGCGGGATGCGTAAGCGTCCCGGAATCCGTTATGAGGAAGATTTTACAAACCGTTGACAGCAACAGCCGGATCTGTGTTTATGAGCATTGAAGACTAATAGCCTGATTGCCGTTTTTTCCGCAGTAGAGCATTGAAGAACTCACAAAAGAAATCTATCTCCTCGTTAGATGGCATATCACTAATGACAACATTTTGGGGAAGGATACGGCAGTCTTGAAAAAAAGATGGCTTTACTACTTCCTGGATATCCTTAAGTGGAAAACATCCGGCTTCACTAATCAGCTGGTTCTCCGTTATCAGGAAGCCTTTATCGGCACGGCCAAAGAATGTGTCATCACAAAGGATCAAGACAGCTTCGGGTTGAATCCCACTTCCTGCCGCATAGCTTGTTAAGGCATTTTCCACTTTTTCTCTTGGAATTTTAGGATAGCAGTAAATATAAAAATGGTGATCAAGAAAGTCATCAAATTGATTGTACTGCTGACATAATTCCAGCAGCTCTTCCTTGTAACTTATCAATGCTCCTGGTTCATCATCTTCAGGAGCATTCTTATTTTGACTATCTGGTACTGGAACTTTTGCTCCACAGTTGCCGCAGAATTTAGCCTGATCCGGCAGCTTAGCACCACAGTATATACAGAACATAATGGGAACCTCTTTCCTTATCCGTTTTGTATTTGCAGGACAAATCAATCATACCAATGGAAATTTCAAAATAAAACGAACCGATAGTACATAAAAAGGAAATGGCTACCAATAAAAATTATTTTTTTAAGGAAAGGAGTCATCATGAATCCGAAAATACTAACAAAAAGGCCTTGGCTTAGGCGGTTCCCTATACTTGTGTATCTTCTCATTATCTGCATGGCCATCTGCGCCGGATGTGGCTTCAGCAGTGCGGGAACTTTGGAGACCGGTTTTTACAAAGATGTGATCATGCTGCCGAACGGGCAGTTTATCGCCAAGGGTAAACTTTCCAATAAGGAAGCAGCGGAAGCCGGCCGGGCCTTTAAAGTGGAAATGGATGAAAAGAAGAAAGACCAGGTAAAGCAGATCATTGCAATCCATAACAAGACGCCCCGGATGACCACCTGGACATCTCTGGAAGGGCTGTGGGACGCCCGGTTCGCTATCGTGAAGGTTACACCCCAGGAAAAGGGTTTCTTAAAGTATGCCTTTTATGATTCCCATGGCAATCCCTGCGCCGGTTTCTTCAACGCCCTGTCTGTCCGCTACAGAATGGATGAAAAGAAGAAGACAGCCGTGAGTGCCTATCTCTATAATTCCCAGGACCAGATGAAGCAGAATAGTACCATGGGGATTTTAACAAAGACGCATGTGGAACAGCTGTTATTTGCTTATGATAAAGAAAGCCGCCTGGCAAAAATCAGTGCCGCCAACCATGATGGCGTCATCACAAAATACAAAGGTTTTGGCGCCGACAACGCAACTACGGTCCAGCTGTCCTATGACCCCAAAACCAAAAATCAAATCCAATCCATCGCCTGGACCAACGAGAACGGAAATCCGGTAAAAGGCTGGGACTGGTCGAAGATGGTCTTTACCCGGGATGGAAAAGGCTGCGTTACGGAACGGAAGTTTTTGGATGTTACCGGGACCCCCATTGAGCTGAAAAACAGCAACTGGTTAGAAATCCCCTATATGGCTCTCACCAATGAACATCCCCATATCAACAAGATCCAGCAATTCCTGGACAACTTCAAATATGTTACCCAGAAGCTCAACATGGGGTCCGTCACAAAATTTGCCTATAAGAAAGATGAATTGTGGCCTTCCAAAATCTCTTTCTTCGGAAACAAGGGACAGCATTTCAGCCCGGGTGGCGTCGGAGAGTATGAGCTAACCTACGATAAATCCGGGAATATCATAAAGGTAACCAGTCTGGGCAGTGATGGCAGAGTGACAAATTTTGTGGATAAGATTACTTCTATTGCCTTTATCTATGATGAGCGTGGCAATATTACGCAGGAAATCTTCTACCGGGGAAGGAGCCGGTATCCACTTCAGCTAGGCTACTTTAAAGGCTGCAATGTGTCAGAGATTCATTATACCTATGACGAATTCAACCGCGTTACTTCTGAATCGTATTTTGACAATACCGTAAAGCCGACAGGCTTAAAACAATACGGCGGATCTCCTTTCAATCCTAAAAGATTTGGACCGGGTACGGCCTATCACAAGGTTGTATTCTCCTATCTAGGCAATGGAAAACTGAGGAAATCTTACTTTGCTGCCGATGGAACAGCGCTTTAATGAAGATCACCTTAACCACAGGAGGAGGAAAGGATATGAATAAACTGAAGAGACTACTCACTTTGCTTGTCAGCATCTGCCTTATCTTCTCCCTGGCCGGCTGCTTCAACAGTGAAGCCGACAGGAAGAAAATTGTAGAACCCATTGTTACTCAATCTATTCATACAATGTGTGATATTCTTAAACAATTTGACAATATGAGACAGATTCCAAATAATACTAATCAAGAAACTTTTCTACGAAAGTTAGAAAAGATGGAAAGTGATTTGTTAGCTTATAAAAAAAGAATTGAAGGCATCCAAATTTCAAAGGATTTAACAGATGAAGATAAAAAAGACATCCAAAATATCAGAGATACTGAAGTTGAAATAATCAACAAATCACTATCTGTTACAGATACTTTAAAACAGGCTGTCCGATATAATAATGCCACACTTCTGCATGGAAATCAGCTTAATGAAGTTGGTAATCAGATAGGAATGTTGATGGGCAAGTTAAAAGATTCTCACCAACGATTAGGGGCTAGGTATAAAATCGATATAAAGAAAATCACTAACGATTATTGTGCCAAGATAGGCATAAAACTATAGAAGAGAAATACTTTGAGATGAGAAGGGGTTATCTGTGAAACTGACAAAAAGAGTAAAACAGGTCAGGTACCTATACATCTTCCTATGCGCTCTTATGCTGGCCACCACGGCTCTTTTAGCCGGGTGTGGCAGCAGCAATACGTTACAGTCCGGTTATTACCGGCAGATCATTATGCAGCCCAACGGAGAGTTTATTGTCAAAGGGAAATTATCCGACAGCGAAGCGAAAAAAGCCGGTATATCCTTCAAAGTGGATATCGATGAAGTAAATAAGGGTCAGCCCAGGAAGATTACAGCGATGTACAATGGGACAACGGTCCGGAATACGAGATGGTTCCTGCTGGAGCTGTTGGAAACCGGACGATTCGCCTCCATTTCCATCACCTTTGAAAAGAACGGGTACACGAAATATACGTTCTATGATGCGGCGGGAAGGACTTGTAAGGGGTTCTTTGATGCCTATTCCATGCGTTTTCAAAAGGATAGCAAAGATCAAAAATTACCACCGAAAACGGCTTACCTGTATGATGAACATGACAAAGACAAGGGCCATCTGCTCTTTACGTACGATAAAGAGCATCGTCTGCAAAAGATCAGCTATACAGACAGCAACGGCCAGGCCAAGGGCTTTTCTGGAAGTCGGAGTGTAAAGGCATTGCAGATCAGCTATGATAAGAAAGGCCACATGGCTGCCCTGTCCTGGCAAAATGATGCCGGCTATCTGGTAAAATCCAGCTCCGGTTATGCCAAAGTGACTTTTACCTATGACGATAAAGGACGCATTATAGAGCGTAACTACTTTGGGCCGGATGGCAGGCCTATTAATCCGGCACTGCGCTATCGGATGGACCAGACGCTGGCCGGTGGACCTAATGTCCGAAGCCTGGAAGAAGCATTGGATGGTTTAAAGCATAGATATATACTGGCCGGAGCCATAAATAAATATGCGTATTCAAAAGACGGACTATATCCCGTAAAATTGTCCTTCTTTGGGCCACAGGGACAAAGTCTCAATGCCGCCTATGGTGCCGAAGTCCATTTGACCTATGATGAATTCGGAAACATTACGAAGATGACCACCAAGGGTACAGACAGCAGGCTGCGGGGGTTTGCCGGATCCATAGACACTATGGCACTTACCTATGACGATAAGGGAAACATTGTAAAAGAAAAGTTCTATGCCAATAATACCCCTGCCTCCCTGCGTTGGGGGCGCTTTGATCAAAGCAACCATGTGGCTGAAATCCGTTATACCTATGATGATGCAGGCAGAGCTGTTTCAGAAGCATTCTACACCGGTGCAGGACAGCCTACGGATATTAAGCTGGATTATTTTTCACGGTTCCACAAGGCCGCCTATTCTTATGATAAGAATGCTGTGGATTTTAGACGGACCAGATACTATCAGACGGATGGCACGCAGGTGTTTAAACTCCGGTAATAAAAAATAGACAAAGCGAGGCTGTGGAATAAAAAATCCACAGCCTCGTTTCATTATCCTGTGTCCTGCTTACTATCGCATAAGAGGTTTTCCACAATGGATACAGAACTTTGCACCTGGGTTCAAAACACCGCCACAGTAAGGACAGGTATTTGATTCAGGAGTCTCTGATCTCACAACAGGATTTACCTTTGGTTCAGCTGCCTGTACAGGACTCCCACAATGGATACAGAACTTTGTACCTGGGTTCAGAACGGCACCACAGTTTGGGCAGACATTGGGTCCTGAACTTTCGGGTCTCACGGCCGGCTTAGCTTTCATTTCAACTGCCGGCAATGGGGATCCGCAATTAATACAGAACTTTGTGCTCGGTTCCACTGCCGCTCCGCAATTCGGGCAGACTCGTGCTGCTGTATTTTCTGCAGCCATCGTTTCCTTAGGAGGCTGTCTGTTTGGCATACGTGTGCCTCTATCAACCAGAACCCACTCATTCAAAAGCGTACAGAATTTTTTTGGTTCTGTCCTTTCGTCCTTATACTGGAGTAAAACAAGCCCGGAAGCAGGCTCTATCAACTGCATGTTGCTAAATTTAACGGCAGATAAATCCCTCAAAGAAACTCTGACACCATCTGAAGAGATAAAGTCTCCATCCCCTGTAATCATGAACCCTTCATCGTTTTTTGAGATATAACAGAGCAGTACGACCTGATCAGGGTAGACCTCCGCCTGTCTTCCGTACTGAAGCATCGCATTTTCTAAAGGTAAAGATATCTCTGCTGCATTATATTTTCTACAATAGTACCACCAGCCTAATTTCTTTCTGGCAGCTTCCACCAAACAGTCGATCCGATCTGAAATGGGAGCCATAGCTTTGCATTGGTTCCAGCTCTCCCTGACAGTACTCTTATCCGAAGTGTTATTATATGCTTTCACAAACATAGAATAAGCTGACCGAAAATCATACACCTGCTTCAGCGGATTGCCATATAATTTGGCTGCTGCCAGTATAGCCTTCAGATTTCCCAGTTTGCTGCCTTTTGCATATCGAGCAAGTGCCTGTCCATCCTGTCCGCTTAATTCCCAGGCGGTACCCTGCAGAAAATATAATTCTCCCAAATGGCCTGATGCTTCCGGTTGATAGGAATGGATTTTTTCGAAATAACAAATCGCTATTTGGCGATACTCAAAGATTTTATTTCCTGTCGCTTCATTAGCTAATTTTTCATATTCCCCAGCTAGTTTCTTATACCAGGTCAGTGCATCTCCCAGATTTCTCTTCTTTTCCAGAGTATCAGCAGCATGAATGACCTCCTTCAGGAACACCTGGCTTTGATCAGGATCTTGATTCTTTGTAGATTGATACTGCTGCCAGACAGCATCGATATGGCCAGGATCAACTGCTTCAGCAGTGGTATTTTCCGCCTCTTTTTGGTCCTCAGTAATTGTTTCTTGTATTTTTGCACCACAATGAATACAGAATTTCGCATGATCCGGCACTTTAGCGCCACAATTAATACAGAACATGATCTGAAACCTCCCAACCCATTCATTTTATATTACGATTTTCTTATTTATGAGATAAATTAATCATAGCAATGTAAAATTTAAAAGAAAACGAACCCACAGTGCATAAAAAGGAATTAAGGCAGTAAAAAAAGGCCATTGGTTTCTCAACGGTCTTCTTTGGTATTGCTGGATTATTCTATTTTAGATTCTTTTACTCGTAAATAAATTGTTCCGCTGTTCCAGTTGTTCCAGCAGATTTCATTCCTTCTGTTTTTCACTTCTATATTTCCGTACGGCCCGGGTAATCGTTGACACGCTCAGATTGGTCTGCCTGGCTGCTTCTTTATAGGAAAGATGGTTCTCCAGTACCAGTTTCACGGCTAATTCTTTTCGGACCGGATCAATCGGAGGACGGCCTTCTCGGAAGCCGGCTCTTGTTTTAGCAATGGTTTTTCCGGCCTGAGTCCGTTCGACAATCATGTCTCTTTCGAATTCCGCAAATGCCAGAAAGATATTCAAGATGGCTCTTCCCATAGCGGTATTTTCAATGATTCCTATATTATCTATATAGACCCTGATGCCTTTATTGGATAGGTCATGGACAAGTTGGCTGCCTTCTCTGGCTGTACGTGCCAGCCGGTCCAGTTTGGTGACCACCAGGGTATCCCCTGTCTTTAATTTTTTCAGAAGAGCAGTAAACTGTGGCCGCTCCGTAGTGGTTCCGGTATACTGCTCTTCAACTATTTCCTGGCAGCCATCTTTCACCAGGATCTTTTTCTGATCTTCCAGGCTGTTGCCATTTCTTGCCTGACCGCTGGTCGATACTCTCGCATAGCCATAAATCATTTATTTTTCCTCTTTCATTTTGACCATAAGTTTTTACCATACCGATGTCCTCATTCTACCGTAGGTCAGCAATATGGTCAATACTTTTAAGTTTTGACTATAGGAATATTTCAAAGAATCTTATTATGAATCATATTTCACTATTTAAATTTATCCATGTACACCCAGAACCAACTATTTTCATCTAAGTATGTACCCCCTTTTTTCGTCTGACAAAAAATTCGGGATAAACATATAGGTAATACTGATAGAAAGGTTCTGATACTTATGGATACTGAAGATTATACATTAATGACTATAGATGAACTATGTGATCAGCTGATGATCTGTCGTTCTGCTGCCTATCGTTTATTAAAGTCCGGACAAATCAAATGCTTTCGTATTAATAGAATATGGAAGATTCCTCGTTTTGCTGTAGAAGAGTACATTCGTGACCAATGTTATCATCATTCTTAATCTTTATATTCTTAATCATATATTATAAGTATGGTTACTCATGTAGATGATTGCTGATGCACAGCAAATCCCTTTAAAAGGATCATAGGAACATAGACGCTGATTTTTTTTATTTTTTTTATTTTTTTTATTTTTTTTATTTTTTATATTTTTTATTTTTTGAATTACATATTATCTCCTTGAATCAGGTCCTATCACATCATAATCAAAAAATTTTTGAAGGAGGAATTAGGATTATGAAACAAGGAAGAAGTTTAGTGGAAATTGGTCAAGAATTGGAACGGCAGAGAAAAGTCCGCAAAGATTTTATCGTGGATACGAAGGTATTATCCATGGAAACGGATGCTGGACAATCAGTATTATCGTTAACAAGTGGTAATGAAATCAAACGTTACCTGGTAAATGAAGTAGCTCATCAACAAATTGCTTCCCGGCTGAATATCCCCTATCGGTATTATCAAAAAATGCAGAAGGAATATCCTGAGCTTTTAGATCAGAATGTAAATGGCTGGTTCACCCATAATCCTGAACGCCGTATGCTCCGTACCTTGGATGGCAGGGTACGGGCATTTTTGTCGAACCGGTATCGCCGTTTAGACAATCTGGAATTATGTGCTGCTATCCTTCCTATCATCAATGAGATGAAAAGTGCCAGTATTGAAAGCTGTGAAGTTACTGAATCCCATATGTACCTTAAAGTCATCAATAAAAAATTGAAAGCAGAAGTCGCTGTCAATGATGTAGTACAAGCTGGATTTGTCGTATCAAATAGTGAGATTGGATTAGGCAGTTTAAAAGTTGAGCCTCTGGTCTATCGTCTTGTTTGTAAGAATGGTCTTATCTGCAAAGATTTCAGCCAAAAGAAATATCATGTAGGCAGACGGACCGAGCTGGCCGAAGATACTGCCTATGACCTGTATTCCGATGAAACCTTACAGGCAGATGACCGTGCTTTCTTCATGAAAGTCCAGGATATTATCCGTCATGCTGTGGATGAAAGCCGTTTCCTGCTGACTGTCGATAAAATGCGGGAAGCCCTGCATATCCCATTAAAGCATGATCCTGTCCAGGAAGTAGAATTATTAGCAGATACCTATCAGCTGACCCAGGGAGAACGTGGTGACATCTTGCGGGAGTTATTTATGGGCCATGATCTGAGCCGCTATGGTATGGTGAACGCTGTCACTGCTGCCAGCAAGTTAGCACAATCCTATGACCGGGCTACAGAGCTGGAACGTATCGGAGGAGATATTCTGGCTTCTCCTGTACCTATGCTGGAACCTCGTCCTGTGAAGGACCTTATCAGCCAGGATGTTCCATATGTTCCAGCTGTTCCAGTACTTTCGATAGCCGAGAAATAATAAATCGTTAATAAGGTCAGTTCTATGGAGCTGGCCTTATTTCTTTTGGGAAGGAGCGTTTCATTATGGCAAAAAATATGATGGAGAGTGTCTCTGATGAGGAACTTTTATCGGCCTTTATTCCTGGAGATACAGCCCATACGCTGATTAAGGAATATTCTAGTCTGTATAACGTACTGCATATTGTTTCTGAACGGCAGCTCAAGACGATGAAGGGCATCGGCAATGCCAACCTGAATCGGATGTGCTGCCTCCGTGAAATCTTAGACCGGGTAAACCGGGAAAAGACAACGGTTCCCAAATTCCTGGGAACCTCGACTGCTGCTACTTCCTATTTCCGCTTTTTAAAAGACAGGATGCAGGAAGAATTATGGGTAGTATTCCTTAATGCCAAAAATCAGGCTATCGGGAAGAAGATGGTTTCCCTTGGTACCCTGAATGCTTCTCTGGCTGAGCCAAGGGAGATCTACCATGCTGCTGTACAGTTTATGGCAGCCAATATCATTATCGCCCATAATCATCCGTCAGGAGATGCTACACCCAGCAATGAGGATTTTGCTGTAACAAGGGCAGCCATTAAGGCCGGCCGTCTGCTCCATATCCATCTGCTGGATCATATCATCATCGGCAAATACAAAGATACCTCGATCAGGGAAACTCGTCCTGATTTATGGGATTAATCTTCATGAAAGGAGAAATTTCAATATGCCTGTTGCAGAATTTATTTGTCCGAATGGAAACCATGTCGCTATTACGAGCTGTCTTGCTGGCTGCCCGAATGGTCAGCGTTGTATGTTCCTGCCTACTCTCAGAGCGATTGCGAAATCCCTGAACCGGAATATTAAAGAGCCTACCGTAACGGAACTTATTTCCGGCATCCGGGAAACCTATCTGAAGCGGACCACGTCCTATGCAGTAGATCCGCAAAGCGTTCTTTACGCCCTGCATGGTCAGGCGATCCATACCATTAATGAAAAATGTACGCAGGGCAATATCCTGAGTGAGATCCGCCTGAAAGATATGGTGACCAGTGGAAAGTTCGACCTGTATGGCAGCATCCTGGATGATAAAGAAGATGGAATCCTGGGAGATCTCAAAGTAACCAGTTCTTTTAAGTTGATGAAGGCTCTGGGTATCTACAAGGAAAAAATCCCAACAGGAGAATTCTTTAAAACGGGGGCTAAAAAAGGGCAACCTAAATTCCGGTCTGAATTACGGTATGACGGTGTAAGACAGGTGTTAGACTGGGCTATCCAGTTGAATTATTACCGGATTCTATTGGAGCAAGCTGGTTTCCCTGTCAACAAGATGTATTGTTAGAGTCGGGTTAAAATAGCCAATTACCGTCGGGCTAAAAACGCCAATATCAGTCGGATTAAAATCGCCAATCCTAGTCGGACAAAAAAAGCCATTGCTACTTCTCTGGTGATATCTTAAA
>Ga0256406_1004809_pt1 | contig 15037 bp, 10 predicted proteins | sample RumenRJG_03DNA_FD_185986 | JGI IMG/M metagenome (GOLD analysis project Ga0256406, IMG submission 185986) | Bovine rumen microbial communities from Lethbridge, Alberta, Canada - RJG_03 | ecosystem: Host-associated > Mammals > Digestive system > Stomach > Rumen | place: Canada: Alberta | collected... | reverse complement strand
TATCGGGTTCGTTGACCAAAGCACGCGCAATAGCCACTCGTTGGCACTGCCCGCCCGATAGTTCGTTCGGCTTTTTCGAATACATCCCTTGTAAGCCGACTTGATCGAGAGCTTCTCGCGCACGGCGTTGCCGTTCTTCTTTCTTTAAGCCACTGATGGCTAACGCCAATTCCACATTCTCTTGAATGTTTTCTTGGGGGATTAAGTTATAAGACTGAAAAATGAAACCGATTCGGTGATTGCGGTAAACGTCCCAATCATGGTCAGTGAACTTTTTGGTGGAGACGCCGCCAATCATTAAATCTCCATCGGTCGCATGGTCTAAGCCGCCAATGATGTTTAAAGTTGTGGTCTTGCCACAGCCAGAAGGACCCAATATCGATACAAACTCATTTTTTCGGAATGCTAAAGAGATGCCTTTCAAGGCCTCAACTTTCATTTCTTTGGTCTGATAGACTTTCGTAATGTGGTCTAGTTTCAACATAGAAGAGGGCCTCCTTTCCTTCGCGCGCCATTATTAAACGAGAAAGCACAACGGCTTTCAATGAAAACGGAATACAAATCGAAAGAAAAGGCCAATGATTCCTCCCAAATTCACACGTCATTTTCTTCGGGACTAAAAAAATACAAGCAAATGTCGGTCTTTTGTGAAAAATATGGCGACTATATTGTGAAATCGCTGCGTTGGTAGAAAAAAAGGTGTTTTTTGCCTTTTGTTATCGATGCCAAGGAAACTTTTTCTCTCTTTTTATCCGAAAATAGTGCATTTTTTATCGCATTGAAAAGAATTTTTTCAAAAAAATGCTTTTTTTATGCTACACAACAAATTTTTGCGGTATTCTTTTCACAACATATCGTTGATATGCGCCCACAAAACAGCCTTCGTTCAAAGCGAATGCCAAAGGCTAAATTCCGTCCTATAATTCAAGAAGATGATTGATTCCAGCTGGTTCCAAACATTCTATGACTTCTACATTCCACTCGTTGGGATAGTGATGCTTTTCGTATCGCTTATCATGAATCGGTCGATGAAGACCACTTTGCGGGTCTTGTTCTTGTCAGCCACCATCTTAGCGTTATTTACTTGCGTGACGCAAACGTTCTCGATGTATGCCTCAGATTTTATTGGCGATAGCGAAGGCGCTTCGCAGTGCAGACAAATCTTAACAACACTAAGCCTTTTTTTCGAAATTGGGGCCACTTGTGTGGTTGCATACATTTCCTTACGCCCCCCGTTTTTGAAGAAACGTTATTTATTCTTGTTGCTGCCCATGCTTTATACCTGGGGCGTTTATATCGCCGCCTTAATGAATCCGAATGTCGTCGCCTTTGACGAATCTGGTCATCTATTACAACGGTTTGCGCCGTATGGCTATACCTTCGTTGTAGCCGAAGCGTTCTATATTTTGTTCATCGTGGTGAACACCATCTTGAACATCAAAAAGCGTGCCGTGCTAGAAAGCGTAACCGTGTTTGTCGCCGCGGCATTCTGTATCACGTCTTTGGTATTCTGGATTATTTATCCCGGATTCTCACGTGGGCAAATCTTAATCTATGCCTTGATTTTCTTTTACATGTATTTCCAGTCTTCTACCTATAAAGAAAGAGAAGACAAAATGCAATATGATGCCGAACACGACAGCTTAACGAATTTATACAACCGTCGTGGCTTCCAGAGACTCAGTAGCGAACTCTACGAAGCGAAGAAACCGATTATCTTTGCGTTAGTGGATATTGATCGCTTTAAGGCCATCAATGACCATTATGGCCATGCGATTGGCGATGAGATTTTGCAACGCACCGCTGATCGTATGCTTTATCATTTCCCGCACGATTGCTTAGTTTTCCGTGTTGGTGGTGATGAATTTTCCATCATTTGCTATGCGAATGACGCAATTGCGAGAGAATCAGAATTCTTAAAGACCATGGAAGAATTGAATCGTGATCTTTCTACCGCTTCTGAAAAGATTCCAGCCGTCACGTTATCCTATGGAGTTGTTGCTTCGCCTGATTCCTATACCAAGGAAGCATTCCTTGCAGCGGATAAACGGCTTTACGAATCCAAAAAGTCCAAAAAACATTGAATCTTATCCTGAAAACTAAATCTTTGCCTCTTTTTTAAGAGAAACAAGGTATCCTTATTAAAGAGGTAAATATCATGTTAAAAAATATTCCTGTAGCGTTAAGCCCCGAGCTCTTAAAAGCGCTCGATGAAATGGGGCATGGTGATGAAATCGTCATCGGAGACGGCAATTTTCCGTCGGGTAACCTTGGTCCGAAAGTGATTCGGGCGGATGGTTTAGGTGGCAAAGCATTACTGGATGCCATTTTGACAGTCATTCCGTTAGACACCTATGCGCCGAGCAACTTTATGTTGATGGAAACCACGAACGGTGATCCTACGCCAACGATTTGGAAAGAATACGAAGATATCGCGAATCAACATGATCCGAACGTGCATATTGAAAAGATTGAACGATATGCCTTCTATGAACGTGCTAAGAAAGCTTACGCGATTGTTCAAACCTCTGAAACTGCCATTTACGCCAATATCATTTTGAAAAAAGGCGTCGTCCATAAATAAATATCGTTCATGAAAAACACACTGGCGGAACAAATCCACGCCTTGTTGGATTTAAAGAAGCATCCGAAAAAGAATGCTCATCTTCCTTCGGGCGCAACGTTTTTAGATACAAATGTTGTGTTGATGGAAAACGATCATGACGGCGATGCCCGTCATCCTTACGCCGAAGATGGCCTTACCTTATGGGCGTATTCTTCAGGCAACATTTCTGTCCAAGAAAGCACGTTCAACTTCTTTTTAGACAGTACCTATGGCAGAGAACCATACATTGCTTTCTTCTTAGGGGTCAAAAAAGGAGAGGAGTATCTTCCGTTATCGATTACCGGCGTTGGCCGTACCTATGACGAAGGAACTGTTTCTCGTTATCTGATCTATACGCCGGAAGCGGCCTTCTATTTCTTAGAGAAGGATGGCGTTATCGCCGTGCTTCGTGCCTTCGTTGATACCGAAAAGCATCTGCAGTTCTCTTTATATGCCGAGAACCAAACGGAAGAAGAGAAGAACGTCTATCTTTCTTCCTACTTCTGCCCGTTACTTCGTTACCGGGATTTCGAAGGATTTGAAGATCGTTGGTACAAGAGTCTTGAAACCACTTCTAACGGTTATCGTTTCCATGTCACCGAGTATCGTAGCCGCACTGAATGTCTCGAACACGACTTATTTGTGAAGACTCATGTCGAAGGCAAATTAGAACAAACCACCGGACGTGCCTTGTACTGTGGCAATGGCAATCAATCACTTTCGGTATCTGGCCCTTTACGGAAAGGCTACTTTCCAAAAAACCGTTCCTATACGCGGTTTATTGATGATGCCGCGTTAGGAGAAATCGCAAAAACCACGTTAAAACCCCACGCTTCTTTCGCTTTGTCTTACGAAATGGGCACTGCTCCATTAAGTGAGGATGATGCCTTAGAAGCAGCCGATAAAGCTTATGCGGTCCGCGAAGAAAAAGAGTCGGCTGCCAAACGGCATAACCTTCATCTTTCCTTCCAAGGTTGGAAAGAACCATTCCAAGGAAAAGGCAAAACGTTCGCCTGCTTCTTGGATTCCGCGCTTTACCAAAACGAATTCGTGGCGACTGCCAAGAATTATGCAGGTCCTTTTGAAGGAACACGTGACGTTTATCAGCAACTCGAATCGTTCTCTTGGATTGAACCGGAGAAATGCCGTAAAAAGCTTTGGGAAGGGCTAAACTTCATCAGCGATGATGGCCGTGCCCCACGGCAATATTCGTTCCCACCGGATGAAAATACCTTACCGGCAATGGATTTGCGCGAATACATCGACCAAGGGGAATGGATCATCGAAGCCTTCTATCGTTATCTCACCATCACCGGCGACTATGCTTTGTTAAACGAAACGGCAGGCTATTATCACTTCGAAGGTGACAAGATGTCTTTCTCAAAACGGAAAGACAGCGTGCTAGACCACTTAGATGCGATTCTAAACTTCTTGGAATCTAACCTCGATAAAGATACTGGTTGCTTGCACATTCTTTATGGGGACTGGAACGATGCCGTCGATGGACTTGGTGCCTCGCCAGATCCCAAAAAGTCTTTTGGTAGCGGCGTCTCCGTCATGGCTTCTTTAGGCTTGCTCCGCAACTTCCGTGAAATGACGGAAATCTTACGTCATCTTGGCATATCGCTAGAAAAGGCAAACCATTACGAAGAAGAGGCCAAGAAATTAGAAGAAAGCCTGCTTCGTTATGGCGTCACGAAAAACGCCTTAGGCGAACGAAAAATCCTCCATGGCTGGAATGATGGCCGTAAAGAGTTTGTCGGTTCCTTCCAAGATGCAGATAGCAAGTCACGTGATTCCTTAATGGTGAACGCCTGCTGGGTGCTTGGTGGCATGTTAGACAGGGATCCATCTTTGAAAGAGACCATCCTTGGCGCGTATAAACGCCTTGACAGCAAGTATGGCTTAAAGACCTTTATCCCGGGCTTTGGACCGGAGAACAAAATGGTTGGCCGGATTAACCGCTTGCCGATCGGCACCGCCGAAAATGGCTCGGTGTACGTCCATGCCTCATTGTTTGCGATTTGGTCATTGTTCCAAATGGGCGAAGTCAAGCTTGCCTACGAAGAACTCGTCAAAGCGCTCCCCTTCACCCATCAGAAGATCACCACTTCTCCGTTTGTCATGAGCAATTCCTACATGCATAACGATGAAATGGGTATTGATGGAGAATCGATGAATGACTGGTTTACCGGGTCCGTTACAGTTCTTATCAAAGTGCTATTCGAAGAAATCTTCGGCTGCCACTTGAACTTAGAGTCCGCGACAATTGCGCCCGCTAAGAACCAACCGCTCGATTCTTTCCAAGCCGATATCCCATTACGAAAGTCCGTGATTCATCTCACTTACGAAAACCACGGGAACGCGAAACGGGTTTACATGGTTAACGGCGTGGCCCAAAACAACGCTCCAAGTTTCTTACTGAAAGAACTTCCGAATTCACTGGATATCAAAGTCATCGACTAATCTGTTGAAAGGCCTCTTCCTGACGAAGGGGCTTTTTCTGTTGCCTTCGTTGGTGCCGGTGTTTCTAACAACACGCCGACATAAGAAGATACGGCGTGATTCAAGGAGTTTGTGATTTCAAAGGTCTCCCACAAGGTACCGGTGATTTCGGCCATAGGACCATATTTTGCCTTTGCCTCACGGCGTAGTTCTTCTATTGCCCCATGTTCGTGCAATACTTCTAGCCGAAGCAAGAAGCCAATAAACGGAGCGCAGGGGTCGATTTTCTCTTGATGCTTGCCAAACGGGCCAAGCTCGTCTTTGACTCGTTCAAAATAGCCTGCATCCCCATCGAAGCCGAAGAAGAGCGCGTAATACTGACAGGCCTCGCTGATGTGATCAGGGACTGTTTTTAAGCTTCCATTTCCGTCACGCAAAGCGTGGTCGTGATAGAAACGGTCAAAGAAAGATACTTCTTGAATCTTTTGCCGAATCTTCATGGCTTTCGTTAGACATGCCACGTCATGATACATACGGCCATACGCTTCTAAGGTAGCCGCATAAAGCATGTTTGTCGGGAACGATACTCCGTTAACGTAAGAAGCGGCATTGCTCCACTCGATAAACAACCATGCGTGGGGGTCTTTCGCGCGATGTTGGAAAATATCCCATATGGAGGAACCTAAATCTTCTAATAGACCCCATTCATTTTCAAAACGAGACAAGAAATCCAATAGATTTTTGATTTTTTCCTGGCTTTTCTCAATTAAACTACGGTCGCCTGTCCGTTTCGCATAGTCTTCCATTTCAAGCACAAACCACATCGCCCAGTTGGGAATATACATCTGGGTAATTTCTTCGGAAGGGAAGCACATAGGGATCATGCCGGGCGCAATCTCCTCCGCCGTCCCGACGATAAAGTTTTCTAAGAAGTCGTGTTCTCGATCGGCTTTGCCGGTGAAATGACTTTCGGAACGACCCGTGAAGAAGGAATCACAAAGCCAACCCGTTCTTTCTCTTCCTGGGCAATCGGTAAGGATGTCATAAGCGTTCTCGGCAAAAGACCTTCTTGCCGCTTTTTGGATATTGGAAACAACAGGATCCGAATCTTCCCGATAAGGCAAGATATCCTGATTGGCAACGCGATAGATCGATAAATGAACGGATAAAGGCTGGGAGAACAATAAACGAACAAAACGGAAGCAATAGGGAGCAGCCGAAAGGAAATGAGTCTTGCCTGCTTTCAAATGAATCGTGATTAAATCTTGGGCACCGCTCCGTCTAAATTGCCATTCACCTTTGATTTTCGCTTCTTCAAAGACTAAGAAGACGTCTTGCTCTTCTTCGGTATCAAAGTCGAGGGAAAAGATTCCGGCTTCGTCCACGCCGTAATCCCATTCTTCGTAGGAGTATCCTGTCTTTACGACATCTAAGAATTCTTTCGTGACGTCAAAACGGTTCACGTCCTTAAACAAAGGGTCGCCACATAAACCGGGGCCGGCATCGCTTTCAAAACCAGCAAAAGGCAGGGGCCCTGTGCTAGAAATCGGCTCTGCGATTTCAATACGAGTGGAATTGAATGAACCCAAAATAACGGGGGCATCTATCGCTTTCATCGGCAAAGGAACGCGTTCCGTCTTCCGCTCGTCATAACGTTCCACGAACCCGCGGCGATAAGAATAACGGCTGCTACGTCGGAGATAGTCAGGAACCAAGGAGAACGAGAAATTGCTGGTGTCCATCAAAAGGTGATGATCCTTATCGTAAATCTCAGCTTCGCAATAGGGTTCGAAAGAATCCACTTCCCCTGCAGGAAAGCCATAAGACAAGATACGAATGATTAAGGCTTTGCCTGCCTTCTTAGAATCCAATGGAATCTCGCATTCTCGCGCGAAACCTTTCGGGGCGCGGCATGGGCCATACGCCAAAAGACGATGCTCGAGGATTACCTCAAACAAAGGTCCTGCGACCAAGCGCAAAAGACAAGCTCCTTTCGGAAGGATAACGGTCCCTTCGAAAAGAAGGTTCGTAGTATTGTTGACAACAGGGCTAAGACAAACTGGTTTCGTCATTCATCAAATACCTGGGTAACGCCCTTCCGCTACGTAGGCATTTAACGCCTGCCGCACTTCTGCTAAGTCAGCTTGATAGGTCATGCCATACCATTGATCGGTATCGGTATAAACCCGAATCGAAGCAACCTTCTCTTCTAAGGCTTGTTCCATGACTTTTGGAATATAGAATTCATCCTTCATCAAGTTGGCGTTCTTTAAGAATTCGTCATACTTCTTCTCAATGAAAGAGAACACGTCTGGCGTTAATCCCCAAATATTCATGGAGACGGGAGTATCGGGGCTTAATTGATGCACAGTCCCGTTCACTTCATAGGTGCCGTCGTATTGAATGTCGATGGTTTCAATGACTTGTTGAAGATATCCATCTTTAATGGAGCAGACACCGCGGTTCACCGATCCGTTCTTGGAACTGGTTTTAGCGAACTCATAGGACACCATGCAGTATTCCCCTGGTTTGGCGTTCACGAGATGTTGATGCAAAATCACATAGGCTTCTTTGCCGTAGTAATCGTCCGCATTGATGACGGCAAAGGGATTGTGGATTAAGTTCTTGCAGCAAAGAATAGCTTGCGCCGTGCCAAACGGTTTCTTTCTTCCTGCTGGCAGTAACGACATGTCTTGCAATACGTATTGGGTAGGAATCCACGAAGCGATGCGGTCTCCAACCAAACGTTTAAAGTCGGCTTCAATTTCTTCGCGGATGATAAAAATCACATCATCAAAGCCTGCTTGCTTGGCATCATAAACTGAAAAATCTAATAAGCAACGTCCATCCGGCGTAATGGGGGTGGCTTGTTTTAAACCACCAAAACGGCTCCCCATTCCTGCCGCCATAACGACTAGTGTTGTTTTCATGAAAAGTCTCCTTATAAAAAATCACTAAGATGCTTGGTTATCATTTTACGCCGAAGCCTGAAAAAAGATATGGCTTGAGCAAAAAGGATAATCAAGCGGAATTCGTGAAAGTATTTTTTAACCTTGTTAAAAACGAAAAGCGTATATTAACAATAGAAAAGAGGATGACTCTATGGCAGAAGCAAAGAAACCGGTCGCTGGTACAGGTGGCGACCACTACATCCCTTATGCAGAACGGACCGGAAATGAATCCATCGTCTATTTCACACGTGATTTATCGCCCGAAGGCTTAATCAAACTTTATGAGAAAGTGAGTGGCAATATCACTGGCAAAGTCGGCATCAAATTGCATACTGGCGAACAACATGGACCGAACATCATTCCCCGTTCTTGGGTGAAGGCGTTGGTGGAAAAAGACTTGCCAAACGCCCATATCGTGGAAACCAATACATATTACGATGGGGATCGTTATACAACAGGCAAACATCGTAAGACTCTGGAAGTGAACGGCTGGACATTCGCCCCGGTCGACATTATGGACGAAGAAGGAACGACGATGTTACCGGTAAAAGGTGGCAAGTGGTTCAGCGAAATGTCCGTCGGGAAACACATGCTGACCTATGATTCATTACTGGTGTTAACCCACTTCAAAGGCCATACGATGGGCGGATTCGGCGGATCGAATAAAAACATCGGCATCGGCTGCGCGGACGGAAGAATCGGGAAAGCCATGATTCACACGACACCAGGAAGTTCGAATCCTTGGGATATCCATGGAGAAGAACTCATGGAACGAATCTCGGAAAGTAGCAAGGCAACTTGTGACTTCTTCGGCAAACACATTACGTTCATTAATGTGATGCGTAATATGTCCGTCTCTTGCGATTGCGAAGGCGTGGAAGCAGAACCTGTGGTAACACCAAACGTCGGTATTTTAGCCTCTACCGATATCTTGGCGATCGATCAAGCTTCTATAGACCTCATCTATGCGATGAAGCCAGAAGACAAAAAAGCCATGGTGGAACGGATAGAAACCCGTCATGGTTTACGTCAATTAACCTATATGAAAGAACTCGGCATGGGCAATGACCGTTATGTCTTACTAGATGCCGATCATGAAGATACCCGTATTGATCCTGCCGATGCGGTCAAAGACGTTAAGCCTTGGGCGCCAGACGGACAGATGTAATCGTTATCCTTTGATTTCTTGCTTCGTAACTTGATGGATTTTTTCGTGTGGCAAATATCCAAGAAAGGCCAAGCGAAACCAAAATATCGCCCCATGCCCTTTATATCACTGTCGCCGGTAGAATGTAGGTTCCATCCGATAAAACGGAAATCTTAGACGCGCTACAAATAATCGCGTTCTTCTTTTTCATTAATTTGGTATCCCTTAACTGACGGAACGCTTTCACGTCGGACGTATGGAATTCTTGCCCCGTCTTGATTTCGGCGAGAGAGATGCGGCCGTTCATCGCAAGCACCAAATCCACTTCATTTTGATTGGTGTCCCGATAGTAATAGAGATTAGGTTGTAAGCCGTTGCTTAAGAAACTCTTCCGGATTTCGTTATAGACGAATGTTTCAAAGAATCTTCCTCGTAAAAAGCTCTTTTGCAGAGTTGCAGGAGAATCAATTTGGCAAAGATGAGCCGCTAACCCAGTATCAAAGAAATACATCTTTGGCCGTTTGACAACCCGTTTCACAATGGAGGATTCATGATAAGGCTCGACGAAGTATATGATTCCTGTCCTTATCATCGCGGATACCCAACTCTTAATGGTATTCACCGAAACACCAATCTCTTTCGCGTAGTTGTCATAGATAAATTCTTGCCCCGTGTTGGAGGCGAGAATCTTCAAAAAATCAAGATACTTGTCTTCTTTTTCAATTTGGAGTTCCTCGCGAAGGTCTTTTTCAAAATAGGTACTGATGTAGCTAGAATAGAAAAGAGAGGATGACATTTCTGGGTCATCATAAAGTCCCGGGAAAAATCCCCGATGAATCATTGTGAAGAGTTGATTTTCATCTAAAGGGTTATTTAATCGCTTTCCTGCCAGCACCGGATCAACCGAAAAAGGAAGGCATTCGCGGTGAATGATCTCGTTGTAAGAAAGATTATTCATGTCAAGAATGGCAACGCGCCCCGCCAAAGATTCGGTAGCGCGTTCCAACAATTTTGTCTTTTGCGAGTCAGAAAGAATGTACATCCCATTGGATTCCTGATTTCCCCGACTAAGCCTAGACTCATTCACGATGCGTTCTAATTCAGGAAATAGCTCTGGTGCTTTTTGAGCTTCGTCTATGATTAAGGGGGCTGGATGGAGAGCAAGGAAAGAACGGGGGTCGTTTCTTGCCGCAGATAATTCCAGACGGTCATCTAACGAAAGATAGGAAAAGCGATCGGTAAGACGATGGTATAACAACGTGCTTTTGCCAGTTTGCCTTGGTCCAGTTAACAAGACGATCGGAAAATGATGACAGGCATCCGTCAACGCTTTCAAAATGGTTCTTTCAATCACGTTAAAGCCCTCCTTACATGCTTATTTTATCAGGAATTAGTATTTTTTGCAGTGTTACTTACATTTTTTCTGCAGTCTGACTGCAAATTTTACTAAATCAAGAAATCATAGAACCTTTTAATTCGAAACAATTTCAACCCATGTTTGCATTTTCCTAGATTCGAAGTGTGGCATAACGAACCATGAGGTATTTGAAATGGGAAATAACGACATAAAGGGTGATGCAAAAACGGTTTCCTCAAAACCATCCACACCGACTCCATGGAATCTTTATGACCGCATTAGCTCCGTCAAGTTGTCAAACGTGAACGGAGAAGAAGGCAAAGACGAAATCTATCAAGGCATCGTCATTGGCCAAAGACAAATCATGGGGATTAAGGATAGTTTTGTCATCCCCATTGTGGCGAGTCTCATTGTGGTAGGCTTAGGCTTCTCCTTCATTAAAAATTTCTTAATCGAAGATAAAACGAGCGGGATCGTTACGCTTAATCCATGGTTTTGGCTCGTAGAAGCATTATTCTTTGCGTTAGGTGTAACCCTCGGGGTCTTTTCCCTTCGTCGTAGCATCAAAGCAAGAAACTATAACCGTGAAAAAGGGATGTCCGCCATCTATCTCAATCCGGAAATGAGAACGCTGGCCATACGGGACATCCAAGGGCCCAATCTTGTCTTGCCATTCCGTTCCATTCTTTCTTGTTTCCGAATCTCTACCTTTGAACTCACGATTTCCGGCATCGGAATCAAAATCTTTCCACGTCTGTTTCTACATTATCAAAATGAGCAAGGAAAGAAACACTGGAAAATCGTGCATTTCTTAGATGACCCTGAATCGGTGATTCATTGGTTTGATCTCGTCAACTTTGAATATCATGGCGAAAAGACGCCGGAAAAATAAGTGCTCATAGATCGGAATAATACACGACTTATTCAGGTGCCTGATCGCCCCAGCGATCCCATCCATCCACTTCTCGTCTAGCAAAGAGTTCTATCTTTTTGGTATTGGCGTTCAATTCGGTGCATCGCCTCATCGGGTTTCACTGAATGACCATGTCGCGGTTCCATAATCACTTGAGGAACGGTTTTATCAACGCTTTTAATATGTCCTCTCATAGCTAATAACACAACTCAGCATTGGATTTGGTAAAACTGCCAGTTGCAAGAATTTTGTGTAATTCGACAAGCCGCATAGCCTTTCCCTTGGCTAACGGTTGAATCCCATCGGCAGTTTTTCCTTCTCGCTCAGTTCGGGTTTCTGCCGCGTTGGAAGCGCAGATCGCCTTATGCATGGGCTTGGGGGATTAGCAGAGCCAGAACGTCGGATTCCGCTTCCCGGCCAGGGAAAGCGTCGGCCTCGGATACGGGTTTGGGCCGCTTCGAGGCGAACCCCGAGAACGCCTCGCCACACCCGCCCCCGGAGGCCGTCGGCGACGAACAGCTTGGGGTTCCCTATTCCCCACTTGGGGCGCTGCGAGCAGGAAGCCCTCTGTCTCGCCACCCAAAGCCTCGTTGAAGGCCCTTTCGGGCTCCGATCCGGCGAGGGGATTCGGGCCTTCTTTGACGAGCGGCGCGGCCCGCCCGGCCGCCATTGGTGAAAACGGTTGCACAATCGACATGGCCGCTTGGCTCCTTTCGTTTGCCGTGAACAAGCGAATCATGAGGGCTGCGCGGCCTTTTTGCTTGCCTGGCCGGGCAAGCAATGGCAACGATGCCTCAATGACACAGGCTTATTGTCACTCCCAAGAATACCGGCGCTTCTTACCGTAAGATAACCACTACTCAACAACAAAGAATAAATCACCGTTTCATCTTTCTCGATATCGTGGAAAGAAACGTCGTAAGGAGGCAACAAACGAACTGGTGTTCCTTCAAGAAGAGATTTCATGTTTCTTTCCGAAGAAACATCACTTATAGAACGCGATTTCCCTAGAAAACGATTTTCGACTGTGTTTGCCCAAATATGTTTAAGGTAATCTTTCTTCATCTTTTGGAATGGCAATAGGATCGTTTTCGCCATTTCTCATGGTTTTGCTGCAGTCCAGCGCGACCCCTAGGGGTCTACGGAAAGAACGGTTCCCTCGTCGTCATTTACACAACATTTTTGTACAATCCCAGTAAAAAATGTCTTTGACTCCGATAATTAGATAGAAACTGCGTAAGGTTCCATGCGTCTGCAGGCTTGAAAATCAAACCAAAAAAGAGGCGCCGTTTTAGGCACCTCTCGAAGGAGGATGATATTACTTCACAGTAACTGTGATTGTGGTAATTCGGACTTGGCTTTTGGAAGCGGTCCAAGAAACGCTGGCAGCGCCTTCAGCCAATTCCCAAATTCCAGTCTTGTCATTAACAGTATATTTGCCACCACCATTAGTCAACGTAAAGGAACCAGGGCCATATTTTGCAGACCCGGAAGCTGTGCAGGTGAATTCGATTTTGGTAATCTTCTTCGCTGAATCGTTAAGAGACACGGTGAATGTTTTACCTTTATAAATGCGAGCTTCTGTAGCCTTGCTGCCGCCATTCGATTCCAAAACAACGCCATCACCGCTGGTCCACTTTTCAGCAACGCCCGTCGAAGAACCGCCTGCGCTGGCCCAATCCCATTTACTCGCTTCATAAGTATACTGAGATATCGCTGCTTCCCCTTCTTTGTGGGTAAGCGCCGTGACTTCCATATTGCCAGAAACGGTAAAGGTGTATTTGTCTTCGGAATCGGCCTTTAATAGATTGTTATTCACAAAAACGCTATCGAGGATATAGCCGCTTTCGACGGTGACCGTAAAGGTAACGCTGGTGCCGTTAGCAACCGCTTCCGTTGGAAGACCTGAGAAGGTGACATGCTCGGCAGTTGCAGTAACGGTAGAAGTTCCGTTCTCATTCGCATAAATGGTAGGTGTGTTCTTATCTTTATAAGACATCTGTAAATTCGAGCCGTATTTTTGCATATAGCCATGGACTTTAACAATGTCATTTGCTTCAGGCGCATCGACACCTTCACCAGCTAAAACACGATAAACCATCAATGTGACGTTAGGATCTTCCAGGCTTTGCAAAACCATGCCAGTATAGTCTTTGTGCTGTTCGCTATAGGTGCCAGGAGTCATGACTTTCCCAATAACATAGACTTCTTTGCTCGAATAATCCTCGTTATTCTTGCATTCGTCCTTTCCCACTTGAAGCGCGCCTTTGACGTCTACCGGAGCGTCCGAAGTGCCATATGGATTGAGAACAGTCACGGTGCAGGTGGCAGAGAATTCGCCAACCTTGGCAGTGATGGTCGCAGTACCAGCGGCGACAGCGGTGACTAAACCAGTTTCGGAGACGGTGGCAACGTTCGCGTCAGAGGTCTCCCAGGTGACAATGTCGGTGGAATCGGTTGGGGTGACGGTTGCAACTAAAGTCTTGGTTTCGCCAAGTTTGACTTTAGCGGTAGTCGCATCAAGGGTGATACCGGTCGCGGCGACGACGGCAGCGGTAACAGTGATTTCGATAGAACCAACGATGGAGGTGTCTTTGGCGGTCGCGGTGATGGTAGCTTTACCAGGGGCGACAGCGGTGACTAAACCAGTTTCGGAGACGGTGGCAACGTTTTTGGCGTTGGAAGACCAAACGACATCCTGAGGAGCGGTCGTTGGGGCGACCGCAGCGGTAAGCTGCTGGGTGGCGCCGATAGTCATGGTTTTGGCACCGGTGACGGCGACGGATTCAACAGCATCCGGGAGCTGGGTAGCTTCGGTAGCATAGAGTTTGACGTGGCCATCGGAGTTTTCCATTAAGAAGCCTTTGACCTGGTAAGCGTGGCCACCAACGATGGTGACTATCTTGCCGGATTCAGACATATCTTCAGCGCCAGTCTTGGCATCGCCAACATAGAGGTTGGTGTGTTCGCCATTGGTGACGGCAGTCATCTTGATATCGAGATAAATAGCCTGACCACGGACTTCGTTCTTGGAATAGTTGTCGAGATCGGCCTGGGTGAAGTCAGTCCTAGCGACTGGCATATCAACGGTCTTGGCTGGGCTGGCGACCTTCTGAAGGGCATATTCAGCATGTTTGTACTCGGTCATGACCCACCAACGAATGTCGGTTGCTTTGCTCTTGTAGCATTCTGGTTTGCCGGTGACGCGGATATATTCGCCAACGGTGGCGGTACTGGCGCCCTTTTTGGTGTCATTGATTTGCATGTAGCCAGTGGCGTCTTTGATGATGCAGCCATACTTGTAAAGGGCGACGACACGACCTTCAACGGTATATTCCGTTTCCGCGATATCGGTACCTTTCTCACCGAAAGCTGGTGTGACGGTCTGGATGGTCGCGATGTCGGTGATGGCAACGCCTTCAACGATGGTCCAGGAAATTTCTTTGGAATAAGCGATGCCATCGACGGTGGCAGCAGCTTTAATGGTGACTTCTCCTACCGCTAAGCATTTGACGACTACACCATTGATTTGAACCAAATCAGCACCTTTAGTGGCTTCGAGGGTGACGCCTTCCGTCACCGCAACGCCATCTAATTTCATGGTAACAGTGACTTCATC
>Ga0256406_1004806_pt1 | contig 15041 bp, 11 predicted proteins | sample RumenRJG_03DNA_FD_185986 | JGI IMG/M metagenome (GOLD analysis project Ga0256406, IMG submission 185986) | Bovine rumen microbial communities from Lethbridge, Alberta, Canada - RJG_03 | ecosystem: Host-associated > Mammals > Digestive system > Stomach > Rumen | place: Canada: Alberta | collected... | reverse complement strand
GGGAGGAGAGCGATTCCTGGAGCGTTCCGAGATCAGATTCGGAAAGCATTGCGCTCCTGCTCGTCATGACGGAAAGGATGCGCCGGTCCTCGGCGGACAGCTTCGGGCTCTCATTGAGGAAGGACAATCCATTGGCGATCCTCGAGACCGATGAGGCCAGCTTGCCGGCAGCCTCGGCAAAATTCCTTCCGTCGACGTCCTTGAGCGTGATGAACAAAACCGGGTGCCGGCCCATGAACCTTGCGCACAGCTCGCGATCCTCCATGACCGCAAGCCCCTTGAACAGGCGCTCCTGGAGATCCGTGCTCCCCGGGTTTTCGCGATCGACCTTGAGGAAGTCCCGGAGCATGGTCATGGTCAGGGTCTTGCCAAAGCGCCGGGGCCTCGTGAACAGCGCCACGTCGCCCGTGTCCTCAAGCAGGGGCCGCAGGAACCTGGTCTTGTCAACGTAGCAGCCGTTTGAGGATATGAAGGCGGTGAAATCCTCTGTTCCCGCGCAGACTTTCTTTCGCTCCTGCATGTCCGCTCTCCTCTGAACAAAGGCTTTGACGCTAGGTTCAATGAGCCTTCGCCAATCTGCCGCCTTTATTCGATTATATCAGAGCTGTTTGAAATCCCAAGATTTTGTTGAGTCGCCGCAAGGCAGATGCGGCTTTTGCGCCGGCAGGGCTTGGAGCGGATTTGCGCATTCCGCTTCCTGACAGGGGCGGTTATGGCATGACTTCCTGCTAGGACAAGGTCCGGAGGGGACCATGGGGTGTTGAGCTACCCACAAGTAGCCACGAAGAGCCGATTTTTATGTCATGCAGGGAAATGGGAGCTTGAGGAGAGGGCCTGGCGCACGGGGCTCCAAGCCCCGCGAGCGCCGGGCGCCGGCGGCTGCGCCAATGGTCACTTGCCGTACACGGTGACGCTGTTGATGATCTTGGTGCAGTCATCGTCGGCCTGCTTGAAGATGGCCTCGGACACCTGGCGCTGCTCCTGCAGCCCGCGCACGTGGCAGGCCACCTTGAGCAGGTGGTGGCCGCGCAGCATGTAGCTCTCGTGCATCAGCGTGTGCAGGGCGGGGGTGAAGCCGTCCTGCTGCTTGCGTAGATAGCCTTCGTACTCGAAGGTGCGATCGTCGCCGTGGTGATCGTCGCGCAGGATCTCGTACTCGCCGTAGAGGTTGTGCTCCTTGTCGGAGAAGGGCTTGGTCACGAGCTCCTGGAACTTGCCGCCGACCACCTCGCTGTACTTGGCCTTGGAGAGGGAGATGAGCTGGAAGCTCACCTCGAGGATCCCGTCGTTGTTGGAGTAGGTGTAGCTCTCCATCTGCGGGTTGGTTATGTACGTTTCATGCAGCTTGCCCGGGATCAGCGCCCTGAACTTGAAGCCCTGCGACTTTACGTCGAAGGTGCGCTCCGAGAGCTCAAGCGGAAAGGTTATCTTGTCGGCGATGGCCGCGGTGGAAACGGCGAGCGCGGCGAGCGCTGCCGCGATTAATGCTTTTGTCTTCATGCTCTGACTTGTTGCCAAGGGGCCGCAACGCGCGGCACACAATTCACATTAGCACAAGAGCGCGGCGCGGGGGCCGCGCCGCATCCAAAAGCGAGCGTGTTTTCACGCGCAGGTCACCTGCGCCCAAGCTTCGGCGCGTTCTTGGCCTGGTAGTAGTAGAGATCGCGCTCGAGCTTGGAGAAGGCCACGGCCTTCCTGCACTCAGGCGGATTGGCGGTCTTGGTTGAATCGGCCATCAGGCCGTCGCCCTTGAGCTCGATGGCCTTGAAGGCAAAGCCCTCGTTGATGTCGCAGGCGTACTTGGAGCCATAGGGCACTGCGGCGTTGGCGTTAAAGGCGTAGGGCCAGCGGCACTCCTTGGGATCTGCGAGCAGATCGCACCCGAAGGTGTGCATCCTCGCGCCGCTCAGCGCCCTTGCCGACACGGTCGCGAAGAGATCCTTCTGCGAGCCCCAGCGCTTGGGGTCGAACGAGACCTCCTCGTGGTCGAGGATCGCCTGGGGCACGTGGAGGATGAAGGGCACGGCGTGGCCTAGGGCCAGCTCGTCTGGGTGCGAGCTGTAGCCGATGCCGCGCATGTTGTGATCGCCCGTGGCCGCGAGGATGGTGCGGTCCTTGAGCTTGGGATCATCCTTGACCGCCGTGAAGAACCTGCCTAGCTGATCATTGGCGTAGCGGAAGGTTGCAAAGAGCGTGGTCGTGTTGGGGTAGGGGAAGCGCTTGAGCTCCTCGTCCGTAAGCGCGATGGTCTTGGGCTCCACCCCCGGGGCCACGCGGAAGGGCGGGTGGTTTGAGATGGAGAGCGTCAAAAGCAGGATCGGGCGCTTGTCGTCCCCGCGCTCGCGCAGGATCTTGAGGGCGCCGCGGAACATGTACTCGTCATCGACGCCCCAGGCGAACTCGGAGGCCTCGGGGAACCACTTCTTCAAGGTGCTGCGCTCGTAGACCTCGTCCACGCCGATGCTCCGAAAGAAGGTGTCCATGTTGCGCCAGGAGCCGATGCAGCCGGTCACGAAGACCACGCGGTAGCCCTTGTCGCGGAAGGGCTTGAAGGCGTTGCATACGTAGTCGCGGTCGGCCTGGGTCGAGGTCGAGAGGTTGAGGTCGGGCACCTCGAGCAGGATCCTCGTGAGGCTGTCCATGGTGCCGTTGCCCTCGGAGAGGAAGTTTAAGAACCAGAAGTCCTCCTTAAGGTGGCGCCTGAGCTCCCCGTAGAGGTCGCGATCCTTGTTGTCGTAGGTGAACATGTGAGTGCTCATGCTCTCCTGCACGCTCACCACCACGTCTGGCTGGTGCTCCTCAAGGTAGGGGTTCACCCGGGTCTCACGCTCAAGCGGGGCGTAGAGCGAATCCTCGCCTGCCTTGATCCCAAGGGCGGCGTAGTCCTCCGCCACCTCCTTCGCGCTCACATCCGGGATCACCATCTGCTCCTCGGCCCACTCGCGGGCCCAGTGCAGCGCGGCAGGCCCGTTGGGCACGGTGGCGTTGACCTGGGGATCGGGGGAGATCTGCGCCGAGTTCTGGCGCAGCGGGAAGGTGCCGAGCGAGCCCCTCACTAAGAGCGCGAAGATCAGCACGAGCGCAAGCGACCACGGCAGGGCGCGCAGGAGGCGGGAGGGCATCGGGAAATGAGCCTCGAGGGCGCGCCAGATCTTGGGAAAGGCCCAGAGGTAGAGCGCGGTGAAGGCGATGATCGCGATGCAGCCTGAGACCAGGGGATAGTCCTCGTACATCGTCTTCGTGGTCGCTATGGGATCCTCCTTCAGGAAGGCGAAGAAGAACACATCGATGATGCGGTTGTAGGTGAGGTAGAAGAAGTGGTTTATGACCGTGAAGAGCAGGATGTAGAGGAAGCCTGCGAGGTTCAAAACCCAGAAGCACTTGCAGTAGGCGGAAAAGGCGCGCTTGAAGGGCGCGCAGAGGAGGCCCAGCGCGAGCGCCGGGATGAAGGCCTGGGCCGCGTACTTCAGGTCAAAGAGCACCGAGGTCTTCACGAAGATCCAAAGCTCAAGCCCATGGAGCTTTGAGATGGAGTCCGAGGTGAAGGCGTGTATGAAGGCGGCGCGGCCTGCCTGCATGATGACGAAGCAGGCGATCATGCCCAACAGCACGCCTGAGAAGACGCGCCTTAAGCGCTGCTGCGCGTTCATGTCCATTCCCTTTCCTCCCCTATCCTTCCGTTTCCAGGCATTGCCTGGAGGTGGCGATATTCTACCCCACGGAGCCTTTTTGCCAGCCTACAGGATGCCGATGTTCGGATGGGATGGGGCGCAGGGCGGCTTTGGAAAGCGCGGCTCCTGAGACAGGAAAGCCTCCCGCGAGGGAGGCTTTCCAAACCCTATTTGAGAGCTTACCTTAAGATCTGGGCCAGATCGTAGGTGCTCCTCATGAACGGGTGCTTGTGCTTGGTGATGCACTCGATGATGTCATCGTGGACGAGCTCGCCGTTCTTCACGCCGATGCACCTGCCGGACTCGCCCTTCTTCAGGAGCTCGACGGCGTAGGCGCCCATGCGGGAGGCGAGCACGCGGTCGAAAGCCGACGGGGTGCCGCCGCGCTGGATGTGGCCGAGGACGGTGGCGCGGGCCTCGAGGCCGATGAGCTGCTCGAGCTCCTTGGCCATCTGGTACACGTCGGTCTGGTTCTCGCAGACCACGATGATCGCGTGGTGCTTGCCGGCGTTGATGCCGTGCTGGATGGAGGCGTAGACGTCCTCCTTGTTCCAAGGCACCTCGGGGACGAGCACAGCCTCGACGCCGCAGGCGACGGCGCAGGACACGGCCAGATCGCCGCAGTGGTGGCCCATGACCTCGCAGACGCTGATGCGCTTGTGCGAGGAGCAGGTGTCGCGCAGCTTGTCGATGCAGCTGACGGCGGTGTTCAGAGCGGTGTCAAAGCCGATGGTGGTGTCGGTGCCGGCGATGTCGTTGTCAATGGTGCCTGGCAGGCCGATGCAGGGGAAGCCGAGCTCGGAGATGAACTTGGCGCCCATGTAGGAGCCGTCGCCGCCGATGACGACCAGCGCGTCGATGCCGTGCTTCTTCATGACCTCGACGCTCTCCTTGCGAACCTGCGGGTTCTTGAACTCGGGGAAGCGCGCGGTGCCAAGGAAGGTGCCGCCGCGGTTGAGCAGGTCGGACACGGAGTGGCGCTCGAGCTTTACGATATCGTCGGCGTGCAGTCCGGCGTAGCCGTCATGGATGCCGTACATCTCGTAGCCGTAGTCGATGCCGGTGCGCACGATTGCGCGGATCGCGGCGTTCATTCCCGGCGAGTCGCCGCCAGAGGTCAGGACGCCGATCTTCTTGATATCAGCCATTGGTCAGTCCTTTTTCTAATTATCCGGTTTTGGGTCTTGATTACTTGGCGATCCCGGCAGCGGTGTCGATGATGGACGAGAAGTCGGGAACCTTGAGGGAGGCGCCGCCGATCAGGCCGCCGTCGATGTCCGGCTGCTTGAAGAGCTCGGGTGCGGTCTTGGCGTTGCAGGAGCCGCCGTAGAGGATCTGGACTTTGTCGGCAACTGCGGCGTCGAAGGTCTTTAGGTAGGCGCGGATCTGGCTGTGGACGTTCTCGGCGATCTCCGGGGTGGCGGTCTTGCCGGTGCCGATGGCCCAGATGGGCTCGTAGGCGATGACAGCGTTCTCGAAGGCCTTGATGCCGCAGAGGTCGATCACAGCCTTGAGCTCGGCCTTGCAGACGTCCATGGTGCGCTTTGCCTCGAAGTCAGCCTCGGACTCGCCGATGCAGAGCACCGGGATGAGGCCGTTGTCCTGGGCGGACTTGAACTTCTGGGCGACGTACTCGTTGCTCTCCTTGTGGTAGCCGCGGCGCTCGGAGTGGCCGACGATGGCATAGGTGCAGCCGAACTCGCGGAGCATCACAGGGGAGTTCTCGCCGGTGAAGGCGCCCTTGGTGTGGATGTCGCAGTCCTCGGAGCCCCAGGCGAGCTTGGAGCCCTTGGCCAGCTGCTCGACGGTCCCGATGAAGACAGCAGGGGCGCAGATGGCGACCGAGCACTTGCCGTCGGCCTCGTTGGCCTTGGCGGCAAAGGCCTTGATCAGCTCGGCCACAGTCTCTTTGGTGCCGTTGAGTTTCCAGTTGCCCATCACAAGAAGTTTTCTCATTGCTTTTCGACAGCGCCGCCTGAGCTCCCAGGCGGACGCAGCTCCTATTTGCCAGTAATCAAGTTAACAATTGAATTTAATCGGTGAAGACGCTCGGACAGCCAAAACTTTTGCCCTCCCGGACCTGCGTGCAGATCCCTGCCCATGTTGTATTGATACAAAGGCACAGGCGTCTTGAACGGTATTCTACTATACCTGATTTTCCTTTCGGCAGGTTTTTGCGGATCGCGTCACATTTGAAAATGGGCGTTCAAAGCGAGGAAACGGCTTTGTTAAGCCATTTGCGGAAAAAATGTGAAGTCGGCGTCAAAACCAGACTCCAAGGCGCGCTGCCTCGCCGCGGCGCGCTCCTTCTCCTTGCGGCGGCGTTTTGTGAAACTTTTTTTCCTCAGAAGCGCCGCGGCGGCCTTGCCAAGGGGGCCTGCAAGGCAGCGCGTGAAGGGCAGATAGGCAGGATCGATCTGGACGGACACGCGCGCAAGCGCGGTCTGGGACTGGGAGGAAAGCGCCGAGGACGCCGCCGACTTCAAGAGCTTCAGGGCGCTCTCCAGATCCGAGAGCGGATCGGAGGCCGCCGCAGCGGACGAGCCATTTGATGAGGCGAAGGCGCGCAGCAGCATGAGCGCGGCATCGATCCCGCCCTCGGGGGCCTCCCCCGGGGCAAGGCCAGATGCGGGCGTAAAGGTGGATGTGCCCTGAAGCGCCTGGCAGAGGGCCTCCTGCGGGGTCGCTATCTGCGCGACCTCGCGCGCGTCAGCCCCCGAGGCGGCGGCGCACTGTGCTGCCAGGGCGCGGTAGGCATCGCCCGATCCCGCGCTTGCGCCCAAAGCCTGCGCGTACGGGGCGCCGCAGGCTGCCTGGGCGCAGGATGCTGCTGCAATCGACATCTTCTTCCTTCTTTGTGTATGCCGCACTTCACGCCGCGCTTGAATGCGCTTGCCGTGGGGCCTTGGGGGGCACGGAGCGCCACAAGGCCCGCACCCATAAGAGCAAGGCTGATGCCAGTTGTCATCTATTTGAACTTTAATAAAAAGGCTTTAATAGACGGCAGGGCCATGCGGCAAATCCTGCCGCAGGCGGCCATCGCATGGCCAGGCTGGCGCGCCCTTGCAAAGGGCGGCGCCATGCCGGGGCGGCAGGGCGTGCGGCCGGGGCTTTTGCCTTGCCTGAAAATGATTTGACATCCCCCATTGCGCCCCTGAAAATAGATGTTTGTCACATATATAGGCAGGGCCTCAAGGCCCATGCGACCTACCATCAAAACCGCTTCGAGGAGCTTTCCAAATGCGCGTGCTCAAGTTCGGCGGCACCTCCGTTGCCAACGCCGCGAGATTCAAAGATGTAGCTGGCATAGCCTTGGATGAGGCAAAGGACGAGCGCGTCGCGCTCGTGATCTCAGCCCCCGCCAAGGTGACCAACCTGCTGGTGGCGCTGGTCGGCGCCGCAGTCTCGGGCACCGGCGGGCAGGAGGAGATGCAGAAGATCCGCGACATCGTCTATCCGATCTGCGAGGGGCTCTCAAGGGACTTCCCGAAATTCGACCGCAAGAAGGCCGAGCTTGAGATAGGCACCACGCTCGATCTCATCCAAAGGCGCATCGACGGCGTGAAGCTTTTAGGCGAGTGCCCAGAGACGGTCCAGGCCTTCGTCGAAAGCCGCGGCGAGACCTTCTCCATTGCGATCATGGCCGAGCTGCTCAAGGCCATGGGCCGGAAGGTCAGGGTCATCGATCCTGCCGCGGTGCTGCTTGCAGAAGGCGGGATCCTCGAGTCCTCGGTCAACATCGACGCCTCCAAGAAGCGCTACGAGGCGCTGGGCGACGATGATCCCCAAAGCGTGCTCCTGATGGCAGGCTTTGCAGGCGGCGACGCCTCCGGGCGCACCGTGCTGCTGGGTCGCAACGGCTCGGACTACTCGGCCGCGTGCCTGGCCGCAATAACCCGCGCCTCGTGCTGCGAGATCTGGACTGACGTCGACGGCGTGTACAGCTGCGATCCGCGCATCGTCCCCGACGCCGTGCTCCTAAAGAGGATGTCCTACGAGGAGGCCATGGAGCTCTCCTACTTCGGCGCCAAGGTGCTCCACCCGCGCACCATCGCCCCGATCGCCCGCTACCACATCCCCTGCCTCATCAAGAACACCAAGAATCCCAAGGCCTCCGGCACGCTCATCGACGAGCACTCCGATCCCTCAGTCCCCATCAAGGGGATCTCCGATCTCAAGAACATCTCGCTCATCAACGTCTACGGCCCGGGCATGAAGGGCATGGTGGGCATGGCGGGCCGCCTCTTCACGGCAGTCTCCCGCGCCGGCATCTCCATCGTCCTCATCACCCAGTCATCATCTGAGTTCTCGATCTCGTTCTGCATCTCCACGGGCGATCTCATGCGCGCCCGCCGCGTGATCTCCGAGGAGTTCAGGCTCGAGCTCAAGGACGGGCTCATCGAGCCCATCGAGGTCACGGACGGCTGCTCGGTGATCTCGGTCGTGGGCGACGGCATGCGCACCCGCTGCGGCACCTCCGGAAGGTTCTTCCGCGCGCTTGCCGAGGCCAACATCAACATCAACGCCATCGCGCAGGGCTCGTCGGAGCGCTCCATCTCCGCAGTCATCTCCCAGGACAAGGTCGAGGAGGCCATCGCGGTCTGCCACGCCGCGTTCTTCAGCTCGCGCCAGAGGCTCGACCTCGTGATCCTGGGCGTGGGCGGCGTGGGCTCGGAGCTCATCTCCCAGATCCAGAAGCAGCGCGCCAAGCTGCGCGGCGAGCAGGGCATCGACATCCACGTCGTCGGCATAGCCAACTCCAGGCACTTCCTCCAGAACGCCTCGGGCATCGACCTTGAGACCTTCCGCGAGAAGCTGTCCGACAGCTCGCTCGCCCCCTTCAGCCTCGAGGCGGTGACCAGGCTCACCCACGACAGCCACCTCGTGAACCCCATACTCGTGGACTGCACCTCCGACGACACCTTGGCGCTCTCCTACTGCGACTTCATGAAGGCCGGGCTGCACGTCGTGACCCCCTCGAAGAAGGCCAACACCGGCTCGTGGGAGTACTACCAGGCGCTGCGCAAGACCGCGCGCGACTACCACCGCAAGTTCCTCTACGAGGCCAACGTCGGCGCCGGCCTCCCGGTGATCTCAACTCTCCAGAACGAGCTTGCCGCAGGCGACCGGCTCATCGGCTTCTCCGGGATCATGTCAGGCACTCTCTCCTACATCTTCGGGCTGGTCGAAGACGGCGCCACGCTCTCCGAGGCCACCGCGAAGGCCTGCGCCGAAGGCTTCACCGAGCCCAACCCGCGCGATGACCTCGAGGGCACCGACGTGGCCCGCAAGCTCTTGATCTTAGCCCGCGAGTGCGGGCTCAAGCTCGAGCTTACGGACGTTGAGACCGAGCCTGTGGCGCAAAGCCGCTTCCTTTCAGGCAAGAACGCCAAGGAAGTCCTGGAGTCGCTCAAGGGCGCCGACGCGGAGTTCTCGCGCAAGACCGCCGAGGCCAGGGCCCAGGGCAAGGTGCTGCGCTATGTCGGCATCATCAAGGACGGCAAGTGCAGCTGCGGCGTGCGCGCCGTAGGGCCCGAGGATCCGCTCTTCAAGGTGCGCGGCGGCCAGAACGCGCTGGCGTTCACCACCGAGTACTACCAGCCGATCCCGCTGGTGGTGAGCGGCTACGGCGCCGGCACCGACGTGACCGCCGCCGGAGTGCTCTCGGACGTGCTGAGGCTCCAGAACTGGACGCGCGAAGGCTGATTTGCGAGGAATAGGACATGACTGAAAAATACAGGGCGTTCGCGCCGGCCTCGGCGGCCAACCTCTCGGTGGGCTTCGACTTGGTGGGCGTGGCGCTAAAGCCCATTGACGGCGCCGTGCTCGGCGATGAGATTTTCATCGAGAAGGCCGACGCGGGCGTGTGCGAGATCACCAAGGAAGGGCCGTTTGCGCGCGTCCTCCCGGAGGATCCCAGGCAGAACATCATCTACGACGGCTACCTGCTCTACTGCAAGGAGGCGGAGAAGGCAGGCTTCGCGCCCTGCGGCGTGAGGATGGCGCTTAGAAAGAACCTGCCCGTGTGCTCGGGCCTGGGCTCGTCCGCCTCCTCGGCCGTGGCGTCCATCGTGGCGCTCGACGCGGTGAACGGCGGGCGCTTCAAGGACCATGAGCTCCTTGAGATGATGGGCAGGCTTGAGGGCAAGATCTCAGGCTCCATCCACTACGACAACGCCGCGCCGAGCTTCAAGGGCGGGCTTCAGCTCATCGTGGGCGAGAACGGCGTCATCTCAAGGACGCTGCCTGCCTTCAAGGACTGGTACATCGTCTCCTGCTTCCCGGGCATCAAGGTCTCGACGAACGCCGCGCGCAAGATCCTCCCCGAGTCCTACCCGCGCCACACCGTGGTCGACTTCGGGCGCCGCCTGGCGGCCTTCGTCTGCGCCTGCGAGACCGGCGACGGGGAGCTGGCGGCCTCATGCCTCGTGGACGTCATCGCCGAGCCCTACCGCGAAAAGCTCATCCCGGGCCTTTCCAAGGCGCGCGAGTACGCAAAGTCCCAGGGGGCGCTGGCCACCGGGATCTCGGGATCGGGATCGTCTGTCTTCTCAATCGCGAGGGATCTCAAGGCCGCAACTGACATCAAGGCCTGGCTTGAGCAGAACTTCATCGCCAATTCTGACGGCTTCTGCCACATCTGCCGCATCGACGAGCGCGGCGCCTACGCTGAAAGGATCAAGGACTGAACATGCAGCTTTTCAACTTAAAGGACCATACCGAATCGGCAAGCTTCACCAAGGCCGTGCTCCAGGGCATCGGCCGCGGCCAGGGGCTTTTCTTCCCGGACCGCATCGAGCCTTTTGATGAAAAGGAGATCGAGGATCTCCTCGCGCTGCCGCTGGTGCCGCGCTCCCAGAGGATCCTCCGCCACCTCATAGGCGGCGACGAGCTGTCCGAGCTTGAGGACATAGTGGCCGACGCCTTCAACTTCCCCGCCCCGCTCGTGAAGGCCGAGGAGGACTGCTGGTGCCTCCAGCTCTTCCGCGGCCCGACGCTCGCCTTCAAGGACTTCGGCGCGAGGTTCCTGGCGCGCGTGCTCGGCGCGGTGCGCAACGGGCGCCACCTCACCATCCTCACTGCGACCTCTGGCGACACCGGCGCGGCGGTCGCCGGAGCCTTCCACGGGCAGCAGGGCATCGACGTCGTGGTGATGTACCCCAAGGGGAAGATCACGCCGCTGCAGGAGAAGCTCATCGCGACATTGGGCGGCAACGTCCACGCAATCGAGGTCGACTCGAACTTCGACCAGTGCCAGGATCTCGTCAAGCGCGCCTTCGACGATCAGGACTTCAGGGAGAGGATCGGCCTCAACAGCGCCAACTCCATCAACATCGCAAGGCTTCTGGCGCAGGTGACCTACTACTTCGAGGCCGTGGCGCAGCTGCCTGTGGAGAGGCGGGGGAGCGTGCTCTTCTCGGTGCCTTGCGGCAACTTCGGCGACATCACCGCAGGCCTGATCGCCAAGGCCCTGGGACTCAAGTGCCGCTTTGCCATCGCCTGCAACGTGAACGACACCGTGCCGCGCTACCTGAAGTCCGGCAAGTGGGATCCGCACCCCACCGTCCAGACCCTCTCGAACGCCATGGACATCTCAAGGCCCAACAACTGGCCGCGCACCGAGGCCTTGGTCAGGATGGAAGGCTGGAGCCTTGATGACTTCGCGTGCGGCTCGCTCACCGACGAAGAGACCGAGCAGTCCATGCGCGAGGTCTACGCCAAGACCGGCTACATCACGGAGCCCCACGCGGCCATCGCGCTTGCCGTGCTCAAGGCATCAAAAAAGCCAGGCGAGGCCGGGATCTTCCTGGGCACCGCCCATCCTGCAAAGTTCCGCGGCGACGTCGAGCGCATCCTGGGCACCCGCCTCCCGCTGCCGATGGCCCTGCAGCAGGTCATAGGGCGGGAGTGCGAAAAGCACGAGATGAAGCCTGACTACGAGGCCTTGAAGGACTACGTGCTAAAGACGCTCAGGCTCTGACGCGCTCTTGCAATCCTCCTGCCTGAGATCGCAGGAGGGAGGATCCCGCCAAGGCATCCGCGGCGGGATTTTTTCACCCGCCGTTTCCATAGCATTCCAAGCCGAGGTCACAACGGGGACATGCGCAGTAGCGTGGGCGGTGGCAGGCGTTTTAAAATCGCCCTATGCTGGCAGGCGCGGTGCCTGCCTTAGGATTGAGGACAAGGCAATGGCGGCAGAACTTGAAAACGCGCAGGGCGCGCAGCTTGAGAAGGCGGCGCAGGGGGCTGCGGACAAGGCGAAGCTTGAGAAGGCGGCATCGGAGATCGACTTCAAGGATCCCTCGCTGACCTTGAGCTACGGCTCGAAGCCGATGGACGCCATCGCCAAGTTCTCAGACTCGATCCTAAGCCGCGTCAAGGTCAGGGATTCAGGTGAGATCGGAGGCGAGCTCTCGATGCTCCTAGGCAAGGTGCGCGGGGTCAACGTCGGGGCCATCGCCGAGAAGCCCTCGGGACTTGCGTCCATCCCGATCATCGGCAAGCTCTTTGACCGCACCCAGGCTGTGATGTCCAAGTTCTCCACCGTCTCAGAGGAGATAGGAAAAATAAAGGAGAAGCTTGAGGACTCGCAGCTCTCGCTTTTAAAGGACGTCGAGGTCTTAGAGCAGCTCTACGCGAAAAACGGCGAGTTCTACCAGGATCTCACCGCCTACATCGAGGCGGGCAGGGCCGAGCTTGAGCGGGCGCGTGCCGAGGATCTCAAGGCCCTCGAGGAGAAGGCCAAAAACACCGGAGACAGCTTCGACGCGCAGGCGGTCAGGGACTTTGCCGAGACCTTGAACCGCTTCGAGCGCCGCCTCCACGATCTCGCGCTCTCGCGCACCATTGCCATCCAGACCGCCCCGCAGATCAGGCTCATCCAGAACAACGACCGGGTGCTTGCCGAGAAGATCCAGACCTCGATCCTCACCACCATCCCCGTCTGGAAGAACCAGCTCGTGCTCGCGCTCTCGCTCAAGGGCCAGCAGGCGGCCGCGCAGCTGCAGAAGGACGTGGCCGACACCACCGACGCGCTTTTAAGGAAGAACGCCCAGATGCTCCACGACTCCACCGTCGAGACGGCGCGGGAGTCCGAGCGCGCGCTCGTCGATGTGGAGACGCTGCGCGAGGTGCAGGGCAAGCTCATCTCCTCCATCGAGGAGACGCTCGCCATCGCAGCCGAAGGCCACGAGAAGCGCGTCAAGGCCGAGGCGGAGATCGCTGCGATGGAGAGCGATCTCAAGTCAAGGCTCACCGATCTCGCCTCAAGGAGCCGGGAGCAGGCGATCTCGCAGGCTGAGGGCAAGGACAGCGCCAAGTGAGCGAGAGCGGCATCGACGGGTTCTTCAAGAGGCTCGGGGCGGGAGCCAGGCGCTTTTGCGCGCACGCCCTCTTCCTCCTCGCCTCCTCGGTAGTCTGCACCGCCTTCTATCCAGGCGGGGCGGACTACATGGAGTGGATATGGTGGTACCTCGCGCTCGTGCTCCTGATCCCGGTGGCGCACGAGGGATACCGGCGCCCGATGTTCGCGGTGCCGGCGGCGTTCGGCCTCATCGAGGCGGCCATCGGCGCCTTCATGGGGCTCAGCGCCGGGGCCGCGCTCTTCACGGGCGGGATCTTAGCCTGGATGTTAAGGCGCGTGTTCTACCGCCGCCGCTATGCCTGGGAGTGGAGCGCCATCCTGGGCATCGCCTTCGGCTTCCTCGTGACCAAGGGCGCACTGCCTGGGCAGCTTGCCTCAACCCACGCCTGGGCCCCGTTCATCCCGGTGCTCGCCGCAGGCTGCGCCGCGCTTTGGGCCGCGCTCAAGCTCGACGGCAGGCGGCTGCGGCGCGAGAACCTTCAGAGGCTCGCCTCCGCCATGTCCGCCTTCGAGGAAGACCCGCGGATCCCCAGGGAGGTGAGGCAGATCCTCCCGTCCTTCAACGAGGCGCTCAAAGGCTACGTCAGCTCAAGCGGGGATCAGGACACCGGCAAGGCCCCGCTTGACGCGCTGCCCAAGCTCTATTTCGCGCTCGACACCGTAGCGACCGGGATCACCGGGCCGCGTGGCGCCTTCAAAAACGATCTTGAGCTCAAGATAGCCGCAGGGCAGGCCCAGGCCCAGCTTGCCAAGGCCGCAGCCTGCCTCAGGCAGGAGACCGAGAGGCTTTCAGGCGGCACGGCCGGGCAGGGGCAGGGGAGCGCGCCCTATGCCGAGCTCGACGGCCTGGCCTCCGCGCTCGTGCGCGCAAGCGAGGGCTTGGACGATGTGGCAAAGGAGAGCGCGCTTTCAATTGCCAGGAGCGCCTCCTCCATGATCACGGCGCTGAGGCAGGGCGCCGACGATGGAGACGCGCCCTCGTTCTTGAAGCGCTACCTCAAGGCAGCCTCAAGCATAGTCGGGGACTACAAGCATCTCATCGCAAGGGCCGAGCGCACCGACGCGGATTTCGCCGCGGTGCAGCGGGCGCGCGCGGTCCTCTCGCGCATGGCCAAGGCCTTCTCAGACGAGCTCTCCGCCATGCAGGACAGCGGGCGGGAGAAATTCGAGGCCTCGCTCAAGGCCTTCGACGAGTTCATGAGGATGAACGGGCACTGACGCTGGGGCTGGGCAATGGCTTGCCCTGATTGGACGCGCTGTTAAATACAGGTAAATGGCGGGTTAAGGCATTGTAAAATGATCCCGTTTGAGCAAACGGGATCCGCGATGGCCGAAACAGTCTTCTTCATCCTGGTGGTGATGCTCCTCCTGCTCTCCACCCTGGACCTTTTCGTTGGCGTCAGCAACGACGCCGCTAACTTCCTCAACTCAGCCGTGGGCACGCGCATCGCCCCGATGGGGATCATCATCCTCATAGCCTCGCTGGGCGTGCTCATCGGCGCGTCCTCCTCCTCGGGCATGATGGAGATCGCGCGCAAGGGGATGTTCTACCCCGAGATGTTCACGTTCAAGGAGATGATGATCATCTTCGCGTCCGTGATGATAAGCGACGTCCTGCTCCTGAACATCTTCAACTCCTTCGGACTTCCGACCTCGACCACGGTGTCGATTATCTTTGAGCTTCTGGGCGCCTCCGTGTGCGCCGCAGCGCTCAAAGTCCACGGGGGCGGGCAGAGCCTTGCGGAAATCTTCGAGTACATCAAGCTCGACAAGACCGCGGCCATAGTTTCGGGGATATTGCTCTCGGTGGTCATCGCCTTCATCGCGGGAATGATCATCCAGTTCCTCTGCCGCCTGCTCTTCACCTTCCGCTTCCAGCACACCGTCAAGTGGCTCGGCGGCCTCTTCACCGGCGCCTCGCTCACCGCGATCGGCTACTTCCTCATCATCAAGGGCGCCCACGGAGCCTCGTTCATGAAGCCTGAATGGCTCTCCTGGATGGACGG
>Ga0256406_1004804_pt1 | contig 15042 bp, 11 predicted proteins | sample RumenRJG_03DNA_FD_185986 | JGI IMG/M metagenome (GOLD analysis project Ga0256406, IMG submission 185986) | Bovine rumen microbial communities from Lethbridge, Alberta, Canada - RJG_03 | ecosystem: Host-associated > Mammals > Digestive system > Stomach > Rumen | place: Canada: Alberta | collected... | reverse complement strand
CAGTCCGCTCCTACGGCGCCACCGCGGATCTCTGCTGGCTGCTGTCCCGCGCGCATGAAACCCACCGCCTCCGGAATGTCTACTACAATATCGATCCGACCTCTCTGTATGCCGAGCCGGAGGTCACCTTCGCCGCGTCCGGCTGCCCCATGTATCTGTATGACCGGAACCCCTTCAACGATATCTCGTATCTGCTCAATAAAACGGTGCTGTTTGAGGAAATCCCGCACTCCGTCCTGATGTCCCTGCGGGGATATAACGAAAACACCTCCTACAACTGGTGGACCAGCAAGACCTTCTCCCGGGAGGCGGCGCTCTCCCATTACACCCGCTCAGAGACGCTGCTTCCGGAACAGTCCGAACACGCGAAGGACGAGGAGCTGCGCGGCAATCTTGCTCTTCTGACTGCTGAGGTCGCAGCTCACCCGGAGACAGACTACTATTTCTTCTTCCCGCCCTATTCCGCGCTCTGGTGGGACAACGCCGTCCGCACCGGAGCCCGGGATTTCGTGCTCTATGACGAGAGCCGGGCGATGAAGACGCTTCTCCAATATAAAAATGTCCGCCTGTACTGCTTCCAGGCGGACACAGAGATCATCTTCGATCTCGACAACTATATGGATGCGCTTCACTTCAAGCCGGAGATCAATCACCAGATGGTGACCTGGATGAAAGAGGGCCGGTATGAACTTCACTCCGACGCGGACGTCGACGCGCAGATCGATGCGCTCCGCCGCGTCACGGATCGGGCTGCCCGGTCAGAATACTGACCTGCCCTCCCGCACTATGCTCTTCGCGGCTTCATTCGCCCTGATCGAGATGCAATCCAATCGGCATTGCCGGCTGAGCCCGCGTTTTTCTCTTCGCGGCCTCATTCACTCTGACTGAGATTCAGTCCCCGGATCGTCTTGCGCAGCGGCAGCACACTCTTCGGATTGACCGAGAGCTCATCCACGCCCATGCGCAGGAAGGTCTCCGTGAGCGTCGTGTCTGCGCCGAGCTCGCCGCAGATGCCGACCCACGTGCCATGGCGGTGTCCCGCCTCCACAGTCATCTGAATCTCCCGCAGAACCGCCGGATGATGCGTGTCGGAGAACGGTTCCAGCTTCGCATTCTGCCGGTCGATGGCACAGGTGTACTGCGTGAGATCATTGGTTCCGATGGAGAAGAAATCACACTCCTTCGCAAGATCATCCGCGATCAGCACCGCCGCCGGCGTCTCAATCATCGTGCCGATCTCATAATGCCCAATCTTCACACCCTCCGCCTCAAGCTCCGCCTGGCACTCCGCCAGGATCTCCTTTGCCTCTCTCAGTTCCCGGACCGAGATAATCATCGGGAACATGATGCCCATATTGCCATAGGCCGAGGCGCGGAGCAGCGCGCGCAGCTGCTTTTTGAAAAAATCCTTCCTCGTGAGGCAGATGCGGATCGCCCGGTATCCGAGCGCGGGGTTGTCCTCATGATCGAGCTTCATGTAATCGATGGTCTTGTCCGCGCCGATGTCACAGGTGCGGATGATGACCTGCTTCGGCGCCAGTGACTCCAGAACATGCCGGTACGCCTCAAACTGTTCCTCTTCCCCCGGCTCCTGCCGGCTGTTGAGATACACGAATTCCGTGCGGAACAGACCGACTCCGCCGGCATCGTTCTGCTGTACGGCACCGATGTCCGACGGCCCGCCGATGTTGGCATAGACCTTGACGGTTCTGCCGTCGATGGTCGTGTTGTCCTTGCCCTTCAGCTCCTGCAGCAGCGCGACTCCGGCCTGATCCTCCTCCTGCTTCTTCTTGAGCGAGCGGAGCAGATCCTCCGTCGGATCGACATAGATACAGCTGTTATAGCCATCGATGATGGCCATCTTTCCGTCCCAGTCCGCGCTGACCTCCCCGCACTGTACAAGCGCCGGAATGTTCATGCTGCGTGCCAGGATCGCCGTGTGGCTGTTGGTGCTGCCCTCCCGGGTCACAAACCCGAGCAGCAGAGATTTGTCGAGACGCACCGTCTCCGACGGCGCGAGATCCTTCGCCACCAGAATGGAAGGCTCCGTCCCCTGCAGAGAATTCGGATCCGCACCAGTGAGAAAATCCAGCATGCTCTGCCCGATGTCATCGATGTCCGCGCTGCGGGCCTGCATATACGGGTCGTCCATCTCTGCAAAGATCTTCGCCTGATTGTCGCAGGCGGTCTTGACTGCGTATTCCGCCGTCTTGCGCTGCTTGGTGATAATCTCCCGGATCGCGTCGACCAGATCGTCGTCATCCAGCATCATCCCATGCACCTCGAACACCGCCGCCGTCTCCTCGCCGGCCTCCGCCAGCGCCTTTTCATACAGCGCGTTCTGCTGCGCAATCGCCTTCTGGCGCGCCTCTTCAAAGCGCGCCGTCTCCGCCCCGACATCATCGATCTGCCTGTCGCTGATCACCGTCTCCGGCGCCCGGTACACCTTGATCTTCCCGATGGCGATCCCGTTTAATATACTTTTTCCGGTTGCTACCTGCATACGAACCTCCCCCTTTGGCTCTCCTCTTCTCTCAGAACCATAGCGCGGATCAGAACGTCTCCTTCAGGAATTTTTCGATCGCCGCGGCAGCCTGCTCCTCGTCCTCGCCTTCCACGCGGACCGTGATGGTCTCGCCCTTCTTGATGCCAAGACCCATGAGTGCCAGCAGCTTCTTCATATCGGCGGACTTGTCTCCCTTGAAGACCGTGATGCCGGACGCAAAATTCTTGGCTTCCTTGATCAGAAGTCCCGCCGGACGTGCATGAATTCCCTGCTCATCGGTTACGGTAAAATCAAACTGCTTCATAATGCTATTCTCCTCTCTGTCTGTGTTTGTGCGTTTTTGTTTATACCTGTGCGTATTTCAGCAGCACCTGCAGGGGAAACGCCAGATGGGCTTTCTCCTGATTCGGGGCATTGGTGTCAGAGACACCAATACCGATCAGGTGGCGCTGATACGCCGCCATGCTCAAACCATTACCTCTGATTTCACAGATTCGTCTTGAAATCCGGGTAGTCGTCGCTGTTGGTCAGCAGGAACACCACGGTATCCGGATAGCCGGCCGCCTTGATCTTACCGCGGTCAAAGGTCATGATCTTCTGACCTCTTGCCACCTTGTCGCCTTCCTTCACAGAAACATCAAATCCATCGCCGTTCATCTTCACGGTGTCAACGCCGACGTGAATCAGATACTCCAGATCCCCGTCAGAAATGCCGATGGCATGCTTCGTCTCCGCCACCGTGCTGATTGTGCCGTCGCAGGGAGCGTATACGACGCCCTCCTCCGGCTCAATGCCGACCCCGGCACCGAGCGCGCCAGAAGCGAACGTCGGATCCGGGATGTCCTCGTAGGAAATGACTCTGCCCCTCGCCGGAGCGGATGCCTTCCCTGCGGAGCAGCTCATCACCTCCGGGAGATCAACCGGAGTTTCCTTCTGTGTGGATGCCGGCGCTCCCGCCTTCTGCAGCGATGCGTCCGCGGCAGCCATCTCCGCTGCGTCTTCCTTCTCCTCCGCCTTCACCTCCGCGTCTTCCTTCCAGATTGCCATGGTCACCGCAAAGGCAATGCCGCCGGAGAGCAGAAGCAGAATGGTGTACACCGGAATATTATTGATGGTCAGATAGCCCGGGATACCCGTGACACCGTATGCCGTCGCGCCGATGCCGGAGAACGCCGCAAATACAGAGCCGACCGCGCCGCCGATCATGCCGGCCACAAACGGCTTCATGAACCGCATGTTGACACCGAAGATCGCAGGCTCCGTGATGCCGAGTGCTGCGGACATGGAGGACGGAACCGCCACTGCCTTCGTCTTGCGGTTATGGGTCTTGATGCCGACTGCCAGGCAGGCGCCAAACTGTGCAAAATTCGCGGCCGACGCGATCGGCATCCAGGTATTCAGTCCCACCGAGGACAGCATCGACGCCTCGATGATATTGTACATGTGATGCAGGCCCATGACGACCGTGACCGGATAGACCGCGCCCATGACACCGGCACCGATCGGATTCTTGACGAGCCACTCCGCACCGACCAGCACCCAGGACTCCAGCTGGGCGAAAACCGGACCGATGATCGTGAACGTCAGGAATGCGGTGACAAGCACTGTGGTGAGGGGCGTCACAAACAGATCAATCATCTCCGGCACATGCTTGTGCAGCCACTTCTCCAGCTGGCACATCAGCCAGACCGCGATGATGACCGGAATGACATGCCCCTGATAACCGACCTGCCGGACCGAGCCTACCGTCCACGCGCCGAGCTTCAGATGCCCCAGCAGATACCAGTAATTCACCTGCGTGTCAGCCGATCCGAGGCTCCAGGCATTCGTCAGGCTCGAATTGATCATGCACAGGCCGATGACCGCGCCGAGGAAAATATTGCCGCCGAACACGCGTGCCGCAGAGACTGCCACTATGACAGGCAGATATGCAAAGGCAGTCGAGGAAACCAGATCCAGGAACCCGTACCAGTCTGTCGAGGCAAAATTCGGAACAGCCTTGCCCAGCGCCTCGACGAGTCCCATCATCAGGCCCGACGCCACGATCGCCGGCAGAATCGGGACGAACACGTCGCCAAGCGCCTTGATCATCCGGTACCAGACCGGCTTCTTTGCCGCCGCGGCCGCCTTGACCTCATCCTTGGTCGCCTCGGACACGCCGGTGATCTTCAGAAACTCGTCATATACCTTGTTGACGGTTCCTGTTCCGATGATGATCTGCAGCTGTCCGTTGGACTCGAAGACGCCCTTGACGCCGTCGACATTCTCCAGTTTTGCCTTGTCCACCTTGCTGTTGTCCACCGTGACCAGACGGAGACGCGTCGCGCAGTGCGCGGCACTGACAATATTCTGTCCTCCGCCGATGATGTCACTGATTTCCTGGGCACACTTGTGATAATCCAATGCCATCGTTAACCCCTCCTGTTTTATATGAGATCCAGCTGAGCGAAGGCCTTTGCCAGCCCGTCGTTCTGCACGGTATCACACACTACATCGCAGCGCTCCTTCAGCGCCGCCGCTCCGTTTCCCATGCAGACGCTGCATCCGACCGCGTCCACCATGGCTGCATCGTTCATGCTGTCTCCAAAGCCAACCGTGTCCGTCATCGGCACGCCCAGCCTCTCACAGACCGCTCTCACGCCCGTTCCCTTGCTGAAAGCGCGGTTGATCAGCTCCCCGTTGATACAGTCCGCATGCTCATGCACAATCTGCATGCAGAACTCGAAGTCCTTCTCCAGCAGCCTGCGCGGCTCGGCGAGCTGCGCCTCATCCAGGCACATAATCACGATCTTGTAGACCGGCCTGCCGTCGTATTCCTTCATCGGACGGATGCCCAGATTCTCTGCCAGCGCCCTGCGCCAGCGCTCCAGCTCACTGTTTCCTTCCTTTGTCCGCGCCAGAAGATCGGACAGTCCCGTGTCTCCGAAGGTCGCGTCCCTCGCCTCCACCGTCCGGAACACGTGGTTCCGTTCGAGCACCTCCATCGCCGTGCGGGTCTGCTCCGGTGTCATCGGACAGTCAAATACGACCTGACTGCCCACCGTCACATAGCCTCCGGAGCTGGCCACAGCGCCGTCGAATCCATATCGCAGCACCGGCGCGAGCATCGCCATATTCCTGCCCGTGCAGAGAAACACCCGGTTTCCCTTTCTCTGTGCCTTCCGGATGGCTTCGAGCGCGCTGCCCGGCGGAATATTGCTCCCGGCCGGCGTAAGTGTGCCGTCTATATCCAGAAAAATCAGTTTATGTCCCGCCATGTTATCTTTCCTGCCGCCCCCTCAGATCGAATTCCGCTCGACCAGTGTATAACCCAGCTTCGTCTGCCGCACCGGCGTCTGTGCGCCGTTATTCAGCAAATCCAGCAGCATCGCCGCCGCCTCCGTTCCGCACTGCTTCTGATAGAAGTGAACGGTGGTGAGCTTCGGCTCCGACAGCGTCCCTGCCCAGTTATCGTCAAAACCCGCAACCGCGCAATCCTCCGGGATCCGCCGTCCGAGCCGCTTCAAGGCCTGCATTGTCGTCAGCGCGATTTTGTCTGTAGCACAGATGATGCCGTTCATCGACGGATCCTGCCGGATGAGCTGCAGCAGTCCCGTCTCTCCGGTCTTCGGATCGAACGTTCCCGCCACTCTCACCAGACCCTCCGGATCCATGCCGGCCTCTTCCATCGCCGCCTGTACTCCGCGGCGCCGTTCCAGCCCGACCGCCGGGTCCTCCTCATTCACGCCGATGTAGCCGAGGTGCCTGTGACCTCTGGCGATCATGTGCCCTGCCAGTTCCCGCGCCGCGCCAAAATCATCGTGATACACGCAGTGCACACCGGGAAACTTCTGCCCGGTGACGACCAGCGGAACCCTGCATCGCTGAAACGCCTCCGCATGGGACGGAGAATACGCCGTCCCCATCAAAATAATTCCCGCCACATGGTTTGCCTGCATGGATTGCAGGTACTCCAGCTCCGTCTCCTCATTCAGCGCACAGGAGCCGAGAATCATCACATATTTTGAAGAAGCCAGCTTCTCCGCCACGCCCGCCGTGACCTCTCCCACAGATTCCGAATTGATCTGCGGCACAATCACGCCGATCTGATTGATCCTGCCCGTCCGGAGCATCTGCCCCGCGGCACTCGGATGATACCCGGTCTCCTCAATGGCCCGGCGTATCTGCTCCCGCTTGGCCTCGCTGAGCGACCCTCCATTGAGATACCGGCTCACCGCCGCCGGGGAGACGCCCGCGATTTCCGCCACTTCACGTATTGTCATCGTCCGGTTCCTCTCCCTTCGCCTCATCTCCGCCCGCTGCACGGTAGTCCGTCACAAGCCAGGCAAAATCATGAGAGGGAATGCCGACCGCCCTTGCAGGGCGCGGCTCCCCTGTCCACAGGTCCCGATACTCCTCGTGCTCATTGATCCACGCCGTCTCATCCTGATCGCTGAAGTTGAACAGCGCGATCAGCTTCTCCCCGCGGTAATAGCGGCCGATTCCCAGGACATGATCGTTGTAGGTCTCCACGATCCAGATATCCGCCTCCCCGTGAAAGACCGGGTGCTCCTCCCGGAGATTCTCCATCCTGCGGATCGCGGAGAACATCTTTCCCTGCCGCGTGGACAGGTCATGGCGCTTCGCCGCGTCGTCCCAGTTCATGGCACCGCGGTGCAGATACCGGCTGTCGTCCCACTTCAGCGGATCATCGTGGTAAGTGTAATCATTCAGCTGCGCGATCTCGTCGCCGGAATACAGCACCGGGATGCCGCTCTGCGTGAACAGAAAGGCATGCAGCATGATGTCCAGCTTCAGCGACCAGTCGAGCTTTCCGGCATCCCGCTCATACTCCGCCGCCTCCACGCCGCACAGCGACGCGGTTGTGCCGCAGAGTCTGGCGTCTCCGAGCCGCGGATCGTCATTGTAAAGCTCTCCGCGGGCGTTGCTGCCGAAAATGTAGCCGCGGAAGTAATCATTGAGGAATTTCTTGTGCGCCACCTCCTCGACGCCGAACTGGCGGAGGTACTGATAATCGAGACCCCAGCCGATATCGTCGTGGCAGCGGAGATAATTCAGGAAGGTATACTGCTTCGGCAGCGCGAACACCGTCTCAAGCTGATGCTTCAGCAGACGCACATCGTGCGTCGCCACCGTGTGCCATGTGCTCGCCATCGTCGTGACGTTGTAGAGCATGTGGCATTCCGGCTTGTCTACCGTGCCAAAATACGGCACCACCTTGCTCGGCTCCATGACCACCTCGCCGAGCAGCAGCGTGCCCGGACAGACAATATCACAGGCCATGTGCATGATCCGCACCAGCGTGTGAACCTGAGGCAGATTGCGGCAGGTGGTCCCCAGCGTTTTCCAGATATAAGGCGTCGCGTCGAGACGGATGACATCAATGCCCTGGTTGCACAGATAGAGCATGTTGTCCGTCATATCGTTGAAAACGGTCGGATTGCGGTAATTGAGATCCCACTGGTATGGGTAGAAGGTCGTCATGACGACCTTGTGCGCCTCCTCGCACCAGGTGAAATTGCCCGGCGCCGTCTGCGGGAAGACCTGCGGGACCGTCTGCTCGAACTGGTTCGGAATGTCCCAGTTGTCGAAGAAGAAATACCGGTCCTGGTACTCCTTCTCCCCTGCCTTCGCCCGCCTCGCCCATTCATGGTCCTCCGAGGTATGATTCATGACAAAATCCAGGCAGACACTCATGCCGTTTTCATGGCAGGCACGCGTGAGAGCCGCGAGATCCTTCATCGTGCCGAGCTCCGGCTGCACCGCGCGGTAATCCGCCACGGCGTAGCCGCCGTCGCTCCGGCCTGCAGGGCTCTGAAGCAGCGGCATCAGATGCACATAGTTGACGCCGCACTCCCGGATATAATCCAGATGCTTCCTGACCCCCTTCAGGTTGCCCGCAAAGCATTGTGTATACATCAGCATACCCGTCAGGGACCCGTCCTTGTACCAGTCCGTCACCACTTCCCTGGCCTCGTCCAGCTGCTTCAGCTCCCTGCTCCGATTCTTATAATTCCGGTACAGCATACTGCAAAAGTAGTCAAACGCCTGCTCATCCCCGTGATACAACTCCCCATAGAGCCACTTCATCTCGTCATAATAGCGGCTCATGCGCTCCGTAAACACAGAGTCCCATGCAGATGATTCCACCATATTCTCTCCCCCCGCCGTCTGTAATCGGTTTCAATTCAGCCCGCTGAATTATCTGATATTTTCTTTAATATTTTCCATTATTCGTGTATTTATCGTATATTTTGATATGTTTCTGCTATATCAGCAATAAATTCATTTTTCGTTTCTGGCAAAATTGCTGAAACAGTGTTGTAAACGATTTCAATCACATTATATCCACAGCAGATTCCCGGCGCAACCGGAGTACCTGTTGAAATTATGTGAATGTTTTTGTGCATCATGCACAATCATGCCAAATTGTCCCTACCAAGTTTAGCTTGTTTGGGACAATTTTTGTCCCAAACAAGCTAAACTTGGTAGGGACAAAAAAGCCGCGGACATCACCTGTCCGCAGCTGAATTTGCCGCCTGATTCTGGTGCCGGGCCATGCCCGTATCACCCTGTGTTCCGCTTTCAGGCTTCTTTCCAAGAAAAGAAGCCGTAACCGTAAAGTGGAAGAAATTCGCCCGGAAAGCTGCTCACACTCCCTCCTCCGTGGAGAGAAGGATGCGATCGTTGTCGAGCGCGCCGCCGGTATTCTGCTCGAATTTTCTCAGCAGGTCGTCCACTGTCATGCTGGTCCGCTCCGCGCCCTTCACATCGAAGACAATCCGCCCTCCGTCCATCATCAGCGTGCGGTTTCCCATCTCCAGTGCCTGCGTCATGTTGTGCGTGACCATAAGGCAGGTGATCCGGCGCTCCGAAACGATTTTGGCCGTCAGTTCCAGCACCTTTGCCGCGGTTGCGGGATCAAGCGCCGCCGTGTGCTCATCAAGAAGCAGAATTTTCGGCGTCACCATCGTCGCCATCAGCAGCGTCAGTGCCTGGCGCTGTCCTCCGGAGAGAAGTCCCACCGGATTCTTCATCCGGTCCTCCAGTCCCATATGGAGGAGAGAGAGCTGCTCCCGGAATTTTTCCCGATCCTGCGCCGTGATCCGGCTGAACGGCTTTTTGTCCGCGGAGGCCCGCAGATAGGCGATCGCCAGATTCTCCTCGATCGTCATATGCGGCGCCGTTCCCATCAGCGGATCCTGAAAGAGGCGCCCGATATACTGGCTTCTCCGATGTTCCTTCTCGTATGTGATGTCCTTCCCGTCGAGTTCGATAAAGCCCTCATCCACATAGAAGGACCCTGCGATCGCATTGAACAGGGTGGATTTGCCGGCGCCATTGCTCCCGACAATGGTGGCAAAATCGCCGTCCTCCAGTGTCAGTGACAGTCCGGAGAGCGCGACCTTCTCATTGATGGTGCCGGGATTGAATACCTTGCGGATTCCCTCGATACACAGCATCAGCCCTGCCCTCCCTTCTGTCTGCTTTCTTCCGTCCCCGGCTCACGGCTGTCCGTGCTGATGTTCCTGACAACCTTTTCCTCGGTCTGCCTGACCGCCGCACCTTCCACAGACGATCCGCCATCTCTTTCTGCGGTCCGCCCCGCCGCCGTGCCGCCTTCCGCGGCCGATCCGCCGGCCCGCCGCTCTGCCAGCACTGCTCTGCGCTGCCGAATTTCGGCAGTCTGTCTGCGGCGGACTGCCACCATGGACCGAATCTGCGGCGCCATGATCGCCGCGGCGACAATCAGCGCGGATACCAGCTTGAACGCCTCGGTCGGCACATTCAGCCGGAGCGCGATCGAAATGATAAACCGATAAAGAATAGAGCCGATCATCACCGAAATGATCTTCCACATCATATGGATGCTGCGGCTGCTGAAGCTGGTACCGATGATCAGAGAAGCCAGGGCAATGGTTACCATGCCGGTACCCAGATTGATATCGCTCATTTTGTTGTACTGACCGATCAGAGAGCCCGCCAGACCGGTCAGTGCATTGGAAAGACACAGCCCCAGCACTATCATGAAGCCCGGATTGATGGAGGAGGCGCGGACCATCGCCGCCGAATCTCCTGTCGCCCGGACCGAGAGGCCGAGCCTGGTCCCGAGAAACCAGTGCAGCGCGGCACAGATCGCTCCAGTGATGAGCAGCAGAAGAATCAGATTGCTCCATTCTTTCCAGAACGCACTGTCAGACAATCCGCGAAACAGAGAAAACACCGTGTCCGTGCCAAACAGCGCCACATTGGATTTGAAGCCCATCACCGCGAGGTTGATGGTGTAAAGCCCGGTATTCACAATGATACCCGCCAGAATACTCGGAACCCGGAATGTCGTCTGCAGCTGACCTACAATAAATCCGGACAAAATACCTGCTCCCATGGAGGCAAACAGCGCCAGAACCGGATGCCCTGTCATCGCCACCATGACGCCCACCGCGCAGCCCAGCGTATAACATCCATCCGTGGACAGATCGCAGACATCCAGAATGGTGAAGCTGATGAACAGGGACAATGCCACCAGTCCGTAGATCAGACCCGTCTCAATCGCGGTCTGAATAATCTGTGCAGTCAGAAACATAGATAACTCCCCACAATTTTATATCTCAGTCGCCGAAATTCTGTTTTGTCGTCGTTTCGACAATCTGCGTTGCCAGAGGCTGGAATGCCTTCTCCACAGCACTGAGATCGAGGCCGAGTGTCTTCGCCGTCTCCGTGTTGACAGTCACAATGCCGTTGTCAAAGGTTTTGACCGGCGTGGAGGCCGGGTCAGAGCCGTTCAGCAGAAGATCGGCCGCCATATCCGCCGTCTCCTTGCCCAGGTTCGCGTAATCAACGCCATATCCGACGAACGCGCCGTTGAGTGCGAAGGAATCCGCGCCGCAGTAGTGCGGGATGCCGGCCTCTGCGAGCTTTTCATAGATCGCGAGCTCCGCTGTCATGATCGTGTTGTCGGTCGGTGTAAAGACCGCATCCACTCCATCGGCAATCAGCGCATCCGCCGCCGAGGACACCTCATCATTATTCGTACCGGTCTTCGGATCATACGCAATTCCCTTGCCGTCCAGGAACGCCTTGGCATCCGCGATCGGCTGCGTGGACGCATCCTCGCTGGTGGAATACAGGAGCCCGACCTTCTTCACATCAGGCTGCGCTGCCAGGATCAGGTTCATGATGGCCTCTGTGTTCAGCGCATCAGACGTGCCGGTAATATTTGCGCCCGGAGCGTCCATGCTCGCAACCAGCTTGGCGCCTACCGGATCGGAGACTGCCGCGAACACGACCGGAATTTTGTTTTCCTCGGTCGCGGACTGCATGATCTGCGCGGTCGGCGTCGCGATCGGAATGATGACATCGACCTTGTCGGAGATCAGCTCCGATGCGATCTGCTGCAGAACCGTGCCGTCCGCCTGCCCGTTATAAGTGTAATCCGAATAATCAAATGTCACACCCTTTTCCTGACCGACCTTGTCAAGCTCGGATTCAATATTTTCCTCGATCTGATTCAGCGAGGCATCATCGACATACTGCACAATGCCCACTTTAAAGGTCTTTCCCGAAGCACCCGAGGCCGCCGGTGTGGTCTGGGCGGCTGCTGCGGAATCCGCTGAAGCAGCAGTGGAAGCAGCTGCCTCCGCTGTGGTCTGTGCCGTGGACGCCGCCTCCGACGATGCCTTAGATGCCGGAGCTGCGGTATCCTGACTGCTTCCGCAGCCCGCAAGCGTCATGACCATTGCTCCCGTCAGTACCAGTGCGACAACATTCTTTTTCATCTTCTGTTCCTCCCGTTGCTGCTGTTCTTTCGCCCTGCGGAAAATGTCAGCAGCTGCAGCGGCTTCCGCCGTCTGCGAACCTGTGCTGTGAGTATCGGACCGGGGCTGGCTGCTCCTCTTCAGGTTCAGACTTCATGCCAGGCTTCCTGCCGGCCTCCGGAAGTCATGATTCTCAGGCAGGCCTGCATCATGGCTTCCGGCTCGTCACCCAATAAAAAAGCAGCCTTCATCCCCTTTGGGACAAAAGCTGCTGCTTCTGCGTTGCCACCCAAATTGACGGTTCTCCTGAACCTGTCCACTCACTTCGCACACCACTATGCGCGCCCCGATTGATTACGGATGAGGTTTCCCGTCGGCTCCTACTGGAAGTTTCCTCCTGCCATTGCCCTCCATGCACCGGATGAAAATATCATTTTCCTCCTGCCTGGCCGGCAATTCACTTGGCTGCTCTGTTCGGGCCGCCCTCGGAAGGCCATTCACCTCATCATACTCTCCGCCGTGTTTCCATCCTCCACAGCTCTCTAAAGGACTTCGGATAAGGTTACTATTCTTCTTCAACGGTTTAAAGCAATGATAGGCAGAAGTGCCGGGCTTGTCAAGATAAATTTCGATCTCTCCGACGCGTGAAGTGTTATCAAATGTTATGGGAATTGGCTTCCGTCGATATGTTATAATTCCAACATGTCGGCGGGGCGGTGCACCATCCGAACCGAGCTTGAAGGGAAGGTGGTGCTAATGATTGTACGTGACGTGGTCCGACTTGTTACAGCTGTTAGATCTATTATGTGCTGTAGTTACGTTAGTAGTTTTGCTGCTGAAGAAGCGCAAATGAAAACGACTGCCCTGACTTTGACGAGGTTCTGAGCAGTCGTTTCATCTTGTTAAGATAATCGCCGGGTCGGATGGGTGCATCCATCCTGCCGACTTCTTGATGAATTCAGTATAACACGGAACGCCAAATCTGATGCGATATATTTTCTCAATATTTTCTTAACCAGAATAATTACGACGATATTGCGTTATTAGCACATCTCACATACTACTTCGACGACTGAATTGCCCTGATCCACTTCCCGCTGTGGAGCCGCCATACACACCATACACATTTGATGATCTGGTCAATCTTCATAAAGAAATAAATCCAGAATGCGGACCAGTGAAACACCAGGCCGGAGACAATGCCAAGCGGAACAGACGCCGCCCATAAAAACAGGACATCTCCCAGCATCAGGAATCGCGTGTCGCCGCCTCCCCGCAGCACTCCCTTCGTAAGAACGGAATTGGTGGACTGAAAGATCAAAATCAGCGCGATGGCATTCATCAGCTGCCCGGCCGTCGCCCGCGTGCTCTCCGTAATATTGTACATGCCGATGACAGGCTGCTTAATCAGCAGAATGATGACCGCACCGACCGCTCCAAGAAAGGCGGCGAAGAGAATAAACGTATATCCCTCCCGCTGTGCTCTCTCCCGATCGCCCTCACCGAGTGTATGTCCCGTTTCAATGCATCCGGCCTGCGCAATTCCCTGCGTCAGGACCGTGGTGAGCTGCTGTGTCACAGACGTGATCGAATTGGCCGCCACAAAGGATGCGCCGATATGCCCCATGATCACCGCAATCGCACTGTTCCCCACAGCGAGCAGAGAATCGCTGATCAGCACCGGAATGCATATTTTCATATATTCCCGGACAAGATCGCCGCAGCCGGAGCAGAAATCCCGGATCGTGTACCTGATATCTGTTTCGTATTTCCAGAAATAAAGGACGATCAGCGTACATTCTATCAGTCTGGACAGCAGCGTTCCCAGTGCGGCGCCGGCGACCTCCATCCTGGGCGCTCCCAATTTGCCGAAAATGAACACCCAGTTAAAAAAGAGATTCGATAGAAACCCGATGGAAGAACATATCAGCGGAACCACGGCCTTCCCGACACTTCGCAGCACCAGCGTCAGATCGAGCGATATTCCCAGCAGCAGATAAGTCAGAACCGACCAGCGCAGGTAAGAGGCACCTGCCGTGATCACCGCCGCATCCGGAGAATAAATGCGGATAATCCGCGCCGGAAGACAGGCCGTCGCAGCAGAAAACGCCACGCCAATGATGATGCAGAGGCGCAGCATGATGGTGACCGATTTTTTCAGGGAAGCAATATCCTTACTTCCCCAGTATCGGGAGACCATCACAGAGGCCCCCATGCCAATTCCCATGCAGGCGATGTGATAGATCGTGATAAACTGGTTTGCCAGCGCAGACGCCGAGATCGCGGTTTCCCCGAGCGACCCAAGCATCACGGTGTCCATCATGTTGACCCCGATCTGGATCAGACTCTGGAGCGCAATCGGAAGTGCAATCCGGAACATCCTTCCGTAAAAATCTCCCGTTCCCAGATAAGGCTGTATTCTGTTCCATGTCATCTTGATACTGCTCTGATATCCCTGTCCGTTCTCCGCCATATCCCCCGCTTAAGTGCGGCCTCAGCCAGCCGCGTCTCTACTCCCATCCGTTTTCCTGCTGTCCGAAAGTGCCGCCCGTCTTCCGCGGACCTGCTGTTTCCTCAGCGATTATGAAATAAATCCTGCAGAAAGTAATCCGCAAGCTCCTGCCATAGTTCAAAATTCGGATACTCCACTACTCCGTCGTGGAAAATTTTGGCTCCTGCCTGCCCGTGAGGCGTTCCGGCAAAGGTATGAACCTCAACCGGGACATGATGCTGCATAAGATCCGGCCATACCGCATTCAGATTGTCCATTGCGCCATCCTT
>Ga0256406_1004803_pt1 | contig 15046 bp, 14 predicted proteins | sample RumenRJG_03DNA_FD_185986 | JGI IMG/M metagenome (GOLD analysis project Ga0256406, IMG submission 185986) | Bovine rumen microbial communities from Lethbridge, Alberta, Canada - RJG_03 | ecosystem: Host-associated > Mammals > Digestive system > Stomach > Rumen | place: Canada: Alberta | collected... | reverse complement strand
TTACTCGCTAGATTAGCAAAAACACTATGCCGAAGAAACTGAGATCAGTTCTTCAGGCTGCGGGCTTTTGGCAATTCTTCGGCATAGTTTTTTCTTCGGCATAATCAGAGTGGATCATGGTTTCTGTGTTCATCTCTATACCATGTTTTGCAATAGCGATTTCGACAGTTTTAAGCACAAAGTCTATCTCAAGGGATTCACTTAATACCCAGGCCAGCAGTTCCTTTGTACAGGCATCTATGATCGTAGACATATAGCAGCGAGGGGCCTTGCCATTGATGATGTATGTTATGTCTGTCAGCAATATGGCTCTCGGACCGTGCGCCTCGAACTCGCGGTTCAGAAGGTTGTCGGCTACAGCATCTGTTTTGAGTGCTTTGGCGATCCTCCTGTATGGATTTGCCTTGCGCACCGGGCAGAACAGGCCGTATTTCTTCATCAATCGACGGATCTTCTTGATGTTCATATGTACAGGCGGATCCATATGGAGAAATCGCATGTATATGCTACGAGCACCTTTGCTGTAACCTCTGTAGTTATATGCGATCAGTATTAGTTCAAAGTCTGTCTGATCCTGCTGCTCGCGTTGTTCTCTGAGGTCGGCTGTCTGCAGGTAATGATAATATCCCGAACGAGATACGCCGGCTGTCTCACAAAGCCATTTGATGCTGAGCATATTATCTTCTTGCTGCATCATCTGCTCTATGATGGCATATTTGGCACTTGCAGGAATCTTCATCGGGTTGATTCCTCTTGACCCAAGGACACTATTTTTTTTAGAAACTCGATCTCCTGATCCTTATATTTCAATTGCTGTTTCAGTAGTGCGATCTCTTTCTCCGGTGATTTGAATCCGTTGCTCTGATAATTCATGGTATGGACATCGCTGAATCCTTTGCCGGATTTTCCTTCGTTGCGGATAACGGCCTTTATACCATTTATTCTGGATTCACCAAGCAGCTCGCAAGATATATTAAACTCATCAAGTATGTGATGAATGTCCTGACCCTTTTGCATTCTTTTCCAGATGATTTCCTTGAATTCTCTGGAAAAGCATACCCTTCGTGGAGTAACTTCGATTATGTAAGGATGAGACTGAAGTAGCTTTATTTCTTCCGGAGTGAATTTTGAATACGGCATTGGAAACCCTCCTTTTCGGACATTTTACTCTATCTGTGGCATGTTGAAAAACGCATATGTCCGAAGTTAAGGGTTTTCACTATATTTTGAAAAACCTTCGTGTCCAATTTATAGGGTACATTTTAATAAACCCAACCTGAAACCGTTGAAACCGTTGAAATTCCAAGCATTTTCAAGTGTCGCGTTTTTAGGACACATCGTCATTTATCATATAGTCAGTAAAACACAGGCATCCCTTACGGAGCCCGACAGGTTCTATTCACTCTTTATCCTCGCCGGGCTCCTATTTACACACATGATAAAGATCATATAGGAAGGAGAGGCAAGATGATTACTTTAACAATAGCTTATATATTATATCGTTTCGGCATATGGATAGTTTTAGGTTTGGGCGTGCTGTTCGGAATCCGTGAAGCATTGAGGTAAAAAGGGAGATTGTATGTTCTACGGAAACGCAAAGACAAGAATCGTGCATTATCAGCAGTGCACGTACGGACAACGAATGAAAAGAGATGAGTCACCGCGACTCAGAGAATTCAGAACATTCGAGGAAGCAAAAGAGCAACACTACAGACGATGCAAGTGCTGTGATCCTATGCTGAAACCTGTACGTAAAATAGATTTCTCGGCTAAGCGTTTTTGCATGGATAATTCAATCTCATATAGACAGGTAAAGGATGAACTCCTAATTACGACGCCCTATAGTGAATGGATAGTGCACGTGGATGTTGACAGACGCTTCAATCTGTTCCACAAGAATACGTTTGGCAATACCAAGCATTATCATCTACATGGAAAGCAGTACTCTAGCGTTTATGCAGTTTTTAAATATGTATATGAACACGATTGTTATAGAGCTGAGCATCCATTACCAAAGCGCAAGAAGAAAAAGAATCCGCCAAAGATGGGAACAAAAAACTGCCAGGCAAAAATGCGAAGATATAAAGAACAAAAGCGAAGAAGTGATGTCAAAAACGCATTAATGCTTATTGAGTCACTCTCGATGGTTTAAGGAGAACACATAATGAGTGTAGCAAGTTTAATAAGCTATGTAAGCAGGATTAAAGAAGAGATTGAAGATAGTAACACAAGCGAGGAATCGGATGTTAGCGAAAGCACACGTGACAGTCGGAATGGCTGCGGCATTTACAATAATGAAACCGGAGACGATAGCCGAGGCTCTTCCCGTTATAGCCGGAGGAGCCTTAGGCTGTCTGATATGTGATCTCGACTGCGAGGTAACAAAAGAAAAGACGGAGTCATCCCACTGGAGAATAGTAATGGGTCTCATCACTGCCGCAGCTCTCATAGAAGATCATCTGCTGAATGCCGGCATGTGGAGCTCGCTTGGCAGCAATGGCCCATATCTCTGGTTCGCAGGCCTCGTAATCTTTGTGCTCACAAGCGGCTTCGCGAGTGTGTCGAGTCACAGAGGTTTTTCACACTCGCTGCTGGCACTAGCCTTGTTCGCAGGATCACTCTGGCTGATATTCCCGACAATGGCCATCCCGTTTGTGATTACATTCGTATCGCATCTGATTCTGGACATGCTGAATAAGAGATCGGTGAGACTGTTCTACCCGGCAGAGAAGGGCGTATGCCTGGGTATGTTCTACGCAGACAGATTTGCCAACAAGGTTTTTGCCTTGGCAGGGAGCATGTGGCTGGTAGCGGCTGTAGTTCTAAGCCTAAGACGATAATGAAGAATGGAAGCTAAGGAAAGCACAAGCCTTCCCATTCTTGCACGATATTTAGTCATTTGTGCTCGGATAATCAGACACAAAATCACTTCGCGGTATTGTACAATAATCATAAGAAAAAGAGATGATGCATTAACCACCATGGACCCACTTCTATACGGAATAGTTTCTTTCCTTGCCATATTTGCCGCCTGCATAAGAGCGGCCGTTGCGATCCACGACACCAGAATGCCGGAGGAGAACAGCTCCGAAGAACCGCAGCAGTATAAGAGGCAAGCGGAGAACAGAAACTACATAAAAGGAGGCTGGACTCGCCACGATGCGTTCAGTCACATCCTCCACGATCGCCCTCCGCGCAGTGAGTATCGCGAAGGGGATATTGTAGTTCTGAATGTATCGTTCAATCCATACGGACACACATATTGTTACAGGGCCAAGGACAATGTCTATGAACCGGGAGATATCGTTAAAGTCATGGTCAACGGCGTTCCCGAGGCAGTCACGGTGGAGGCAGTCGGATATTACAGTGAGGAAGAGTATCCGTTCAATGTGGTGCAGCTCAACTATGTAGAAGGCATGGCAAGCGGCGAACTGAAGGAAAGGTATGAAAAACTCATCGCGGAGGAGTCTGCTGCCGAGGCCGAGCGTGATCAGATTCGCAAGGAAGCCGAAGAGAGACTCAGAGAGATCAGAAGTGAAAATGATGTAATTCGCAATCTGAAGCGAATAGAAGAAGCCCTCTCCGAGGATGAGGAGATATCCGAGAAACTGGCTGAGCTTGAGATCAAAATGGCCAAGGTTATAGACAGAGCTGAGCAGATGATAGATGAAGACAATTCGGACAGCATCAACGAAAGGATAAAGAAGCTTTACTCGGTATATTTGCCGAAGACCATCTCCGTCCTGGAGCAGTACGAAGACATCTTCTCCGGCGGGCTCAAGCCGAAGGAAGTAGAGCATCTCCGCAAAGACCTCCTCGAGGCCATAGGCAAATCCGAACAGGTATACACCAATGTGCTGATCAGCCTGTACGAAAAAGACATGCTGGAACTCACATCGGAAATGGAAGCGCTCAAGACTATGTTCGCGCTGTCGGGCCTGCTGGATTCGGATTTTGATGTGAAGTAGTAAGATGAATGAGTTTCATAGATTTTAACGATGAATGACGGGAAGTATTCTTCGGGAATTTTGTATGTGGTGTTAAAAATGACAGGCCTCTTCTTCGTAGAGATTCATTAAGATCTGACAGGAGAATAGATTTATGTTAAAAATACTCAATCAATATAAAGACACAAAGGAAAAACACATCTCGTTAGAGTTGTATGGTGATTACAACTGCAATTGTTGTAGTTTTTTATCATGTGTTAAAAAATATAAAAGACTACTGAAAAGAATACTGTCAGGTAAGTTGTCACCTACGCAGTTAGTAAATGTGCAAGAAACGATTGTTGAAGTTATTCAAGCGGTTAATAATGATGATTTTGAATGCGAATATTTTGATAAAAAACTAGTCTCACATATGTATCGTATGTTAGTTAATCTAGCATTGCAGATTTATGTAATCGGGTTAGAACCGTATAGAATGACAACCTTAACTATATCAAATTACCACTGGGATCTTTACAATCCTCATGAAGTAACTCGTATGATAGATGTTTCGCGGCAGCTTTTAAATGATAATCCAAATCAATTTATAGTTATTGCAGACTTGTGTCTTGGTAATATTCAGTATGGTGATTTGCTTATCAAACGAGATGGGGAAATTATCGGTGCAGAAGTCAAGGAGGGAGAAAAGAATCAGTTCATAATGGATCTAGTTATAAGGGACGAGGACAATCCTTTTTCTGAAGATAAAGATGTTAAACATTTCGAGAGAGTTAAGAGACAATGGATTCGAGGAGAAAAGATTAAAGAAAGACTATCTGCAGGAATGGATTTTGATGGAGATGCTGAAGGCATCTATTATGGGATCCCGTACTTTATTGATGGTATTGCAGATTATAGTGATAGGTTTAAAGAAGCATTGATGGGTGCATATGAACACTATTATAAAGAGATTAGAATTGATGATGCTATATCAATCATTACAGTGAATGATGCAGCGTATCGATCAAGTCAACATGAGATGGCTCCGCCATGTTTACATAAATTGTTTAAACAGGCGAGGATGAGATGTTGTAAAAGTGAAAGTTATATTGAAGATATTGCTGCATTGTTTAACCAAGAAGAATCTGATGAAGGCGAATTGCTTTTTTTATACAACGAGGTGATGTTTATTCCAGGCATGATTCAGCCTTGTTTCTGGGGCGCTACAGAAGATATGATGATTAATTTGCTTTTCAAAAGCATACAAATATACATAATTATAAGAATAGAGGTGCTTTTTGACTATTTGAGAAATCATGGCCTTAAAGTTTATCCCAAAAAATGGAGAGGGAGAAAAGTAGGTTTTAGATACAAGAATAAATACTGGGCAATAGAAGAGCGAGGAGAAGATAATACAACAAGTATTCCAGTATTGTTTTCTGTAGATCATTTATATCGGATGGCTTATGGTCTTTATACATCTGAAGGAATAAAAGATTACCTTAAAAACTCAATTGACATGCTAAAAAGAATGGGATGACCAGAGCTTAATAGTATTGGTCTTAAAACTGACAAATGATGATTAGTGAGGAAACGATTCCTATGGAGATTATCATCGCTCTTGGCTCACCGACTGTAGCGGAATTTTCAAGATACTCAAAGCTTTCGGCTCCTAACACGGCGTACCGTCTCAATAAGCTGGAGGAAAGAGGTTATATAAAGCGAAAAAGAAGCAATCTCGATAAGAGAGAGTTCCGCATAGAGGCAAGCGAGCGCTACAGGGAAGAATACGGTGTAATATTCGATTACATTCATCTTGTATGCGACAGGATAGAAAAAAGGTTCACCCCTGATGAGGTGGACAAGTTAAGGGAGATGCTGGGAATCATCAGTGAAGAACTGATGCCGGAGGCCGGTAACAGGCTTGCAAAGTGAGTATGGATATGATTGTCAGAGAATATACACATAGCGATGTTGAAAGCAACATTCAAGCCAGGCGTTTATATGACAAGCTCGGTTTCACACAGCTCGGGACTATACTACATTGAACTGTGACACATTAATAACCTGACTAGAGTAAGATAAAATAGAAAAGACTGAAGCTAGAAGCGGAGTGTTGATTAGGAAGGGTTGAACTAGAGATTATGAAATACAGTATTGATACATACAGGCTATACCAAAGCGAAAAGATGTTTTCGCATACAGTCAGAATTCATGTCAGGATGAAGGATGAAGTAGATATAGCCGTACTCGATACAGCCGTAAATACGGCAATGAAGCGATACCCGTACTTTGCCGTTAGGGTTTCTCTTGACGATGAAGGCGGATATGTTCTTCTCCCAAATGATAAAAAGATTGTCGTGATGACGACATCTAAAAAATTGCCTCGTCTAGGAAGCAAGGCAGTTAATGAGCATCTGATTTATGCAGACTGTGAAGGGAAAGATATCTACCTTAACATCAGCCATACCATGTGCGGTGGAAAAGGATTTCAGCCGTGGGTCATGACGACGATTTGGGAATATGTAAAAGAAAAATACGACTTGGTTCCTGATGCTCCGGCGATTTGGAAGCCGGATAGCGAATTGCTTCCCGGAGAAACAGCGGAACCGACAATGGAAATGCTTAGCGAAGAGGCACCGATCATCAAGAGAGATATTAAAAAATCGCCTATTCTTGCAATGGATTATCTGAATGGCTTGATAAATCCGTTCAAGAGAAAACCGAATTATTGGGTATTTGTGATTGATCAGGCGGATCTTATCAAAGTTGCCAAGCAGAATGATTCGAGCGTAATCACGTTTTTCTTCATTTCATTTTCAAGAGCGCTGAACCGTTTTTTCTCTAAAAAGTATAAGACCATAGTGGGGGAAGCAGCTCATAATCCAAGAGAAAGCATGGGGATTCCCAATACTCACAGCGACTTTCTGAGCCATGTATATGTGAACTTTGAAAGGGACAAGCTGGAAGGTAATCTGGAGTTGCTCGGAACGATGGCCAGAGGACAGATTATTCTTCAAACAGATCCTTCGGTCAGCCATGCGGAGATCAGAAAACTGTTCAGCCTTTATGAAGCTGTTGACAAAGAAGAAGGCATAAAAAACAAGAGGAAATATATGGCGAAGCACAGCCTTTCGACAGGTGATGATGCGCAGCACGGCAGCTTTATTCTTAATTACACGGGATGGATGGATTGGGGAGAGGTTGCCGAGTACATAGATTGGTATGCTTTTGTTATTGAAGGTCATTGCACAGTTGAAGTAACTGCATTGGCAGATAAAATAGTATTCGGATTAATGCAGCTTGTTGACACGGACAAATATGCTCTCGCATTTCAGGAAGAGCTGAACAAACTGGGTGTGACTTGCAAAATAGAAGGTCCATATCCAAAGAGATTGCCGAGGCATGAGCTGCCGCAATAACAGAGGAGAAAAAATGATTGCTAAGTACAGAGAGCAAAGGGTAAAAATCGGGCTATTTTTTACAGTGTTAGTTGCCGTGTTCGCCTTTGGGGTAACCTGGTTTATTTTCAGTGACGCGGATTTGCTCGCAAGAATAGGAGAGAACTTATGGGACCTCGGTGTGGATGCAATGGGAGCATTCATAAGTGCGGCCCTGTATTTCGGATGTATGAAACAGAAGAGCGCCGGAGCTTTTTCCTTCAGATTCCTGACGGTTCTTGTCAGTGCCGGATTTCTGACCAACACGCTTATGTACAACACAATGGGCATACCGAAGTGGAACACGATAACATTCATCATTGTCATGGCCAGCAAACTAATCGACCTCGTGATGATTTATTACTTCTACCGCTATATAAGGGTGTCGATGGAGCTGAAGGGTAAACTCGCGCACTGGTTTGACAGAGCAATCCCTATCCTGCTAGTAGCTCAGATTCTTGTGCTGTTAACTAATATTTTCTATCCGACCACATTCTTTATCAACGATAACGGCGCGTATCAGGCAGCGGCTGCTTCCTCGGCAGAGGATATATTTCTCATTGTGGCATCTGTAATTACGGTGATATTGATAGTAAGGAGTGAAAGCCCGCGCAACCAGAAAGTAGCGGCCCTGACCTTCATCTTCTTACCGCTTATGAATTACGCTTTGACATTGGGAGAGTTCGGCAATGCATCCCAGTACGGAATGGTATGTATGTCGCTCATAATAATGTACTGCGTCATATTCAACTACAACAGTAACAAGCTGGCATCGACGCAGACCGAGCTCAATATGGCCACGGAGATTCAGACGGGCATGCTCCCTTCGATCTTCCCGGCATTTCCTAACAGAGAAGAATTCGATATTTACGCCAGCATGGACGCGGCCAAGGAAGTCGGAGGCGACTTCTATGACTTCTTCATGATCGATGATGATCATCTAGGCGTCGTTATCGCAGACGTCAGCGGCAAAGGTGTGCCGGCGGCACTCTTTATGATGATTTCCAAGACTGTCGTTCAGAACTTTGCCAAGCTCGGAATCAGCGCTGCTGAGGTGCTGAACAAATCTAACGAGGCTCTTTGCACCGATAATAAGGCGGAGATGTTCGTAACAACTTGGATCGGTATTCTTGAGATTTCTACGGGAAAGATGACCTGCGCAAGTGCGGGACATGAGTATCCTGCCCTCTATCACGACGGAAAGTTCGAATTATTCATGGATAAACACGGCCTCGTCCTCGGCGGTATGGAGGGAGCCAGGTATAAGGAGTATGAGCTTCAGTTTGAAAAGGGAGACATGATTTTTGTATATACCGACGGTGTGCCTGAGGCCACGAATATAAACATGGAGATGTTCGGAACAGACAGGATGATCGATGCACTCAATACGGCCCCGGAGGCTGATCCTACGAAGGTGCTGGGAGTCGTGCGAAGTGCAGTAGATGAATTTGTCGGCGGCGCAGAGCAGTTCGACGATTTGACTATGGTTTGCCTGAAATACAGGGGCACTGAAACGGAGGACTAATGAGTAAGTTACAAGAGATAGTTTTTTCTGAAAACGACATGATTGCGGTCATAGCTCCGCACCCAGATGACGAGTGTTTAGGTATAGCGGCGGCTTTGCTGAAGGTTCCTAAACAGACGGATATCTATGTGCTTACAGACGGCAGCCACGGTTGCAAGGATTGCAGCATAGAAGAAGAAATCGTTGTCAGGAAGAGACAGTTTGAAGAGGAAATGGAGTATGTGAAGCCGCATGCATGGCATTGGCTCGGCATTGAGGACACCAAATTAAAGGAAGAAAACGATATTAGCGATAAGATCGATTTCACAAAGTATACCAAGGTGTTTATGCCTGAACTGGATAGCGTGCATCCCGATCATGTAGCGGCGACTCAGCTTTGCTGTGACGCAATTCGCAAACAGGAAGCGAAACCGGAGTGCTATTCATATGAAATCTGCAAGCCGTTTCATGAACCGAGCCACTACATCGATATCACGGGACTAGAAGAAGAGAAGGCGAAATTGATTCGCTGTCACAAAGACCAGGTAATACAAGAGCAAATTGCAATTGCCCTGAATGCATTTCGCGCTTCGCAGATGATCTTTCACGACTATAAATACGTGGAGTGCTTCATGAGTATCGACCCTTACTCAAGACCCGACACACCGGATATTCTGTTCAAACTGTATGAACTTGAAGATGATCCGGAGGCATTCGCCAGGCTTGAGCAAAATGGTATAGAAATCAAAAAGGTAATGCCGATGGATATAACGAAGGTCTATGAATTCATACGGGATAACTTTGCCCGGGCATGGGCGGATGAGGCTCTTCCGGCCTTAATAAACGGTGACTGCCATGTGGCTGTTCGCGGCAGGGAAATACTGGCCTTTCATACAATAGATACTCCGGCAAAGGGCTTCATGGGTCCGACTGGAGTGATTCCAAAGGCCAGGAGAAACGGCATCTTGCGCGCCCTGACAATTAACGGACTTAAAGCCATGAAAGCAAAGGGATATAAATATGTCGTCTTTGGAATGACGCATCCGAGGTCTTCCTACATGATTAAAAAAATGCCCGGTGCAGTAGTTATACCGAGCAGTGCAGGTGCATATAATGACAAGATCTGAATAGGCGCAAGGAGAACTCAGGATTTGCAGAAATCTTTCTTAAAGCGCTGTATCCAGTCTATGGTACCGACTATTTCGTTCATGTAGTGGGTAGGACTGTAGTCGTCCGGGGTGGCAATTTCCTGCCCTGCTATGCGGCCTATGATATCAAAGCTTATAAGCCGGTCTGTTGCAATCATCTCGTGGGCAAGCTGAATAAACTGCCTGTTGCAACATCTGTTGGTTGATATTAACAGTATCTTGTCCGTCGGAGCAAGGTCACTTGTTTTAAGATAAAAGTCCAGACTGTCATAAGAATCGGCGCGCCTGATATGAGGCTCCGTTGACGGAGCAGCCAGAGCTCTGAATGTGCAATTGCCAACGGTCTCGTTAAAGGTCCTGATGCAGGAGATGCTGTTAAGATTTCTGTCGCTGTCAAAGTCCTCTGTGTAATTGCTTTTGCCAAGCCCGAAGGCATAGGCCAGAGCTTCGGACATAACTCCGAATTCTGAATCGGAATTTGAGTTGAACTCAGACTGTTCTCTTTCAATAGGATTTATAGGTCTGTAGCATGCCGTGGCATCTACGCTGATTACATTTTCGTGCATCTGTGTTGCCGCATAAAGCGCTCTGAGATAGCAGGTGCTAAGTGCTCCCGCGAGAACGATGATGCGGTTATAATTCTTGTTTACAGGCTCGTTTATGTCTACCAAGCCGAGTTCACGCATGTAAGGAAAGAGCTCATAGCGAATAGCCTCGAGCGATTCAAGAGGCTTGATAACCTGCTCTTCGATAATTTTGGCATTTGAAACCTTTCGGGTGTAGAATTGCTCTCCGAGAGCAGTAGCATCGCAACCAAGCAAATCAAGGATGCCTTGCAGGGCATCCGATTTCATGAAAGCGTCAAATTGCTCGCTCAGATTATGGATTAAGTTATCGCGATCCGTCATCGGATCAGGCATTGTAAAACGAATCATGATAGGAGTATAACATATTCAGGGGTTATAAAATGGATAAGCACATATTACTGTCATTTATAATACCGACATACAACTGCGAAGAGTATCTGGAGGAAACGCTTGGCTCTGTTTTGACGCAGCTAAGAGATGATGTTGAACTGATTCTCGTGGATGACGGATCGTCCGACAGAACGCCTGAAATGCTGAAGGCATACGAAGGTATGAAAAATGTGAGAATTAAGTATAACGCTCACGGCGGTGTGTCAGCTACCCGCGATACCGGCCTTGATTTGGCGCGCGGAAAATATGTCACATTTATGGACTGCGACGATTGCCTAAGAGATGGCTTCTTCGATGAAGGCCTGGCGCTTGCAAGCACGGACGCAGACCTTTACATATTCAGCTTTGAAAGGGTGGAAAATGCGGGCGATCCGGAGCATGCGATCAGCAGCTACCTGACCGTGGAAAACCACAGATACAAGAGCAAGCATGAGTTTGCCGATGATCTTATCAGGAAGAGGGCTATGCTCATCTACTCCGCCTGCAATAAGTTCTACAAGAGAGAAATCCTGAACGAAAACGGAATCAGATTCCAAGAGGATATTTCATTCGGAGAAGATAGGCTGTTTAATTACGCGTATATAAATTATTGTAACGAAATTGAGACATCAGAGATTCTGATGTTCAGATATATGCAGAGGAGTTTGAAATCTGCGACGCATAAGCATATGCCTAATTATTTCAAGACCGTGCTTATGCTCCACGACGCTAAAATGAAATGCTTCCTCCCGCTGGCAGTTGACACGACCGAAGAGGAGAGGGATTATTTCGAGACTATGAATCTTTTGAAAGAAATAAGAAATACGCGCGAGAGATTCGACGAGCATCCGGAAGAGATGGAGGAGAATCTGCCGCTGATAGAACAAGTATTGAAAGAAAGGGGCTTAGAATAAGCTTTATATAAAGATATGAGTGACAATTCCTTGGTAACAAGTCAAGAAAGAGAAGTGGACATCAGTGAATTCCGAAGAAACGGAAGCCTGATGAGGAAAAAGGTAAAAGAATATTTCCCGGCCATGCTTTTGACAAATCTGTCCACACTGCTGCTTATCTCTGTGGACGGTCTTGTAGTAGGTAATTTCCTGGGCGGAGATGCGCTGTCTTCGGTTAATATCTTTTATCCGGTTACTGCTCTGGTCGGAGCATATACAACACTGGTGGCGCTCGGCATCAGCACGAGCATATCAACGGCCATAGGAAGTAATAACCAGGAAAGGATAGATATTGTAAGAGCCGCGTCTTTGAAACTGATGGTAGTCATGGCGGCGATTGTCAGTGTACTTCAGATACCTTTCGTCGTGCTTATTATTAATTCATACCACTTAAGTCCCGAGATGAAGTCTCTGGTATGGCAGTATGCAGTAGGTGTTATGATTTGCTCACCTCTGGGCTTAATATCTACGGTCGGAGTGTATCAGCTGCAGATAGTGGGCAGGATGAAAACCCTGACGAAGCTTGCTGTCATGGAGGGAATTGCCAACCTGATATTCGATCTCTTATTCGTAGGAGTGCTGGACATAGGCGTCGCAGGAGCAGGCTACGGAACAGCCTGTGCAAACCTACTGAGATGCAGCATGACTATTTACATTCTTTCAAAGAGAGTGGACATGTACAGGAGGGCCGAAAACAAGACGACCTTCAAAGACTATATAGAAATACTCAGGTGCGGTGCGCCGGATGCGAGCTATGCACTTATGCTGGCCGTTCAGTCATACTTCATTATGAAGATACTCCTTGCGGCATTCGGTTCCGACGGAGGAATAATCAACGGAGTCTGCACGTTTTGCTTCAGCCTTACCAATGTAATCATCAGCGCCATCCAAGGATCGATGAGACCTTTAGTCGGACTCCTGGCCGGTGCCGAGGACAGAAAGGGTCTGAGCAAACTCATGAACACGGGTCTTAAGATTAATGCAATAAGTGCAGGAATATGTACATTGATTGTATTGCTAGCCCCGGCGTTCTTTTACAGATTGCACGGAGTAGACAATATCCCTGAGGGCGGACTGTTATCACTCAGGTTATTCTCACTGTATTTTGTATTCAAGGGAAGCAATGTTCTTATCAGAATGTATCTGGCCAATCGTAAAGACTCAGACTTTGCGACTCACATTACCGTAGCCGGATACGGACTTATGCTCGCAGTGGCATTTGCCCTGTCGAAGCTTTGCCCGGCGCCGTATATCTGGCTGGCATACCTGATAAATGAAACTGTTATTGTTTCTGTATACTCCGCACGTTTCAAATGGTGGAGGTCTAAGGACAAGAAGGCTGACGACGCAGACGGTGATGATCCGGTTCTGTATTTGACGGTCAAACCGGAACAAGCCATAGAGGCATCCAGGGCGCTCAGAAAATATGCGGATGAACTGGGTAAGAGTCCGAGGATATCTTATCGAGTTGCACTTTGCATGGAGGAGCTGGTTGCATACACAAAAGATATGAAAGAAGAGATTGGATGGAAATTGTTAGATGGCAGTGAGTTGAAATTGCTAGATGGCAGTGACTTGAAATCGTTAATCGATGATGAGGGCGTGCAGATAATCGTAAGATTCAGAGGTGATAATGCCGCGACCTTCGTAGCGCTCGATGACGGAGCCACAATAGAGCTGGATGTTGATGAGAGCAAGAGAGAAATAACCACAAATAATTACGAGCTGCTCAGAAGAATAGCCACATCGGTAGATTATCAGTACGTGCTCGACATGAACTACACCACCTTATCGTTTGAGACAGAGCCGGCGGCATAAATAGAAAAAGACAAGCCCCGAAGCGTGAACTTCGGGTACTACAAGAAGGAGAAAAAGCAACTTGCTCAAATGAAACAATACGAAAGAAAACAAGAAAAGAATATACGCTATATCTGCGCCATCGCTTTGATTGCGACGATGCTCCTGTCGCTTGTATCATGCAGCGCACCTGCGTCAGAAGGCGGCGAGGCAAACGAGAACCCACGCAGGGTGATAATAGACTCAGACAGCGGAGCAGACGATTCTGCGGCGATAATATTGGCTGCAAAGAAAAGCGAGCTTGAGATAGAAGGAGTTACCGTGCTAGCCGGCAACGTTGACGTTGAAAATGCCGCGAAAAACTCCCTGATGGCTCTTGAAGTTGCCGGTGCAAGCGTTCCTGTGTACAAGGGCGCTACGGAATCTGTCAGCAAAGAGCCTTTCGATCCGTACAGCGTGTTCGGAAAAGACGGCATGGGAGATGCTGACCTCATCCATCCTACAGGAAAGGCAGAGGACAAGAACGCCATAGACTTCATACTCGAAACCGTTAAAAAGTATCCGGGTGAGATCGAGATAATTGCGCTCGGTCCTGCGACCAATATAGCAAACGCCATTCAAAAAGACCCTGAGACCATGAAGCAGGTCAAGATGATCTGGTCACTCGGAACGACGGGGCTCGGAGCGGGTAATGCAAGTCCTGTTGCGGAGTTTAATGTCTATGCGGATGCTGAGGCATATAAGATTATGCTGGACAGCGGGATAGATACAACCATAGTCGGCCTCGACATGTGCGGCGGAGATGCTATGTGGACGGACAAACAGTTCGAAAAGCTGGAGGCATCCGGAGATATAGGGGTGTTCGTTTCAAAGTCCTTCGAAGAACTCAGGAACTTTTATGAAAAGAACGGAGAAGATGCGGTTTCGGTTTGCGATCCGGAGACCATACTCTGCGCCACGGAAGATGATTTCGTAAAAGACAGCATCAAGTGCCACGGAAGCTGCATCACGGAAAAAGGAGAGACATACGGAGAAGTCGTATTCTACAAAGAGGGCTTCACATATGACCTGGAAGTTCCGGAGGGAATGGACTACAGTGTCACGCTGGTGACGGAGATAGATCAAAGCGGATACTTTGACAGGTATCTGAAGGCAATAAGATAAATATTTTTCAGCACGGAAAAAGCCTTGGAGTTCCAAGGCTTTTTGCTTTAGGTGTGCCGGGCATGGCACAGTTCTAACGGGTGAAAGTCCCGTCACGGGTATTTACCGCCAAGTGTAGCGAACCACAAGCCGGCGTCAGCAATGGCGACGGGGGAGGA
>Ga0256406_1004802_pt1 | contig 15047 bp, 10 predicted proteins | sample RumenRJG_03DNA_FD_185986 | JGI IMG/M metagenome (GOLD analysis project Ga0256406, IMG submission 185986) | Bovine rumen microbial communities from Lethbridge, Alberta, Canada - RJG_03 | ecosystem: Host-associated > Mammals > Digestive system > Stomach > Rumen | place: Canada: Alberta | collected... | reverse complement strand
CTGATATCCGAGTTTTTCCGCCAGTTCAAATCCCTTCGGGTCCTCCGGGTTCGGATATCCGACCGTCGTAAATTCAGGATCCGGATTCTCCTGTTCCGGTACAATATGGAAATTTGTGAAACCGCGCTCTGCCAGTACGGTACGTACCGGAATGGATCCTGCCCCGTTCAGCGGGGTATAGACAATGCACACATCTGCGTCCAGATCATCGCTGTCATGCAGTTTCATCGACTCCACATAATCCAGGTAGCTGCGGTCGATATCTTCCCCGAGCATAACAACAAGTCCCCTGTCGATGGCCTCTCTGAGGCGCATTTTCTTAAAATCGTCAAAAAATGTCAGCTTCTGTATCTCCTCGAGCATTCCATCCGAAACCTTTCCGGAAATCTGTGCTCCGTCCGCCCAGTATACTTTATATCCGTTATACTCCTTCGGATTATGGCTGGCTGTCATATTGATTCCGGAAATGCAGCCAAGCCTGCGGATCGCATAGGAAAGCTCCGGCGTAGGGCGCATGGATGGAAACAGGTAGGAACGAATACCATTTCCTGCCATAATGGAAGCGACCAGTTCGGAAAATTCCTTCGAATGATAACGGCAGTCGTAGGCAATCACCAGCCCCCTGTCCTTATCCAGTCCGGATTTTAAGATGTAATTGGCAATTCCCTGGGTGGCTCGTCCGACGGTCCGTACATTCATACGGTTTGTGCCAGCGGCGCAGATTCCCCGCAGACCGGCGGTTCCAAAGACAATCTCCTGGTAAAAGCGGTCCGCAATCTCTTTTTCATTGCCGCGAATCGAAAGCAGCTCCCCCTTCAGAGGATCCCCATCCTTCAGATTTTTGAGCCAGTATTCATAGGTTTCCTGTGGTGTCATATTTTTCTCTCCTGTTTCAATCGTGTTTCCATATTCTATGAAAGTATTGCCTGGCGAAATGGTAGTATTGCCTCGCGAAGGCCGGGCTTCATGGAAGCTTAACCTCATGGACGTTTTTTGTCCCGTCCTCAAATGCCTTTGCACTCTCAAAAACGCCGCGGACCATGCTCTCCACCGCATCGTCCGTGTAAAATGCCGTGTGCGGACTTAGTATAACGTTCGGGAAGGTACGCAGAATAGCCATTTCCTCATTGTGAATAAGATCGCCGACACGGTTGTAGTAATATAGTCCGTTTTCATTTTCCATTACATCCAGGGCAGCTGCGCCAACCTTCCCGCTCTCCAGCGCCCGGATCAGTGCACGCGTGTCAATCAGCTGTCCGCGGGCACAGTTTACGATGATCACTCCATCCCTGCATTTCTGGAAAGCATTTTCATCCAGCATGTGATAATCCGCGCTGGTGGCATTTGTATGAATCGTGATGATGTCGCTCTGCGCATAGAGTTCATCAAGCGATACATATTCGGCATATTTGCGCACTTCTTCATTCGGATAAAGGTCATAGGCAACAATCCGGCAGCCAAATCCGCTCAGACTTTTGATGACCGTGCGGCCGATTCGCCCGGTTCCGATCACCCCCACCGTGCAGCGGGAGATGTCGCGCCCAAGTTTGCCGTGGAGTGTAAAGTCCTGAATATTGGCGCGCTGCATGGTCTGCGGTATTTTGCGCAGCAGCATCAGCATCAGCATGATCGCATAGTTGGCAACTCCACCCGGTGCGTAGTTTACATTGGATACCCGCATACCCAGTTCTTTCGCGTGCGCCAGATCCACATTGTCATAGCCAATGGAGCGGCAGCAGATATAGCGGACACCGAGATCGTAAAACCGATCCAGCACCGGAGCGCTCATGTCGCACGGAGTGGTGCTGACTGCCTGGCACCCGCGTGCCATCGCCATGTTTTCGGCATTCGGATACTCAACTGTATGGTTAAAGTCTATTCCGTATTCTCCGCGAAATTTTTCCGCATAGGTAAGTTCATCAAAAGGCCGAAGCGTATAAAACATTATTTTCATGACCAAACTCCTCCAGAAATAAACAGCTGCCTGTACCAGGGCCGTCAAAATTGAATTTATCATAGCACAAACCCGGCAGCATTACCATTCCCAACCTGCAGCAGGGACCGCCGCCCTTCACCAAAAATCCAATAGTGAAAGGCAGCGGTCCTTTTATGCTGCTTGAATGTATTTTCCGTTTCCATTTCTGTTTCAGGCTTCTTCAAACTGGGATGGCTTCTCAACTGCGTAATCACTGTAAACCGATACGGAGGAAGCACCGCTCATGTCTGCGCTGTCTGAATAACTGGCAACGGTAATTGTGTAATCACTGTCACCTTTTACGTATACGGTTCCATCGGTTCCGATAACGGATACGGTATTTCCTTCTTCGTCAGCGATTTTTCCTTCATTAAACAGGCTGGTTACGGTGCTGTCGCCGGTTACCGTCCAGGTGCTGGTACTGTCAATATAAACATTTGCATAGCCTTCCCCGCCGTTGCCCGCATAGGTTTCATCATTTACAAAAGCTCCGGTCAGGCTGCTTGCGTCTGTTATGTAGAAGTCGAGATCACTGATAGAATCCCAGATTACATTGCCTTCCATATCCTGTTGGATTGCCGTAAACAGACAGTCGGCTCCGTTATTTCCGGCTTCGCCCCAGCCACGCTGGTTCGCATTTCCGGTACACTGAAGGAAGAACGGATTATCATCAGAATACGTGATATCCACATCCTTCAGCGTGATGGTGGACTGGGTGTTCGTTGTATAGAACATACCGCCGTTCTTTGCGGTCAGAGTGCCGCCGGTCATTTCAAAGGTTCCGTTGCCTTCCTCCGAGTCGCCGGACATGCTCTGGTATACGATGACATTCCAGGTTGTGTCGTTCTGATCCTGATCAGGCATATTGCCGGTCAGATCGCAGTCAAACAGCCGGATTGTATTCAGTCCTTCAATGCAGATCGCCTCGGATCCGTTTGCCGTCAGGTCTGCATCATTTACGGTAATATCGGCGGTCGAATAGATTGCCGGGCTGCCTGCTCCGTTGGAAGTATAGGTGCCGCCGTCAATCACTTCCGTTCCGGATCCTCTGTCCGACCGGATGGCTGCCGAAGACTCCCCGTTTGTGGTTACGTCAAGATCCCAGGCGTACAGGGTACCGCCGCCGGCTACATGGACACCGCCGGAAGTATCCTGATTCGTATTGATGGTTGTGTCCGCAATATATACCTTCCCATCTCCGTAGGCAAAGGCTCCTGCCCCACCCTTCGCATCGGTTGTAATGGCAGAATCATCAATATATAAAATGCCGTCCGTCGCCAGTGCAGCGGCACCTACCCCGTAAAAGCTGGCGTTATCTCCGCCGGTACTGTTCCCGGAATCCCGGCGGATGGTGGAATCAGAGATGAAAACTTCCGCGTCCGAACCGTCTGCGAGGACCGCGTTCTCATCGACGCCCGTCGATGTGAGATCTTCGCCGCTGATATCGGTGCTCCCGGAATACTCATGTGCTGCCGAATAGTTCACGGAGGAGTTATCGGAAGCGCCGGGACCGCCCTGTCCTCCCGGAGCCCCCATACCGCCCTCCCCGGATGGCTTTTGGGGTGCCTGAGCGCTCTGTCCTTCTGCGTTCCGGCTCAGGGTTCCCACATCGATCGTAATCGATGTGTCATCCACAGCCGTTACCTCGCCGTAAATGGTATCTTCTTCCTGTACTGCACCAGAGCCATTTTCAGATGTACTCTCCGAAGTATCTTCAGCAGTATCCGCTGCTGCCTCCTCCGCTGTATCTTCTGCAGCATCCGCTGCTGCCTTAGCCGCTGTGTTTTCGGCAAAAGAAACTGAATTTACTGTCATAGAAGCTGTCATTACTGCGCCAAGCATAACTGCCAAATATTTTCTCTTCATAGAATTCATCCTTTCCATCCCAAGCCGGTCCGATAACCGCCCTCAGATTTACGAAAATGTTTTAAGGAGTTATACGCATACAATACCGTCTCTTTATGTTCAAACAAGGACGAAAGCGTGAATAAACTGTGATAAATCCGGGTGCAGAAGAAGGCCGGTCGCAGGATGGTATGCGCGGCCGGCCTTGTTTTTGCGTTCATTTTCTCCTACAGGTGTACCAGGATCATGTCGTGGTGTACCGCAGGAAGGTATTTTTCGAAGATATCCCTGGTTTTTGCTTTCAGGCTTGATGTATTGATGCACGGATGAAAGCCTACTTCTTCTCCTTTCAGCACATCCTCATCCACCAGCAGCTGAACCTGGTTTTCGTGATCGTTCATCAGTCCCATTACGCTGACCGAACCCGGTGTACTGTCCAGATATTCTTCCATTTTATCAGCCGGGCCAAAAGAAAGCCGCGATGAGTTGATCTGAGCGGAAATGTCTTTTGTCTTAAATTTTTTCGTATCCGGAATCATCAGCAGATAAAATCTGGTCTGCTGGCGGTTGCACAGAAACAGGTTCTTGCATATGGTGCACTTCAGTGTCTCATCAATTGCCTTACATGCTTCCATTGTGTTGGCGGCCGCATGATCCACCCGCTTGTATGGAATTTGCAGGCTGTCAAGCAGATTGTAAACCCTGATTTCCTTTTCGAGCCGTCCTGCCGTGTCCTCCGGGCGGCCATCATACATGGTAAGCATTCCTATCTTTTATCTCCATTCATGCTCATTTCTTTATTCTATTTCTTTATTCTATTTCTTTATTCTATTTCTTTATTCTAATTCTTTAATTGATTTCTTAAATTTGATTTTTTAAATTTGATTTCTTTGTTTAATTTCTTTATTTGATTTCTTTATCCTGTCCCTTACCTGTTCAGGTACTCTGTTCCCGGCCAGGGTCTGCGCCGCCGTCTTCCATTAAAATTTTCATCGCCTTGTACTGATCCACGGCGGCTACCTCCAGATGGTGAATCACGCGCTGATCATCCTTCATTTCCGGTCTTTTTCCGGACCAGTCGGCTGTTTTCATATGTGCGCCGCCCAACACCGGAAACGGGTTCGTATCCCAGGTGTTTGTCCTGATCCCGGCATCATTTAATAGTTTCTGTTTTCGGTCCAGTTCCTCCTGGCTGTTCGTATTTAAAAGCGTAAACTTCTTCTTAAATAACCACATCGCTGTTCCTCCTTATGGCCGCATTAAAATATCAGGCAGCAATTTTCGTATACCTGTGAAAATCGCATTCGCATCAGATTATATCATACCCGCCGGCAGCCGTACTTCATATACAAAGCTTTTCTTTGCTTTTCATAGTAATTTGCCGGCTTTTCATTTATAATGACAGTAAAAAACTGGCGCCGAAGGGCGCCGAAATCATGATCCGCCCCTGCCGGCTGCCGCCGGCAGCGGATCTGCTTGCCCAAAAGGAGGAGACAGAATGCCTCAAAGAACTGATATCCATAAAATTCTGATCATCGGATCCGGTCCGATTGTCATTGGCCAGGCATGTGAGTTCGATTATTCCGGCACACAGGCCTGCAAAGCGCTGCGAAGCCTGGGCTACGAAATTGTGCTTGTCAATTCCAATCCGGCTACCATCATGACGGACCCGGAGATCGCTGACATTACATACATCGAGCCGTTGAATGCCGACCGGATTGAGGCGATCATCGCCAAGGAACGTCCGGATGCACTGCTGCCGAATCTCGGCGGCCAGTCCGGTCTCAATCTTTGCGCCGAACTCAGCCGCAGCGGTGTGCTGAATAAATATCATGTGCAGGTCATCGGTGTTCAGACAGACGCTATTGAGCGCGGTGAAGACCGTATTGAATTCAAGAAAACTATGACGAGGATCGGGATTGACGTAGCCCGAAGCCGTGAAGCCTACAGCGTTGACGAGGCTCTGGAGATAGCAGATGCGCTTGGATATCCGGTTGTAGTCCGCCCTGCCTACACCATGGGCGGATCCGGCGGCGGCATTGTATACAACAAAGAAGAATTGAAGACGGTAGCGGCCCGCGGCCTTCAGGCTTCCCTCATCCATCAGATCCTGATTGAGGAATCGATCCTCGGCTGGGAGGAACTCGAGCTGGAAGTCATCCGCGATAAAGATAACCGCATGATTACTGTCTGCTTTATTGAAAATGTAGATCCGGTCGGAGTTCACACCGGAGACAGTTTCTGTACGGCTCCGATGCTGACAATTTCCAGGGATCTGCAGGATCGGATGCAGGAACAGGCTTACCGGATTGTCAGCCACATTGGCGTCATCGGGGGCACCAACGTACAGTTTGCCCACGATCCGGTCACCGACCGGCTGATTGTCATCGAAATCAATCCCCGCACCTCCCGTTCTTCTGCGCTTGCCTCCAAGGCAACCGGTTTCCCCATCGCGCTTGTATCCGCCAAACTGGCGGCAGGACTTTCGCTGCGCGACCTTCCGTGCGGGAAGTACGGAACGCTCGATCAATACGTCCCCGGCGGAGATTACGTAGTTGTCAAATTTGCCCGCTGGGCCTTTGAAAAGTTTAAGGGGGTGGATGATAAGCTGGGCACGCAGATGCGCGCGGTCGGCGAAGTTATGAGCATCGGCAGAACCTTCAAGGAAGCCTTTCAGAAAGCTATCCGCTCTCTGGAAAAAGGGCGCTTCGGACTTGGCCATGCAAAGAACTTTGCTGAGCTTTCCAGACAAGATCTTATCACCCGCCTGATCACCCCCTCCTCCGAGCGTTATTTCCTCATATATGAAGCACTCCGAAAGGGCGTATCCGTCGATGAAATTTATGATCTGACGAAAATCAGGAAATACTTCCTGTCTCAGATGAAAGAGCTTGTGGACGAGGAGGAGGATATTCTGAAATACAGGGGAACGCTTCCGCCTGCCGATGTACTCATTCAGGCCAAGAAAGACGGTTTCTGTGATCGCTATCTGAGCGAGCTTCTGGCTGTTTCGGAGGACGAAGTGCGCAGTGCGCGGGAAAATGCCGGAGCCTTTGAAACCTGGAATACCATCCATGTATCCGGTACACAGGACAGTGTTTACTACTACAGCACTTATGAAAAGGCCGGCGAAGCAAACGCTGAGACCTGTTCCAACAGCCCGTCCGGCCGTGACAGCCGCAGGAAAATTATGATTCTCGGCGGAGGCCCCAACCGGATCGGGCAGGGAATCGAATTTGACTACTGCTGCGTTCATGCGGCTCTTTCCCTTCGAAAGCTTGGTTTTGAAACGATTATTGTAAACTGCAATCCGGAGACTGTGTCCACCGATTATGATGTTTCCGACAAACTTTACTTTGAGCCATTGACCCTGGAGGATGTCCTTTCCATCTACCGTCATGAAAAGCCGGCCGGGATCATCGCTCAATTCGGCGGGCAGACTCCGCTGAATCTGGCTGCGGACCTGGAACGAAACGGAATTAAGATCCTCGGCACCTCTCCGAAAGTGATCGCCGAGGCGGAAGATCGGGATCAGTTCAATGCAATGATGAAAAAGCTTGGGATTCCGATGCCGGAATCCGGAATGGCATCCACGGTGGAGGAAGCCCTGAAAACAGCCGGTGAAATCGGCTATCCGGTCATGGTACGCCCCTCCTTCGTACTGGGCGGACGCGGCATGGAAATTGTGTACGATGAGAACGATATGAAAAATTACATGGCGGCCGCTATCGGTGTCACCCCGGATCGTCCAATTCTGATTGACCGTTTCCTTCAGCACGCCATGGAATGTGAAGCGGACGCTATCTGCGACGGTACGAACGCATACGTGCCCGCTGTCATGGAACATATTGAGCTGGCCGGAATCCACTCGGGCGACAGTGCCTGCATCATTCCATCCCGCCATATTCCGCCGCAGCAGCTGAAGACCATCAAGGATTATACGCGGAAAATTGCCATGGAAATGCATGTCGTCGGCCTTATGAACATCCAGTACGCCATCGAGAAGGGCAGGGTTTTTGTCATTGAGGCGAACCCCCGCGCATCACGCACGGTGCCGCTGGTATCGAAAGTATGCGGAATCAGCATGGTGCCGATCGCCACGGATATCCTTACTTCTTCCCTTACTTCTTCCCTGACCTCCCGCCCATCTCCCATTCCTTCTCTGAAAGAACGCGAGATTCCGTACTACGGGGTAAAGGAGGCGGTGCTTCCATTTAATATGTTCCCGGAGGTTGATCCGGTGCTCGGTCCGGAGATGAAGTCAACCGGCGAGGTGCTTGGACTTGCACGCACGGTCGGCGAAGCCTTTTATAAAGCGGAAGAAGCCGCCGGCGCCCCGCTTCCCCTCGAGGGAAGCGTGCTGATTTCCCTGAACCGGAAGGATCGTCCGGAGGCTGCCGAGCTGGCCCGGGCGTTCTGCGAAGAAGGATTTAAGATCTATGCAACCGGAAAGACCTGCCAGATGATCTCTGCGGCAAACATACCGGTGGAGCGTGTCAATAAGCTATACGAAGGTCGTCCGAATATCATTGATCTGATGACCAACGGTCAGCTGAGTCTGATTATCAACAGCCCGTCCGGAAAGGAAAGCATCCACGACGACAGTTACCTGCGCAAAAGCGCCATCCGGTTCCGGATCCCCTACATTACCACCATTGCAGCTGGGAAAGCCGCTGCGGAGGGCATCCGCTACATGCGCGCCAACGGCAGCGGAAACATTCACTCGCTGCAGCGCTGGCATGAGCGTATTGTCGATAAATAATTGAAAAATGTTCCGGGCACTGCCCGAAATCCCACCACGTGTAAAAAAGAAGCCGCTTCTTTGATTTCTGAACAAAGACGCGGCTTTCTTTTTATATTTCTTATGCTTCCGATTTATATTCCCTATGCTCCCGATCTGCGGTCAGACAGGAGGATGAATGACTACTGCGGTATGCTGCTGACACGGCTTCGCGTGTGCATGTACGCACCATACATCATCAAAAGCCACCCGAATGGCTCAAACGCCGCCGTAAAGTCTGCGGTAAACTGCGTTGGGATCAGCCGGATGCAATAGCCGATCACCATCATGGAAAGCGGTGTGAAAATCACTCCGTATACGGGTACACTGATCCTTTTCTGCAGAACCATATAATACCAGACGACGGACGGAAACAGATCCATCACCAGGATGGCCAGCACCACCGGCAGGCGGATCCGGTCCGCCGCTCCGTTTGTGATCTGGGCTGCCAGTACTTCATCATTGCTGCTCTTGTAAACCAGTCTGTAAACCATTGGAAACAGACAGTTCAGCAGCGCTCTTCCCAGATACAGTACTACCAGAGCCATAATGCCGACGCGGAACATCTTGCCCATGTAGTGACTTGTTTTATTCCCCGTCACTTCCGCCTCCCGGCTGATGTTCACAAGCTCCATTGCCCCAACGTAAATCCCGGAGATGGCAATCACGCAAAGCCACGCTGCTGCCTCAAACCTCCACATTGCCATGTTCCTGAATGCCGCATTGGCGGCCGTGCCGATTTTCTCACTGCCGGCGCCGGTGGCTGCGATCAGCCAATAGACAATCATATAGATTCCCGATCCGGCGATACCAGCCAAAAGCCTGCGCTGCTGTCTTTTCTTCAGAAATGAAACTGTCATTACCTTTCCCCCCTGCGGCAGGTTTATCTGCCCTGGCTCCTATTATATCAGACGAAACCGGTGCCGTGTACATTTATTCACATCAGAATCGGTACCCCGCAGACGTATTCACATCAGTCCCTTTTTTCTCATCTCCCGGCAGAATCTGGCCAGCGGAAACCCAACCACCGTATAATAATCTCCATCGATACGGTCTACATACATGGCAAAACGGCCCTGTATTCCATATCCGCCCGCCTTATCGTACGGCTCTTTGGTATCCACGTACTCTTCTATGTCTGCGCCGGTCATTGGTGCCACGTGCACCTGCGTTTTCTCGCAAAATGTAAACGAACGCTCCGTCCCGTTTTCGTAAAGGTGCACAGTCACTCCGGTATAAACTTCATGCGTATGTCCCTGAAGCAGTGTGATCATCCGGATGGCTTCCTCCCTGCTCCCGGGTTTCCCAAGAATCTTCCCGTCGCAGGCGACCAGCGTGTCTGCGCCGACCACGGCCGTCCCTTTTCTGCTCTGCGGACCGGCTGTCCCGGCCTTCTCCCTGCCAATGGCTTCTCCTTCCCTTTTCAGCCGCTCGCAGACAGCCTCCGCCTTCTTCTGTGACAGCAGGCGGACCTTCTCCTCCGGATCAGGGGCATCTGTCTTTTCATCCGTTTCCGAGGTAAGCACTGTAAAGTCAAAACCGCCCTGCGTCAGTATTTCCCGTCTTCTCGGTGATCCGGAAGCCAGTATCAGATTAACTTTTTGCAAAATATATCCTCCGTTATGATATAATCATTCATAAAATATTTCTCGAGGGAATAAAATGAATTCAGAATCTTCGCTAAAAATCCGTCACTCGCTTTATCTGCTGCTGACATCGCTGATCTGGGGAACCTGTTTTGTGGCACAGAGTATCGCCACGAAAACAATGGGCCCCTTTACCTACAATGCCTGCCGTTTCTTTCTCGGAGCTGCATTTATGCTGCCTCTGGCCATTCCGGCGGCCAGGAAAGACCCGCGCTCCATTCTCTACCGGGGAGGGCATCCGGCGTATCCGCAAAAGGAGCGTCAAAAACTCTTCCTTCACAGCTCCGCTGTCATTGGCTTTTGTATGTTCGCCGCCGGAACGCTCCAGCAGGCCGGGCTTATGTATACAACCGCCGGAAAATCCGGTTTCGTCACAGCTCTTTACATTATCCTTGTGCCTCTGTTTGGCCTGATCATCTTCCGGCGGAAATGCAGCCCCCTGGTATGGGTTTCGATCGCTGTCGCCGTCCTCGGCTTTTACCTTCTGTGCATGAAAGGAGATTTAAGCATCAATAAGGGCGATCTGATCACATTAATGTGCTCGTTTGTATACGCCTTCCACATTTTAAGTGTCGACTACTACGTATCGAAAGTTAACGAACTGCTGCTTTCCTTCATGCAGCTGCTGATCTCTGCTGTTTTGTCGCTGATCCCGGCGCTTATTTTTGAAACCTCTTCCTGGAATGACATTCTGGCAAATCTGGGTCCGATTGCCTATGCAGGTGTTCTTTCCGGCGGTGTTGCCTACACTCTGCAGCTGATTGGTCAGCGCGGGCTAAATCCCACGGCTGCCTCTTTACTGATGAGTCTTGAATCGGTTATCTCAGCGCTGGCCGGCTGGGTTATCCTCGGTGAAACTCTGACAGGCCGCGAACTTTTCGGCTGCGTACTTGTTTTCTGCGGAGTCATTCTGGCCCAGCTGCCGGCACCCGAACAACTGAAGAAATGGAAACAGCATGCCGCGGAAACATAATTTTCCGCAGGGACATGTTTTTTCCGTGAAATATATTTTCCCGGTGCACAGCCATTTGCGGCATCATTTCTGAGGTACTTCCTTCATGGTAAGGGAAATTCTCTTTTTCCCTTCGTCTACGGACAGAACCTTCACACGGACAATGTCTCCGACCTGTACCACATCCAGCGGATGGGCGACATAGCGGTCCGAGAGCTGGGATATATGCACCAGCCCGTCCTGATGGACGCCGATATCCACAAAGGCGCCGAAATCGATGACATTTCGGACGGTTCCTGTCAAAATCATGCCGGGTTTCAGATCGCTCAGCTCCATCACGTCCGAGCGCAGCACCGGTGCGGGAATATCCTCGCGCGGATCGCGCCCGGGCCGTTTTAACTCTTCAATGATATCTGACAGTGTATACTCCCCGATTTCAAGCTTTGCCGACAGTCCGGGAATATCGGTATTTTTTTCCTTCATGCGATTTTCGATGTCGGCTGTTTTTCCGCTGCGAACATCCCCGGAGGTATATCCGAGATACTCCAGCAGCGCTTTGGCTGCAGGATAGCTTTCCGGATGAACCGAGGTTGAATCAAGCACTTCCCTTCCGCCCCGGATCCTCAGGAAACCGGCGCACTGCTCGTACGCTTTCGGTCCCAGCTTCGGCACCTTCAAAAGCTCACGCCGTGAGCGAAAGCTTCCGTTCTCCTCCCGGTAGGCTACGATATTTTTTGCTGTTGTCTTATTGATGCCGGAAACATATACCAGCAGCGGGAAGGAGGCGGTGTTGACATCCACCCCCACCGTATTTACACAGTCTTCCACAACTGCATTCAGCTGCCCGCTCAGTTTCCCCTGATCCATATCGTGCTGATACTGCCCGACGCCTACGGATTTCGGATCAATTTTTACGAGCTCCGCCAGCGGATCCTGCAGCCGGCGCGCCATGGAAGTGGCCGAGCGCTGTCCAACGTCAAAATTGGGGAATTCCTCCGTTGCCAGCTTACTGGCGGAATAAACGGAAGCGCCGGCTTCGTTTACAATGACATACTGAAGCGGGAGGTGGGACTGCTTTATGAAATCCACAATAATCTTTTCCGATTCGCGCGATGCCGTTCCATTTCCCAATGAAATAATATCCACCTGATCCTTCCGGACAAGTTTTTCGATGACCGCCATCGACTCTTTCACCTTGTTCTGCGGTGCTGTCGGAAAAATTACGGCTGTGTCCAGCACCTTTCCGGTCGGATCGACGACGGAAATTTTGCATCCGGTACGGAAAGCAGGATCCCATCCGAGTACCGTCTTGCCGGCGATCGGCGGCTGCATCAGAAGCTGTTTCAGGTTCTTCCCGAATACTTCGATGGCGCCATCCTCCGCCTTTTCGGTCAGGCTGTTCCTTATTTCCGTCTCGATGGACGGAGCAATCAGGCGTTTGTAGGCATCCCGGATGGCCGCCTTCAGATAAGGCTCTGTCAATTTATTATTTTGTGCATGCTCATGGTTCTCCAGATAGCGTATAATCTCGTCCTCCGGAGCTTCCACCTTCACGGTCAGGATTTTCTCCTGTTCTCCGCGATTCAGTGCAAGAATGCGATGTCCGGGAATCCGGGAAAGCGGCTCGGTATAATTGAAATAATTCTCATATACATTCATCCGGGCAGCATTTTCACTGTCCTCATCCTGCCCCGCATTTTTACCCTTCCGGGCTGATTCATTTCCGGTATCGCGGCCCGTCTTTCCGGCTGATGCCTTTGCCGGTTTTTCATTCAGCACCGACACAATGTTTCCATCCCTGAGTGTCTTGCGCCGAATCCAATCGCGCTCATCGGCGTTGTCGGAAATTTTCTCCGCGATAATGTCCTTAGCTCCGGCCAGTGCCGCGTCGGCATCCGGAACGTCCTTTTCCGGATGAACATATTTTAGCGCCTCCGTCTCCGGATCCACCGCCGCCTTCCGGCTGCACAAAAAATCGGCCAGTCCCTCCAGTCCCCGCTCTTTGGCGATCATCGCGCGGGTACGGCGTTTCGGCCGGTACGGACGGTACAAGTCCTCCAGAGCGGACGCTGTCAGAACGGCGTCTATTTTAGCTCTCAGTTCTTCGGTCAATTTGCCCTGTTCCTCAATAGAGGAGAGGACTGTTTCCTTTCTGTCCTGAAGATTTCGAAGATATTTCAGCCGTTCATCAAATTTCCGAAGCACCTCATCGTTCATACCGCCCGTCATTTCCTTGCGGTACCTTGCGATGAACGGGATCGTGTTTCCTTCGTCGATCAGTGAAATAACGGCATCCGCCTGTTTCCGCCGGATGCCCAGTTCCTGTGTTAATATTTCCGCTATATCCATTGGTTCAATTTCTCCCTGAAAACTACAGAAGATCCGCATCTTCCGGTATACGGGTCGCGTCCGAGCTTCGGAACATGCCCCCTTCTGCGCGAAGCTGTGTGCAGTAATCCTTTACGTAATCTATAAATTCCCGGACAAGCTGCCGCTGCGGCTGGCTCTTGTTCCACACCAGATAGTATTCCGCCCGCTTTACCGGGTTCGTGATAATTTTCGTGACTATGTTTGGAAATGGCTGGCTGAGTGTCTGCGGAAAAATGCTGATCCCCGCGTTCGTTGCGGCCACGGCGCAGGAGCTTTCAAAACTGGAGAGTGTTCCGACAATATTCGGTTCCTTCCCTATATCGGAAAACCAGCGCAGGATGGCTTCATGCCGTGAGCTTCGGGTCGGTACAAAAAGCCGTTCTCCGGCAAGCTGCTCCAGCCGTACCGTTTTCTGATCTTCCTTCGCCAGCGGATGGTTCTTCGGAATCATAGCTGCCCACAATTCCTGCCCGACCATAATGCCGTCAAGGTGTTCCTCATCGTACGGCGCCGCAATGATCCCCACGTCCAGAAGTCCGCGGAATATGCGGTCGATAACGTCATCACTGCTTCCGTTCCACAGCTGATATTCTACCAGCGGATACTCTTCGCCGAAACCGTGAATGATATTTCCATCTATGAACGGAGCGCGTCCTTCCACCTGTCCGATGGCAAGGGAACCTGAAAGTTCAGCGCCCAGCGATGCTATTTCCCCGCGAGTCTTATCTGCCATCTCCAGAATTTCCTTCGACCGGCGAAACAGCACGCGGCCGGATTCCGTCAGCGTCAGATGACGTTTCCCGCGGATAAACAGCTGGGTTCCCAGGTCCTGTTCCAGCTGCCTGATTTGATTGCTCAGCGGCGGCTGGCTCATATTCAGCTTTTCGGCGGCACGGGAAAAATTAAGCTCCTCTGCAACAGTTACGAAATACTGTAATACCCGAAAATCCATGACCTCAGCTCCTTCCCGGATGCGGGGCAGCAAACATTCTCTGTTTTCCGCACCGGCAGCCCTTCCTAATGTACAGGATATAAAAATGCCCCGTGAGACCTGGTCACGAGGCATCTCAGATAACCTGATTATATTCGTATGCTATATATTCCTCAATACTATAGCATCTAAATATTATTAAGTCTTTTGCCCTGTTTATTTTAACTTTGAAGGAACCTTTAAGGGAACGGTCGTTTTACCAGGTCAGCACTTCATGACCCGTTTCTGTTACCAGAACCTGAACCTCCCACTGAGCGGAGGGCTTTCCGTCATCTGTATAGACTTCCCAGTCATTCTTATCGTCCACGTAGACGTCCTCCGTCCCCATGTTGACCATAGGTTCGATGGTGAAGCAAAGTCCAGGAACCAGCAGCATTTCCGTGCCGCGCTTTGAATGATAGCCTACCCACGGATCCTCATGAAATTCAACACCGCAGCCGTGTCCTCCGATATCGCGGACAATCGTAAATCCGTTCTCATACGCGTGA
>Ga0256406_1004801_pt1 | contig 15050 bp, 12 predicted proteins | sample RumenRJG_03DNA_FD_185986 | JGI IMG/M metagenome (GOLD analysis project Ga0256406, IMG submission 185986) | Bovine rumen microbial communities from Lethbridge, Alberta, Canada - RJG_03 | ecosystem: Host-associated > Mammals > Digestive system > Stomach > Rumen | place: Canada: Alberta | collected... | reverse complement strand
GATAGTTGCGGATTTTAGGTTTAATATGTTCCATACCTATGCCAGTACCTTTGAAAACATGGTAGTTACTTACAGCAAGACCGTTGTTGTCAATGAAGAAACCTGAGCCTTGGAACATATTTGAACCGTCACTCGTAAAAACCATGAAAACAGCGCTCCCATAGCGATCGAAAATTTGTGAACCTTCAAGTTTCTCACTAGAGCGCTTGTTCACGATTTTACTCCTACGAGAAGAAGGACGTGAAGATTTCCTGTCCTGATAGTCTGCAATCGTGGTGCCAGGGCGTTCACGGTCATGACGGTGTCCTGACTTGTGAGCGCATGACGTAAAAAGCAATGCGGACAAGCATAGTAGGACAGTACTATATTTAATTTTCTTTCTTTTCAGCATCTTCAATAATGTTTTTTGGTATTATATGAATAACAAAGCGTTGATTGTCTACTTCTTTAGAGCCTCTTTCGCGCATCAGAGTTGCATCGAGCTGTTTGAAACGTTCTGTGTTTTCGCCTCCTGTGTAGCCAAAATTGTATCGGCCGTCACCACTACCTGCAATTTGAATTTCACAATTTGCGCCAAAATCGATGTGACAAATATCTTTCCAATACTTCATGAGTGTTAGCGCACGTTGGAAACTCCAATCGTAGTTGGCATCTGTTAGGTTCTTCGAGTTTCGAGAAGCCTGTCCTTCAATGATGAGCAGGTACTGGTTACTTTCATTTCTATCAAGAAATTCCTTGATTTCAGTTCCTGCTTGATGTAGGCTTGCGGTATCTGCTTGCAGGTCTGCCAGTTGATACTTAGTTGCATTGAAGAAGCATCGAACATCGAGAACATATTTCTTATATTCAGCTTTATATGCAAAGTTTTTAGAGCGTTCTAGTTCTTTGGTTGATGCTTCCACCTTTTTTATTTCTTCAAGTTGCTTTTCTGTGGCCTCCATTCGCTTGTGCAAAAGTACAATAACGAGGACAAAAAGAGTCAGCATGATGAAGAAAAGACTCGTCATCAAGTCAGAGTAACTGGTCCAGAAGAATGATTCTTTCTTTTCAGCCATATTAACTTCTTGAATTTATGGGTGCTGTACATTTGGTTGACCGCTTGAATCATGTTGATGGGTTTGCGGAACAGATTGCACTTGAATACTATCAGCTTGGATTGGATCAACCATAGTTGAGTCAACATCATCAGTTGTTTCCCATGTGGCTACGGATTTCGTAGAGTTGTCAGGTGCAAAACATATATTGTAAACGGTATTAGAAATGCAAGCAAGGGCAATCAAGATAACCGATACAACAATAGTCCACTTCATCCAACCTGGCATCATTTGAGGAACAGCATAAGGAGAAGATTCACCCTTTGACGAAACCATTGTGAGTTCCTTAGCTGTGCGTGTCATTGTTCCACTCACCTGTGAAGCCAAAGTACTATTTGAGCGTTCCATACGTTCTATAAGTTTGTCTAATTTTGCAGGGATTCCTGCAATTTCAGACAACTGTTTTTGCAACATTGGGATTTGGGTTAGCTCAGCACTGAATTGAGCGCGAAGCTCGCTATTCAGTCTTTCGAAAGAATCTTTTTCATCGGCAATAATACGCTTAAACTCTTCTGCTTGCTGAACTAGTGTAGAGTTGAGTTCACCTGTGTTTTGGCTGGCAGTCTCCTTTAGGGTACGCAATGCGTTTCTCAAAGCAACATCTACGTCAGCTGAATCTTTGGCAATTTCTGCCTTATGACGCATGAAGTACTGCTGTATCTCTTCTAGAACATGCAATCGGTTAGCTTCGTGCTCGAACTGAGTAGTAAATGTATGGATTGCATCAGTATAGCCGTGAATGTCATCCAAATACTCATTGAACTGTTCTAACTTATCTGTGCATTCCTTCAGTTCTTCAAGCACTCGGACGTTAGCCTTTGCCATCTTCATCACGTCCATGTCATGCACGGCTTTGATAATGTCACCTTGGATGCGATAAGATTCGTTTACCTCTCGTAATGCGCCACGTAGTGAGGATGTATTTTCTGCAAAGGTACTATTGAACTTATTGAGATTCTTGACCAGACGATTTAGTGCATCAGATGTGTCAGAAGGCAACTCTGGAAGTAGTTTTGCTTGAAGCCACGCCAGAAAAGTGTTCTTACCCGATTCTCCTTGTAATTTATACCTCTTGAACAGAAGAGAAGCTATTGTGGTAAGTAAGATACCCATGATACTGGCAAGCATTGCCCAAGCTACACCTGCAAGCAAGTCGTTTACACCTTCTGCAGCTGTACCGAAGTTACCAGAACCAGAAGACAAAAGTGCGGTAATACTTCCTGTGGTAAGCAAGGAACTAAGACCTACGATTACACCAGCCATAGTTCCTGCAAGACCGCAATACAAAGGTGTCGGGGTCAGTGTGTTGATGTCATTTTCAACAGAATCGCAGTGTCGGTCAACGGCATCTTTCAAGAGAGAAAAATCAATGACTGAACCAGAGTTGTTTTCAAGGTATTTGTTAATTGAGTCTTTGATGGATTCAAAAACTTTGTTGCCGCGCCCATAAATACCAGAGACAAATTTCGTTTCGGGATTGTGAGCAATACCCCAGGACTTTTCTTCTGCAAATATTTTCTTGTACTCTCTCATGCGGAGCACATTCTTCACGAAGAAGAATATTTGTAGCACGATTATTGTCGCTACAATTATTGGAACTAATAATGACATTTTATTTCAACAATCGGATTTTAAGTGGTTTAGTGACTTGCCATGTATTTTCTTCTATCTTCTCACATAGACCTTCTTCTTCAATTCGGAAGTCTGAAGCTTCCTTAATAGAAATACCGCTACACTCAATTTTTTGTTGCCAGTCGTTTCTTGACTGAATTTTATCCAAAGAAATAATATTGAATCTTCCCTTAGTAGGACTCATAAAGGATATTTTGAACACGCATCCTTCTTGATTGGATTCATATATTGTTGTAAAATAGGTGCCGGTATCATTTTTGGCGTATCCCACCTTTTGGTATTCTGCATCTTTACGCGGCTTCAGAGTATCGGCGTGAGTCTGAGTAGTGGACTGTGCAAATGCTGTCATTTTATTAACAGCTGCAATGACTTGGGACATCTGGTTTTCCAATTGACACAAACGAGAGTCTGTCTTAGGAGCATAAGATGAACCAGTTTGTGAGTTTCTACTACTGCGTTGTGCTGAGAGTAAATTGTTTACATGAACTTGAAGTTCTTTAATCCTGTGAGAGTTGTCAAGACACTCTTTTACAATTTCATATACCTTCTCTTCCTTAATTCCTTTTGGCCTAAAAAGAGCAAATAAAAGAGCGATAAGACCAAGGACAAAAGCGCCCATTGAGACGTAAGCCCATGTGCTTTTGGGACTTTTTAATTCTGCTACTTTTTCTTTCAGCTCTGCATTTTCGGTTTTAGTTGCATTAAGCTCTGCTGTCAGAGTGTCGACTTTATTCAAGAGCTCTGTCATTAGAGCGTCTTGTTCAACAATCTTTTGTTTTATAGAGTCAGGAAGTTCAACAATAGTTCTTACTTCTGTAGTTTCTTTCGAAGACTTGTCATCATCGAAGAAACTACAAGATGACATCACCATAATGGCGATCATACAGATTATGATACTATATAACTTTTTCATTAGCTTGGGTTTTCTAAGTAATACTCTTGTATCTTGCTTGAAAGAGACTGGAGGACACCTTTAATTGGGTAGAACGTGATAGCGTCCTCTATTTGGTTGTCTTTATTACCAGACTCCTTGATAGAGAGTTCTATACCTTTGTCAAGGTAAGTTTCCAAATCCTTTGTGCATTCTTCCTTCGCAATCTTCATAGTAACATTATCAACTCCGAAGTTGTTATCAAGATTAAATGCAGAAGGGATTTCTGTTAATGCAAATTTGAAGAAGTCTTTTACTGTCTTCACGATTTCTGCCTTATGAGTATCAGAGATGGAAGCATATGTGTCGCTCGTGCTTGCCAGTTTACCTGAGGAATCACGGAGTACCAGCGTCTCAGGCTCTTCTTCGTATGCATCAGTAACAATCAAGCCACCCTTACAGGTTGATTCCTTAGGGTTAGAACCTTGTTCCAATCCAAGAATATCAAGTGCTGAACCGTATTCTTTACCTAGCACTTTCTCGAAGATAATCTTAGTGTACTTGCCAAGAATCTTCGGGTCCGATGAGATAATGCTTATAATCTTACTGCCATTACCACTAAATGCAATATGACGCGGTGCCTTCAGACCTTTGGTTTTTACTATCTGAGCAATGTGATAGATGATGGCCGTGTAGAAGATGATAAACACTAGCTTGAATTTGGTATCATTCTGAAGAATCTTGTTGAAGTCAATATTATTTCGAGCAAGACTCTTAGTAGCCGAGTTGTCTTTCAAAGAGAACAGGAACGAAGCCATATTTGCTGGCTGCCCTAAATTACTATTGAAGATATTGACAAGTTCATTCAACTCTGGCTTAGACTGAAGCAGGCCGAGAATGTCATTCTTAAACCAGTCAACAATTCCATTGTTCGGGTTGATGTCTGAGAACGAATCTTCGAACAGCGAATTAGCTGCGAACTTGAATGATGTAATGTACTCAACTTTGCCGTTAGAAGAGAAGGCGATGTCTGTTGTACCACCACCAATATCCACATTAACGAGGTTTGTTGCGGTGGCATACCTGCGGAAGTAGAATTGTATAGGAGCAACAGATTCAGAAAGGTTTCTAGTAGAACCATCACGATTGAACAACTCTGTATATGAGTCGTTCCACGCCATACGCAACTGAGACAAACGGCGTGGTGACATACTGTTTGGATAGAACCATGTAATCTTTGTACGAGCAAGGTTACCATTGTTGGCAATAACCTTGTTACGTATAATCATCATGATGTTCCGAATATAGGCTTGCATAGCAGACTGGGCATTAGGCTTACTGCTCCACTTGATATTCACCATCGGCTTGGCATTATAGGCTATGCCCAACTTCTTGTTATAGGTAATATCAAAGTTAATCAAGCCAAATGTTCTTAACTTCTCAGTCCAATCAGTTGATTTCGCATACGACAATGCAGTTCTTGTCGGGAAAGAGAAATCTGAATCATCCCCCACTACAGTTGGAATGAAGTCACGAACCATTAAGTCGTTCTCGTCAATCAAATCCAAAGGAATCAACTTACCTTGAATCTCACGATAGGACTGTACAAAGAAAGTACTGAAGATAGCTTCAGAATCTTTGTAGTTGAAAGAGTCAGAACTATTGTTGTCGGCTTTCTTAAATTCAATATGTGTGTTTGAAGTTCCCAAGTCTACAGCAAATTCATAATCTTCCAAATTCTGATGAACAAGGAAATTGGGGATAATGACATTGCTCACTCCACTTTTGTTAGAAACTCTGATGAAGTCAAAGTTGCTGTGTTGGATGGTGTATGTCTCGGCTTTGAAGTCAAACAAGCCCCTTTCTTTGTTTCGGCAATCGACGGGAACATCACGAAGTATTTCAGCTTCACTATAGAAATCAAAACTGAACTGATTTGAGAAAGTGCTAACACAAGAAATCGTATAGATAGCATCTTCTTCATTTTGGAATTTCATACTGGGCATTACTAAGCCTGTGAAGTCAAAAGATGTCATTCCACCAGAGTTTTGTGTTTCGGAAACGTCAGACTGACGCTGTGCATAATAGATACGTTGGTACTCAATGTAACTAATATTCCCATTGCCTATGATAGGTATTCGAATTACAGCATTGACAGACCCACCAGCAATGGCCTCCATCTCAAATGCAGGTTTTCCATCAGGCATGGTAGAATTAAGTGTTTCTATAGAGAAATACTTGAAGTAGAGTGGCTTAATTGGAAGAAGGAAAGAAGTCATCTGCTCCACATCCTTGATCTTGCCATCGAAGAAATACTTCTTGTTCAAAGTATGAGGCACTTTAACAATCGTATCTTCGAGGAAATCGCTAATTGTGAGATATGCGAAAGTGGATCCTTCATATGGAAGTGTGCGGCGTTCGATATCTGCATCATTCGGTTTGTATGGTGCTTTATTTGAATTACCCCAAGTACCATTTGCATATTGTAGCCCTGCGTATTTGTTTCCTGCTTCAACAGGGAGGACAAGTGGTTTCACACCAGCTACAGTACGTTCAGGATGTATTGTAAACTCATTCTCAATATTGCCAGTGGCTTTCTTCTTAAACAAAACCGTTCCCAGCACCTCAACCTGGTTACTTTGTTGATGAGACTGAACATCAATCAGAGAAAAGTCTTTGGCTGATGCTGGTGTTATTTCATTCAACTTGTTCTTGACAAGTTGATCTGTAATTGCCTTGAATGTCAGGTTCAGATAATTCTCAATCTCGGGGAAAAGATTAGAAAAGTATGGTATGGTTTTGCGAAGTGTCCACCATGCTTTGATGTAGTCAAAATCTCTTTTGAAAAGTGGAACGTAGTCGCCATCAAAAGGTCGATCGTTGTTTGCGAAAAAAATGTCATGTATATATTCAAGGCCATTGGCCCCGCTAAAGAATAGCGTAGCTGGCGAAGTGGCACCAATAATATTTAATTCATCAGGCCCATTCGTGTAGTTCAACAAATAAATGTTCTTCAGCTGGTTGAAATTGTATGTTTGAGCATCGGAAACCAAATACTTCTGCAAGGCATCTCCCACATAGTAGTGACTTGCGTTTTGGTCATTCTTCAGAGCATCAATCATAACGGACGGATCCCATGTTATGATTTCTATCTTATCCTTGAACTTATCAATGTTGAAGAAGATCTCGCCAACGTCCAATGAATCAGACACCATTTTGTGAAATATGGTGTTCCCCTCTAATTCTCTCACATCCCGTGATGCTCTACGACACACCTCCTTAAAGGCCGTCTTTACGAGATCTATTCTTGCGAAGGGGGAAGGGATGGACGTGATTTCATTTTTAGCACTTGCTCCATCAGGATCCTCGATGGTGTCCCGGGCATTGGAGTTATACGGGAAAGCTGGGCTTTCATTCCAGCCTTGGAAGGTTGTAGTACCCTCTCTATATAATCTAAATACTTTCGACATGGTGATTACGCATTAAATTTTTCGTTAAACAACTTTGTCATGCCAAGGTAGAACATTTCAAGGAACTTGTCATTGTCTTCTTTGCTATGACACTTTTTTATAGCGGAGTTCAAACGGTCGGTCACCAAATCATAGTCGGATTTGAGACTGACAATCTTCTTGGGTTTAACCGCTGTAACAACTTCAAAGGGCTTGTCTTTCGTATTGAGATTAAAGAGGTCTAACGGACGCTTGTTTCTTTTCATTTCGCCCAGCCATTCAATGAACAGCGCAGTCAGGTTCTGTAGCTCTGACATGAACGAAGAACCATAAAGGCCATTAAAATTATCATTATTGGCATTGAAGTCTTTAGATGAATAATAATCAAACTTATGATTCAGGCAGTTTGCCATCATCATAAATTCGGTAAGCGGAGCATAAAGCAGACGTTTCTGCTTGTCATAGAACGAATCGAAAGTGACCGATCCAGTGAGGTCCTTTAGACCAAGTTCTTTGTTCGAGGTATTCGCATGTTGCTTATTGCTGAAATCAACAATGGCCGTAGCTGCCAAGAACTCAACTAAGTGCGCATCGTTTTGTTGTGCCGAACCTCCTTCATGGTTTTCATAAGTATTTGTTACATCATCAGCAAGGAAATATAGAGCGTCGATTGAATTGTTCTTGCTAATGTTGTTCTCATAATAAGCCAAGGCTGATTTGGTCTTTGATATAAAAGTAGAAGAGTCTATCTCGCTCTCATCGTCGTTCTTCAGTTTGAAATACGGAAGAATAGTAATAGCACCAATCTCTGCGTGGTTAATAAGGTCGTTATTGGGGAAGTTTGTTCCGGTTCGTAGAGTTTTCAGCAAAAGAGGGAATCCGCTAGCCCCAGTCCCACCAAATATTGAACTGATGATGAAAATTTTGTCACCAGATTCAAAATTATTAGCGAAGTCTTGAAAATCATTGGAATCTACTATTTGATTAAGTACAATACTTCCAATGTTGGGGTTGCCCTTAAAACCGACATCCATAGATGAACCAAGGTTCTTTTCGGAGAAGAGCATTCTCATCATCGCCTGGGAAGCCTTGTCCATGGAAGGTAGGTCGATAAACTGCTGGAATGTTTTATCATCAGTATCATTGATTCGTAGAGTGTAATTCACCAGTATCTGAGACAACTCCTTCCTAAAGAATGTTGATTCATTAGCCTTAGTGAACGAAAGAGCAGAGTGAATAGCCCTGTAATTATTCATAAGGGCTACAGTTCTTGTTAAATCTGCATTTGATGCATCGGGGTCAATGACTATAGGCACGATTTCATCGGCTCCTATATTCACACCTGCCGCCATCATCATTGTGAAAGATCGCAGGACACGTGCCCCGGTTCCTCCAATTCCGAAAATGTATAGTTTGGCCATTTTTAATAGATTTATGTGTTAAAACGGAGCTCGCGAACAGTTGGTGCTCCACCATTTGATGATATATGAGAATATGATGAAAGCGATAATGGCATCAATCATGTTGGTGACACCAAAAGCTAAAATGTCATCGGTATAGATGGGTAAGTCCACCATTTTACCTGTTGCTGCATCTTTCTTTACCATAAGGCCAGCATAATAGTCTTTCAGGACCCATTGCCAGCCAACAACGAAGTTAATTACAGCATTCACACCTAAAAAGATGAGCCAGCCCCACCAGTTATTAAGACGAGGGTGATTGATGATGTAATAGTAGCAAACTACTACGACTAAAGAGATTACCAACATGGTAAGGCCAATGCCGATAAACATGTTGCTTAACTGTTCGGGGGATGATTCTCCCCAAAGATACTCTGCGAGCTCTATTCCGAAAAAGTCTTCAAGCCAGCAGTAGATACTACCAAAGAATTCACTCATAATGTATAAAGTTATTTGTTTTTAAATTCAAAAGAAACGGAGCCGTATGTTGTTGAGTTTTTGTACGCTTCAGCGACACCCTTGATGAGGGCCATTAAACCTGTAGTCCTATCAAGATTTTCTTTGACATTGGTACCTGTGGTGTCATCGGAATTTGAGACCCAAGTTGCCAAATATGGATATGAGAATGTCAGCGTTTCGAGTTTTAACGTTTCTGGATTATCTATTTCCAGTGTTATAACATGACTATAAGGACTTGAAGCATCTGTAATTTCGCAGACCGATATTACCGTTACTTGTGATGGGTTTGCAGATTTGTATTGAGCTGTGTTCTTATATAAATCACTGTTTTGTAAAGAGCCCCTAAGATTAACAAGTATTTCAACATTGATTTTTCCAGAATGATTCGTAACATAGGTACTCCTGTTCATGTCAAAAGGTATTTTTTGTGGTGCAGCATAGGCACTATATTCTTTGATACCTCCAATAATGTTTTCAACAGGAACTTTCTTGTTGAATTCAGCCAAATATTTTTGGCTTCCAATTATCCAAATATAGTAAGGCCGTTTGGCGTCCTTCAAAAGTTCCCTATTATGCCCACAATACCAGTACCCATCAAATTTTGAATCAAGTTTGATTATTTCTACTCCTAAGTCCGGGGTCGCTGAAAGAGCTTCATTAAAAGTATTCTTGATTGACACTTGACAATTACCAAAGAAATCTATTGCATTTTCAGGTATGTCAAGTATACAATCAGAAACAAACACAGAAACAGTTTGTTTACCATTAGCTCTTATGATTTTCTCAATAATATCACGAAGATCTGTATTACCTCGGTTTCCACCAGCCCTGGCGAATGATTGTGGAGTAAGGTCTTTAATGTATGATTTTAGTTCTCCATTGTATAGGATAACTTTAGAATTGATATAGTATAGCGAACACGAGGTGGTCAATCGCTTTAGGTCGCTTACATAATCGAAAACCGCATCTTTAAGATTGGAACCAGCACACATGTATGCATCCATGCTACCAGAATTCTCAACATAGACTTTCAGCTCAATGGAGTCATTTATTTCTTCTGGTGGAAGAACAGCATTCCATTGAAGTTTTATTTTACTTCCTCCACCTACACAGGTTGAGATAACTGCAATAACAATGATTGTACAGATAACAATCGGGATGAGGAACTTTTTATTCATGAGTCAATCTATTTGTCACTTTAACAGACAACTCCCAAGTAGTGCCTCGACAGGCGACCAAGCCCTTTGTTACACTACGAGGGAGTTATATTATATTTTTGCCTATAGGCTGGTGGTCTTTGTCGAGCAATATCCATTCGTCTCTTTCTAAGAGACGTAGAAGAACAAACAACCAGCCTATATTGCAGTTTATGGAGCCCTTTTTAACCTGTTTTTGCTAAACAAAATGAAAAAACGTACCCTAAAAAGTAATTTTTCTATTATAACAAGGTGGTTTTTGCAAGAAAATAAGTACCTTTGTAGCCAAATATCCGTCTCTTAGAAAGAGATTGAGAAATTTGCTAAACAAATTCTTGTTTACAACAATCCCAAAATCATCTTGTTTGCTTTATCAACAACTGACGTTTCCAACGAAGCGAGGTAAATCTGTGTGGTTGCCTCTGAGTCGTGTCCCATTCCCTCACTGATGACTGACAATGGTACATTCTTTGCCTTGGCTGCACTCGCCCATGAGTGACGAGCCACATACATAGTCAGCGGTCGCTGGAGTTTTAGCATTGTGGAAAGCTCTTTCAGACGATAGTTGACCAAGTGAAGAGCATTGTCGTATTGCCTTCGCTCATTACCTTCCTCTTTGATGATAGGGAGAAGAAAGTCTGTTTTGTTAGCAGGGTATTTGGCTATGATTTCAGCCATGCACTTCTCCCATTTGATACTCAGTTCTTGTCCTGTCTTCCGTCTTCGATAGGTCAGAATACCATTTTGAAGATCAGTCCTTCTGAGATATGCCATATCCACGAAAGACATGCCTCTTGTGTAAAAGCTGAACATGAACATATCTCTGGCGAAGTCCAATGATGGTTTCATGGACAAGTCCAACTCCTTCAGGGCTTTGATAGCCTTGATAGGTATAGCACGCTTAACTGTTTTGTCCACTCCAGTATAGACGTGCCGGAATGGCTTGTTCTGTGGAGTCAGTCCTTTTTCAACAGCACGATTATAGACAGCCCGAAGGTTACGCATATAGAACGATATGGTGTTCATGCGTACCTCTCTGGTTTTCAAGTAAGCTTCATACATGAGCATCATGTCAGATGTGATACCATCGAGTGGCACATCCTGCTCGTCTCGAAAAGCCATAAAACTTTTGAGAGTAGCTGTGTATGTCTCTGAAGTTCGGACTTTTCCCAACTGTTTCAGTTGAGCGATGACACCATGCATAAAGGTAAAGAGGGAGGACTCCTTGGTCAGTTTATGGAACATGGTAATCACGTCGTCCGCCGTGAAGCGACGACGCTCCGTTTCCAACGAGCGGACAACTTTTTCTAGACGGGCCATGTCCCATGCCAGACGTTCTTGAATACCCAACAGAAGATTGGAGCGGTTACCATTTACGATAACGCTTTCCGACTCCGCATCCCATTCCTCTGCAAAGACCTTATAATCAGTATTCAACTGACGGACTACCCGATTGTGGATAATCTGAAAATAGAGACCTCCCTCCTTGCCATCCACCGTGGATGGTCTGAACTTTACCTTTATTGATGTCATTATGTACGTTAATTAGTTATCATGCTATCCACTTGAAGTACACATAGAAAGCTATCTCTATGGCAATCGTTATGATTGACAGTAGGGAAAGAGAGCCGACAATGTAGAACAGTTTTGTGGAAATCCATACGCCCTCGTTGTTCTTCACGATGTCTGTGAGTCGTTGGCTCTGCTTCTGCCAACTTTCTTTCTGCTGCCTGTGATGGTCGTCAAGTGTCTGTTTCTCCTGTCCCAGCCATTGGGTATGACTGTCATGGAGCTGTTTCAGACTTTCATCATCAAGCCTCGTTTTGACAGGTGTCTGCTGTGCCTGGACAATGGCGTTGCAAATGCCCGTGATAGCGTTGTCTGCGCTTTGGGTGGCAGCATTGAGACCTTTCTGTGTCGTTACACTACTTTCTTTCGCTTCTTTAATTGCTTCAAGCAATTTCTGCAACAGGATAAGCGCCTCCTTAATCTGCTCCAAGGTGGCATCGAAGCGGTTCTGCTCTTTCTCCTTTTCCTCGTCATCCTTGATGGATTGCACGAGGTTATTGTATTTGTCTGTATTTTTCATTTTATGATATGATTTGAATTGATGTTATTACTTGTTTTCTATCTTCCATACTTCCTGCTTCTGACAATCGGTTTGCAGAGCCAGTTGGCCATCTTTGCACAGCGTCTGGCCCATTCCAGTTCATCCTCATCCTTGTCTTTTCCCCAGCCTGAGTCAGTTCCGCCACCTCCTCCTAAGGATTCATACATTTGCGTAGCAGCATCGACATAGTTCAGGAAAAGTAGCATGGCAACTTTCAGAATGTCCCCGTGTGTGGCATTGCTGTTGTCTGGAACCTCGATGTTATTGTCAAGCTCCCTGTAAACTCTTTCGGGGATGCTAAGCTGTACCTGCTTGCCATCAATAAGGAACACCTGTCGGTAGTCGTTGGATGTGTCAATCGGTTTGTCTTGTGAGGATGATGAATGTGCTGTTGATAGCCTATGCGAAACTGGGCTCTTGCTATCCAATGGTTTGGGTGCTTGTACAGCCATCGGTTTCTGAGCAGGATGAAGTTTCTTCCAAGTGTCCTCTATCTTCGTCGACATCAGGTTGCGTCCTGTGCCGAGTTCCGATGACTTATAAGAGGAATTGCCCTTCTTGATGGAATAGCCTCTGACTACGTTCTCCTTGTCACGTTGTATCTTGACCTTATAGCCTCGCTTGGTCAGCAGGGCTGCATAATCAGCCCAGTCAAAACGTGACAGGGATTTGAGTATATCCATGCAGTCGTCAGTTATCTGTTGGAGGTATTCTTCCCGTATCTCCATCGGATCCTTCCAGCCGTGGCGTTGATTGATGGTATGGGCAGCTGCCACAGCCCGCTCTCCGATGAAGTGGCAATCATTAATGTTGCCGTCCTTGTCAATACGGTTCACCACCAGATGCAGGTGGGGAATCCCGGACTTGGCATCATAATGGAGGGCCGCGAAGTATTGTGAGTTCCTGGTGTTCGTTGGGACAAGATTCTTGTGCTTGCCATCTGGTGTCTTGGTCACCTGGTCAAGTTCATCCACGAACTCTTCCGTGAACTTCCTCCAGTCATCAAGAGTCCATCCATCACTCTCGTTCATGGATGGGGAAACCTCGATGCGTATGGACGTCTTGTCAATGGGCTTCCGTGCGAACTTCTGCTTGAAGCGGTTCATGTGGAGCACCATTTCATCCCACATGCCCATCGGGGGTAAATCCTCTGTCAGGAGGTTCACTTTCACGATGTCAGCACGGAAGTCTTTCGTAGCATAGTTGGTCATGGCCTGACCATGCGCTATAGGTCTTGCAGTTGCTATCATAGTCCTATCCTCCAAACTTTTCCTTAATGGTGTCCCAGTGCTGAATAAGGTAGTTTATACCCTCTATCCATGCCGTCATAATTCGCTCGTTCCTGAAGTAACGCTTCCTCACCTCCTGAGGCAGTCCGTGAAGGGCATTGCGTATTCCGACAAGTTCTGACCTTGCAGCGGAGAGACTTTTCAGCGCTTCCTCCTGTCCCTCGGTCATCAACTGCTTGGGCTGGTGACCAAGGACAGCATCATGAACATAGTTGCTTTTGTGCATTCCGCACTTGTTGGCATTGGCTACAATCTGGTTGTATTCTTCTTTCGTGAAGCGAACATCAATGTGATGTCCCTTGTTCTGCCTCTTTTCTGAGGTCTTTGGTTTTGTCTTAATCATAATTAGTCAATGATTCTTAATTGGGTTTATAAATGTATTGTTATTGAGAGATTGAAGTAAAAGCCTTGGACAGCCTGGTGCGAGCCTGCGAGCGGCGCAAGAACCCAGTGGAAGAACAGTGCAGCGGAGCAAATCTGTCAGACATTGGGACTTCTTGTTTAGACCTCAGAAAAAATCACACTTCTTCGGGCTTGTCCGAGGCTTCGACTTGCAGTCAGTCGCTGCCTTGTAGTGCGTGCTCTGCACTGTCGGTTGCATCCGCAGCTGTTGTACTGGGAATTGGCGAGACAAGTTGATTTGTCGGGCCATCATCATCAGAGATGCCCTCTGGATTGTTGGGCATGGAAGGAGTGTCGCCTAATGCGACATCATTTGATGTGCTATATGGCTTATCGGCTTCTGGCAACAGGTTGGCATAGTGCTCGTCAAGTTGCTTCAAGTAATCATCTGGCAGCTGTCCATCCTCTCCGCATGGAGATAGTTTATTTTTTCCCCTTTCATCGTTGTTGGCATCAGCCAAAGATGAAACAGGATTATTAGAAATAAGCGATTGAGAATTGCTGTTGCCATTACCATTGGCAGACATTGGATTGGCATTACCTTGGACAGCCAGATTTGAAGCGACTGGATTACGATGATAATTTGGATTCTTAATGGGAGCATTCTGCCCATCCACAAACCAGAACGCTAAACAGTGGATGGTGTGGATGGTCGTGCGGTTATTGGCAATGGATGTGAGAATCCCCACCTCATTGAAGAGGTCTATCATCTTCTGTGCAGTCTTGCGGTCACAGTGCCATAGTCCGGCGAGTTCCACTTTTGATATGGCAAACTGCCCTATACCGAGGTCAGCTGAGAAGTTCTTCTTCTCATAATGGAAAGGCTCTATTGCTGTCAAAGAGAGAAAGGTATCAAAGGCTTTCATGCGGTGGAAGCCTTGGTTGTCATCTTTGAGGAAATCAAGCTGCTCTCTGGTCAGCAGGATTCCATACTTTACGTTTTTGTATTTCATCTTAAATTTTGTTTGTTGCGAGGGTTTGCATTGGTCAGCCCTCAGCCGTTATTAATATTGTAATTTGAATGTGACTTGAAAAACAGGGTTACGTCGGACTAATGTCGGCTTCGTTCTGCCAGTCATGCTTGTCCG
>Ga0256406_1004800_pt1 | contig 15051 bp, 13 predicted proteins | sample RumenRJG_03DNA_FD_185986 | JGI IMG/M metagenome (GOLD analysis project Ga0256406, IMG submission 185986) | Bovine rumen microbial communities from Lethbridge, Alberta, Canada - RJG_03 | ecosystem: Host-associated > Mammals > Digestive system > Stomach > Rumen | place: Canada: Alberta | collected... | reverse complement strand
CCTCATTGATTGCTCTTCGCTTGCGGACGCACGAACGTACGTCCCTACATTTAGAATGTAATTATATTGTTGGGCGTAGGAGGCTGGCCGTCCCGGGGCCCCACACACCAATGACTATCTACAAGGACCACGCTTGGAATGCGCATCATAGATGCTAGTCAACCTCTCCGAGGCTGATTTTCCTTGTTAGCTGCTATCCCCAGGCTGCGTCCGCTTCGCGTCCTGACCTGGGGTTACGGATGAGTGAGCCTCTTCGAGGCTCCGTATGCTTGTAATCTCAGGATGGCTATCGGGCATAGGATGCCAACCGTCACGTAGTCTACATGCCAGTGGTCGCAGCATCGTAGGAGAGTCTCCGTCCCGGTGCCTACATGCCAACAACGCTGTCTATATATCAGCCCCGAAGGGGTTGACTCATCTATAACCCCAGTTTGGGCGAGCGAAGCGAGAACAGACTGGGGACACCAAATACCACTAACCTCTCAGCCCCGAAGGGGTTGACTTATCCATAACCCCAGTTTGGGCGAGCGGAGCGAGAACAGACTGGGGACAGCAAAAACCACTAACCTTTCAGCCCCGAAGGGGTTGACTTATCCATAACCCCAGTTTGGGCGAGCGAAGCGAGAACAGACTGGGGACAGCAAACATCACTAATCACTCAGCCTCGAAGAGGTTGACTAGCATCTTTGATGCGCATAGCCAGATGCACGGCAAGTAGGCACCCCAGAAGTAGATGAGGCTTTGACACGTTGATGAACGGACCCGGTGCGGCGCCCCTCCTATTGCGGACGCACGAACGTATGTCCCTACATTTAGGGTGTAATTATATTGCTTTGGGTAGGACGGTCGCCGTCTCGGGGCCCACACAGCAGCGTGAGCAAGGATGTGGTTATGTTGTACGACGTTTTTTCGTCGGTTGTAATGCCGGCACAAGGCACGCAATGCCTCTTCTTGAGGAAGGCGAAATAGCGTGAAGGTGCCCCTCAAGCAAGGGTTGCTTACCTTCATCTCATTACTTTCATAAGCATACTCCGGCTCGTTGGCATCACAAAACGCTCCGGCATGAAGGCATATATACAAAAAAAGGTAAGCCTTGAACAGCTTACCCTCTTTATTAGCGTCTCTTTGTAGTCGGTATGAGAATCGAACTCATATGCCAAGATTGAGAATCTTGTATCCTAACCGTTAGATGAACCGACCAGTTAGCGCGTGCATTTGGCTTGCCAAGCGGAAGGAGGGGGATTCGAACCCCCGGTACGCGTAATTGCGCACGGCAGTTTAGCAAACTGCTGGTTTCAGCCACTCACCCATCCTTCCATGGGACTTCGTTTCCGAATGAACCAGGCATTGTTTCCAAATGCGGTGCAAAGGTAATGCCTTTTTTTTGTATCTGCAAACTTTTCTTGTTTTTTTTCGCTTTTTATGTCATTTTTTATTGCAATGGCATGTCAACTATACTGTTTGATGTGCTGTTCAAGGGTGTCTAGTCCTTTCTGCGTGCATATTCCTCTGAAGAGCACTGCGGCCACGGTGGCAAACACCTCCTTGTGGCCGTAGAGGTGGTAGATGTGCGTGCGTGAGAAGTATTGTTCTATGGCCTGGCCCATCTTGACGACCAGGTCGTAGTTGAATTCTTTTCTGAAATAGCCCTGCTCCACGCCCGTCTGCATGAAGAGTTTCGCCTCCCGGTTGCGCTCTTCGCGCAGCTCCTTGAAGTATTTCACCAGCTTGGGATATTTGTTCATGTCCTCGAAGAAGAGAGGATTGATGTCGTGGTCACGGTCCATATTCATTCTGAAGAAGAACACCAGAATGTCTATCACGCTGCGGTTGGTGCTGGCGAAATCAGACATCAGGCGGTTCATCTCCTCATGATGCTGGGTGATGACGGCCAGGGCCAAGTCTTCCTTATTGCCGAACAGCTCGTAAAGGGTACGCTTGGATATGGCCAATGCCACGGCGATGTCGTCCATCTTCACCGCCCTGATGCCTTTTTGGTGAAACTGTCGCGTGGCCTCCTGCAGCACACGCGTCCTGAGCTCCTGTCTGTATGGTGTTGAAACTGTTTGTCGCTGCATATCTTTATTACCTTGGCTGCAAAATTAAGCAATTCTTCCGAAAACGTAAAATTGTTATTGAGTTTTTTTGATAATTGTTTTGCTATTACGCTGCATTTCACTAACTTTGTGCACACGAAGGCATTTTTCGTGCAATGAACAAGACAGAACAAATTTACTAAACATTATTATTATGGTAAAAATAACGAAAGAGGCCGCCCTGAAATATCACGAGAGCGGCAGGCCGGGCAAGATAGAGGTAATGCCTACCAAGCCTTACCACACCCAGACCGACCTTAGCTTGGCTTACTCGCCGGGCGTTGCTTATCCTTGTCTGGAGATTCAGGCTCACCCGGAGGATGTTTACAAGTACACCAACAAGGGCAACCTGGTGGCTGTTATCAGCAACGGCACGGCTGTGCTGGGCCTCGGCGACATAGGCGCAATGAGCGGCAAGCCCGTCATGGAGGGCAAGGGGCTGCTCTTCAAGATATATGGAGGCATAGACGTCTTCGACATAGAGCTGAACGAGAAAGACCCCGACAAGTTTTGCGAGGCCGTAGAGAAGATAGCGCCCACCTTTGGCGGCATCAACCTTGAGGACATCAAGGCGCCCGAATGCTTTGCCATTGAGGAGAGGCTCAAGCGCACCCTCGACATCCCTGTGATGCACGACGACCAGCACGGCACGGCCATCATCTCGGCTGCCGGACTGCTCAACGCCCTGGAAGTGGCCGGAAAAGACATCGCCAAGGTGCATATCGTGGTGAACGGTGCCGGCGCGGCCGCCATAAGCTGCACCAAACTGTATGTGGCTCTGGGCGCGCGCAAGGAGAATATCGTGATGCTCGACTCTAAGGGCGTCATCACCTCCGACCGCACCAACCTCACACCGCAGAAGAAGCTCTTTGCCACCGACCGCCGCGACGTGCACTCGCTGGAGGAGGCCATCAAGGGTGCCGACGTCTTCGTGGGCCTCTCAAAGGGCAACGTGCTCTCGCAAGACATGATACGCTCCATGGCCAAGAACCCCATCGTGTTCGCCCTGGCCAATCCGGTGCCCGAAATATCTTACGAAGATGCCATGGCAGCACGCCCCGACGTGCTCATGTCTACCGGCCGGAGCGACTATCCCAACCAGATAAACAATGTCATAGGCTTCCCTTACATCTTCCGCGGAGCGCTCGACACTCATGCCAAGGCCATCAACGAAGAGATGAAGCTGGCCGCCGTGCGTGCCATTGCCAACCTGGCCAAGCAGCCCGTGCCCGACGTGGTGAACGAGGTGTATCATGTAAACGACCTTACCTTCGGGCCCAAATACTTCATTCCGAAGCCCGTAGACCCGCGCCTCATCACCGACGTGAGCGCCGCCGTGGCCAAGGCTGCCATGGAGAGCGGCGTGGCCCGGCACAACATCACCGACTGGAATGCCTATAAGGAGCACCTGCGCCAGTTGCTTGGTCAGGAAACCAAGCTCACACGCACCCTGCATGCCACGGCGGCACAGCACCCGCAGCGCGTGGTCTTTGCCGAGGGTGGCCATCAAACCATGATGAAAGCTGCCGTGCAGGCCAAGCAAGAGGGCATCTGTGAGCCTATACTGCTGGGCAACCCCGACCGTCTGAACCGACTGGCAGCACGCCTGAAGCTCGACCTCACGGGCATAGAAATCATAGACATGCGCGCAGACAAGGAGCAAGGACGGCGTGCAAGGTTTGCCAAGCACCTGGCAGAGAAGCGTGCCCGCATGGGATATACCTTTGAAGAGGCTTACGACAAGATGTACGAGCGCAACTACTTCGGCATGTCGATGGTGGAGAACGGCGATGCCGACGCCTTCATCACAGGTCTGTACACAAAATATTCCAACACCTTCAAGTGCGCCAGAGAGGTCATCGGCGTGCGTCCGGAGTACAATCACTTCGCCACCATGCACATCCTCAACACCAAGAACGGCGTTTACTACGTGGCCGACACGCTCGTAAACCGCCATCCCGACCACGACGCGCTGATGGATATTGCCAAGCTTTCGGCCCACAGCGTGAGGTTCTTCAACGAAGAGCCCGTCATTGCCATGATAAGTTATTCTAACTTCGGAACCGACAAGCAGGGCAGTCCGCTGCAGGTGAGCCAGGCTGTAGAGGCCTTGCAAAAGCAATATCCCGACCTGGCCATAGACGGCGAGATGCAGGTTAACTTTGCCCTTAACAACGAGCTGCGCGACGACAAGTATCCCTTCACCAAGCTACGGGGCAAGAAGGTCAACACGCTGGTGTTCCCCAACCTGTCTAGCGCCAATGGCAGTTACAAGCTCTTGCAGGCCATGAACCCCGATGCCGAAATCATAGGTCCTATACAGATGGGTCTGAACAAGCCCATCCACTTCACCGACTTCGAGTGCTCCGTGCGCGAAGTGGTCAACATCACGGCCATTGCGGTGATAGATGCTTACGTTGAAAAGATAAAGAACCAGCACAAGTAAGCTGCTGCCGAATAGATAAGAGGGCGGTGAGGCTGCGCCAAAACGTGGCTTCACCGCCCTTTTTACGTAACCACACCCGACAGGCCCGGCATAAAGAGCTTGCAGAGGGGTTATTCTTAAAAAATCATTTGCCTGAATAAGATTTTAAAACTATTTTCTGTAACTTTGCAATCAAAATATTTTTTTAATCTGATTTTTATGATAAAAAGAAACATTTACTTACTATTTGTCATGGCCATCATGACACTGTTTTCAGGAACAACGGCCTCGGCCGACGAGCGTCCCGACACGCTGACGCTCTTCAACGCTGCCACCTTCTACGATGGCTACCTCTTTCAGAAAAACCCCGACAGCCTGGTGAGCGACGGCATATTGCGTCACAGCACATCTCTCTATGCCGTAAAGCTCAAGCCCGAGCAGCTTGCCCTCATAGGCGACTCGCTGCGCATGAACGTGTTTGTGCAAGCCTGCTGCGACAACTACGACCGCATTGGCAACATCAACCTGGCTTTTGTACCCAAGGGCGACACCACTTACATACCCGACTCGGTGCAGCGCATTGAGATAGGACGCTTCATCACACCTTTCATGGACAAGAACAAGAAGCCCGATGTGGTGCCCTACAGCTATCACATAGACTATGTGGCCAATATTCTGCGCGACCGGAAGATTCTGGCCGACCATGATATATGGGTAGAGTTTGAGCTTTTCGGCGTGCCTTATGCCGCCAACCAGCAGATAGCAGGCTGTGCCGGACGCAGCGACGTGTTTAAAGGAACACTCAAACTCATTACCTGGGGCCGCCACGACGACTATGCCGACCACGACGAGCTGGTGCCCATACACATGAAGAGGCCCGAATATACAGGCGGGAACCTCAACAACTATAACGCCGCATGCACCGACACCATCGGCAAAACCGTGAAAACATGGCACTTCACGGTGAAGAACAACGCTAGCGACGCACAACTGGTGCTCATCACATCCAATCACGGAGCCAACAGCGGAGGCGAGGAGTATAACCGCAGATGGCATTACGTCTACATAGACGACTCGCTCATGCTTGTCTACAGGCCCGGCCGCACCACATGCGAGCCCTTCCGCAAGTATAACACGCAGCTCAACGGCATCTATGGCTATGTGCCCAGGACCGACGCAGTGTGGCAGAGCTTCAGCAACTGGTGCCCCGGCGACGTGATAGACAACCGCATCATCTCGCTCGGAGCCTTCGGCGCAGGCCAGCACACGGTGCGCATCTCCGTGCCCGAGGCTCAGTTTGCCGGCAAGCAGGGCGACATACCCGTGTCTATGTTCTACCAGGGTGTTACGCAAGGTCAGCTGCCTTCGGGCATCAACTGGATTACGGTGCCCGACTATCAGGCCGTTCCCGTGGCCGCCAATGGCGCCATCAGCTTCCGCACGGCAGGCTGCAAGATTTATTATGTAACGGTATACGACCTGCAAGGCATGCGCAAAGCCGAGTCGGTGGGCACAACAGCCATCAGCACAAGGGGCTGGGCTCCGGGCATCTATCTGGTCAACATGCAGCTCGACAACAACCTCATCGTCACCAAGAAGGTGCTGGTGAAATAGTCTGGTCAATTATAAAAGATGCAAGCCATGCACTTGTTCAAATAAAGGCAGAGCCACCCGGCCCTGCCTTTATCATTGTCATGTATGGGCCTTTGCGGCAGCAGGCTGGGCGCAACATGTCAGTAACGAGTGGCGACACACTGCTCTGAAACCAAAAATGGCGGCCTCACGGACCGCCATTATCTATACATCGCAGATAGAAACATCTGCAAAGGTCTTATTACTTAATCAAGTCAACCGAGCGTTTGAGGAACTTGTCGAGCGCCGCTCCCTTGAGCATACCGTTCTGCAGCAGTGCCAGGTCGATGAGCTGATGCACAATTTCGTTGCCTTTGGCATAGTTGCTGATTATCTGGTTGCGCTTGTCACGCTGCTCGTTCACGGCCTTCTCGGTGTTCTGCAGGTCGTCTTTCTCCTCTTGTGTAATCTCTTCAGCCTTCTTCTTGCTTTGCGACTGATGCAGGGCAGCAAGGCGTGCCTGCTGTCCTTTCAGTTCGCTCAGGACGGGTTTGAGCTGTTCGGCCACGCCCTTGTTCTCATCGTCGAGCACCCGCTTTATCAAGGGGTGGTCGCTGTTGAGCACCAGCTGATAGCTGTCGGGCATCTGAGCGTAGAACGACATGCCCTGCTGGAAGTGGCTCATGTCCTTCATACGGCGCATATACTCGTTCTGGGTGATGACAACGGGCTGTGCCTGCTCGCCCAGAGCCTGCACCTCAACCATGAACTCGGCCTTGTCTATCTTGGGCAGCTGGCTCTTGAAGGCCTCTGACAAATTGTCACGGTCGTCTTGTGCCAGCTCGTTCTTGGGCGCATCGTCCTTGATGATGAGGCGGTCTATGATGTCTGAGTCTACTCTCACAAAGTGGCTCTTCTCAAATTTCTGCTCCAGGAGCGACACCATGGGCACATCCAGCTGTCCGTCGAGCAGCAACACGCTGTAGCCCTTGTTCTTGGCGGCCTCTATGTAAGAGTATTGCTCGTCCTTGTTGGTGGCATAGAGGTATATCAGGTTGCCCTGCTTGTCGGTCTGGTTGTCCTTGATGAGCGTCTTATAGTCGTCGAAGGTGAAGTACTTGCCGTCGGTGTCCTTCATCAAGGCAAAGTCTTTGGCCCTGTCATAGAACGTTTCGGGCTCTGAGAGCATGCCGTAGTTGATGAAGAGCTTCAGGTCGTCCCACTTCTCTTCATACTCTTTGCGGTTCTCCTTGAAGATAGCCTGCAACCTGTCAGCCACCTTCTTGGTGATGTAAGTGGATATTTTCTTCACGTTGGCGTCGCTTTGCAGATAGCTGCGGCTCACGTTCAGCGGTATGTCGGGCGAGTCTATCACGCCGTGCAGCAGGGTGAGGAACTCCGGAACGATGCCTTCCACCTGGTCGGTCACGAACACCTGGTTGCAATAAAGCTGTATCTTGTTGCGCTGCAAGTCGAGATTAGACTTGATGCGTGGGAAGTAGAGAATGCCGGTGAGGTTGAACGGATAGTCTACGTTGAGGTGTATCCAGAACAAGGGGTCGTCGTTCATCGGGAAGAGGGTGTGATAAAACTTCTTATAGTCCTCGTCCTTAATGGTAGACGGCTGCTTGGTCCAGAGCGGCTCTACGTTGTTGATGATGTTGTCTTCGGCCGTATCCACCTGCTTGCCGTCTTTCCACTCGGTCTTCTTGCCGAAGGCGATGGGCACAGGCATAAACTTGCAGTACTTGTTGAGCAGAGCCTCAATCTTTGCTTTCTGCAAGAACTCCTTACAATCGTCGGCTATATACAGTATAATGTCCGACCCTCTGTCGGCCTTCTCGGCGTCGTCGATGCTGAATTCGGGCGTTCCGTCGCACGACCACTTCACGGCCTTGGCCCCGTCGCGATAGCTCTTGGTTACAATCTCCACCTTCTTGCTTACCATGAAGGCTGAGTAGAAGCCCAGACCGAAGTGGCCTATGATGGCATTGGCATTGTCCTTATACTTCGTGAGGAAGTCGTTGACGCCTGAAAAGGCTATCTGGTTGATGTATTTGTCTATCTCTTCGGCCGTCATACCTATGCCACGGTCGCTGATGGTGAGCGTTCCGGCCTTCTCGTCAAGCTTCACATGCACGGTGAGGTCGCCCAAGTCGCCCTTAAAGTCGCCTTGTTCGGCAAGCGTCTTGAGCTTTTGCGTAGCGTCGACGGCATTGGAAACCATCTCGCGCAGGAAGATTTCATGGTCAGAATACAAAAACTTTTTAATGACAGGGAATATGTTTTCTGTCGTTACTCCAATGTTTCCTTTCTTCATATCTTTAGCTTTTTGAATATTTCTTTTGTTCAACCTGCTTTTAGCAAACACCGTGCCAAAAAAACAACCATCATCGTTTGCTGACCTATATATTATTTTGTACTTTTGCAAAAACAATCAGAAGGAAAGGCAAGAAGATGGTAGATTTTGGACATTTGAGCGATGACAACAGGCGCGAGGAGCTCATCCGCGTGCTTGAGCACAGCCTGGAGAGGCTCTCACTGCAAGAACTCGAGGCACTGTATTATGACATGACGGTGAAAGACTATATAAGATAAGGCAAGGGCGAGGGTAGCCCAGTATATAAAAAATATTAATAATGTGTGTCTGCCCTACCGCAAAAACATTATTTATATTACTTTTGCAGCGCTGTGAGCGATAACGCACAGAAAGGTAAAACGAACTTTTTATAAACACATCATATAAAGAATGGAAAGATTGAATAGGGCTTACGGCCTGCGACTGACGGCCATACTGATGACAGCATGGCTCTTATTGCTGCCACAGGGCACGTGGGCACAAAACAAGGCGCTGCCCGCCGGCATGAAAGAAAAGGCCATATCAACCGTGGCTGCCGACCAGCCTGACGCGCCGAAGGCCAAGCCCATGACCGCCAAGCAACGCCAAGAAGAGCAGAAAGCCGACCAGCAGGCCGCGCAACCTGCCGACACCGCCAAGGCTGATGCCGACGACGCGGCAGCCGACTCGCTGAGCGACGCCGTGCTGAACAACACCTCCGACGATGCCTCGGGCATAGACGCACCCGTGGAGAGCGAGGGCTTTCATCAGGCACTGAAAACAAAATTCATCGAGGGCAACGCCGGATTTATGTCGCTCGTGGCTCTGGCGCTGGTCATAGGCCTGGCCTTCTGCATAGAGCGCATCATCTATCTGAGCCTCTCTGAGATAGATGCCAAGCGCCTCATGGCCGACATACAGACGCATCTGGATGCCAACGACGTGGAGGGAGCACGCAACCTGTGCCGCAACACCCGCGGTCCGGTGGCCTCCATCTGCTGCCAAGGGCTCGACCGCATAGACGAGTCGCTCGACAACATAGAGCGCAGCGTGGCCTCTTACGGCGGCGTGCAGGCATCAAACCTTGAGAAGGGCTGCTCGTGGATAACGCTCTTCATAGCCATGGCGCCCTCGCTGGGCTTCCTGGGCACCGTCATCGGCATGGTGATGGCCTTCGACCAGATACAGCAGGCAGGCGACATCAGCCCCACCATCGTGGCGGCCGGCATGAAGGTAGCCCTCATCACAACCATCTTCGGCATCATCGTGGCCCTTATCTTGCAGATATTCTACAACTACATCCTCTCTAAGATAGAGCACCTCACGGCGCAGATGGAGGAGTCGGCCATTGCCTTGCTCGACTCCATAGCAAAATATAAACTCACACGATGAAGCATCTCACGAAGCCAAACATAAGAAAGTGGCCCACCGAGCGCATCTCGCAACGCGTGCTCTACCTGCTCACGGGCATCGCGGCCGTGGTGTTCGCGCTGTTCTATCTGGTGGGTTACAACACGCCGTCTGACGATGTGCCGGGGTTCAACGCGCCCCTGTTCACCAACGCCGTCATCATTCTGATGTGGCTGCTGCTCATTCTGGCGTGCGTGGTTACCGTCTGCTCGGCCGTAAAGGCAGTGAAAGCCAGCTCCAAGAAAGACGAAACGCAAAACGGCATACCCACACGGCGCATAGCATACGGCATAGCCGGTGGCACCGTGGCGCTGCTCGTGCTCACCTTTCTGCTGGGTTCGGGCAACACGATGGCCATCAATGGCGTGCAATATAAAGAGGTGTTCTGGCTGAAAGCCACCGATATGTTCATCAACACCTCACTGGCGCTCATCGCCGTGGCCGTAGTGGCCGTGATATATGGCGCCACACGCTACAACAGGAAACGGAAAGGAGGCGCCTGATGATGTTTCGTCACGAAAAGCGCAGCGTGCCCCGGCTCAACACAACCTCTACGGCTGACATCTCGTTCATGCTGCTCATACTGTTTCTCGTATCGTCGTCGATGGACGTAGACAAGGGCATCACGCGCCAACTGCCACCCGCCAACCCCACGCACAAGCAGGAGGCTGTGACCAATATAGAGAAAAGCAAGGTGATGAAGCTGCACATCGACGCTGCCAACCAACTGCTCTGCGACGGCAAGCCCATGCCCATAGGCAGCCTGCAAGCCTCGGCCCAACAGTTTATCAGTCGTATCGGAAAGGAGCACATCATACAGCTTAGCACCGACCCTCAGGCCTCTTACGATGCCTACTTCCAGGTGCAAAACGCCCTGGTGGCAGCCTACAACAGCGTGCGCGACGCCAAGGCACGCCAGGCATACGGACATGCCCTGGCCGAATGTGGCGAGAGGCAGCGCAAGTCGGTGATGGATGCCGTGCCGCAACGCATATCCGAAGTGTACCAGATGCAGGAAGGAGGCAGACCATGAAGCGCTTCTATCGCATATCGCATGAGGTGCCGGGACTGAACACAGCTTCGCTGCCCGACCTGATATTCACCGTGCTGTTCTTCTTCATGATAGTAACGCACATGCGCAAGGCCACTCTGAAGGTGAAATATCGCGCGCCACAAGGCACCGAACTCACCAAGCTGGCTAAGAAATCGGCCGTAACCTACATCTACGTGGGCCATCCCGTGAGCCAGACAGGACAGGTGCGCTCAGGCAACTACTGCGTGCAGATGAACGACAAATACGTGTCAGCAGGCGAGGTGGGCGACTATGTGTCGGCCGAACGCGACCACATGACGGCCGAGGATGCCCAGCAAATGACGGTAAGCATCAAAGCCGACAGGGCCACACCCATGCGCCTCATCACCAATATCAAGCAGTCACTGCGCCAGGCACATGCCCTGAAAGTGAACTATTCGGCCACTTCAAAGGCTAAAAAACATCTCTAATAGTACCTGAGTATACGGATTTTAAAGAAAAAACGCTATTATCGTTGCAATAATAACATTTTTATTGTACCTTTGCACAAAATTATCAAGTTAATGGCACATAGAAGATTAGATCAATTAGACAAGAAAATCCTTCGCCTTATATCGGAGGATGCACGCATTCCGTTCCTGGAAGTAGCTCGCGCCTGCAACGTTAGCGGCGCTGCCATACACCAGCGCATTCAGAAACTTACAAACCTTGGCATTCTGAAAGGCTCACAGTTCATCATCGACCCTGAGAAAATAGGATATGAAACATGTGCCTACGTAGGCCTATATCTGAAGAATCCAGAGGACTTTGACGACGTAGTAGCCGCGCTGAAACGCATACCTGAGGTTGTGGAATGTCACTACACAACAGGTGGTTATGACTTGTTCATCAAGATTTATGCTTACAACAACCATCACCTGCTCAACATCATTCACGACAAATTGCAGCCTCTGGGCCTCTCACGCAGCGAGACTATCATCTCGTTTAACGCCGTGATAGACCGTCCGCTGCCCATCACCGACTTCCCGAACGAAAAGGAAGAGGATGATGAAGAGGCCAACGGCGATACTGCTGAATAGCCTGACACTAACAAGCCTTCGTGCCCCACTGTCGTCAAACGGCAGCTTTCTTGGCATGAAGGCTTTGCTTTTTATATACTAAGCCTAGCCGCAACAGCATCACTCATCTGCCGAGATGACGCAAAGCACCATCACCAGAAAAACAATAATGCCCTTCCTGCCACCTGAAATAGGCATTTTCGCCCTCCTAGAATGGCTCTTTTGCGCAACAAAATGCATATTTTCTCTTAGCCCCCAAGTCAAAGTGCCTTAAGCAGAGGCTGTCAGTTCAAAGCATGAGCACCCTGACCTCAGCATTGGTCATGGGCTTTATCTCGTTCATGGGTTTCTTGAAATAAACGCTCTGTATGGCTTTGTTCACTATACCGTGCCCCACGGCAAGCACCGTCTGGTTGGGATATGTGGTCTTGATATAGGTAAGGAAGTTCTGCGCGCGGGCCTTGAGATGCTCCAGCGGCTCCACATCATCGGGCCATTTGGCATCCTTCAGGTCGGGTATATACTTACCCGTGAAGCTACCCCAGTCTCTCTCACGCAACAACGGCGTTTGCTCCACCTTTTTGCCATGAGGCTCTGCTATGATCTCGCAAGTCTGAACGGCCCTGTGCAAGTCGCTCGACACGAAGGCATCTATAGGCTCGTGCGCCATCTGCCGGCTCACCTGGCGTGCCTGCTCAAAGCCCACCTCATCTAGCTTGCCCTGTACCTGACCCTGCATAATGTGATTTTTGTTATCCTCCGTCTCACCGTGACGTACCAAATACAATTTTACCATCTCTTAAAATTTTTGTGCAAAAGTAGCAAAAAGCAATGATAAAAAGCACTGGCAAGCCATTTTTTTTGTATTTTTGCAAAAAACAAGAAGCTAAGATGAAGATATTGCAAAGTTCATTATTCCGCGCCCTGGTAGCCATCGTGGTGGGCGCGCTGCTCATAGCCTATCGTGAGACGGCCACGCGCTGGCTCACCATTCTCATTGGTGTGCTGTTTCTGGTGTCGGGCATCGTGTCGTGCATCACCTATTATTATGCCAACGAGCGGTTCAACAAGCTCATAGCCGAGGCTGAAGGCCAAACCGGAGCCACGAAGCCCAACCGCCCCACCCTGCCCATTGTGGGCGTAGGCAGTGCCCTGCTGGGCGCCATACTGGCCCTGATGCCCGAGAGCATGATAACGTGGATGGTATATTTGCTGGCCGTCATCCTCATTCTGGGAGCTGTGAGCCAGTTCGTCACCCTGGCCAAGGCCCGCAGCTATGCCACCGTGCCCATACTCTACTGGCTCTTTCCGCTCATCATTCTGGGCACCGGTATCTACATCCTGGCCCGCCCCATAGAGGCTGCATCGCTGCCGTTGCTGGTGCTGGGTTGGTGCATGGTGCTCTATGGCGTGGTAGAAATACTGAACACCATACAGGTGTACCGCATGAAGAAATACTTTGAAAAGACCCATGTCATGACCGAACGCCCGATAGCGCCTGCAGAAGATGCCGAGGCTGAGGAGGTGAGCAGTGAGAGCGACGGGGCAAAGAAGGAATAACCAGAGCGCGCGCCCTATGCAAGGCGGGGGTGTTCGTAGCCGTACGCAAGCTATGAAGAGTATTTTGCTTCATGAATAATTAATTGTGGTTAACGCTCCTTGCATACATACGACAGTGTGCCCCCACTGGTTGCGTGCAATTTAATTAATGGCCAGCAGGTTTTACCTGCGAAAGTAGGGACACTCGTTCGAGTGTCTGCATTCTTGTTGAGTAGTTACATAACAGCGGATGTACTGTGCTATTCTTTGCTTGCAAACGGCTATATAATAAGAAAAAAGCGCAGAAGCCGAAGCACAGAACCCTTCAACTGAGACGGGATAGCAATGCTGTGAAATGATTAATAATTATCCGCCAGGGTGTCCGATTGCGTTCTAATTTTTCAAAAAATTTGTTCTTTTACGATAAATCGAATACTCATTAAAGATTTTTTACAATGAAAAAGTACAACGAAATGAAATAATACCTATCTTTGCCCGATAGAAACGTATTTTAAACCTCATTGACATGAAAAAGTTATTATCATTATTTATGGGTACGCTTGCTGTAGCAGCAGGCTTGAACCTGGCCTCTTGCGGCAACAAGAACAAAGTAAATCCACTGCAGTCTACGGTAGACTCACTGAGCCAGTCGGACAGTCTGCATGCTGAAGACGTAAAGGTGATGACAGCCTTTGTAAACTATATGTCAGACGGCGTTGACAGTCTGGCAAGCCAAGAGGGCATATTGCTTAACATGACGCAGAATCCTGAGGGCAAGCGCATAGACAAGGCTAAATTCAGAGCACAGCTTGACGCCTTTGCAAAGCTCATAGACAACCAGCGCAGCCACATCAGCGACCTGGAGAGGCAACTGGCTAATTCGAAGACAGCCAACTCGGCCTATGGCAAGAAGATACAGAAACTCATCAGCTACTACAAGGCGCAGCTGGAAGAGAAAGACAAGACCATCGCTCAGCTCAGGGCCGACCTGAACGAGAAGGATGCCAACATTGCCAAGCTCAACCAAGACGTGTCTAACCTGAACGCGGCCAACACCAAGCTCAACGACACCAACACCAAGCTCAACCAGACCGTGGCCAGCCAGCAGAACGTGATGAACGAGCAAGACCAGACCATACACACGGCCTTCACATGCATAGGTACATCGAAGCAGCTCAAGGAGAAGGGCCTCATCAAGGGTGGCTTCTTGCAGAAGAAGAAGGTACAGGTGTCTAACTTCGACGCATCTAAGTTTACGAAGATAGACATACGCAACTACAACGACATTGTGCTCAACTCACGCAAACCTACCATCATGACGCAGATGCCGGCATCGTCTTACACGCTGACGGAGAATGCCAACGGCACCACAACGCTGCACATCAAAGACGCATCGCTGTTCTGGAGCGTAAGCAAATATCTGATTATAAAACTTTAAAACCAATAATTATAACTATTGCTGTCCGCTAAAACTTTTTTGATAGTACAAAATTAGGGCTGACACTTCTCACGAGGTATCGGCCCTTTTAGTTACCTTTGTAATTGCAAAATATTAAGTAACTATGAACAAAGGTACACAT
>Ga0256406_1004799_pt1 | contig 15052 bp, 14 predicted proteins | sample RumenRJG_03DNA_FD_185986 | JGI IMG/M metagenome (GOLD analysis project Ga0256406, IMG submission 185986) | Bovine rumen microbial communities from Lethbridge, Alberta, Canada - RJG_03 | ecosystem: Host-associated > Mammals > Digestive system > Stomach > Rumen | place: Canada: Alberta | collected... | reverse complement strand
TTTATGTCGGATGCAATGACCCAAAAACCCGCACGTCAGGCCAGCTGCTTCCCCTATTATATAAAAATAAGTGCAGCAGGATGAGAATTTCTTCTCTGTCTTGCTACACTTATATGGTACTAAAAACCTCCTTTAATTTCAGGAGGCGCTTCAGCAAACCGCTGCCTGCGCCGGCATTGTCCGGATCAGGTCATGAGGGTCAGGCATCACGCCTTTCTCAGCAAAAGCTCCCCTGTGTCTGTCTACAAGCTTATCTTTTTTATTTGATTTTGTCAAATTTTCGGATGTTGTTTTGCCCATTACAAGCAATTTTTTGCGATCCAATCCGCCAGATCCTCAAAAACCTGCTCTCGGCCGATTTCCTGCAAAAGCTCATGCCGAAAGCCTGGATACAGCATCATGTTCACATGCTGAAGGTTTAAATCTTCTTTATAGATCCGAAAAATGCGCCGCACCGCTTCGCCGTAATCCCCCACCGGATCTTCCGCGCCGCTGACCAGTAAAATCGGCAGGTCTTTCGGAATCTTCGCCATGCGCTTCGGGTCCTGGGTGCGCTCCACGAGATCCCCAATGGTAAAAAAGCCGTTTAAAGTGAACGTGTAATTGCACTTCGGGTCGGCGATGTAGCGCCTATTTTCTTCTGTATTGTGGGACAGCCAGTCCTTTTCGGTGATCGGATGTTCAATCCGGTCCAGATAATGGCCGAAAGCGATGCGGTTCATGAGCGGTGAGCGATAGCGCGCCCCTTTAAAAAACTTGAGCACGCGGCCGATCATCCGGGCACTGTTCACCGTGGCCATGGACTGCATGCCGCAGCCGGACAAAATGACCCCGGCCGCCGTCACCGGATAACTCGCTATGTAATCCCGGAGCAGGTACGAGCCGAAACTGTGGCCGAACAAAATAAGCGGCAGGTGCGGATAAACTTCCCGGATCTTCCGATTCACCAAATGAATATCCGCTTCGAGCACCTGTGCCGAGTCCCCGTCGCCAAAATAGCCGAGATCCTCATTGGAGTTGACCGAACCGCCGTGGCCCAGCTGGTCGTGGCCCGCCACCACCAAGCCTTTTTCCGCGAGATATCGGGCAAAGGCTTCGTACCGGCCGACGTATTCCTGCATGCCGTGGACGAGCTGCACCACCCCCAGAGGCTGCGCCGGCATCCAGGCCGTGCACTGAAGGGCCGTCTTTCCGTTCGAAGATTTCACCTCAAATCTTTTTTTGTCAATCTGTTGCTGCATAATATTCCTCCCGAATTTGAGTATAAAGGAAAGGTGGAAGGATTACAAACGATAAAATATATTTTTGTTTCAACCAAAATAATTATTTTATTGAAATTAATTATTAATGAAGATAAAATTAATAATATATATATCTATTAGACCATTATCCGCCAATATTTGAAAAGGAAAGATAAACTATGGAAACAATACTTTATTTAGTCCGCCATGGCGAAACCTATGAAAATCATAATCATATCGTTCAAGGGATTCTCGATACACAATTAACACCAAAAGGAATTGTTCAAGCTGATGCGGTCGGTCAGTATTTTAAAGATATTCATATTGATGCTGCTTATGTCAGCCCTTTAAGCCGTGCTAAAGATACAATGAAGGGAGCATTAAAATATCATTCTGATATTACTCCTATAATCCGTCCCAATCTCCATGAAATTAAGTGCGGAAAATTGCAGGGATTATCAAATGATGAAGCTAATCGTCAATTCAATGATATTATGAAAACTTTTAAAGCTCACCCTTCTGAGTTTGCTCCTCCAGAGGGTGAATCCATGCGTGAAGTGTACCGACGTTTTACATCCGAAATCCTTGAAATCATGAAAATGAATCTCGGAAAAACTGTTCTCGTTGTCGCGCATGGTACAGTTATTCAAACATGGCTATCTTATGTACACGGCTATTCAGAAGACTGCATTCAATTTGATTTTCTTCCCAATGGCTCAATTAGTTGTTTTAATTTCGATCATAATTTAAATACGAAAATTATATTTATCGGGAAAATTCCTAACTAAATATTGCTAACAATACATAAAACCTCCCTGTGTATAACCACAGGGAGGTTTCTTCATCGAAGGATTTTATTAAGGAGATTTATTTTATCAGCTTATTTTAGCTCTACAGAGCATAATTATCTTTGATATTTTCTTCGCCTTCGATCCCCCATTTGTCAATGGCGATCTGTAATTCTTCATGATCTTTTGCTGCTTCTCTAAGATCAATGCCATTCATCGTTGCTTCAATAGCATCGCGGAATGCTTTAGCCCCTGCTCTTGGTCCCTGTGGATGGCCATGGATTCCAGCACCAACACCGAGCAGTACATTATATCCAATATCATCGACCAATTGAGGCACTAACCCTGGAATAACACCGCCGCCAATAAATGGGAAGATTTCCTTCAAGCCATAAAATTTGCTCTGGCAAGCTGTGATATTACGAATATATTTATTAAATGTAATATCGAACTTACCATATGGTGGTTCAGTCAAATAAATATCAATTCCGCATAATCTTGCGAGTTTTGTTTGCACCAATGAACTCATTCCCTGATATGGTGAAACAGTAACTGCAGGTCCAAAACAGCAATGTCCCAAAATTGGTACATTAATTTCTGGATCTTCTGCCAATTCTCTAACGGCACTCAGTCCAACGCCCCATGCATCTACCATAATACAGTTACCGCCATTTTTGATAACTGTCATGGCATTTTCTTTTAATTTACTTACTTCATCTGTAATATTGCAGGCATATAAGGTCGTTTCACCCTTTTCAGCATCAGCGCGTTTAGCTGCTTCCATATTGGCACGAACACGATCTTCCAATTTATTAAATGACCGATCACCGCCAATAAGTTCGTCGTCTTTAATGATATCTACTCCGCCAACTGCTGCTTCATAAAATAATTTTGCACCAACATCAGGCGTGTACCCTGTACAGGGCTTAATCATGTTATTTAATAAAGGACGTTCCGGGACACCAATATAATCACGCAATCCTTTAATGCCAAATTTAGGTCCCTGGAAATCTTTTACAAAATTCTTTCCAAAATCTACATCCAATAATCTCAAGTAGGGCATAGAAGTTACGTTACCTGTTAATGTGGCAAAAAAGAGTGGAATATTATCTTTAATATTTGCTACTGGATAACCAATTCTAACGATAAAAAATCTTTTTTCATCTTCTCCAATGTCATCCCGAACATTTGTCATATTTTCATAATCAGGGACTTCGTAAACACCTAAAATTTTAGAGCAATATTTTTCTCGAACTTCATCTGTTTCAGCAGGAACATCAATCCAAGATCCTGTAGTCTGTTCAATTCCGATACTATTGGCTTTTAAAATTGGTTCTTCTTCTCTTCCCATACCAATTAAATAAGTTGCTACACAATAGTCATCTGCATTAATTCCTTCATACGTTGGATTCAACAACGGGCTATAAAATCTGTTCATTTTTTCCTCCTAAAATTATTATTTTTTATTAATATCCCTTGATGCTATTAAATCAACATTCGTGCCACATATATTGGGACAAATTACACTGCCAATTTGAATCGGTGCATCAACAGAAATATCACACAATGCTTTTACACATTCAAGAATTTTAGCTTTTGGTATTGGACCGGCAGTACGAACCGGCAGCATTGCCAATTCTCCTTGGTTTACTTTCACGGTCGATGTTAAAACACGTTTTGGTAAGGTAAACTCGTCCTTAGCGTAAGCTAATCCCCTCTTACATGTATATCCAGTAATGTTTTTGATTGTTTTTCCCTGATGTTCAATCGTAATTGCACATCCTCTAGGACAGCTTGTACAAATAATTTTCGTTTTCATTTTGGAACATCCTCTATCATTCTTTTTCTACAGAAATACTAAACGATTTTTCTTGGTCATTTACATATTTGACTGGAAGAGGAATCATTTCCATAGAACCAGGGGCAACAATATCTCGTTTAAGGCTTGTCAGTACATCTCCATTCTGATCTTTTACCGTTAATTTTACATGTTCTTCCGGCTGTCTAACTCGCATATACATTTTTAGAACTTTTTCATCCTTTGGCTGTTGATTAGCAATAACCTGCGGCACAACATAGCCGATATTGTTCCCTGCATGTACTGTAATAGGTGTTTTAAGCGGAGTAACTTCGTTTTTGATATACCTGGCTGCCGCGCGTCCTGCTGTCTGCGCTTCCGCTGAAACATTGTCAACCAAATCATGTACTTGAAGTACATTTCCACAGGCAAATATTCCAGAGACACTTGTACAGCGATTTTCGTCTACTTTTGCGCCTTTAGTAACTGGATCTAATTCAATTCCTGCTGATTTAGATAATTCATTTTCTGGAATTAACCCTACTGAAAGCAATAAAGTATCACATGGAATCAAAACTTCTGTATCCTTAATAGGCTTGCGGTTTTCATCCACCTCTGCAACAGAAATTGCTTCTAATCTGTCTTTACCGTGAATTTTAGTGACTGTATGACTAAGATAAAGAGGAATATTAAAGTCATCAAGACATTGAACTTTATTTCGAATTAACCCTGAGGAATAGGGCATCAATTCTAATACTCCCTTAACGTTGCATCCTTCAAGCGTCATTCTCCTCGCCATAATCAGACCGATATCTCCAGATCCCAAAATGACAATTTCTTTCCCAGGCAAATAACCGTTGATGTTAACGTAACGCTGTGCCGTGCCTGCTGTCATAACGCCTGCAACTCTGTCTCCAGGAATCGTAATGGATTCTCTTGTGCGTTCTCGGCACCCCATTGCCAAAATAATCGCCTTTGCATCAACTTCAAAGAGGCCGTCTTCTCTATTCTCTGCAGTAACAATCTTATCTTTCGTCAAATCAACAACCATTGTTCCTGTTTTAATGTCAATATTTGGCTGTTTAAGTACTTCTTTGATAAATCGTGTTGCATATTCAGGACCAGTTAATTCTTCTTTAAAATAAGTTAACCCGAATCCATTATGAATGCATTGTTCGAGAATGCCTCCCAAGCGGTCACTTCGCTCAAGTATTAATATGTTTTTAATATCATTCTTACTAGCTTCCAGTGCTGCTGCAAGTCCCGCTGGGCCGCCTCCGATAACAACAAGATCATAATTTAATTTTTTCATTATCGATTCCCCCTTCAAATAAGGACAAATCTTTCGTTTTTCCTAATAGGATATTGGATCGCCCTCCTCGTTTTGTAACGTCTAATGGATCTATCCCTAATTCTTCATGCAAAATATTTACAATACGTGGGCTACAGAATCCGCCTTGACAGCGTCCCATGCCAGCTCGTGTTCTTCGTTTTATCGCGTCAATATTCCGCGCTGGTATTGGACGTCTTATCGCATCGAGAATTTCTCCTTTACTGATTGTCTCGCATCTGCAAATAATCTTTCCATAATCTGGATTCTTTTTGATTAATTCACTCTTTTCTTCTTTGGAGAGTTCTCTTAAAACAACAGGTTTTGGCCGAATTGGATTCCAGTCTGGTTTTACATTAAATTTCAATCCTACACTAGTTCCTACATCCCGTAGAATTTCATCAACTCTATCTGCAACTGCTGGTGCAGAAGATAATCCTGGAGATTGTATACCAACAAGATTAATCATTGTAGGAACAGTTTTCGCATGTTCAATAATAAAATCTTCTGTATTAGATGCTGGGCGTAAACCTGCAAATGTTGTAACGACATCACCCATTCTTGGCAATGCAGGGAATAATTTATGAACATCCCTTGCATAAATATCATCCAGTCCCTGCTGTGTAGTGGAAAAATCAGTTTTATCTTTAATTTCCACTGCGTTTGATCCACAAAGCAAGTTGCCTTCTGTCGTAGGAACAATGATCATTCCCTTTGAAACTGGAGTTGGAGGTGAGTAAATACAATGGTGAACATAACCGCTCCATTTTTTATCATATAAAAAATACTCGCCTTTTCTCGGATGGATATAATAATCAACATCTTCAACCATTGCAGCAATTTTATCTGAATATAATCCAGCGCAATTTATGACAACTTTCGGTTCAAAAGTTCCGACTTCAGTATCAACTCTTGCAATTTTTCCATTTCTTGTATGAATATTTGTTACGCCGGCATTGAGTAAAACTTTCACGCCATTCATTGCTGCATTTTCAGCTAATGCCATTGTCCATTCAAATGGATTAATAGTACCTGTATTTGGATCTAACAAACCAAACCGAACTTTTGGATTGATGTTCGGTTCCAATTTCATCATTTCGTCATGATCGACAATTCGGACCCCTTGTAAGCCATTTTTCTTTGCATTTTCAACTTCTTCTTTCATCGTTTTTAAATGGCTTTCTTCAAATCCAGCAAAAATCGATCCTGTGTGTTTAAAATCAACATTAAGTTCCTTGCAGAATTTATCGTAAACTGCCGTATCTGATTTTAAACACATTTTCCCTTTCAGCTTACTTCCATCGATATTGTAACCGCTGTGGATCATCGAAGAGTTGGCTTTACTGGTTCCCATACAAATATCGCTTTGTTTTTCGACTAATGTAATATCCAAATCATACTGCGATAATTTTCTTGCTACAGCTGATCCAATTACACCGCCGCCGATGATTAATATGTCTGTTTTCATTTTTCTTCTTCTTTCATTTGTATCTGTAATTAAATTATAAGAAGATGTGGTATTATTTTCTAGACAGAAAATATTTTCGTATTATTAATTAATCGCCAAATTCTTTTCTAATTTCCTGCGTCCCTTTTCCCCACACTTTAAGGGCATTGATGCAATTTTTCCAACCAGCATATAATTTTTCTTTTTCTTTTTCAGACATTTCTGGTTTAAAAATTTTTTCTGACTTTCTTGCTTTTTTAATATCTTCAAATCCATTCCAAAAGCCGACGCCTAATCCCGCCATAAATGCAGCTCCAGCTGCTGTCGTTTCTACATTGCTTGGTCGATCAACATCGATTCCAAGAATATCTGCATTAAATTGGGCAATCATATTATTTTTGGCCGCTCCGCCGTCAATATTCAGTACTTTTATTTTTTTGCCAGTATCCTTAATCACCGCATCCACCATATCACGTGTCTGGTATCCTAGAGAATCTAATGCGGCTTTAATGATGTCATTCTTTTCGATTCCCCGTGTTAATCCAAATAAGGTTCCTTTAGCATAAGCATCCCAATAAGGTGCTCCTATACCTGAAAACATTGGCAGGAAATACACATTTCCCCTGGGTGCTTTAGATTTTTTAGCGAAGAATTCAGAATCCGGTGTTGCTTCGACAAAACGCAATTCATCTCTTAAATATTGAATCGTTGATCCAGAATTAAAGACCACTCCTTCGAACAAATATGTAATTTTGCCATTTAACCCCCAAGCAATACTTGTTAACAACCCACTTTCAGATTTTTTCGGTTCTTCACCAATAATTGAATCAAAAACGCCTGCTGTTCCAAATGTCATCTTACATTCGCCCTCGTCAAAACAGGCCTGACCAAAAGTTGCCGCCATCTGATCTCCGATCATAGACATGATTGGTAATGGTTTTTGGAAAGTTGTCCCTACTCGAACATCTCCAAAATGCGTGCAACTGTCACATACTTCTGGCATCATGATTCTTGGAATATCAAATTTATCTAATAATTCCTGATCCCAATCCAATGTTTTTATATTAAATAATGCAGTTCGAGATGCATTGCTATAGTCAGTCTTATGTGCTTTTCCTCTCGTCAAATTCCATAAAATCCAGCAATCAATATTGCCAAAATATAATTCTCCTTTTTTTGCCCTTTCTCTTGTGCCTTCTACATGGTCTAAAATCCACTTAACTTTTAAAGCTGAAAATTCTGGGTCACACACCAAGCCCGTTTTATCTTTTAATACTTCTTCGTATCCTTCTTCTCTTAATGCATTATATCCATCAACTATTTCCTGACGATTGTCTCCCCAAACAATCGCATTATAAACAGGAAGACCTGTTTCTTTGTCCCAGATAATACTAGTTTCTCTTTGATTGGTAATGCCAACTGCTAATATATCATCATCACTGACGTTTGCAGCTTTTTTACACTTATTGATGACTTCTGTTGTCGTTGCCCATATTTCCTTTGGATCCTGTTCAATCCATCCTGGATGTGGATAGTATTGATTGAATTCGTTTTGTGCAATGCTCACCGGCATCCCTTCATGGTTAAACAAAATGGCGCGGGCACTAGTTGTTCCTTCATCAATCGTTAAAATATACTTTTCCATAATATTCCTCCCCTAAATAAAATATGAAAATTATGTAATTCTAAATAATAGAATTATTAACTCTTTAAATATTGTGGTAAATATCAATTCCTAACTCTTTTTCTTGATGATAAAGTTCTAATATTTTTTCTGCTAATTGGTTGTCTACAATTAATGTGTCTATTAGATGTCCTTTTAAAGCGCTGTATGCGGTATAAGCCTTCTCTACCCCTGAAGCAATGGTAATCTTTTGATCAATCTTTTTAAAATCTTCAAAATTCATTGATATGGTTCTATCAATTAAATCTGTTTGACATTCGATGCCATTTCGATCAAAAAAATGTAATGCAATATCTCCGACAACATTTTTGCTTTGTAAGTTTTTCAAATCTTTTGGTGAGAGATAATCGGGTTTTGATAATATTGAATTTAATTCTGGATATAAGGAGCCCATTCCTGAAATCGAAATATTAATTTTTTTAAACATTTCATAAACTTTTTTTACATCTTTTTCTCGTTTTAACATTTGCGCCAATTTAGATGAACTCATCAGCGCATTCGTCGGTAAGGAATAATTTTTTCCACTAAATGCTTTCGCAATTCTCCGAATTAAAGTTCTAACATCCCACTCATTAACGTAATAAGACAAGCTACCATGAAGGGTTACGAAAGTTGCTGGAATGCGTTGTGCAGGGTTTAAATAGTTAATCATATAGTAAATCGTACTTCCCCACGTAATACCAAGAACATCATCTTCTTTTATTATTCGCTGAAGATATCTTGCTGCTTCAAGTGCAACTAACTTCTTAACATTGTCCTTACTCTCTTTTGAATCTTCTCCAACAGATTGAATATCAACGGCAGGCGCAATAACAACATCTTTTAATCCAAAAATAGTTTTTAATTTCTTTTCCTGCTTTAAGCACTTAACAAACGGATCGCGAATTACAAATTCAATAACATTTTTTTCACGGCCTTTTTTCAACAGACGTGAAACAGTTGTAACCGAAATATTTAATTCTTTTGCAATTTCATTTTGTGATAAACCAGAAATGTAATACATATAAGAAACTTTGATGATTAAAAAAGAAGATTGTTCATATTTATTTAGTTCTGCCATCTTTTGTCCTCACATTCTTGTGTAAAAGTGCGATATGATTTATGTATAAATTTAGGATATAATGTTATTTCATTATTTTCCATAGTGAAAAAATTTTCTCATTATATTATTAATAATAACTATGGAAATAATTTTCATACTTGTTATTTTTTTCGATATTACCTATATTAGTAAATAATTAATTTCAAAAGGAGAATACGATGTTTATTACAAACGAAAAAGATCATGCTTTTCGCCACGGAAAAAGTGGACCAAAATATTTCATTCATGGTCCTAAGTTAAACTTTGGCATCTGCCGCGTTTTGCCTGGAGAAATTTATGATGCCCATAAACATGAAAAAATGGAAGAAGATTTTTATGTGCTAGAAGGTTCTCCTACTTTTATTATTGACGGAGAAAAGTACATTGGACAACCAGGTGACTTTATTCACATGGATCCCGGTGAAGTGCATTTGATAAAAAACGAAACCAACAAACCCTGTCTATATACAATTACGACAACACCCTTCTTTGAAGAAGGAGATAAAATTATAGTCGATGTTGATTGGTAACCATCGCCCTATATCCTATTATCCATAATTTAATTAAAGATAAAAAACACTGTATCAGAACTAATATATTGATTGTGTTCTGATACAGTGTTTTTGTAAGTATTAATAATTATTCTTGGTTTCTTAGATATTCTGCTGATCTTAATATGACATCTGCAAAAACATCTGGCACAATACCGCATCCTGTTGTAAATAACCCGTTCACGTCTGGAAGTGCCACTAAATCAAGAAATGTTTCATGATTAACGCCTCCACCATAAATGATATAGGCATTATCCGCTAAAGTTTGATCATAAAGTTCAGCAATAATATCTCTGATTATTTTATGTGTTGTTTGAATATACTTTGGATCTGTAGCTTCGTATTTGCCGATCGCCCACATTGGTTCGTATGCAAAAACGATACGCTGGGCATCTTTTTTCTCAATACCACTTAATAAATTTTTGATTTGATGTGACAAAAAGTTTTTAACACTCGCAGCATCTTCTTTTTTTTCTTCTCCAACACACAAGAATGGAACAAGAGAAGTTGACAACGCACACTTTAATTTCTTATTTGCCATTTCATCTGTTTCATGCAAAAAACGTCTGCGTTCTTGATGATTGATTTCTACATATTCACATCCAACATCAAGCAACATTTTTGCTGAGATCTCACCTGTATAGGCACCTTCTTTTTCCCAAAACATATCCTGGCCGCCAATATGAACACAACTATTAGGATCTAAGCTTTTGTTAGCATCTGACAACGTTGTAAATGATGGAAAAACAACTACACGAAAATCATGAAAGTCTTTTAGATTGTTTTGCAATTGTTTAATTCGCTTCGCTGTTTCTTCACATGTTAAGTACATTTTCCATCCTGAGCCGCATAAAAAATTTTTCATATTTGCTCCCTTCCTAAACTCTCTTCAGATGAATATTATGTTATTAAGTATACCCAATTTTCTTCACTAGTTGTGAAGTTTTATACACTTTTACATAATTTCACTGTCAAAATTTGCTTAAAAATCTGGTATCTCCCATAAAATTCTGGTATTATAATTTTGAATACGAAAATAAGGTTTTAGATTTTGATTCGTCATAATTCAATATAAAGGAGTTTTACAAATGGCAAAAACAGGTATGATTATTGTTTCTCACAGTGAAGAAATTGCCAACGGCGTCGTGAAGCTGGCGTCTGAAATGTCCGGCGACAACGTGGTGTTCAAAGCCGCCGGGGGCACCGGAGACGGCCGTCTCGGCACCTCTGCCATGACGGTGCTCAAAGCGATCGAATCCTTATCCGATTGCAAGAGCATCTTGATCTACTGCGATCTCGGCAGCTCGGTCTTGAGCTCTGAAACCGCGATCGACATGATCGACAACACCTTATTGAGAGCGAAATGCCACATTGTCGACGCACCGTTAGTGGAAGGGGCCTTTTTCGGCGCAGTCGAAGCGGCGGCATCGGACGACGTTCAGAAAATCATTACCGAATCGGACAACGCGAGAAATCTTCACAAAAATTAATGATTTTCAGTTGATCAGATGACGTGGCTGTCATCTTCATCATAAATTTAATTTCACGCCAGGAGGGTAGTAATTATGGCAAAACTTAAACGTTTATTCAATGATCCCTACGACATCGTAGACGAAATGATCGAAGGCTACGCCAAGGCGCACAAACAGTACGTCCACATGGATGAAAGCGAAGAAGCCCAGGGCCGCGTCCTCGTTTCCAACGAAGTCGGCAAGAAGGATAAGGTCGGCATCGTCGTCGGCGGCGGCACCGGTCACGAACCGATGTTCCTCGGCTACGTCGGCAAGGATTTCGCCGACGCGGTCGTCATGGGCAACATCAACACCTCACCGTCACCGGACCCGTGCTACGCCGCAGCGAGAGCCGTCGACACCGGCAAAGGCGTCGTCTATCTCTACGGCAACTACGCCGGCGATGTCATGAACTTTGACATGGGCGCTGAAGAAGCGGAAGACGAAGACGATATCGTCGTCAAATCCGTCACCGTCAAGGATGACGTCGTCTCCGCACCGAAGGATAAAGTCGAAGACCGCCGCGGCGTCGCCGGGGACTTCATCGTCTTCAAGGCTGCCGGCGCTGCTGCTGCAATGGGCAAGGATATCGACGAAGTCGTCCGCATCGCGGAAAAGGCCAACTCGATGACCCGTTCAATGGGCGTCGCGATGTCCTCCTCCACCATCCCGGCAAAGGGCGGCACCATCTTCGAAATGGAAGACGGCGATATGGAAATCGGCATGGGCATCCACGGCGAACCGGGCGTGCGCCGCGGCAAGATCGACACCGCTGACAACGTCGTCAACGAAATCATGGAACCGATCTTAGCGGACCTGCCTTTCGAAAAGGGCGACGAAGTTTACGTCCTCGTCAACAGCTTGGGCGCCACGCCGCTTATGGACCTGCACGTCTGCTTCAGACGCGTCCAGCAGATCCTCGACGAAAAGGGCATCACCGTCTACAAAACCTTGGTCGGCCCGTTTGCCACCTCAATGGATATGGCCGGCATGTCCATCACCTTGGCGAAGCTCGACGATGAACTGAAGGAAATGCTCGACTATCCGTGCGATACGCCGTACTTCACCCAAGTCTAATAGAATCGAGGCCATGCATTTATGTCAGAAGAACTGAGCAAGGAATATTTTGTCAAAGTCATTGAAGATCTGATCCCGTGGATCGAAGACCGGAAGGAATACTTCACCGATCTCGACTCCGCCATCGGCGACGGCGACCACGGCATCAACCTGTCCATCGGCTTCCGCGAAGTGGCCAGCCACCTGGACGAATGGAAAGGTGAAAATGTCGCGGCGCTGTACAAAAACGTCGGCAAGGCGCTGCTCGACAAGGTCGGCGGCTCCGCCGGTCCGCTCTACGGCAGCTTCTTCATGAAGTTCGGCGTTCCGGTCAAGAAAAAGGGACCAGACGAAGGGGTTACCGCTGACGAATTCGTCGAAATGATGGACAAGGCTATCGCGATCATTCAGAAGCGCGGCAAATCGACCACCGGCGAAAAAACCATGAACGACACGCTGATGCCGGCCCTCGACGCGCTGAAGGCAGCCCACGCCGCGGGCGACGACATCAAGACCGCGATGGGCAAGGCGGTCGAAGCCGGCAAGGCCGGTCTCGAATCGACCCGCAACATGGTCGCGACCAAGGGCCGGGCCATGCGCCTCGGCGAACGGGCTGTCGGCCATTTGGATCCCGGCGCTGCCTCGACCGCCGAAATGCTCGAAATTTTCTACAAGGATATGCCGGACGCTTAAGCTCGGCGCCAAGCCTGCGGATTTTCCGCAGGCTTTTTTGCTACCCTTTATTTTTACACTCCCGCCTGTTCTGTTTGTGATTCGGTCGTTTTCATGCTAAAATATAACAAAACTATTAGGAGGTCATGTTATGCTCATCCCTATTATTATCGTCGCGGTTGTCGTCGTCATCCTGATTTGGCTGGTCGCCACCCGCAACAGCCTGGTCGGCCTCAGCAACCAGGTGGACGAAGCCTTCTCCACGATGGACGTCTACCTGAAAAAACGCTACGACCTGATTCCCAATCTCGTCGAAACCGTCAAAGGCTACGCCAGCCACGAAAAGGAAACCCTGCAGCGGGTCGTCGCCGCGCGCAACAACGCCGCCGCGACGCCGTCTACTGATCTCAGCGCAAAGATCAAAAGCGAAAATCAAATCGATCAGGCGCTGACCCATTTGTTCGCGATCTCTGAAGCTTATCCGGATCTCAAGGCCAACACCAATTTCATCGACCTGCAGAACCAGCTCAAGCTCGTCGAAGACGACATCGCCAACGCCCGGAAGTACTACAACGGCACCGTCCGCAACTTCAACAACCGGGTCCAGATGTTCCCGTCGAACCTGATCGCCGGGATGTTCCACTACACCACCAAGCCTTTCTACGAAGTAGCTGACGCCGTCGAACGGGAAAACGTCCACGTGCAGTTCTAACGCATTCTTTTAAAGAGGGGGAACCATGAAACGCAAATCCCTGCTTTTACTCGTCTCCGTCGCAGCGGCCTTGATGCTCACGCTGATCCCTGGGAAGGTTTCGGCCAATGCCGGGGGCTACACCACCAGCGCCTACAACGTCGACGTGAAGGTCAACACCGACCATTCCTACGAGGTGACCGAAACGATCGACGTCAATTTCACCGAACCGCGCCACGGCATTTACCGCTACATCCCCTACCAAGGGGACTTTTACCGGCAGATCGACGGCGCGAAAAGCGAAAAACCCTACGTCGCGAAGGTCTCTAACATCTCAGTCACCGGCGGCGATGTCGACGTCAGCCGGGAAGATGGCAGCGTCGTCCTGCGGATCGGCGACGCCAGCACCACCGTCACCGGTAATCACCAGTACGTGATTCACTACACCTGGGACCCGGGCGACGACGGCATTTCCGATTTCGACGACGTGTATTTCAACGTCCTGCCCAAACAGTGGCCGACTGCCATCGGCTCGAGCACCATCACGGTAACCATGCCAAAGGCCTTCGACAAAAGCAAAGTCCATCTGTATGCTGGTACCTACGGCGCAACCGACAATGCCTATTTTAACGTCAGCGTCAGCGGCAAAACCATCACGGCGCAGAGTACCAAAGCGGTGCCCGCCAATTCCGGCGCGACCTTAAACGTGCGGCTGCCCGAGGGCTATTTTGTCGGGGCGCGTACCAACCGCCCGATTTTGATCGCCTTTTTCCTCATTTCGGCTGCTCTGATCGCTGCCGCGTTCTGGTTTTACCTGCGCGCCGACCACATCACGCCTATTCCGGAGGTCATTTCCTTCCACCCGCCGAAGGGGTTCTCCCCGGCGACAGTCGGCTATGTCGCGAGCGGCTGCACGATCAAAGATAAATACATCACAGCCTGCATCATGACTCTCGCCGAAAAGGGCTGCATCACCATCGAGGAGACCGGCAAAAGACAATTCACCTTCCACAAAGTGAAAGACATCGGCGACGACGAGCCGACGCCGCTCAAGACAGTCTTCAATGCCGTAACAAAAAACGGTGAATCGACGACGTCTGATTTCCTCAAGGACTCGTTCTACGAGGACGTCCAGACAGCGCGGACGGAGGTTCAGATGTTTTTCGACAAACCGGAAAACGAGCTGATCTCGCAATCCGCCC
>Ga0256406_1004797_pt1 | contig 15054 bp, 13 predicted proteins | sample RumenRJG_03DNA_FD_185986 | JGI IMG/M metagenome (GOLD analysis project Ga0256406, IMG submission 185986) | Bovine rumen microbial communities from Lethbridge, Alberta, Canada - RJG_03 | ecosystem: Host-associated > Mammals > Digestive system > Stomach > Rumen | place: Canada: Alberta | collected... | reverse complement strand
GCGGCAGGCTTGACGAAGCAGGGCATGCCTAAGCGCTTCTCGATGGCCTCGGCATCGTAGTCCTCGCCACGGCGCAGCAGAATGCTGTCGGCGACATTGACGCCGAAGCCGCGGAGGTAGTTGTTCAAGACATACTTGTCGAAGGTCATAGCCTCGACAAGAACGCCGGAGGTGGAGTAGGGGAGGTGGATGAGGTCGAAGTATCCCTGCATCACACCGTTCTCACCCGGCTGGCCGTGGATGGTGACATAGGCATAGTCGAAGACCATGGCTTTGCCGTCCTTGCCGATGAAGGAGAAGTCGGCCTTGTCGATGGGGGCCACACTGCCGTCCTCGAAGCTGACGTGCCAGTTGGTGCCTTTGATGTCGACGATATAGATATTATAACGCTCCTTGTCGAAGAAGGAGTAGAGTCCTTGTGCTGAGCGCAGCGAGACGTCGTGCTCGGAGGAGTCGCCACCGCAGACGATGGCGATGTTTCTTTTTAAGTCTTTCATGGTACTTAAAATTTTCTATGCTTTTATGTTAGTTCTATGCTTTGTTACCGATGTAGTTTCTCCACTTCTCTATCAGCGCCCTGAAGTCGTCGGGCCATTGCGAGTCGAAGTCCATCTGCTTGCCGGTACGGGGGTGTACGAATCCGAGGGTCTTGGCGTGTAAGGCCTGTCGTGGGCACAGCTTCATGCAGTTGGCGATGAAAGCCTTGTAGGTGGAGCTTCGCTGTCCGCGCAGTATCTCCATGCCGCCATACCGCTCGTCGGCGAAGAGCGGATGTCCTATCTCCTTCATGTGCGCCCTTATCTGGTGGGTTCGTCCGGTCTCTAAGACACACTCCACGAGAGTGGTATATCCGAAACGTTCCAGAACGCGCCAGTGGGTCACGGCGGGCTTGCCGATACCGGAGTCGGGCGGGAAGACCTTCATGCGCAGTCTGTCACTCGGGTCACGACCGATGTTACCCTCTATGCGCCCCTCGTCCTCGGTGAAGTTTCCCCAGACGAGGGCGTTGTAGGCGCGGTGCGTCGTCTTATGGAAGAACTGCTTGCCGAGTGATGTCTTGGCATCGGCGGTCTTGGCCACGACGAGGAGCCCGCTGGTATCTTTGTCGATACGGTGGACGAGGCCCACGGCGGGGTCGTTGGCGTCGAAGCTCTTCAGGTCGCGCAGGTGCCAGGCCACGGCGTTGATGAGTGTGCCGTTGAAGTTGCCAGCACCGGGATGGACCACCATGCCCGCGGGCTTGTTGACCACGAGGACGTCGTCGTCCTCATAGACAATGTCGAGGGGAATGTCCTCGGCGTAGATGGTGGTGTCGTGCTTGGGCCTGTCAAGGACGAGGGTGATGATGTCGCCGGGTCTGACCTTGTAGTTGCTCTTCACGGCTTTGTCGTTGACACGTATGCAGCCGGCTTCCGCTGCCGTCTGTATGCGGTTGCGGCTGGAGTGCTGCATGTGCTCGGCTAAGAACTTGTCGATGCGCACTGGCGCCTGCCCCGTGTCCACGGTCATGCGCCAGTGCTCGTATTCGCCACCGTCGCCGGTCTCAGGCTGAGCGGGACCGTCCATGATGTCCAGGTCCTCAATATCTTCAATATCTTCAGTAGCCATTATTGTCATTCTGTAGGTGTTTCAGCCGGCGAGGACGTGCTCTCCTCAGTTGGTGGTGCTGTCACTTCCTCAAACTCGTCAACGTCTCCGTTGCCTTGGTCGTCCTCCTCGAAAGAGGGGTCCACATAGTCCACGGAGTCGCTGGCTGAGCGCATGCCGTTGCCGACTTGTATGATGAGTTTGGCGTCGACGGGAATCCTGTCGCCGTAGGCCACATGGCGCCCGTTGACGGTAATGCCGTAAACCCAGTCCTTCTCACCTGACACAAACTGTGGCGGTCCGAGCTTGAAGCCCATGGCCTTGAGGCGTGCCATGGCCTCGCGGAGTGAGCAGTTGTCGATGACGTCGGGCAGGGTGATGGTCGGCGTCTGGGTAGCGTTGATGGTGACGTAGATGGTATGCCCGGACTTCACATGCTCGCCCGGGGCGGGAAACTGCTCAAGGATGGCGCCCGGCGGCAGCGTCTTGATATATCCCGTGTCGCTCACGACGATGTCCAGTCCTAAGGCGTCGAGGATATGCTCGGCATCGTCGTAGTTCTTATGTACGATGTTGGGAATGGTTATCGACTCGCCGTGATGGGTGTAGATGTCAATGGCAAACTTGCAACCTATAGCCAGGGCGATGATGACACCGACCATGGCGGCAAGGTTGCCCCACAGCATCTTACTTTTGAACTTTCCTATGAACTCAGAAATTGTCATTGACACTTATTTTCCGCAAAGTTAATGGAAAATAGCTTGAAAGCAAAATGAAATTGGCTTTTTGTTGCTTAGGCAGCAAATATTATAACGCAAAAGACAGCCAAGGTGACACCTTGACTGTCTTTTGTCGTGCTGACGCCAGTAGCGTAGCGCTTACTTTCCGTGGTTCTCGTCAGAAACGGTCAGCTTCTTGCGGCCATGGGCACGACGGGAAGCCAATACACGACGGCCATTCTTTGTGGCCATTCTCTCACGGAAGCCATGCTTGTTCACACGGCGACGGTTGTGCGGCTGAAATGTTCTTTTCATTGTCTTATTCTTGTTTTATTTTATTATTTCTATGTGCTAAAGAGGGCATACTAAGCCTTACGGACTGCAAAATTACTCATAAAATTCGAACTGACAAAGAATTATGCTATTTTTCGCAAGCATATTAATGTTTTTTTCTGAAATTGTAGTAACTTTGCACGCGTATTTTGAGACTTGGCACGAGCAAGTTCAAGAACTCAGAAAAAAGAATAAACATTATACTACACAATGATTAACTCACAGGAAATTAAAAAAGGTACCTGCATCCGTATGGACGGTGGTATCTGGAAATGTATTTGGTTTGAGCACCGTAAGCCAGGCAAGGGCAACACAGTGATGAACACCAAGCTGAAGAATGTTGCCGACGGTCGTGTGCTGGACCGCACTTTCCAGGTTGGCTTCAAGCTTGACGACGTCCGCGTGGAGCATCGTCCTTATCAGTATCTCTATGAGGACAGCACGGGTTGCATCTTCATGAACCAGGAAACTTTCGAGCAGTTCCCCATCAACCGCGACCTTATCACTGGCGGTGAGTTCATGAAGGAAGGCGACATCGTTGACGTGCAGATCTCTGCCGACGACGGCGCTATACTCTCTGCTGAGATGCCTCCTAAGACCAACCTTCAGGTCACTCACTCTGAGCCCGGCGTAAAGGGTAACACAGCTACCAACGCTACCAAGCCCGCTACACTGGAGACAGGTGCTGAGGTGCGTGTACCCCTCTTCATCAACGAGGGCGATGTCATCACTATCAACACTGAGGATGGCAGCTATGTAGGCCGCGTCACTGAGAAGAAGTAAATCACACTAAGAAAGGTAAAAGGCTTTGGCCGACATAGCGTCTGCCGCCTTTTACCTTTTTCTTTTTATTATTCATCCCACCCCTTTTACCTTATACCTTCCGCTATGCGATTTTCTGTCATTGTTCCTGTTTACAACCGTCCCGATGAGGTCGACGAGCTCCTCGACAGCCTCACGCGCCAGACTTTCTCCGATTTTGAGGTCATCATTGTAGAAGATGGCTCGGCGACGCCGTGCAAGGATGTCTGTGATAAATATCAAGGGAATCTTGACATCAAATATTTCCTCAAGGCCAACAGCGGTCCGGGACAGAGCCGCAACTATGGCGTGGAGCGGGCCTCCGGCGACTATGTCCTTATTCTTGACAGCGATGTCGTGGTGCCCGAAGGCTATCTTGCAGCCGTCGACGAGGAGCTGCTGCGTGAGCCCTGTGAGGCTTTCGGCGGTCCTGACAGAGCTGCCGACACGTTTACGCCGACTCAGAAAGCCATCTCCTATTCCATGACGAGCTTCTTCACTACAGGCGGTATCCGTGGTGGCAAGAAGAAACTCGACAAGTTCTATCCCCGCTCTTTTAACATGGGCGTCCGTCGCGATGTCTACAACAAACTCGGCGGCTTCTCTAAGATGCGTTTTGGCGAGGACATCGACTTCTCCATCCGTATCTTCAAAGCTGGCTGCCGCTGCCGTCTCTTCCCTGGTGCTTGGGTCTATCACAAGCGCCGCACCGACTTCCGTAAGTTCTGGCGGCAGGTCTTCAACAGCGGCATTGCGCGCATCAATCTCTACAAGAAATATCCTGAGAGCCTGAAGCTCGTCCATCTGCTGCCCATGGTCTTCACTGTAGGTGTGCTGTTTCTGTTGCTTGTCTTCGTAGCGGGCTTGGCACACATTATTTATTATAGCAGCCAGGGTGATGCCTTCCAGGAGCGCGTCGGCTGTTGGATATGCACCATCAGCCTGTTGCCGTTAGTTCTCTACTCCTTGCTCATCTTCCTCGATGCGTCCATCACCAATCACAGTGTACGTATCGGTATTTTGTCTATCCGTGCCGCTTTCACCCAGCTCATGGGCTATGGCTGTGGCTTCATCAAGGCGTGGTGGCAGCGCTGCGTGAGGGGCAAGGGAGAGTTCGAGGCTTATAAGAAGAATTTTTATAAATAAGGTGTTAGGTGTTAGGTGTTAATGGTTTGCATCAAGACTCCATAGAGTGCGGAAAGCGGTGACAACGTAGAGGCGGCCCGTCGTGACCGCCCTTACAAAGCACAGCATCCCCTAAGGGGACAAACCATTACCACCTATCACCTACCACCTAACACCTACTATCCACGACGTTCAGAACAACTTGTCGATGTCTACCGACATGCCGACCATGAAATTGGTGCCATCGACGATGGGACTGTTGAGATAGTAGTATTTTGGACGATAGTTGAGCAGGTTGTCAACAGCCAAGGTAAGCTTCATAAATTCTCCAATACCCATTTGCGCCGACAGTTTCCATAGCGTATAGGCAGGATAGTGCACCGTGATGGTGCCCTCTTCAACGTTATAATAGTTTTTGAATTCCTGGTTGTTGATGCCCGACAGAAATCGTCCGTCGAGCGCCACCATGCCATCTAAGTGGGAAGTGAAGCGGTGGGTCCAGTCGGTGTGCATGGTGATGGAGTGCTTGCGTGAAGGCAGGTACGGGCTTGACAACAGCTTGCCGTCCTTGTGTCCGGCTTGCTCGTCGACAAAGGAGTAGGAGAGCCGGGCATTGATGCCACAGCTCCAGCGTGCGCGTGCTGTGGCTTCAGCGCCAGCTACATACAGTCGGTCGATGTTGACGTATGGCAGACGCGGTGTGGCATCCGTGGCACTGGCATAATATGGATTCCCTGATGTAATCTTGTTCGTTACGCGGTTGCAGTAGCCGGCAACGAGAAATCCATAGCTGCCTTTCACATACTCTACACTCAGGTTGAAATTGTGGCTTACTTCCGGTTTCAGCAGTGGGTTGCCCGTGATGGTCCAGATGCCCAACATGTCGAAATCATAGTATTTCTCTTTCAGTGTGGGCGCCCGGAACCCCATGCCATAGCCAAACCGCACGTTGAGGTGGTCGAGTGGGGTGTGGCGCACACTCAGCTTAGGCGTGACACGCTGCAGATGATGGTCGGAGAAGTAGTCGTAGCGCAAGGCCCCGACAAACTCCCACCGGCTGTTCAATTTCCAGTCGAACTGTGCGAAGGCATCGGCGCTCTGCTGATGGTGGGCTCCCGCCAGCTTGGTGTTGTTCAGATAGTCGTAGAGATAATCAGCCCCGGCAGTAAGCACATTGTCGCCGAAGGTGTGGTTGTAGAGCAGTCGGACGCTGTTCTGCACATTGGAGTAGTTGCGGACGTCCAACTTCTGGCTCCGCAGCCACGTCGACTTATCGTATTGGTCAAAGCTGTAAGAGCCCTCTAATTGGTCGTTGGTTGAGAGGGTCCATTGCGCCTTTGCTCCGGCTGTGAAGTCACGGTAACGTTCCGGTGATGCTGCATTGCGCTCTACCTGCCGGAAGAAGTATCCGGCGCGCCCTGTGAGCTTCAGCTTGTCAAGGGGCCGCCAGGAAGCCTTGTCGGCAAAGTTCCATGTCTTGTCACCGAAGATGGTGGTGATGGTGCGAGCGATGGCTCCCTCGTCGCTGTGCACGTTGTAGTTGTCTTGTGCCGTGCGGTTGATGTTGAGGCTGTTGGACCATCTGTTACCGGCGTTCTGCAGAGCCAGTCCATAGCGCTGTTCCCCGTGCTTAGCCCATCGCGCATCGACCGTAGCGCTCCATTTCTTCACAGCTTCCTTGGTGATGATGTTGATGACACCACCATTGGCATTGCTGCCATAGAGTGCCGATGCGGCTCCCTTGACAATCTCGATGTGATCGACATTGCCCATGGACAGACGCGTAAAGTCGACATCGTCCATGGTCTCACCGGCCAGCCGCTCGCCGTCGACGAGGATGAGCACGCTCTGCCCGCCAAAGCCTGAGAAGTTGAGATGAACCATCTGGTTCTGTGCGAATGAGAACTCCACACCCGGCATCACCTGTTGCAGGAGGTCTTTGAGATTTGTGGCGTCGGCTTTCTCGATGTCGGCATGGCTGATGACCTGCGTGAGCACAGGCGTCTCCATGAGCAGCTTGGGTGAGCGTGTGCCGGTGACGACGACCTGCTCCAGGTCGTTGCCGGTGAGCAGCGAGTCGGCAGGCTCCGCGGCGAAGGTGCCTAATGGGAGCGCAGCGAGGGTGAGCGTCGTGAAAAGGGAGGTATGGCTCATAATGCTATTTTTCTATAGTTGATGGTCAGGTAGCACGTGGTGCCCTTCGTGTCCGTGTAGTTCGCTAATTGCAGTGCGAAATACTTCCCGTCTTTCGTGCGTAAGATGAACACGTGGTTGTTAGACGTATAAGTGGGCGGAATGGGCGGAATGTTGAAGACGAGCCAGGAGGACAGCACGGGATTGATCTTGATACCCTGGTTGCCCATGATGCAGTTGAGCATCTGTGCACGGTCTACCCATACGTCACGCTCCGACCACGTGTCGGCTGTAAACGTCTTGTCGGCGAAGGATGAAGCTGATGCCGGCAGTTCCTCCATTGACGTATAGCTTGTCTCGTAGACGCTGCCGCCGTTGGTGCGCACATTGTCGCGGTGCACGGCAAAGGTCCAGTGCTCGGGCTCGGGCTGTGGCGCAGTGGGTTTATAGCCCCGCCGCTGATAGTTGGACATGCCTTTGCCGAAGATGTCGAACCAGTAGGAGTACATGCCGCTGCCGTCGCGTGCGGCGTTGGCGTCTTCAGTCTGGGGGATGGGCCATGCCGTAAACGTGGTCTGGGCGTGCTGTAAGGCTGTGGCATCGCCGCTGTTGGCGATATCCACGATGGAGTCGAGGTTGATATAATACCAGTCGGTCCAACTGGTAGCATTGATATAGAGCTGTCCCGCCTTGACGTTGACGTCCTCGCCCTGGCCCTCATCATAGATACCTCCAAAAACACCCTCGCAGGATGTCGCCAGCACGAGGCAGCATCCTGCGAGGAAGTAGAAGAATGGTCGGTTGATGTTGTTCACAATATCGTGTTGTTATTTGCGAGTGCCGGTGAATTCGGCATCTATCTTAAATGGCATCTTCTCCCCATAGGTGTATTGCGAGTTGACAACTTTAATACTGCCATCTTCCTGTGGTGTGACGGTAATAGTTTCTGTGTCAGAAGACAGGAGATAGTCATCGTCCATTATAGATGTTTTTACATGAGCTTTGATTTCGTCAGCTTTATAGTTCTTTGTGAAGGAGTGCGTTGTAGCTTCATAGGGAATGTTCTTGATGGTGAATGTCCCCTGAATAATATCACCTATGACGGTTTTGGAATACTTCTCCTCCCCGACGGTCAGGTTGATGGTGCCATCGTTGTTGGCAGTAATTATGTAGTCAGCACTGCTCTCATAGGTCCATGTTCCTCTGATGGTGACCTTGTCAGTCCCTGAATAGGTGCCAGCTGCTTTCTGCGCTGGTGTCTCAGTGGTATTAGGGTTGTCATCATCATCTCCGCAAGCGGTGAATGTTGCTGTTGTCATCATGGCTGCCAAGAGGAGCAGCGCCAGGGAAAGAATTTTCTTCATTGTTTTTTGGATGTGAAGTTATAAATATCATTTCGTTATCGCTTGCAAAGTTACAACTTTTTATATCATGTTACAATACTTATTTGTAAGTATTCGCTATAAAAATATCTTTTGCAACAATTTTATAGGGGAAAAATGCTTAACTTTGCCACATCAAAAGCAAAGCTTTTTATGAATACGCGTAGACTTTTTCCTCTTGTCCTCTTGCTGCTGGTAGCGAGCTATACTTCCGCCCGCACTGTCATCCTCATCTCCTGCGATGGCTTTCGTTGGGATTATCCGCAGTTTTATGACACACCGTTTCTCGACGCTATGGCTGCGAAAGGCGTCTCCGGGGAGATGGTGCCGTCGTTCCCGTCGAAGACTTTCCCCAACCACTATACCCTTGCCACCGGTCTTCGCCCCGAGCACCATGGCATCATTGCCAATACCTTTGTCAACCGCGAGACGGGTGCGGAATATTCGCTCGGCAACCCCACAACGAAATACGACCCACAGTATTATAAAGGCGAGCCCATCTGGCTCACAGCCCAGCGTCAGGGCAAGCATACCGCAGTCTTCTACTGGCCGGGCTCCGATGTCGCTGTCAACGGTAAGTATCCTGACGTATGGCACCACTATGAAGAGAAGCCGCATCTGACTTTTGCGCAGCGGGCAGACAGTGTAGTGGCCTACCTCTGCAAGAAGAATGCTCCCGACCTCATCTTGGCTTATTTTGAAGACCCCGATGCGGAGGGACATAGCTATGGCCCGCAGGCTAAGGAGACACGTGCCGCCGTGGAGCGCCTCGACGCTCTCTTGAAATCAATCTGGGACAGGATAGAGAAAGCGGGTAAGCAGCAGGATGTCGATTTCGTCATTGTCTCCGACCATGGCATGACGTGGTTCACACCGTCGCGACAGATACACCCGTCAAAATATCTGAAACCGGAATGGTATACGAAGCTGGATGGCAGCCTGCCCACCAATGTCTATGCTCCAGAGCGCTGGCAGCAGGACAGTATTGTCAACGCCCTTAAAAACGTGGCTCATCTCCGCGTGTGGCGCAAGGCTGATATCCCAGCATGGCTGCACTATCAGGCCGACGCCAACATTGGCGACGTCCTCGTGGTGCCCGACGAGGGATTCCTCTTTACCGACGACAGCTGCTACGACGGTGGTGTCCATGGCTACGACCCTGCTTACAGCGACATGCATGCCCTCTTCCGGGCGTGGGGACCAGACATCAAGAAAGGTGTCGCCGTGGGACAGTTTGGCAACACCGCCGTCTATCCTTTTGTCTGCCATCTGCTTGGTGTCAAGCCCGCGAAGAATGATGGTGAGGAGGACTTTGAGATATTGAAGAAGGGGCTGAACCCATGATTTAGTGTTGTTGCTATGGAGAAACTCACCATTACAGACTGGGCTGAAGAAGACCGCCCGCGCGAGCGTCTGCAGCGTTTCGGTGCCGAGGCGCTGAGCAATGCCGAACTCCTTGCCATTCTCATAGGTTCTGGCACGCCTGAGCAGAGTGCCGTGGACCTGATGAAGACTGTGCTTGCCTCTTGCCATAACAATCTCAATACGCTTGGCAAGCTGTCTATCAGTGATTTGGAGGCTTTTAAAGGTATCGGTCCGGCAAAGGCCATCACCATTCTGGCAGCCTGCGAGCTTGGCAAGCGACGGGCCAGGGAAAAAGCCGAGGAGCGCGAGGACTTGGGGTCGGCGACAGCTGTCTACAACTACATGCACCCGCGCATGCAGGACTTGGACGTGGAAGAGTTTCACATCCTGCTCATGAACCAGAACTTCAAGCTCATCAGGGCTGTGCGTATCAGCCATGGCGGCTTGACGGAGACGGCTGTTGACATCCGTGTCATCATGAAAGAGGCGATCCTCGCCAATGCTACCGTCATGGCTGTCTGCCACAACCATCCGAGCGGCAACACTCGACCGTCACGACAAGACGACCAGCTCACGGAGCGCATACGCAAGGCATGCGACATCATGCGCGTCTACTTCCTCGACCATGTCATCATTACCGATGGCGCTTATTATAGCTATCGTGAGCAGGGACGACTCTGACGGTATCAGCCACTACACGATAAGAAAACAGCATTGCAAGAAAATCTCTCTTTGCAAGACATGAACGACAATACAAAGAAACATATCATCGTATTTGATTTTGACGGTACGCTGACAAAGCGTGACTCGCTCTTGGCTTTCATCAGCTTCGTAAAGGGACCTGTGGCTCTCTTCCTCGGTCTCTTTCTTTACTCCCCGTTGTTGGTTCTGATGAAGCTCCATTTAGTAGATAATGGTAAGACGAAGCAGCGGCTCTTCTCTTTCTTTTTCAAGGGCACACCGCTTGAGACCTTCAATGCATGGTGTGACGACTTCGGCTATGAGCGTCGTGACATCCTCCGGGAGCGGGGACGCAGGTGTCTGCTCGCCGGATTGCTCAAGGGCGACGCCATCTATGTGGTCAGTGCGAGCATTGACAACTGGGTCATTCCTTTCTTCTATGATGACAATGCCGCCTATGACGGCGATGACGGGAAGCTGGTATATATTGTCGGCACGCGCATAGAGGTGAAGGATGGCAGGCTCACAGGGCGCTTTACAACCCGCAACTGCTATGGTGCTGAGAAGGTGAGAAGGTTGCAGGAGCTCGTTCCGGACCTGCGAGAAAACCGTTCACATTATTATATAATAGCCTTCGGCGACAGCCGCGGCGATAAAGAGATGTTAGACTATGCCGATGAGAAACATTATCGACCATTTAGAAAGTAGGCTGAGCGACGGGCAACGTCAGAATCTGGGCGAGGTGGTGCGCTTCGGTGTCGTCGGTGTAACGGCCACACTCTTGCAGTATGGCATCTACTATGCACTGATACAGTTGATTCCCGACACACTCTCCAAAGGGCGTCAGCATCTGTGGACCACTGTGGCCATGACGGTGGGCTATCTGCTGAGCTTCATCTTCAATTTCTATGCTTCCACGCGTTTCACCTTCCGTGTCAAGGCAAATGTGAAGCGTGGCGCGGGTTTCGTCTTCAGCCATTGTGTCAACTATGGGTTGCAGATGCTTACGTTGAACTTCTTTCTGTGGTTAGGACTGAGCAAGTCGCTGGCGCCGATACCGATGTTCTGCATCTGTGTGCCTGTCAACTTTCTACTTGTCAGATTCTTCCTTAAACGATGAAAAATCCTTTTTATATCTTTCGAATCAAGCGTGAGGAGCGCTGGGGCGCTGTTGCCGCTTTGCTCTATGTGGTGTTGTGGAATGTGTTTGTGGTTTGGACATATGCAGACAGATTCTTTCCTCTGCACAAGCACTATCGCCGCCTTTTCATCAATACTTTTCATATCTCAGGCTTCGACCCCTTGAGCTATGCCGTCATCTCACGTTGGGATACGGAGTATAACATCTACCGCCACCCGCTCTTGGCCTTCTTCATGTGGCTGCCCAACCAAGTCAACCAAGGGCTGATAGCGCTCACGGGGCATAACTGGGCTACTGTCATCATGGCCGTTATTCTCGTCTTTTGTGGCTTCTACAGTTTTATCCTTCTCTACAGAACCTTCCGGGAGGTGATAGGCTTGCAGCGCTTCGACGCCTGGCTGTTGTGCTGGCTGACATTCTCCTTCGGTTATGTCATGGTGGGAATCAGTGTTCCCGACCATTTCCCACTGTCGATGTTCATGCTCATCCTCACGCTCTATGTGGCGGGTAGGAAGCTGAAGGCGCACCATCCTTTCACCATCTGGCAGACGGTGCTCTTCTTCATTGTCACGGCGGGGATATCCCTCAATAATGGCATCAAGGTGTTTTTAGCCAATCTCTTTGTCAACGGCAAGAAGTTCTGGCGCCCGGCCAATCTCCTCCTTGCTATTCTCCTGCCTTCTCTGTTAATATGGGTGGGCGCCCGTCAGGAGTGGAAACATTTTGAGGAGCCTACGTTCGTGGCCAAGCATCGTGCTAAGGCCGCGAGGGACAGCATCGCAAAGGTAAAGCTTCTGACCAGCATCCGTGATACCATGGCCGTTAAAGACTCTGACCATGTGATGCAGGTATACAACCAGGTGCAGCAACAACAGTTGGCGAAGCAGAAGGATATTGCAGCGAAGAGTCATGTCGGCAAGCCTATCAACAAAACGGAGTTCGGACAGTGGACGGACATCTCTACCCCGCGTCTGCCGTCGCTGGTGGAGAATGTGTTTGGCGAGCCTATTCAGCTCCACCAGGATTATACGCTTCAGGACGTTCTGCGGCTCCGGCCCATTATCGTGAACTATCGCTGGGCTATCAACTATATTGTTGAGGCTGTCATCGTCTTGTTGTTCATCGGCGGCATCGTCTGTGGTCGCAGGAGCCGCTGGCTGTGGCTGGCCTTGTCTTTCTTTGGCTTTGACCTGTTGATTCATGTTGTCTTTGGCTTTGGCTTGAATGAGGCATATATCATGTCGCCCCACTGGCTCTTTATCATCAATATAGCCATCGGCTTCCTTGTCAGGCGTGCCGATGGCTATCGTATGGCAAGACCACTGCGTCTCCTGCTGCTCCTGCTCACCGCTTACCTTCTTGGATGGAACGGTGTGCTCTATGGCAGCTATCTTCTCTCAGTCTGAGGAGCGGCGTCAGAATTCCAATGGAACGACCAACTTCATTGTGATGTTGCGGCCCATGTTGTAGATGCCCTGCCGTCCGTTGTCGGGAGAAGCATCGAGATACTTGAGTCTGCTCAGATGACTCTGGTAGATGCGGTCGAAGACGTTGTTGCACGACAGATACAGACTGGCTATTTTCCTGCCGTGCATCCGGAAGTCGGAACCGGCCAGAATATTGAAGAGCGTGTAGGACGGCGTCGCTGTCTCTGTACCATTGAGCGCATAGAAATGGTCTTGCCGGAGGTTGCACTCCATCTGCACAGCCACGTAGGTGTTGTCGGCTGTCTTTCCGTCGCGGATGAGGTCATAGCGCAGGTCGGAGGTCCAGCGTGGAGCAGGGGTGTAAGGCAGGTACTTCGACTCCTTGGGCTGGTGAAGCTGTACGCTGTTGACATAGGAGAAGGTGTTGGCGAAGTGCAGTCGCTCCACGGGATGCAGGTCTACGATGGCTTCTCCACCGAGGATGCGGGCGTCGCCCTGGACATACTGATAGGTGTCATAGCCTTCCGTCTTCACATCCTCAAGTTTTTGGGTGAAGATGTAGTTGTCAATGTAATTGGCGAAGAGCGACAGCGATGCCGACAGCAGGGATGAGGTGTAGTCCCATCCGATGTCGCCCTGCCAGCTGTATTCCGGGTCGAGGCGATGATTGCCTAACTCATATTGTACGGTACCCTCATGGACGCCGTTGGAGGCGAGCTCGCTAAGGTTGGGGGATCGGAATCCACGTGCCATGTTCACTCTCACATTCATTTTGTCGTTGACGGCATAGACGGCTCCTATGCTGCCCGTGACGCCATTGAAGCTCCGTTGGAAACTGTCAAACCGGTCTTTGAGCGCGAAGCCTCTGAGGTTACGGTTGTCGAAACGCAGGCCACCGCTCAGCGTCCATGGCCCGGCTTTGTAGGTGGCCGTGGCAAAGACACCAATGTCGAAGAGCCTGTAGGCAGGGATGAGATATTCGTCACCTTTGTTGAGCGATCGCTGCCACATGCCGCCCAAGCCGGTGGCGATGTTCAGATGGTCGTTGACTGGCAGTTTGTATCTCACATCGTAGTTGAGGGTGTGGAGCATGAAATCGAGGCCCGGAATGTCACATCTCTCCTCATATTCCTGCCGTCTGTTTTGCTGGTAGGCGATGATGGCCTGTAGAGTACCGCTGCCGAGGAAGAAGGTGTTGTCGGCGACGGCTTTGTAGTGGTGTACCTGCTGGAAGGGTAGGGAGGCCCCATAGCTATGACTGTAGCCGCGTTCGCCTTCTACGATACCAGGGGTGATATGGTAGTAGTCGAGGGTGAGATGACTGTAGCCCCATTTGCGGTTGACACCGACGAGTCCCTCTGCTGCCCGCTCGCGGTATTGCGAGCCGAGGACATATTGGTCAGCGCGGTCTTTGTAGGCGTGGGCCATCTTGTCCGACCAGCGTGCGCTCCAGACAATACCGCTGTTGTTGCCCTTGGCATTGACGGAATAGCCGAAGAGCCCGTTGTTGGTCTGGTATTCCGACGAGGCGCTGGCGGCGATATGTCCCGGTGGGGGCAATATCTCATTGTGGAAGATGATGACGCCTGCCATGGCGTCACTGCCGTACATCAGCGAGGCAGGGCCTTTGAGAATCTCGGCTGAGGAGACGCTCTGTGCGTCGACCTCTATGCCATGTTCCTCGCCCCATTGGTTGCCTTCCTGACGTATGCCATCGTTGACGACGACGACGCGATTGAAGCCTAAACCTCTGATGACGGGCTTGGAGATGCCGCCGCCAGTCGTTATCTGTGCTACGCCGGGCTGCAGGCTGAGGGCGTCGATGATATTTGTAGAAGGCGTGGCATTGAGTTGTGCCGAGCCTATGACGGTGATGGGCGCGGGAGAGTCTTTGATGAGCGTCTTACCCGTGAGCCCGGTGACGACGACCTCCTGAATCTGTGCGTCGCTCTCGGAGAGACGGAAGTCCTGATGGGACGTGGCGGCAAGGTCTATCTGCGTCACGATGGTCTTATGGCCGATGTAGCTGACTTGAACATTGACTTTTCTCTTGGGCAATTCGCCGATGGTATAGTTGCCGTCGACATCTGTCGTAGTGCCGCGTGAGAGTTCTGGGAAATATATCGTTACGCCGACAAGGGGTTCTCCGCTGCGCTTGTCGGTGACTTTTCCGCTGAGCATGGCTTCCCCTGTCAGCGGGTCTGCCTGGATGCCCATGCATACGAGCATCATAAGCAGAACTGCTAAAATTCTGTTCATCTGTGTATAAAACTTTGATTTGTGTTGTTGGAAACCGTCGTGCTTTGTCGGCGGTCTGAAGTGGAAAGATTGTCAATCAAAGTTTTACAGGAGGAGCGCGG
>Ga0256406_1004792_pt1 | contig 15072 bp, 10 predicted proteins | sample RumenRJG_03DNA_FD_185986 | JGI IMG/M metagenome (GOLD analysis project Ga0256406, IMG submission 185986) | Bovine rumen microbial communities from Lethbridge, Alberta, Canada - RJG_03 | ecosystem: Host-associated > Mammals > Digestive system > Stomach > Rumen | place: Canada: Alberta | collected... | reverse complement strand
AGCGCTGAGAGGCAGCAAATCGCGGACGAAATCACTGTTCGGTGAAAGTCCTATCTGCACGAAGATTCCATCTACCTCCAAGTCGGAGAGTTCCTCTGTCTTGCGGTCTTTCAAGGTGATTGCCGTCAGCTTCTCTCCATTCCCTTTCACTTCCATGGTCTGTCTGGAGACGAGGATATCGACATTGCCGAGCGAGCGGACTTTGTCGAGCAGCACGTCATCGGCTCTCAGCACGTCGGCGAATTCCACTACCGTGACATGCGATGCCAGCGCAGCTAGGTCTATCGCCGCTTCTATGCCGGAGTTGCCGCCTCCTATCACCGCTACTCGTTTACCCTTGTAGAATGGACCGTCGCAATGTGGGCAGAAATGGACTCCGTGTCCCAGATAAGTGCTCTCGCCTTCAACGCCAAGCCGTCTCCAGCTTGCTCCTGTGGCTATTATGACTGCTGGAGCAACGAAGGTCTCTCCTCCCTTGACATTCACGTGCTTCAGCCTCTCATCGGCATGGTCGATTCCTTCCACTTTCCGGTTGTCGAAAATATCAATGTCGTATTTTTCCAGGTGGGAGCGCAGGTTCGCTGCCAGTTCGCTTCCAGAGGTATGAGGTACGGATATCAGATTCTCTATGCCGGTGGTGTCGTTGACCTGACCTCCGATCCTTCCTGCAACGAGTGCCACGCGTAAAGCTTTTCTGGCACAATATATTGCCGCAGAAACTCCTGCCGGGCCTCCGCCTATGACAACCACATCGTAAGGCAGCTCCACATGCGCTGTGCCGGCAGACTCTTCGCTTCCTAGCTTATCCTCCATCTCCTGCAGCAAATCGCCCAGATTACCACGACCCACATGGATAAGCTCTCCATTGGCATAAACTGCCGGCACAGCCTGGATGCCGCGATTCTCTACCTCTTGCTGGAAGAGGGCCCCGTCTGTGATTTCATGGGTGAAGTCAGGACGCAACAGAGTAATAGCATTGAGTGCCTGAACAACATCCGGACAGTTGGTGCATGTGAGCGACACGTAGGTTTGCAGACGGACCGGCCCTTTGATGCGGCTTATTCTTTCTTTCAGCCTTTCGTCAGGAAGGTTTTTCCCCTTTCCGTCGGCATTCAGCACGCTGAGCAAGAGGGAAGAGAACTCATGTCCGTTCGGAATGCCCCTGAATATTATTCCAGTCGCTTCCGTCCCTTTGAGCAACTCGAAAGAGAGCTCTCCGTTTTCATCATCGGTTTTGTGCAGGCGAGGCGATGCTGAAACCACATCGTTTACGAATTCATGCATTTGCGCCCCTTTTTCGTCACCTTTGCCGGCATGCACCAGGAATGTGAAATCTTGCGAGAGGTCGGCGAATACTTGCCGTACCTGCGTCAGAATATCTTGACTAATCATATATCATGTTAAGATTAAAAAGGCTTCAACCATTTTGTCTTGATTGAAGCCTGCCTTAGTGTCGTAATTAAATTTTACCTACGAGATCTATGCTAGGTTTCAAGGTCTCGGATCCCTCTTCCCATTTGGCAGGGCAAACCTCGCCAGGGTGAGATGCCACGAATTGGGCGGCCTTAACCTTGCGCAGCAGCTCGTCTGCATTGCGTCCGATGCTGTTGTCCTGGATCTCAGCCAGCTTTATCTGACCCTCAGGATTCACGAGGAAGGTGCCGCGATAAGCTGTTCCGTCCTCCTCATTGAATACTCCGAAGCCTTTTGCCAGAACTCCTAGCGGATCTGCCAGCATTGTGTAGTTGATTTTCTTTATGCTGTCCGATGCATCTGCCCAGGCCTTGTGCACGAAGTGGGTGTCGCAGCTGACGGAGAACACCTCCACGCCCATTTTCTTGAGCTCCTCATATTTGCCGGCCAGATCTACCAGCTCGGTAGGGCATACGAAAGTGAAATCTGCCGGATAGAAGAAGAACAGGGCCCATTTGCCGGCGATGTCTTCGTTGGAAACAGATCTGAATGACCCGTTCTGGTAAGCGTTAACCTTAAATTCAGGAACTTGCGAATTGATGATTGTTTGCATTGCATTAAATTTTTATGGCTACGTGGAGTTAGCACTTCACCGGGTTTAACATTTATTTTATTCACCTTAGGAGCGGCATTGCATTCAGCACAGAGCCTGTTCCTTGGTGTTTTCGAATGCAAATATAATCACAAATTTTATTTTTACAAATTATAAATTAAAAAAAATAAAAATAATTATCGCTGGCTAAGATTTAAGGCAGCGTCATCGTCAGATTCCTGCTCCGCAGTTGAAAAGCGGCTCCACGATAGCCTGCGACTGAAGAATGCGAGAGTGAGGTGGAACATCGTGGGTAAGCCAGACGTTCCCACCTATTATGGTGTCGTGCCCTATCCGGACTCGTCCGAGTATTGATGTGTTGGAATATACCGTGACATTGTCTTCCAGGATAGGGTGACGCGGCTCGTTTATCGGGTTTCCTTTCTCATCGTGGCGAAAATTCTTGGCACCTAGCGTAACGCCCTGATATAGCATTACATGACTTCCAATGATGCTTGTCGCGCCAACAACGATTCCCGTGCCATGGTCGATGCCGAAATATTCCCCGATCTCGGCGGCGGGATGAATGTCTATCCCTGTTGCTGAATGAGCCATTTCCGTGAGCAGTCTGGGCACGGTGGGAATGCCGAGCGCAAGCAGCTCATGGGCAGTCCTGTAGTGGACCATCTCCTTGATTGCAGGATAGCAGACGATGACTTCCTCCCTGCTGGTTACGGCAGGGTCATTGTGCATCACTGCATCTACATCCGTATTCAGAAGCCTGCAGATTTCAGGAATCCTTGACATGAAGATGTCTGTTTTGCCCCTGTCTGACAGACCTATGATTATGGATTCTACGCACAGCTTGTCAGATTCAGGATTGCTTTCCCCGAATATTCCGGGGAATGCTATCCTGTTCATGAATTTTATAAGCCGCCTTAGGGTATCTTCCATGACATTATTGGAACAAAGTGGTGGACAAGTATCTTTCGCCAGTGTCCGGAAGCAGGGCCACGATGGTTTTGCCATCATTCTCAGGCTTTTTCGCAATAGATGAAGCAAGCCAGAAGGCCGCTCCTGAAGAGATTCCGACAAGGAGTCCAAGCCTGCGTGCCAGGATTCTTGCTCCATTGAAGGCATCCTCGTCCTTAACCGTCATCACCTTATCGACATATTCAGACATGAATGTCTTTGGCACGAAGCCGGCTCCAATCCCTTGGATTTTATGTGGTCCTGCTACCCCTGTCGTAATCACCGCTGACGACGCTGGCTCAAGTCCGATTATTTCAACCTTGGGGTTATGTGCTTTCAATGCTTTGCCAGTGCCGCTTACTGTGCCGCCAGTGCCAATTCCCGCTATGAATATGTCGACTTTCCCGTCGGTATCTCTCCAGATTTCTTCCCCCGTTGTTTTCTCATGGGCGGCCGGGTTGGCCATATTCGTGAATTGCCCGAGGATGACGGCTCCAGGGGTCTCGCTGCAGATTTTGTTTGCCTCTGCCATAGCCCCTTTCATGCCCTGCGAGCCAGGAGTCAGTACTATTTCCGCGCCGAACGCTTTCAGCAGGTTCCTCCTCTCGATACTCATGGTATCTGGCATAGTAAGGATGGTCTTGTATCCCTTGGCCTTTCCGACCCAGGCAAGTCCGATTCCTGTATTCCCGCTTGTCGGTTCGACAATGGTTGAGCCAGGTTTCAGCACGCCACGTTTTTCAGCATCCTCAATCATTGCCAGCGCGATCCTGTCCTTTGCGCTGCCGCCAGGGTTGAACAGTTCAAGTTTAAGCAGCAGTCTTGACTTGCTTCCGTCAAGAAGTTCGGAAACATCCAGCAGGGGAGTATTCCCGATTAATTCTGTCAAATTCGTATATATTCTCATTTCTATTACGCATTTAAATACCTGAGCTAATTTACGGATAAAAATTGGATCTTCGTTGAGGTTACCGGAAATGCCTCGGCTACCGGCGCCATTCGCTGACTGTTTATATCAGCTGATCATGAGGCCGTCGTAGGCTGGGAGGACGTCGGAGTGGATGTGGCGGTCTTGGCATAGTTGGCGCAGCTGCTGAGCGAACTGCTCGTATGGCGGAAATGACATTGACAGGTGGGTGAGCCATGTATGCTCGGCGCCAATCCTGTCGGCCATTTCGAGGGCCTCGTCCAGGCTGAAGTGCGAGTGATGCTTGTTGTAACTTACGGTATTAAGCGTGACGTGCCGCAGGCCGTGCAGCTTGCTGAATTCAGATTCCGGAATGCTGCTCATGTCGGTGATGTATGCTATCTTTCCGAACCTGAAACCGAGCACCGGCAATTTATCGTGAAGGCCTCTGATTGGAATCACGGGCGCATTTCCATTTAGGGCTGAGCCATCGAAATCTTCGTTTTTCAATATGCCCGAGACGACGTTTTCAGGCACGCCCCGGGCTTCATCGTACATGTCTTCGACCTTCTTGGCAGTGGGAACGAGAGTTCCGTCAGCCAGCCTGTAATGATACCCCACATCGTGCACCCAGATGAGTTCCTTGTCTTCCGCATTCGGGAAAACGAGGAAAGGCTTCTCGTCAATCATGTGCAGATGCCATTCTGGAGAACCGGGGTATTTCGGGAAAGAAAACACATAAGGATATTCATTTATGAGGTCGCGGAGCACATTTTCTTCGCAATAGATTTCAGCGGCGCGGCGGTCGATGTAGTTCAGCGCCCTTACATCGTCCAGGCCGCCAGTGTGGTCCTTGTGATTGTGAGTGAGCAATATTGCATCCAGATGACTCAGGTTCGCGCGAAGCATCTGCATCCTGAAATCCGGCCCGGCATCCACGAGAATCTTCAATCCGCCATATTCAACGAATGCGGATGCTCTGAAACGCTTGTCTCTTGGGTCTTTTGAGGAACAAGTGCCGCAGTGGCACCCTATTATAGGCACCCCCAGCGAGGTTCCGGTTCCAAGAAAAGTCAGTCGCACGCCGTCGGAATATTCATTGCTCATGCTCATTTCTATTCGTGAATTTCTTGCAAAGATAGCCAATTCCGCTGAATCAGGCGCAAAAAAACTCGGGTCGCTGTCACAGCAATCCGAGTTGTATATGAAACGTACTGATGTTGAAATTGAGCCATTATGGCTCGGCGTAAAGTTTAAGTTTATTAACCCAACTATGAAATCCACGAATTTGGATTCCTTGCATCAGAAACGACAGAATTTTCATTTCAGCGCTTTACGGATGACAGGAAGCACGAAATCGACGTAGCGCTCGAAGCCTAGATCGGTGAAATGAATGCCGTCCACTGTGGCCTCGCCATCATCGCCTATCATATTCTTAGAGGAAATGTAATATATTCCCTTAACCTTGTTTCCCTTCAGCAAGTCGTATTTCTTTTTCAGCATTGAATTCTTTGCGCTTATCTCCTTTGCTATTTTTGCGTCGTATGCGCTGAACGGGTAGATAGGATCCTCAATGAATATCACAGGCACGTTTGGGTGAGACTCGCGCAAAATGTTGAAGAACGGAACCATCAGGCTGTCGATTTCGTGAACAGAGGCATTTGGCACGAAGTCGAGCACGTAGACTCCGGCATCGGCCTTCGCAATGAACCTGGCGATTTCCAGGTCTAGCCTGCCGTTGCCGCTGAAGCCAAGGTTGATGGTCTCTCGGTTCAATTTCCGGCCGATGATGTTGCTGGAAGCCATGCCGGGCCTGGATGCACATCCGCCTTGCATTATACTCGTGCCGTAGAAAACCACCGGTTTCTTTCTGGACGGCAGATCGACGGCAGGGGCAGAAATTCCGGCGGAGTCGTCTATCCCTATCAATAATTCCGTAAGTCCGTCGTACATAGGGAGATACAGGATAAATTCCCGATCTTTCGCAGTCATGTTCTCTATGATGAATGCGTCCGTAGTCTTGCCGGTTGGTCTTCCGCTTCGCACGAAATGCCACCCGTCATCTTCCAGGCAATATAAATCCAAACCTTTTACTCCGGTGTCGGTCATGTGATTCATCGATGAATTATTCTTTGCCGTCCATTTGGCAGCAATCCTTGTGGAATTGCTTCTGAACCTGACTGCCATCCCGGCGCTATTCTGGCCCAGATAGACCAAGGGCTCGCGCAAGCTTGGGAACAATGACTCAGGAATTCGCGACCATCGAGGTTGTGAAGCCTCTTCTATTTTTCCTAATAGGGGTAGCTCGGAGGCATCGTAATAGGTTATCCCTTTTAGGGAGCCTTGTGTCCCGGCTGGCTTCAATTGCGCAAAAGCTGCGGCAGACAGAAGCAATGAAATGACAATTAATACGCTTTTTCTCATGTCTTTTATAATTTTTTGATTCCGGATCAGATTTTTAACGGATCCTTCCGGCAACCTTAGTCTTGATTCCTGATCTTATTGAATGATAACGTCCTCCACCGTATTTACTTTCGAAGAATCGAATGGGCGCTGCAGGCGAATATAATTGCCGGTGTAGCCGCCCATGAGGCCGTCTTTCACGTCTGATTCCCAGAGCACTTGAGAGCGACGCCCCTTGTTTCTGGCGATGAACTCTTCATGGAGCGAGGCGCAGAGCGCTTCAAGGCGAGCGACCCTATCTGTTTTCACCGAATCCTGAACTTGGTCTTTCCATGAATATGCCACCGTGCCTAACCTGCGGGAATATGGAAATACATGGATGAAGGCTGGCCTGATGCGGTCTTTGAGAAATGAATAGGTCTCTTCGAATAAATCTTCAGTCTCCCCGGGGAGGCCTGCGATCACGTCTATGCCAAAGAAGACGAATGGCTTCTCTTTGTCGGAAGGAGCCGGATCCATTTTTTTACGAATATATTCTATTCTTTCAGCAAAAAACTCTGTGTCGTAATGGCGGCCGACGCGCTTGAGAACAGCATCGGAGCCGGATTGCAAAGGAATATGGAAATGAGGCTGGAATTTCGTGCCGGAGGCTATCCAATCCACGATTCCTTCTGTAATCAGGTTCGGCTCTATGGACGAGATTCTATATCGCTCTATGCCTTCCACATCATTTAGGGCTTTAAGCAGGTCCGGGAAAGTTTCGCCTGTAGTCCTGCCGAAATCCCCAGTGTTCACTCCTGTGATTACGATCTCCTTTATTCCGGAGGCGGCTATCTGGCGGGCTTGCGCTACGGCATCGGATATCGGAATGTTCCTGGAATTGCCCCTTGCATAGGGTACGGTACAGTAGGCGCAGAAATTATTGCACCCGTCCTGAACTTTAAGGAACGAGCGGGTTCTTTCGCCAGTCGAATATGCCTCAAGGAAACTGGCCGTGTCGATTGCTTTAAGGCGTTCGGCTACAGATGCCTTGTCGCTGTCGGATGGGGTAGCATGTTGAGATGGCGCTTCTTCTTTTTCAGCATCATGAAAGCTATGGAACGGATTTTTCAGCAGTTCCATCGTCTTGGGAACGACTTCGGTTTTCTCCTTAGCCCCGAACACCAGCGACACGCCCTCTATCTTCCGGAGAGCCTCTTTGTGCAGCTCGGCATAGCAGCCGGTTACGATGAGCTTCGCTTCCGGAGATATCCGGTGCATCTTGCGGATAATATTCCTGCATTTCTTCTCCGCCCTCTCTGTCACTGAGCAGGTATTGATGAGATACACGTCGGCCTTTTCTTCCCACGGAACCACCTCGAGGCCGTTCTTTGCGAACCCCCTTTCGTAGGTGGATGTCTCTGCATAGTTCAGCTTGCAGCCGAGCGTAAGGAAAGCGATTTTTTTCACCATGGACTAGAATCTGTTGAAGATTTCGGGGCCTTCTTGCAGGCCTTCACCCATAGTGACTTTCGACCATTCGCACGGTCCTTCGAGAGGCGGATTTTTCTTAGAAACCGTGACGCTGAATGGCCAGAAATTAAATGACTTCTCTATGGCTTTGACTATTCTCCCGCAGACATTTTCCAGGAGGTTGGACGGAGTCGCCATCTCTTTTGCTATAACCTCGTAGACTTCATTGACATCTACGGTATCTTTGAGATCATCACTATTAAATGCTTTCTTCATGTCGATATATCCTACGAAATCCACCACGAAAGTGTTTCCGTTCGTCCGCTCTTCAGGCAGGCATCCGTGAAATGCGTGGAACTCCATGCCGATGAGCTCTATTTTCCCTTCTTTATCCATTTCTTTTATTTATTAGCAAGCAGCAGGAATACGCAAGGGCGTTTGCCGATGGTCGCAGGCATCTTGCGCCATTCCCGCACAGGCTTCGTGTCAATATATTCATTATCTGCTGTGATGCTCGCCGCTACGGTGAGCATTGTGGCAGGGGAGAGGCTCTGCAGTAGGTCAGCCATAAGAGAATCGTTACGATAAGGCGTCTCGATGAATATCTGCGTCTGATGCAGTTGCAATGACCTTTTTTCTACTTCGGCGATTGCTCTCCTCCGCTCCTCTGTCTTGGCGGGGAGGTAGCCCACGAAGGCGAAGCTCTGCCCGTTGAGGCCTGACGCCATGAGAGCAAGCATCAGGGAAGAAGGTCCTACCATGGGCACTACCTTTATTTTATGAATATGACAGAGCGCGACTATCTGGGCTCCTGGGTCTGCGACGGCTGGCAGGCCGGCCTCGGTGATGAGCCCGACATCGGCAGGATTCCCGGAAGCATCTGAAAACATATTCATAAAGCCCTCTATCTCAGAAGGTTTTGTATGTTCGTTCAGCTCCCTTAACTCTAATTCGCCAATGTGTCCCTTCAGCCCAGCGGCAGAAAGAAATCTGCGGGCGGTTCTTGTTTCTTCGACTATGAAGCGCTTTATGCTTTTAAGGCGTTCCAGCACTGGTGCGGGCAGCACTAAAGCAGGATCGTAGTCTCCCAGAGTGGAAGGAATCAAATATAGTGTTCCGAATGCCATATATTCATTAATTTTCAATCTTTATAACCTTTTTTTCTTTCTCTGGCTCCACAGCCTCGCTACGTTTTTTCTTTGTGAAGAGTCTTTTGATGAAATCTGCGAATTTGTTGAACTCAACTTGGTAGGCGAGACCAACGCCATTGCGCTGGGTATTGTCGAGGTAATTCGTGTAGTCATCGGCAGAGTGGGAGAATAGCGTCAGGCGAACCCGTCCGGGCTTATCCAGCTTTATTTCTATGTCTATGTCACCGACGACGTCGCTACCCTGCGTCGCAGAATTGTCGTAATCCCTGTTGCCGAAAGCCCCATTCACGATTACTCTGTTGTTGAAGAGCTGGGTAGACACGGCCACATCGAAAATATTCGTTCCACTTTCGCTTGACTGGTAGTTAAGGCCGAGATCTAGAGGGATATTCAGTTTATTAAGAATGCTGTTCAACTGGCCTGCCATTATTTCAGCTACGCTAGAGTAGAGTGAGGCTGTGTTGTTCACGACGCCTGACTGTTCGTTTGGCATGAAGGTATTTGAAATCAGCAGTGACAGGAACTGCCTCTGAACCTTGTCCTCGGTGTTGAGTGCGCTCTCGACCTTCCCCTGGGTCGTGGGGTCCAGATCTGGGATTTCGATGGAGAATTTGAGAGATGGCTCCCTTAGACTGCCAGAGATGCCAATATTGCAATTTACTGTCCTTCTGGCCGATACGGTTGTCGTGTCAGCGATTAACGTAGCCACGGAGGCTTTTGTCGTGTACAGTCCCGTGATGTCCAGCCTGCTATCCATTATGTCTCCGTTGAACCTTACGGAACTGCCGTCCGTAATGGAAAAATCTCTCTGGGCAATGTTCATTGCATTGAAATGGAAGTTTCCTTGGCTTATCGTATATTCCCCATTGAGAGTGAAAACATCCCTGGATGGCCTTACATTCATGTCGATATTTCCTACGCCTCTGGCAGTCAGCACGTTGCCGGCAGATCTATCGACCTCGACGTAGGCTTCTGTGCCAGGATTTACGTTTATCCTCAGCCTGACCCCAAAGTCATTGCTCTTCTTCTGGCTGGTAGCAAGGTTGTTCATCATCAGGTCATATGGGTCGGCATATTCATGCTTCTCCTCTTCCTTGAAAGACAGCAGGTCGCTACTCTTCGCATTAGAGGCATTGTCGATAGGAATATGCAAAGTGCCTTCTTTCTCAGTCCTGGCATTTACGTCTATGAATATGGCGTTGAAAGGTCCCTTTATTGAGACATCACCGCTAGCGAACACTTTGCCGTTGAAAGACTGATTGTCGGCAGCTGTCGTATTCAAGGCAAGCAACTGATTAAGCTTAATCTTCGTCTCTAGGTGGAAATCTTTCAATCCATTGAAAAGAAGGCCTCCAGACAACACTCCAGTGCCATTATATGAATCTTTTATCTCGTCATTGTCGAAGTGAAGTCCTGTTTCATCTAAGTGGAAAGGGCCGTTCACCCTGTATGGTACCTTCGTGAATGCCACTTGAAGCAAGGCATTGTCAAACCTTGCATCCTGGCTTGTCAGATTGAGTTTGTCAGGCGTTCCTCTCGCAGTGATTTTCCCTGATGCATTCCCTTCTAATTTGCTGAAAACCGAGGCCAGGAAAGGACTGGCATAGCCAAGATTGAAGTCTGCTAAGTCTATGGTGGCTTCAATCTGCTTGTCCCTCATGCCATAATTACCTTTAATGTCTATATTCCTGTTTCCGCCAAGGTCGTTCCTCACTATGAAATTAAGCCTGTCGCGGCTGTTGTCCAAGACGCTGGCGGCATGGAGAGTGCCTAACTCATGGCCACCTATGCTCAGAGAATCGCAGGCTAGATTTATCAGAAGTCCGGAATTGCTTTCGCGTGGCGAAATCAGATAGACTTTGCCTGTCGCAATTCCTTTAACTCCGATGTCCTGAGCGAATAAATTGTTTAAGAGTTTTATATCGTAATTTGAAAGTTCAAACCTCAGAGTGTCTTTCTTTGTCTGTGACAGGCCTCCCTCGATGGAGATGCTCTGGTTATTGCTCACGGCGGATATCCTGCCAAGATGAATGTCTTTCCCGTTGATTTCGAACGAAGATGGCGCCACGCTCCACCCTTCCCCATCATGATAGATATTCGAAGGCAAAGTCTGGCCGTGAACTATCAGCTCGCCTTTCTCGCCTCTCAGAAGGTCTCCGCTCAGGTACATCTCGCCTCTATTGTCTTCCTCGGTCAGATTGTCGTAAGTCATGCCGAACCCGAAATGATTGTCGTCGGCATAGATCATCGTGTTGTTATTCTTGAAGTTAAGAGATGCGACATTGAGCTCGGCGCTAGTCATCGTGCCATTGATGCTGCCGTTCGAGTTGTCTAGCAGCAGGTCAAGGTTCCTGAGGTAGTTACGCCCCTTCGCAATCCTAGGCGATCGAAGGTTCGCCCTCACTGAACCGTTTGCCTGCACGCCGAAATTAAGGGAAGTGCTGTCGGCGACGTAAAGGCCAGGAAAGATGGAATTGATGATATTCTTTTTGTCGTGCAGAGATGCCTCTATTGAATATTTTTCCCCATGCCAGCTGTCGTATGCCTTCGTTAGCAGGGCAGGGAGGTCTCTTTGCACAGTGAGTTGCATGATGTCTCCGGCAATGCTGGTCAATGGCTTGTCCCCCACGTAATTAGCAGTCAGAATGTCGGAGGTGATGTTCATCCTGTAAATATTGTCCGAAGAATGGGATTTCATGCAGATGTCCCCGACTTGGCATGTCCCCAAGTCATTCTCCAGCACGAGATTATTCAAATCCAGGTCGCCTATGAGGTCTTTCCTCTCTACATTTACGTAATTGGCATTTATCTGGCCAGATATTCTCTTGATGCCGAATTTGCTTAGGTTCATCTTCTCCAGGTCAGCGTAGCCGATGTCGGCGAAGAACTTGTATACTCCGTTGCTAGTCTTGTCTGAAAGGGAGAATATTCCTTGGAAGATAAAGTTCAGATAAGGATCGCTGCAAATTATTCTGCCGTCGAATGCATTTTGTGAATATGTTCCAGCGCCGATGATGTTAGAATAGTCGTAACCAAGAGCATTCAGCCTTTTGACTTGCAGGGTGTCTATCCTCACTGCGGTTTTTCCAGAGCCAAAGTCTGCCTGCATAGATGTGCGCAATGTCGTTGGGCCGAGAGCATGAATGTTCAGTATTCGCCCTAAGTCAAGATTGTTAGTGGCTACATTTCCACCTATCTGCATAGGCTGGCTCTTTGTTATCAGATGGTTGAACCTTATGTCAGCCGTCAGGCTGCCAGATTTCTGCGTAGTGATTTTCCCATCTATCGCTAGCTTGTCCAGCATGCCGCTCACTTTACCATTGAATGTCAGCCCCTCGTTTTGCGCGAACTTGCCTATGGCTGCCTTTGCCCTTGGCGCCCATCCGTGCAGCACCTGCTCTATTCCTTTAGACGTGAAATTCAAGTTCCTGGCCAGGAAATCAAGATTGAAATCATTAATCTCCGGCAGGCCCGTCAGGCGACCCTGCAAGGTGCCGTTAATGCCGCAGTTCCTTTCATTGAACTTTAGGATATCCACGACTAAATCGCTAATCGGCCCATTTACCTTGCAGTCGTGAATGTCCATTACCATATTTTTGTCCTTCAAGGCATCCGCATAGTAAGCTAGGCTCTCGAAATCCAGCCTGCTCTCTTCCATGTCTGCAGAAATTTTCACCCTGTTGAGGAAATCGAAGAACGGCTCCTCTTTTTCGAAAGTCATCGTGAACTGCTTGAACGAGAGGTCTGAAAAGTTGTCTACGATTATCAGATCGTCGATCACCGTTTGCTGATGCCCGACCTTCGTCTTTCCGCTCATGAAGCTGACATAGTAGCCGCTTTTCTCGGAAAAAGCTAGATTGGTAACCTCGCCCTCCATGTAACCACCGGCAAACGAGGCCTTCTTGCCTTCAAGTTTGTGGACAGTGATGTCCAAGTCTTTCCAGTTTATGCCGAAGTCTTTTTCGGCAGGATTATTCAGATTGATCAGCCGGAACCTGAAATTATTTATTTCCACAGCCCTGGCATCGAAAATATTCCCTGGCTCTTTTTTGACAGTATCTTTTGGGGCGTTCTGAGATTTGAAGGCCCTGCTGATGTTCGAGCCTCTTTGGTCTGTGACCAGCATGAACGAGGCATTGCTGACGGTGGCTTTCCCTATGTGCAGACCCTCTTTCTTGAAAAGGCCTTTCAGTGAGAATGTGGCTGTGATTGTCTCTGCTCTGGCGACAGTGTCCAGGACCTCTCCTTTCAAGGTGTCAGGGGCCGGGTCTATTATTGCTGCATTTTTCAGGACTATCGCATTGAATGGCTTCAGATGGATTCTGGAGAATTCTATTTTAGCGCCGAGGTTCTTTTCAAGGCCTTCTAAGACCTTTTTCGTGACAAAGGTCTGCACGGCGGAAGTTTGCATGAGAATGACGATGGCAAAAAGCAGAGCTGCTATTGCCAGTACTACCAGCCAGAATATCTTAAAACCCCTTCTCACAAGAAGCAAAAATAGCAAAAAAAACTCTATATTTGCCGACGATAAAGTTTCTTTGAATATGTCTGATTACATCCTTGGGATAGAGTCGAGCTGCGACGACACTTCTGCCGCCGTCATCAAGGATGGCTTTCTGATGTCGAATGTCATCGCAAGCCAGCAGGTGCATAAGGATTATGGCGGTGTTGTGCCGGAACTGGCTTCCCGCGCTCACGAGCAGAACATCGTGCCTGTCGTTAGCCAGGCTTTAGCCAAGGCAGGAATAAAACCCACGGACCTTACTGCAATTGCTTTCACCAGAGGCCCGGGGCTTCTGGGCTCGCTTCTGGTAGGCACTTCTTTCGCAAAGGCACTCGGCGTGGCCCTGAATATTCCTATAATCATGGTCAACCACCTTCAAGGACATATTCTCGCAGATTTCATTAAGCAGCCGGACAAGGAAAACAGGCATCCGTCGTTTCCTTATCTCTGCCTCTTGGTTTCAGGCGGTAATTCGCAGATAGTCAGGGTTGACAATCCTCTGGATTACGAGATTCTGGGGCAGACGATAGACGATGCCGTTGGCGAGGCTTTCGACAAATGCTCGAAAATGATGGGCTTGGGCTATCCGGGAGGCCCGATCATTGACAAATTGGCAAAATCGGGCAACCCTGACCGTTTCCAGTTCGCCAAGCCTCAGATTCCGGGGCTTGATTACAGTTTCAGCGGGGTGAAGACTTCTCTGCTATATTTTGTCAGAGACCAGCTGAAAGAAGATCCGGATTTCATGGAGAAAAACAAGGAGGACATCTGCGCTAGCTTTCAGAAGACTCTTATTGACATATTGCTGAGCAAGCTCATTAAGGCTGCTAAACAGACTGGCATAAGGGAAATAACCATCGGCGGCGGCGTTTCAGCAAACAGCGGGTTACGCAATCGCATCGAAGAGGAAGGCCGCAATCGTGGCTGGAACACATATCTTCCTGAATTCAAGTTTACTACAGACAATGCCGCTATGATTGCCATAGCTGGGTATTTTCATTATCTTCACGGGGAACGCACCCCGCTGGACGTGGCTCCAGTTTCAAGAATAGCTGATTTTTAAAATATGAAAGAGTTTGAAATGACCGGCCGCATAGGGCGAGACCTGAGGCCGGACGACGTTAGGATTGTGGCTGCAAGGGAGCTGATGCTCCGTGGAAACGCCATAATCAATGTTATCGATCCTACTAAATCTTTCCAGCCGGAGTTCCCTAATGCGGATTATACCTGCGTGATTTCTAAACGCTCGATAGATGCCAGGGACGAGGTCGTTTACCGCTATAAGATAGAAGTTTATGATAATAGGCGCGAGTCTTATCACCCATACGAGATTCCTGAATATAAAGACGTGCATGAGGCTGAGCCGGTGATAATCGTCGGAGCCGGCCCTGCTGGCATTTTCGCTGCTCTGAAACTTCTGACGCTTGGACGCAAGCCAATTATCCTGGAAAGAGGAAAGGACGTGCATGAGCGCAAATTCGACATGGCGAAACTTTCGAAGGAGGGCGTGCTGAATCCAGACTCGAACTACTGCTACGGCGAGGGTGGCGCAGGAGCGTTCTCCGACGGGAAGCTCTACACAAGATCTTCCAAGAGGGGAGACATACGCGAGGTGCTGTGCCAGCTCGTGAGATTCGGGGCGAATCCTCAGATTCTCGTTGATGCGCATGCTCACATA
>Ga0256406_1004791_pt1 | contig 15073 bp, 13 predicted proteins | sample RumenRJG_03DNA_FD_185986 | JGI IMG/M metagenome (GOLD analysis project Ga0256406, IMG submission 185986) | Bovine rumen microbial communities from Lethbridge, Alberta, Canada - RJG_03 | ecosystem: Host-associated > Mammals > Digestive system > Stomach > Rumen | place: Canada: Alberta | collected... | reverse complement strand
AGCCGTGGCGGAATGTTTGCCGTTAACTGGGCTGCGGCCAATCCGGAGAAAGTGTCGTGTCTCTACCTCGACGCACCGGTATGCGACGTGGAGAGCTGGCCCAGCCGAAAGGAGACAAAGCTTTGGAACGACTTTCTGACCGAATGGCACCTCACAGAAGCCGACATGTCCTCATTCAAGGGCAATCCGCTCGACAACCTGCGCCCCATAGCCAAAGCCCGGATACCCATTATCGGGGTGGCTGGCGACAGCGACAAGACGGTGCCCTACGACGAGAACCTGAAGATTCTGGCCCGTCGATATCAGAAGATGCACGGGGTTATCAAGGTTATCCTGAAGCCAGGCTGCGACCATCATCCCCATAGCCTTGAGGCACCGGCTCCCATAGTCAAGTTTATCCTCAACAATGCCAGGTGAGCTGCTCCCCCGGCAGTCACACGGCCTTGGCCCAAGCGACAATAACAAACACAGCTTCATTATGATTCACTTTCACGACGTGAACGTCCGCGACCGCGAGTTCATTCAGCGTTACACTCTGCCCGGTACTTCGCAGAACTGTGACCTGTCCTTTGCCAACATCATCAGTTGGCGATTCCTCTATGACACTCAGTACGCCATAGTCGACGACTATCTGGTATTCCGCTTCTACACCGGCCATCATCTGGCCTATATGCCTCCCATTCCCAAACCGGTGATGCAGGCAGACGGGAACTACGGACTGCCGACGGCTGACAACAGTGCCGGTGTCATCATGAAGCTGCGCGACGACTCCATCGCCATGGGGCATCCGTTTCTGCTCATAGGAGTAGGCCAAGAGATGGCCGGCGAGCTCGAGCGTTCCCTCCCCGGCATGTTCAATATCAAGCCCGAACGCGATTTCTTTGACTACATCTATCTTCGCGAGAAGCTCATCTCGCTCTCGGGCAAGCATCTGCAGAGCAAGCGCAACCACTGCAACAAGTTCCGTACGCTCTACCCTGACTATGAATACCGCCCACTCACGAAGAGCCTCATCCCCGAATGCCTGAGACTGGAAGAAGAGTGGCGTCAGGACACCAAGGGCGATGCCACATCTGAGCAGGACACGGAACTCAGCGAGGAACTGCGCTCCATGACCCGTGCCTTCACGCTCTGGGACTATTTAGGCTGTACAGGCGGCACGCTTTTTGTGAAGGGTCGCATGGTGGCCTTCACGTTCGGCTGCCCTATCAATCACAATACCTTCGACGTATGCATCGAGAAGGCCAATATCAACTACGAAGGTGCCTTTGCTATCATCAACCAGGAGTTTGTCCGCCATCTGCCTGAAGAGTACACATATATCAACCGAGAGGAGGACTTAGGACAGGAGGGCTTGCGTAAGGCTAAACTATCGTACAAACCGGAAGTGCTGCTCGAGAAATACTCTATCATGGAAAAGCAACCACTACGCGAGTTCGAACATCCCGAACGTATCAAGACTGAGACTGAAGAACTCTACCGGGCTACTTTCCACGACTCCGAGGCCTTCACCCAACTCTATTTCGACCGTTGCTACCGTCCGGAGCGCAACATCGTCTGCCAGATTGGAGGCCATGTAGCAGCGGCCTTGCAAGCATTGCCCTACCGTCTCGGCAGTGGCAGTATCGAAGCTCTTTCGGCCTACATCTACGCAGTGAGTGTCGAGGAGTCATACCGCCGACAGCATGTAGGGTCGAGCCTCATGCAACAGGCCCACCACACACTCTATTCTCAGGGCTATATCTTCGCTGTGCTTATCCCCGCCGAGCCGTGGCTCTTCGACTGGTATGCCGGCATGGGGTATACGCAGATAATCCGCAGCATAGCCCCACCCGCAGGGGCTGAAGAGATGGACTTTGCAGCCTTCGACGACTGGCAACGCTCCCAGGGTTGCTTCCTCAGACAGAACGAACAGAGTTTTCTAACCGCCCGCGAGGACCTGCGGACAGAAGGTCCAAGCGCACCGGCACCGGGAATGCTGCGCGTCATCAATGGCAAAAAAGCACTGGAACTCTACGCACAAAGACATCCTGATTTCGAGGGCAACCTGCGTGTATACAACGACAAGGACATCGCTGCCAACAACATCTACTTCCGCATCGCTGCGGGCAGGGTGGAACGCACCGACCGACCGCTGCCTGAGGCACGCGCGCTGACCATCAACGAGCTCTCTGTCTTCATCCTGCACGACGAGAAGCCCACTATGACACTGATGATGAACTGATGTAACATTATTTATATCAATTTCTTTCTACTTTCGCGGCTTTATTGCTATATTTGCAGAACTGACCGTTTAGAAAGAAATGATATGAGATACTTACTCACCAGCCTTCTGCTCCTTTTGGGCACCTTTGGTGCCTGGGCGCAGAAGGGACAACTCTCCTCACAAGTCAACACCGTTGACAATGGTTACAACTTCTGGCTCTACACCCCCGAGGACTATGAACCCCAGGGACATCCGTTGCCACTCGTCATCTTTCTGCATGGCGCAAGCCTCTGCGGTAACAACCTCGACAAGGTGCGCCGCTACGGTACCATAGATGCAGTGGAGAAAGGCAAGATTATCCCCACATTCATCGTAGCACCACAGAATCCCGGCGGCAACTGGAAGCCCGAACGGCTGAACAACATCCTGGAATGGATGAAGGCCCACTATCCTGTTGACACAACACGCGTCTACGTGCTCGGCATGAGCCTTGGAGGCTACGGAACGCTCGACTTTGTAGGTACTTACCCCGAGAAGATCGCCGCTGCCATGGCGCTCTGCGGAGGAACCACTCTCAAAGATGTCAGTCCGCTGGGCAAGGTGCCGTTATGGATTATGCATGGCACAGCCGACCGCGCTGTTAGCATCAGACAGTCGAAGTGCATCGTTGAAGCCCTGCAACAGCAAGGCAACGACAAGCTGCTACGCTACGACTGGGTGCAGGGAGGAAACCATGGAATACTGGCCCGGCTCTTCTACATGCAGAAGACCTACGACTGGCTCTTCACTCATTCTACTGCTGACAAGCCGAGAACAGTGGCACGGAACTTTGAAATAACCAAGGACGATATCCGCAGTACCTACAATGATTTGAAGAATAAGGATTTGAATGAGTTCGACTAAACAAAGATACAGACACGATAGTATTCAGAGCATATAGAAGAGGATATTGCTCTTAGCTCCACACAGGACTATCCGTTAAATCACAACAGCAAGCAATCCGACACAGGCATTTCAAGCCATGCGGAATTGCTTGCTGTTGTTCTTATAGTCATGACTTAGGCTGCTTCCGAAGCAAAACTAATACCAAAGAAAGCATCAGTCTGCGGCACGGTGATTCCATATCTCTACCACCTTATGCCGAATAGCCATAATGTTAGCCACTGAGACAAGGGCCAAGAGACAGAATCCGGCGATGAATGCAGGTAACATCGTGCCCTCAGGGACTGTAGGGAACAGCACTTCGAGCATGCCCATGTAATAGTTCCTCACAAAGAACAGTACCACAACCGCCATCAGGAACACTGCCACGTTGAGAGCAATGGTAAGCAGCTGATAGGGCCTGGCCACTTGGGAACGACTGTATCCAATGAGAAGAAGGTTCTCAAGCTTGGTGGAGTTCTTCTGCACAAGCAGATAAATACTGAGCATGAGAATGAAGAAACTAAGGGCAGCTATCACGAGTCCCACAACCATCACTATCGACACCATCATCCGGAGGAACATAGTCGTCTTCTCGGCATCCAAGTTGTTGTCCTCCGGTTCATAGCCGTGGGAGTCGAGGTAAGAGGCCAGTTTGCTCTCCGTAGGGTTGCCTACCTTCAGGATAAGTCGTGTGGGGTCAGCAGTCTCATCACGCGAATAGGTGCGATTACTCCAGTCCATGAACGACTGCGGCACGAGGATCGTGTTGAGCCGGGAGGAGAAACCGATGACCTTGCCTTTGTACTCGTCCTTACGGCCATTGCCCTGAATGAAGAGGCGTAAGTCGATCATACCTGCCAGTCCCTCGGAAATCTTGGGTAGTGAATGACTCTGAGCAAAGCCAAAGTTATACATCGTGATGTAAGAACGCGGCAAAATGACTGGTATCTCGTGGCTCTGACCAGGAATGAAATTCCATCCGGCAGCCTTGACATCAACGAAGTCATCGGGAACACTCTCAAAAAAAAGCTCCGAATTGAGAATATTAACTCCGTTGATACCCATTTGGGCATCAACCTTATAGTTTGCAGAGACGAACTTCCCAACTTCCGTAACAAACTTTTGCGACTCGATGTCGTCGACCTCAGCCTTAGAGAAACTGTTTGATGTCCCCGAAAGAGTACTGCCCATTCCCACCTTCTTGCTCACGATGAGATAGTCGGCACTGAGAAAGCTGTCGCCTGCCGTAAAGACCGGGACAATATCGTTATAGAACTGTATGCCAAGCAAAACAATGGTCATACCAAAGAGATTCGCAAAGAAGAACCCCGCAAACTGAGGCAGACTGATATGCCGGCGCAGTAATTTCCAAACCAATGACATAATGAGAAACAATTTAATATCGGCTCCCGTCTCAGAGACGGAACACTTTCGAATAAGGCAGATCCATGTGTTTTCCAATGCTCGTAACGATGACGGCGGCTCCCTGCCTGTGGGCCTCCTCCATCATAATCTCACCCATAACCTTCGAGTTGCTGTCGTCAAGATGACTGATGGGTTCGTCGGCAAGCAGGAAGTCAAAAGGCTGCGAAAGCGACCTTATCATAGCTACCCGTTGCTGCTGTCCAAAGGACATCAGACCGACCTTGGAATCCAGCTTGTCAGCAATGCCAAGCCTCTCAAACCACTCACGGATCTCAGAAGGCTTTTTCCACACCGTGAGTTTGTTCTTTATCTCTACATTCTCCAAAGCTGTAAGCTCCGGAAAAAGCCTCAGCTCCTGAAAGAGATGGCTGATGTGGTGCCGACGAAGTTCCACCCAGTCACGAGCGCGCAACTGGGAAGAGAGTTGACCGTCAAAGAGCAAACTGCCTGTGAAGTCGTGACGATAGCCCACCACATAACTGCAGAAGGTGCTCTTTCCCATGCCACTGTCGGCCTCAACAAGATAGAGTTGTCCTTTCTCAAACGTGGCCTCGGTATTCCAAATGTCACTCTCCAAAGAGCTGACACGCTGAGCGAAGACGTGGGGGACAACAGATTTTAATTGAATGCAATCCATTTATAAGTATGTCAATAAAGGATGTCCTCCCCTTCTGGGTATGCCCCAGGGGAAAGCATCAAAACTGAAAAACAATCTCTTTCACCTTGCCGAACAAAGGCTCAAGCATGGTTCCTGCAGCGTTCATTGCCTTCTGTGAAGCGGGAGCACTGAGATCGAGAATCATTACCATTCGTTTACCACTGACAAAGCGCTGAAGCATCGGGTTGGGACGGGTGGCAGATGGACGGGCAGCCGAAAGGTCTGTACCGCTAAAGAACTGCTTGTCGGGAGTGAAGCCGAAATAGAACTTACTGCCTCCGTTCTGGTAACACCACTGATTAGTACCGCTGTCAAAGAGCGAGCTTCCCTTGGGCACACTCTTCTTCCAGTAGTCTATATCGGCCGTCCATCGTGTATGCGCCAGCTGTGCAAGCATTGACAATTGAACATCGTTATCACTGAAAGAGGGGATGGTAATGGTCAGGTCGCCGTCGACACTGCGCAGGATGTTGTCCATGTCAATAGCAGCATTGATACCTGCAAGCATGGCCTGCAAGCCTGCATCAGACTGAAGGAGCGGAAGGAACTGAGAACCGTCAACATTAACAAACCAACTGAACAAGGCCTTTCTGTGAAGTTGGGGAACGAAAGTACCCTTTATCGGACGGTAAACTTCACGGGCCTTGGTCAAAGCCTCATCAACGCGCGGATTAAAGGAGAAGGTGTTGCACCGGAAGAGCAGTATGCCTTCCTTGTTCTCTATTCCTGCAGCCAAGACGACCTGCGAGGCATCAGCGTCCTTCGGAGCTCCAAGCATGAATGGTGCCGAGAACTTTTGAGGCAGAGCTTTCACTTGTGCAACCATAGCCATTGGAGCCTCTATGGAATCGAGGCGTGCATACATTCGAGAGGCACTGAAGCCCTCTTCCTCATCTTGATTGAGATAGCGTGCCATCTGCGCCTGAAGCTCAGCCTGGGCAGCCGGTGTGACGGGGCCCATGGCAAGCAAAGTGTGGTCGTTCCAGCCCATTACCCAGTTGGCTACAGCTGCAAAACTACAGCCACGACGGTCGGCAAGCCACACGGTCTGCCTTTTCCCTGCCGAACGCGACAGAAAGTCTTTCCAATCGCTTTGGCTCTCCAGTCTTGCACAGAAACCAAGACTTCCGTCGGGAGCTGTGAAGATGTAAGCACGTGAATCGAAGTCTAAGCCACTCTTCTCGAGACTGTTCACGTGAAGCAGACTTTGAAGTAACGACGGACAGCTGGTGCAACCCGACTTTTGCAGGTTCAAAGCCACAACGGCTGTACTCTCACGCGGTATGGCGTTAAGATAGCTATCGTCGGAACAAGAAGAGAGAGAAAAAAGGAAACCAGACAGTAATATAAGAACGAAAGTTCTGGCGTAGGCCAGCCTGCTTAACGAAACTTTCATATAATCCTTTAAACTAAATATTATGTAACGAAGTAAATAGCTCATGATTTATAATCTGTTGGCGAGACGTGCCTCGGTGACCGCCACAACACAGGCTGTCTCCGTGCGAAGCCTACTGTTACCGAGACTCACCGAATGGTAGCCTTTGTTCAAAGCGTCGTTCACTTCACCTATAGAGAAATCGCCCTCAGGGCCAATGAGTATCGTGATGTCAGAACTTTGGTCAGATGACCGGTCCATTAAAGTGTTGAAATAGTCAACCCTCGGTACCTCCGTGTAGCAGTGGGCGACATACTTTTGTCCAGGGCGCGCTGTTGAAATAAAATTGTGAAAAGGCATCATGGGATTGACCTTTGTACTCCAGGGCTTACGGCTCTGCTTCATAGCTGCCACAACAATTTTTTCGATACGGTCGACTCTCAATTGGCGGCGTTCGGAAAAGTCGCAGTCAAGGAATGAAATCTCGTCAACACCTATCTCAACAGCCTTTTCCACCATCCACTCCATACGCTCCATCATCTTTGTCGGAGCAACAGCCAGATGAATATGTCCACGCCACAATGGCTGTTGGGGAAGCACTTCAAGTAAGTTGTAACGGCATTTTCTTGAGGCAGCAAGGGTGATTTCCGCATGATAGAAACAACCCTTACCGTCCATGAGATAGATATCATCACCCTCATGAAGTCTGAGCACGCGCAATGCGTGCTGAGCTTCAGAGTCGGGCAATTCCTCAGCGTGTGAAGCGTCGGGGACAAAGAAGAAACGCTCCTCTTTCATTCCTCCGCTCCCTCCTCTCTCTCTTTGTGAGAGTTCTTGCGGCGCATCATTTCCTCATGAAGATGTGAGGCCAGCTCGTAGTTCTCGTCTGCCACAGCCTTGTCCAAAGCGGCTTTAAGCATGTTGTCCGTAATGGTGTTCACGGGCAAGGCGAGAGCAGGCGAATCGGGTTTATAGGGTACGCTCTGACGTTCGAAAAGGGCTGTGTCGATGTAGACCGGCAGATGGGCGATAAGCGACAACAGGATAGCATCACTGGCTCTCAGACTAACTGGCTCTCGCGTATCGATGTCATAAAGCAAAGTCCGGTACTGCCCATCGTTCACATCAACTATCAATATCTCATAACGGTCGGCATTGAGATTGCGAATCATAGTCCAAAGCACCTCCGGAAGCAAACTTCCCAGTATGGGTACATTGCCCAATCGAAGGCCAAACTGATGGAGCATATGTTTGTCGCAGGTGATAGCCAACTGTCGGGTCTGCGCCGCATCGACCATAACAAGCAGGCCGATGTCGTCGGTACCGACTATCTCAGAGACGGTTTTGAAGAGCAACCTTGTCTTGTTCATGCCTTCTCGCTTTCCTTATTTGACCTGAACATTAGGGCGAAAGCTATGCCTACGATGATGGCAAAGGTAGCAAAAATAAACCAGCAAGAACGCCAGTCACCCAGGAGATAGCCATTGGTCCACTTACAGAAATGGTTGACAACTTCTCCTGCAGCCAGTGTTCCGATGGTCGCTCCGATACCATTCGTCATCAGCATAAAAAGTCCTTGAGCAGAGGCCTTTACGGATGGATCGCACTCCTTGTCCACAAAGATGCCGCCAGAGACATTAAAGAAGTCGAAGGCTACACCGTAAACAATGCAAGAGAGTATAAGGAGCAACACTCCGGGCATCGTGGGGCTGCCCAGACCGAAGAATCCGAAACGCAGCACCCATGCAAACATGGAAATCAGCATAACTCCCTTTATTCCATAGCGCTTGAGGAAGAAAGGTATCATCAGTATGCAAAGCGCCTCGCTCACCTGAGACAGCGACGTGAGCAGCGTGGCATTATTGGCAGCGAACGATGAGGCTACCACAGGGTCCAAACTGCCTTTGAAACTGGTAATGAAGGGTCCGGCATAGCCATTGGTTACCTGCAAGGACATCCCCAACAAAGCTGAGAATATGAAGAACATTGCCATTCTCTTGCTCTTGAAGAGTTTGAAGGCATCAAGGCCGAATGTCTCGGCAAGCGTTTTCTTCCGCTTCCTTTCGCCGGCCAACCGACAGGAAGGCAAAGTGAAGCAATAGAAGAACAACACAAGGCTCAGTACACCGGAAACGAAGAACTGCAGATTGGTATACTGGAACTTGTGTGCGTTTTGTGCCAAGGTGAAAAACAGATGTCCATTCTCCCAAGTGGCACAATTGACGAACCACATTGTGGCGATGAAGCCGACCGTCCCGAATACTCTTATGGGCGGGAAATCAGTGACGGTGTCCATCCCATGCGTCTTCAGAATTGTGAAGGCTGTAGTATTGGACAGCGCGAGGGTAGGCATATAGAACGCCACACTCAACGTATACATGGCTATGAACAGTCCTTTGTCAGGGAGTTCGTTACCGAATCCGGCACGATAGCCTAAATAGCAACAGGCAAACATAAAGAGGCCGGCCAACAAGTGGCAAAAGCCCAGCAAGCGCTGTGGCTGTACATATTTGTCGGCTACAATCCCCATCAGCGTCGGCATGAAAATGGAGACGATTCCCTGAATGGCATAGAACCAGGATATCTGGGCGCCGAGGCCGACTGTGCCCAGATAGTTCCCCATGCAGGTGAGATAAGCTCCCCAAACGGCAAATTCGAGGAAGTTCATCAAGGCTAAACGTACTTTCAAATTCATATCTGTACTATTATACGTTGCAAAGATACTTAATTTATTTGACAACGGTATCGGGAACTACTTTTTTTATAAAAACAACCGAAAGGCTGAGCTCTAATTAGACAAATAGAGTATCTTCTGTCAGCTATCTCCCCTACTTGTGTTTCGTTGTCAATGTTCCAGACCAAAGGCCGAAGAACAGTGAAGAATAGAAAAACACACCCCATTGCAAACACATTGAGAGGCCAAGATAGCAACTCACAAAACACCGCAGGGAAAGGATGAAATGAATACCGGAAAGGGCAAAAAAAAATTGATTGTCTCACGACAACCAATCTTTCATTAACCTTAATAATCTAATACCATGAAAAACACGATGCAAAGATAGTCATTCTTTGACCACAATGCAAGCGTTTGCTCACTTTTTCGCTTATATTTTACATCATTTAAACATTGAGCCCGTCCAATTTACTTTTCTTTGCAACAAAATGGCTTCTACAGCCTTTCTGTCAGCCTTTGAGGCAAGTGGAACTGAGACTTCTAAACTCAGACTGTCCTCCGAGGGAGAGAGTGTAGCAGCTACGAGCAAAGGTTTGAGAAAAGCTTTCAGCTCATTGAACTTTGTCAGGTTCATGGTGTCGGGTTTACTGACAAAGGCATCCACACCCTCCTGCGCCAAAGGAAGCGTCCGCTGCAATGTCCAGTCGCTCCGATAGAGCTCAACAGTGCTCTCAGCTGCCGGTCCGCAAAACGTGCGCACCACACAGATAACGGAGTCGCCATCAGCTCCGGGAAGCACTTTCATTTGCATGGAGGACGACGGGCTCAGCGTCAACGAAAGATAATTGGTAGTGAGCGTATCCATGACTGTATTGCCATTGAGCAGATTCTTTACCTCTGCCTTTACCTTCATATCGCGGAGTTCGAGCAACTCGAGCCGCTGGTTCTTGTTGAGGTAGGGCAAGAGCGAATCGGGCATCATGAGCCAAGCCTCTCTCACGCTTGCTTTCGCATTTCCGAAAACAGTCATGACAACCAGTACAAGGAGCAGAATTTTCGTTTTCATTATGATTGAAGCTTATAGAATAATTCATTATCAGAAAGGACCGTAGCGAAGCACGGCATGCCAGGCTCCGTCCACTTTACGACGGTAAATGGTGAAGAGCCGTCCAATGCCTCCGGGAGCCAGACCGCCCACGTAGAAATAGGCTCCGTCGTCGTAGTCCTTCGACATTGAGTACTCTTTGGAGAGCCACTGCGAAAGTTCGGCCACCTTACGACTTGCCTGACGCCTGTTGCCGGTGCGTATGATAAAGCGGGCTTCATTAAACTTTGAATTGCGGAAGCGGAACGCTATCTCATTGAAGACGAAGCCCCCATAGTCCTTATCCTTGTAGATAATTTGCTGGTTGTCCTTCGATGTCGGCTCACCAAACTCGCGCTCTATCGACTTGAGCGCAGTATCAAAGGGAAGGCCCAGTTTCACATGTGCCACATAAGCAGGCTCAAGGGCACTGCTTGAAAGAGATACTCCGACGAAGAGGAAAAGTAATAAGAGAATTCTCAATCTATTCATTTTAGTTTTCGTATATAATAAAAAGGTACGCGATGCTGCGCTTTTTCAGTCCTCACCGCGCAGCAACGGGAGCGAGATGTGATACTTCACTGCAAAGAACCTGATGAGACATATCAGCAGGAACGTAGCCACCACATTGATGCTCACACTGACGTGGAACAAGCAGAGCACCCAATAGAGCAGACCGCCGATCACACTGGCCATGGCGTAGATTTCCTTATGGAAAATTACCGGTTCGTTGTTGAGCAGCACGTCGCGAATGACTCCGCCGGCAGCTCCCGTGATGCAACCCATCACCACAGCCACCCAAAAGGGGAAGCCGTAGGACAAAGTCTTCTGAATGCCTGCAATAGTGAAGAGAGCCAGTCCGAGGGTATCGAAGGCGAACCATGCGTTGTCGAGCCGCTTGAGCGAACGAGCGAACACAATGACCGCAGCCTGGGCTAGCACCGTACATATTATATATATGGACGATGTCATCCAGAAAGGAGTGGCTCCCAACATGACATCGCGGATGGTGCCACCCCCGATAGCCACGGCAAAACCGCAGACGAAGCCGCCGAACCAGTCGTAGTGCTTGGCGGCTGCATGGCGGATACCGGAGATGGCAAAGGCGAATGTGCCGAGGAACTCTATGACTTGCTGCAGCGTGTGGACAAGATGCGGATCGGAATAGAGCATGACACTATTTGTTGACTACATGGATGGGCGTCCCTTCCACATAAGCTTTCACATTGCTCACAGCGATGTCCATCAGCCTGCGGCGGGCTTCCACCGTGGCCCAGGCTATATGGGGCGTGATGAAAGCATTGGGACAGCCGAGCAGCGGATTGTCAGCCTCAGGAGGCTCCTGGCACATTACGTCGGCACCGTAAGCACCGAGTGTTCCCTCTCGGAGAGCAGCGGCCACATCAGCCTCGTTGACAAGCGGGCCACGCCCTGTATTGATGACTATGGCCCCGGGCCTCATCTTCTGTATGGTATCGCGATTGATGAGCTCACGCGTCGTAGGTGTCAGCGGACAGTGGAGCGTCAGAATGTCGCTTACGCCGAAGAGACCATCCATCGTAGTTTTCTGAATACCGGCGGGCAGACTCGAAGAGTTCTTGCTCGTAAAGGCATAGACATCCATTCCAAAGTCGAGGGCCAGCCGGGCTACCTTGCTCCCGATATGACCGAGTCCCACGATGCCTAAAGTCATGGACGACAACTCGTGGAGCGGTGTATCCCAATAGCAGAAGTCAGGATTGCTGCTCCATCGCCCTTGACGGTTCTGGCGGGCATAATGGTCCACGCGGCTGACTATATTGAGAATATGCGCGAAAGTCAACTGTGCCACGCTGTCAGTGCTGTAGGCCGGTATGTTGCAGACGATGACTCCCTGTCGGCGTGCTGCTTCCGTATCAACTACGTTGTAGCCGGTGGCCAGCACATTGACCATCTTCAGCCGGGGCAGCTGACCGAGCACGGCAGCGTCGAGAACCACCTTGTTAGTCATGACGATTTCGGCCTCGCGGGTCCTTTCCACCACGTCGGCAGGAGCTGTGCGGTCGTAGACCGTAAGGTCGCCGAACTCTTCGACGGGCTTCCATGAGAGGTCGCCAGGATTGGCGGCATAGCCGTCTAAAACAACTATCTTTCTCATTATTTATTAGGTATATAATGTCTTTATTTCATTCATAGCGCTTTCCCCAGCATCTCACCATGCGCTCGTAGAGCTTTTGCTCAGAAGGCGTGTGCTGGGCATGCCAGAGACGCTTGTCTCGGAGTTCGTCGGGCAGATACTGTTGCTCCACGAAGTTGCCCGGATAGTCGTGCGCATACTTATATCCGTCGTGGTAGCCGAGGTCGGCCATCAGCTTGGTGGGGGCATTGCGCAGATGGAGCGGCACGGGCTGGTTGCCCGTCTGCTTCACAAGGGCTATGGCAGCATCCACACCGAGGTAAGCTGAGTTGCTCTTTGCACTGGCAGCCAAATAGACCGTAGCCTCAGCGAGCGGTATGCGCCCTTCCGGCCAACCTATCTTCATCACGGCATCGAAAGCAGCATTAGCCAGCAGCAACGCGTTGGGGTTGGCCAGACCGATATCCTCAGCGGCACTGATGACGAGGCGGCGGGCAATGAACTGTGGATCTTCTCCACCTTCTATCATGCGGGCCAGCCAGTAGAGTGCCGCATCAGGGTCGCTGCCACGGATGCTTTTGATAAAGGCTGAGATGATGTCGTAATGCATCTCGCCGTCCTTATCATAGGCCAGCGGATTCTGTTGCAGACGCTCCACCACCACCTTGTCGTTGATGACCACATCGCCTTCGCCAGCCGAGTCGACCACAAGCTCCAAGATGTTGAGCAGCTTGCGCGCGTCACCACCGCTGTAACGAAGCAAGGCACCGGTCTCTTCCACTTCTATATGACGCTTCTTCAGCTCCACATCCTCCGTGAGAGCTCTGTGGAGCAGAGTGAGGAGGTCGTCTTTATCCAGTGGTTGCAGCACGTAGAGTTGACAGCGAGAGAGCAGTGGGCGGATGACCTCGAAAGAGGGATTCTCCGTTGTAGCACCGATGAGCGTCACCACCCCTTTCTCCACGGCTCCAAGCAGGGAATCCTGTTGTGACTTGCTGAAACGGTGGATTTCGTCGATGAAGAGAATGGGCGAGGCAGTGTTGAAGAATCTCCCGCTGCTGGCCTTCTGAATGACATCGCGCACGTCTTTCACTCCACTGGTGACAGCACTGAGCGTATAGAACGGCACCTTCAACCTGTTGGCAATGATGTGGGCCAGGGTGGTCTTCCCTACTCCCGGCGGACCCCACAGGATAAACGAGGTGATATGACCGGAGTCTATCATCTTCCGAAGCACAGCACCCTCGCCCACGAGGTGGCGCTGTCCCACGTATTCGTCCAGCGTCCGCGGGCGCATTCTCTCAGCTAATGGTTCACTCATAAATTGCTTACAAAGTTACAACAAATTCGCCATTGCAGGGGCATAGAAAGCCTATTTTTTTGGATTAACTCTACGCCTCTTTCATTTAAGATTTGTCTGACAGGGCCTGATCATTGGTTTCGTCTCTGCCGGAAACTATCTTGTGTACTATTACATTTTTTCAAGTTTCTGAAGTAAATATCCCTTTGCAGTTTTACCCTTTAGACGTTTTATTTTGACATAACAAAGGCGTTATAACTATAACTCGAAGAAGTTGAATAACGACATATAAGGCAGGGAATGACGGCCTCGGAGAGGTCGGGAGCATCTCGACAGAGATGCACGTAACCCCAGCCGAGCGAAGCGAGCCTGGGGGTTGCACACATCTTTCCCCTTCTCGCTCTCGTGCTTCGAAGATGCACGAGAGCGTAGCTAACTTCCAGGAAGAGGTTGGTTCATCTGCTCGCGGACAGCCACAAGACTTGCCCCTGCAAGGGATAATTAAACTTCAGAAACTTGAGTTACATTTTGAATAATACATGGAGGACGAAGCAAGAACCTGAAGCCTGGACAACAAGTAAGCTGCTCTCAGCCCCAAAGAATCCTGGAGCACCTCAAGAGATGCTTATAGCCTCGGAGAAGCAAATCGCAGACCGGTATAAACATCTCTCTTCAAAGTTTCGCGCTCACGCCTCAAAGACCCACGAGAACGTAACAAAGCCGTAGAGACCGATTCTTCTGCCCGGGACGGCCACATGGGCCATACCCTATGGATGGACACACATGTTCTGAGCTTTTGTGCCCCAGCGGTATTTCGTGATTGCATTTGGAAAAAAGGAGCTCCTTTCCGGGAGAGTGTGCAATGGAAAACTTTGATTTTTGATACGGAAAAAGGTGCGTTAAATAATGCTAACACTAACCGAATCCTTTACAAATGAAAATCTCGAAATAGAGAAAATCAGAGTGCTTTGAGACCCCTTTTTGAGTGCTTTTCGCTCGAGATCGGACCTCGAGGGCCTCTTCAAAGTACCTCGAGGGCCTCGAGATAGGACTTCGAACGGCTAAAAGTATATGTTTTACAAGGCCAAAATAGGGCTTTTTCGGGCCTTTTTAAGCGGTTTTAGGGGCTCCTAATAGGCCTACAAAAGCATAAACGACTAACATACAATTAATTACAAAGCCTCTCTATTTTGGCGTATTTGGGAGCAAAGTAAGTCTTGCTTCAAAATATGCCCGTATTTTGGCACTTTCGCGTTCTTTTTTATTTACAAACTTTCTCGCGACCTTTGATTTTTGTTACGCTTTTTGAGG
>Ga0256406_1004790_pt1 | contig 15077 bp, 18 predicted proteins | sample RumenRJG_03DNA_FD_185986 | JGI IMG/M metagenome (GOLD analysis project Ga0256406, IMG submission 185986) | Bovine rumen microbial communities from Lethbridge, Alberta, Canada - RJG_03 | ecosystem: Host-associated > Mammals > Digestive system > Stomach > Rumen | place: Canada: Alberta | collected... | reverse complement strand
GCCGGGCAGCACCTGCATGTACTGTGCCAGGTCGGCGGTGCCTCCGATGGAGGGCATCTGCTGGATTTGTGAAGAGGTGATTTTCTGCACGCTGACCTGCGTCTGCATCTGGCGCTCCTCCTTTTTGCTGTCGGTGATTTCCACCGCTTTGAGCATCTGCGCTGCGGGCTTCAAGTGGATGGTCTTGGTGAGGGTCTTGTTCTTGGTGAGAGTGATCTGCTCGGAATATTCGTCGTAGCCTACATATCTCACTTTTAGTGTGTAGGTGCCTTCTTTGACCTTGTTGATGAGGAAGAATCCGTTGATGTCGGTGGCGCATCCGTGGGGCGTCCCCTCAAGAACCACATTGGCAAACGGAATGGCTTCACCGTTCTTCTCGTCAAACAGCACTCCCTTCACCGTACACTGTCCCCAGGCACTCACTACCACGGCTAAATTAAATAGTAGTATTGATAGTATATGTTTCATTTTCTACGTCGATTTTCTTTTTTTAACGGCGAATTACGCAAATTACTCTAAGCTACGCAGTCTTTCGAGTCATTAGCCGTTATTATAATCAGTGTATCACTTTAAAAATCAGTTCCTTTAGCAGTTCGCCGTCGGTGACGTTGCCGCTGTTGCGGACGCCTTTGCTGCGCAGGTCGGTCTCGTAGAGGTAGCCGATGCAGGTGGCCAGCTTGCCGAGTTTGTAGTTGCTTGCCGCCACGGCGTAGTCCTGCACGAAACTTGGCGCGCACCCCAGCACCTTCGCCGCATCGCTCTTGTTTTCAAGCTGATGGTAGAACATCACCTTGAGGAAGTATCCGTAGAGGATGGGCAGGACGAGCTGGATGGGGTTCTTTTTGGGGTTGGCAGCGAAGTAGTTGACGATGCGGTTGCACATCACGGGGTCGCGTCGGCCGATAGCCTTTTGCAGCTCGAAGACGTTGTAGTCCTTGCTGATGCCTATCTGTTTCTCTACCAGTTCCTCTGTGATGGCTTCGCCGGGTTTCAAAAGGGGGTAGAGTTTGCCGAGTTCGTTGGCTATCATGCCCAGATCGTTGCCCACCGACTCGGTGATGAGATAGGTGGCTTTCTCGTTGATGCTGAATCCTTTGGCGCTTACCTGCTTGGCAATCCAGCCGGGCACTTGGTTGTCCCACACCTTGGGGGTCTCGTATACGCAGCCTTTGGCGGCGATGGCCTTATAGGCGGCGGTGCGCTTGTCGAGTTTTTTGTGGCGGTAGCAGAATATGATGGCACTCTTCTCCGACGGATTCTTCAGGTATTCAGCCAACTGCTCCCACTGGTTGGTGGCAATGTCTTGTGCCTCTTTGACGATGACGAGGTGCACGGGCGACATCATGGGGTAGCGCTTGGCATCGCTGATGACGGCGGCCATCGTCGTGTCGCGCCCATAGACCACCGACTGGTCGAAGTCGCGCATGGTGGCATCGATTACCTCGTTCTCGAAGTAGTCGCTCATCACGTCGATATAATAATTCTCCTCTCCCGTGAGGAGATAGACGGGCCTGAAAATGCCTGCCTTTAATTCTTCAATCAGCTGTTTCTCAGTTGTTGCCATGAGGTCGCAAATGCTAGTTTAAACGGCAAAGATACGAAGATTTTCCCATCTGTACAAAAACAATTAAAAAAACAAATGCAACTTAGGCTCAACAAGATGATGCAGAGCATGGCAAATTGAAATCGGAATCAATTCTAAAGTTCCTGAGTACAAGTATTTTTTTCCAAATACCAACCATTCATTCCCGCCCAATGCCCACACACAAAGCATCTCCGAAGATTTTTCCGTAAATGCTGAACCCCCAAACCGCATGGTTTGAGTGCGGTCTGGCGGGGGTGTTTTATGCGCCGATGAGGTCATTTAATTGGTGTCTCTAGTTGTCTTTTTTTTGTCGTGGTAGGTGCCGGTTTTATGTTCCGCAAGGAGGGGGTGAATGTGGGTGTATGATTCCAGGTAAACTTTCCTAATAAATGTTAAATCGGCGGATTTTAACTTAAAGAAGGACCTACCAACTCCAACCATGGTAGGAGTTGGTAAGGAGTTGGTAGGTGTTTGGTATGTGCAAAGTAGGAGTTTGCCCCCTGCCGACAGCTGCCCGATGGGTAGTCTGTCGACAGAATGCAAACCCATAGCTGTGTAGCCGGTTTTATATGCTGGTTGGTTCATTTAGTTGGTGTTTTCATTATTTTATTGGGACAGACGCGATCCCTCCCCAAACCTTCCTATTTACCATGCCATTGCCCACCAGCATACTCTAGACACTTTTCGCGACACGGCGATTCCTTTTGCATAACCATGCTTCCAATGTGCCGACAACACAGGTCTGTCTTCCTCTTCTGCCTTTAATTTGTTTTTCCAAAAATTGCCATTGTCCGCCTCCAAAATATAGACCATTAGGTCTTCGGGGATAATTTCCTTCTTTTCCGTATAAATTCCATCATCAAAAAGTATCTCTCGTGTCGTTTCACCCAAAGAGAAATAAGCGTCTCCCATATCTGGTATTGGAATCTGTAGTGAATCCTTCATTGGGACGCGGTAGGCTGACGCATATCGCATATAGTGAATGTTTATCGTGAAAACGCTGTCAGTGTATTCCATTTTCTCCAGATAATTGAGAGATTCCAAACTATCTATCGCGATATCCCCCATGGTGTCTGAGAAAAAAGCCAAACAACGGAATTCACTTTCATTAGAGTCATCCCACGATGAGCTATGATAGGAGACAAATGTATTGCTTAACGAGTAATCATGCCAAGCTGGGGGGAAAAAGTCAACAATATTCTTCTCGTACATTTGTTCTAACTGGGTGACAAACTGCTCTTTGGACGGATCCTGTAGAGTTTTGATGTTGAAATGATAACAACCCTGGAATAACATTAGCCCCAAAGAGATTGCTATTGCCTTAAACATTCCATTCATATTTTACTTCCTTTTTAATATCGTGTTTACCAACTCATTGTCTTTCTTATAGTCTTTAATACTGATTCTCTGAGGACTTGAGAGATCATGGTGCGCAGGAAGTATGGACTGAAATAGAGTCTCTAAAATTCCTAAGAAACCAGATCTTTCTCCATAGCGTATTTGCTGCCGATTTGCGAATGGCATATTATTGAGAATGGGATCATATTTGCCATACACTGTTTCTCCAATGTTTGAACGACTAATTTCTTTATATGAATTCGGAACATATTCGACTTTTTCCACATAGTCAATTAGATTGCCATACATAAGATCGAGGTTTTTCCCCTTCGGAGAACCTGGAATAGTCATCTCGTACGTATTGTCATATTGGATAACTTGTGTAGGAACCTGCTTGTATCCAACAGACTTCATGACAGATTTTGCCATGTCACCATTTAATGACAATTCCAAATCAAAACCATTAGTTCCTGTATTAAAATTCATTTTTCCATTATTCCTTCTAACAATATCCAAATCCGAATTATGCGCAGCATCTGTCGAGAACATTCCGTTTGCACCTAAATATTTCCAGCCATCACCCTTCATTGCACCAGTTCCCGCCATAGACTCACCCCTATAATTACTATTATAATATATAGCGCCTGTCAACTCGTTCTGATACCAGTCATTTCCATCCGGGTCAACCAACTTCATCGGGTTCCAAGCGCAGTAGGCATAGGGGGAAATGGAGGGATATTTGTCGGCCATTGGATCCACACTCAGCCACATGGTTGTTAGCTCGTGGTCCATGTAGCGGGCACCAAAGTAGCCGTAGCCTGTTTCCCCGTCTCTTTCCTTGCCCGTGAATAATGTCTCGCCAAACCGCATGGGTTGAGGGTGGTTGGGGAGGGGTGTTTTATGTGCTGGACGGTTCAAATTTTTCTTCTCATTGTTCAATCAATTGTAATGTCTCTAATATAGTTTCATCTAAACCATTCCAAATTACCACACCAGAATAAATGGTTTCTCATAACAAAACTCATCCAATCGCTCAATCCGAAAGAAGTGAGAAACTATTTTTTTATGAACATAATGAATGGCTTTCCTGCCAACACTCTCATTAAGGGAGATGATTGTAAATGATTCATCTGGGAGGATCTTTTTTATAAAAGTACAACCTATCACTGGAGGAGGGGGAAATCCCTTGCTAAAGTTTATACTTCCATCATGACATAAAAAATCCAATCCTAGTCCACATTTAGGAGCACGAATATATTTAAAAAAGAACCAAATATTCTTCTGTTCAAACGTCAGCGAGTCATTTTCAATGGTATCAGTGTCAATCCAAATATAAATAGTATCTTGCGTCTTGTTTCGGACAACAAACTCTGCATAGTGTAGATTCGAAGAATCATATTTGTAAATATCTTGTCGGCTCTCTTTTATTTCACATTGCCCATACGCAGGACAATATAAGAAAAAAGAAGAGAGCAAGGTGTAAATCACGAATACCTTTTTATCTATTATAGCTTGCAGCTTCATTTTGTGCACGTTTTATACGATTTCTAAGTAAAATATTACTATCTGTCCCCGGTTTGGTGTCATAGTCATGCTCTGACAAAGTGATACTTCTTGTTTTTGCATACATATAGGCATGTCCAAAAAATTCATGAGCAAAATTTTCCACTTGCCCCATCAACGATAGCTTTTCATTTATATATACTTGAATATTTTCATTTGTGCTTCGTTTTCCCGAGGTTGAAGTAGGGCGAAGAGTTACGCCCATTTCGCCGCTTTCTCCCGTAGAGGGATCGTATAATCCCACTTCTCTTGGAGGAGGATTTTTTATTCCATATAATTTATTCAATTCTGCCTCAATCTCAGGATTTGAGTAATACATATCGACTGGTACGATATCCCCTGCATTGTCCTTATATTTATAGTTGTTTGCTAATGAAACCTCAATAGTACAATCATTCATGTTGACAAGCTCCTTTAAATCATTGAAATTTTGACTTTCGCAACTATATGAATTTATCAAATCTCTATCGATATAACCATCAGAATTGCGTTGTACATAAGCCCTCGCCTCGGAGGGCAATGCTTTTAAGATCATTTCATAAGCCTCATCACTGGTGGGCCACACATCTCTTCCGTCTGGATCAACCAACTTGATGGGATTCCACGCACAGTAAGCGTAAGGCGAGATACTCGGATACTTATCAGCCTGCGGGTCCACGCTGAGCCACATGGTCATCATCTCGTGGTCCATGTACCTCGCGCCAAAGTAGCCGTAGCCCGTTTCCTCGTCTCTTTCCTTGCCGGTGAATATTGTCGGGTAACCCCGCACGAAATTCGTGCGGGTTAGCGGGTCGTTTTTATGAACGTGTTGGTTCAATTATTTACTACCTTTTCTGTCGATTCTCAGCTGTAACAGGAACTATTTATACGTTACTAATGTATATCATTACTCATTTCGGGAAGCCTCGCCTTTAATATGGGATGCAGCTTACTTTTTCTAAGTGGATAAATATTATTTTCATTTTTGTATACAAGCCCTCCCGTCTGTGTCCAACGTAAATTATCTCTATTGTAACTAGGGCGGACAAAAAACACAATATCTGAATCTTCCTGAACCTTCACGAATCCGCTACCTATCCCCCCGTTCCCATTTACTGCCATTTTTACCGCATTTTGGGGAATATTTCCGCTGGATAAACCTTCTTTTATAACTTTATAATACACCTTTCCTGCACTATCTTCCCATACAATATTATTGATTAGTAATTTTGAACCATCTTGATCAAGGACAACAAATTTTGCGGTATCTTCGTTTGCATGAAGTTGATAGGAGGAGCACAACGTAGGACGAGTGTCTAGAGCGGGTGGATAATAACTCATTAGATGAATAATATAGTCGCCCGTGGTGCTTTTTGAATATTCGTAAAAACCAGAATACCAACCAAACTTGTTGTGTTCCGTGAACGTACCGTCCTCATAAAGCCAGAGCGTCAAGCCAATGGAAGAATTTGAATATTCTCCTTTGATGTTTTTGTACGACAATGAACATGAACTTAGGCATATAGTACACACCACGAAACACACCAGCATAATAAATCGTGATCTCTTTTTCATTTTTCTATCCAATATATTTCACCATTTGATTTCATAAAGGGCACACCATACCCCGGAAAACTCGCATATGTTACTCTTTTATCCAAACCCAATTCTTCTCGATATTCGTTCGCTCTACCAACGACAGAATTTCCATTTTTAAAACTATAAGTTTTTTCTATTGGGGTTTTAATGGTTGGAGGACCAACCTTTTTCTCTGAAAAAGTATTATCATTCTCAACAGATGATGGGTCAACGTATCCATAATATGCATGTAAGAGTTCATGCATAAACGACAGACCTAGTCCAAATGTTGAGACATCATTGGATTTCCCATATACAGAGTTGTTGTCCGAGGCTAGTCTATGATACCTTGAACTTAGATGTATATAAGAGTTATATGCAATTCCATTCTCATCAATTCCCGATTCTTTTTTTGAATCGTTTATTCCGCCAAACTTGACCAGGACAGTATGTTTATCGTCATCTATAGCATTCTTCAAATCGATACGAGCTGACTCCGATCCATTTTTATAATCCGACATATTTTCATCGTATTTTAATTTTCCATCCTTTACATAGAGGGATAATCCTGTGATTGCACTTAAACAGGAAACAAGTCTATTTTGGTAGGCAGAAGGAAGACTTGAAACATCAATCTCCTTTCCATCTGGGTCTACCAGTTTTACAGGATTCCATGCGCAGTAGGCATAGGGACTGATGTTCGGATACTTGTCCGCCAGCGGGTCAACTGACAGCCACATGGTCATCAGTTCGTGGTCCATGTAGCGGGCGCCGAAATATCCGTAGCCTGTTTCCTCGTCTCGCTCTTTGCCCGTGGAAACAAAAGGGTAAAACGCATGGTTTTTTGTGTGATTTATTCCTTGCGGTTTATGTGTTGGACGGTTCAAAAGATGTTTTAAGATTGCTGCGGCAAGGAAGAGACTTCTTGCCGCGGGAGGGTTGTTGACATACATGGATTATTATTGTATCAAGAAAAACAAACCAGGGTATTGCCGCTTTAAGAAATCAAGGAATTTTTTGTTTGGATAACAAAGCCTATTCCCTACCGTGTCAAATGTTCGACAGATAAATCCTTCTTTATTCACGGAAAATGTCCATTCCTCATCGTATGTATTAGACCTGCTACGAATAAAATCTATCACAATGCAAGGTTCAAAGTTCATGTCCAAACCTCCCCCCCAGTATGAATCAACAAACAAGGAGATACTGTCACGATCCACTTCTGTCATGGGAAACGATTGTAAGCTATCAAAAAGGGCATTCATGTAATTTTGTTCCCTTGAAAACACACATGACGCATAGTGGCTCCTGACGTAATCCATATTGTACATTTGATATTTAATACAGTTTACACGCTCTACATACGGGTTTTTAATATAGACCTTAACAGCAGAGAATGTCTGAGCGAAACACACATTAAAATTTACAAATGCAAGAAGTATCAATAATTTTTTCATAATCTTATTTTTTTATAGGTTTGGATGATAAAGGTCCTTCGGTTTTTATTGTACTTAATCCATCATAGTCAATAGTATGGGACGTTCTTTGGAGCATTCCATGTTTTGCCGCCGCAGGCTGTTCATAGTTTTGAATAACGAATTGTTCTTCTCTATTACCAAATGCGTCACCTGTTTTTGTTTTTTTTCGATCAGTATATCCTTCATAGTCAGTCGCTGCATTATATGCATGACCAAACTCATGTAATAGGGCTAGAAATGGAGCCATATACTCTTCATTATCTGCATCACCCTTACATTGGACCAAACCCATAGTAGGATTAAATAATATTGGCTGCTCCTTTTGTAACCATCGACCATATTTTTCCGTACCGCCAGAACTTTCACTATAATATGTGTCTTTATCTGTTTCAGATATGACAACATCGTACTCGGAATTACCCATAAATTTAGAAAGCAATTTCTTTGAATCATCATCCGCATATATAGCATCCAATGCTATGGCAGATTGCAATACAAATTCATCACTACCAGTGTATTCAGATCCATTTTCATTAAACAAAGCACCGGCATTCCACTTGACTCTTTTTCCTTCAGCGCCATATGTAATCCAGATTTCCCTACCGTCCAAATCCACTAATTTCACTGGGCTCCAAGCGCAATACGCATAGGGTGAGATGTTAGGGTATTTATCCGCCATCGGGTCGACACTGAGCCACATGGTCATCTGCTCGTGGTCCATATAGCGGGCACCAAAATATCCGTAGCCAGTCTCCTCGTCTCTCTCTTTGCCCGTGAATCGGAATCTTTCACTGTAGCCACTGGTGCGTTTGTCAACATACGGCTCGCCATAAGGCAGGTATTGGATGTGCTGCACAGCATCGCCATAATGATTGGTTATCCAGCTGGCGGAGCCAAGGTGACTATTTCGCACGCCTTGCATCACTTCCCCTCCCCAATTATAAAATTGTCCCCTAGATTATTTTTCTTATTTCTGCATCAACAACAAAGACATCCCCTTCCGTATCTACCAAAACATTGCGTGGAAGGATGTCCCATACATCAAACTCTCCGTTGGTAAAACGCCCCGTTTCGGATGTTGATTCAAACCCGAGAGCCGCCATATAGGTGTCAATCATCACCTGGCTCGCTGGTTGGGCATTGGCGACACGAGGTTGATAGAAGACTGGTTGGACGGTACGTCCGTCAAAGCCTGCAAAACCGAAGAATGCGTATGCTGTATCGGGGAAAATGACATTATGAAGCAATACTTTCTGGAACAGAGCCGCGATGCTACCGCTGTTGAGGAGGTTGTTCACCTTGTAAATGACATGCTTGGCGACATAGGTGTCGTTTTCATGGCCACTGGGACCCGGCACTCCGAGACGGAACACGTCCATCATGGGAATCCAGAACCCCTTGGCTTTGGCCAGTTGCTCCGCAGCACGTTGTTCTGTCTCGAACGCGATTACATCTGCTTTGCCATTGCCAGATTGCGTTTCATGTACTCGGCAAAGGCGGCCGAGCTCATCGGCAATTGCCGCGATGCGGCTATTTTCCGCCTCTTGCGCTCTGTCACTTCCTTGTGGAATCGGTTCAAGTATGTCATAATCCATCGTTATATTGGTTTTCAAAATGCAAAGATACACATTTTTTTTAGGCCGACAAAATTTATTTGTCATCCAAAATATCCTAGCAGATAACCCCGCACGAATTTCGTGCGGGGTTGAGGCGTAGAGTTATGTGCTGGGTGGTTCAATTATCCACTCTTTTCCGTTGTGACAGGTATTGGTTCCCGGTTCTTCCATGGGTTAATAATCCATCTGTAAAATACAATGGGATACAGATTCTTTAATCTTGTTTTGTGGGACACCTAACAATACGTAAATCAAAACCATTACGTGTGCCTCGAAATTTTTCTTTGCTTGGATGTATAAAAACCCCGTGATTCCTGATAAATCGTTCAATAGTCGTCACTAAAGTAGTATGCAGACAATGGTTCAGGCTATCAGCCTCAATATATTCTCCATATTCTCCTTGTGTGTTTTTCTCCACATAACCACGCACCTCAAGATCCTCCAACTTCCCATTATTATCAATCCGAATTATTGTAAAGACCTCTGCGTATATGCTATCACTTATAGCAGAATCAAATATTGGTATGAAGCGGCCGTTTATGGTACTATCGTTAAAACCAATCAATAAATAATCTTCGTCTTCATCAATACGCTCGATTTGTGCAAAAGCTACACTTTCCATGAACAATATACATAGATACATAACAATCTTTTTCATATATAACTATTTCTTTTTTGACGGATAAAAATATGGCAGAAGTGGTTTTTCATTCCCGGTACACTTCTTGTATTGTTTAGAGTTATAAACCCCTGTAGCATTTGCTTCGGAATGCGATTGGAAAAGATCCACAGCCTTGTTAAACGAACTAGCATCAAATCCTGTTAACAATTTGTTCATTGCATTTTCATAAGTTTTTCCCGCGCCTGTATCTGGATCACTTGAAAGAAATGCGGATGATTTTCTTGAAGGCTCGCTTTTGAGATTATCATAATATTGTTTGGTCACAATCTCACTAAAAACATATGCTTCTACTTCGTTATAATATGTTTCTCCTCCTTGGCCTTGTTTAATTTGTAACGCATGGAATAATTCATGGGATATATTACGTATATCATTATTCCCGTTCATTTTGAGAAAGGCTCCATCTTCTCGTTCTGTTGTATAACTGGTTTGTTGTGTCCCAGTTGGTAAATTAGAAACATTAAATATCTTTTTTGATTTATTCAAATGGTATATCAACTTCCAACCGGCATCAGTTTGCGTCATCCCATTTATAGATGCTATCTGCTCTCTTGCAGCAGCAGTCCCTATTGGAGACATTCCTGGGCGATATCTTAAATTATGGCCATTACCATCATAATTATAAATCCAGATTTCTCTACCATCTGGGTCAACCAACTTGATGGGATTCCACGCACAGTAAGCATACGGCGAGATGCTCGGATACTTGTCCGCCATGGGATCGACACTGAGCCACATGGTGGTATGCTCGTGGTCCATATAGCGAGCGCCGAAGTAGCCGTAGCCCGTTTCCTCATCCTTCTCTTTGCCGGTGGAAACGAAGGGGTAAAACCGTATGATTTTCGTGCGGTTTACCCCTTCGGTTTTATGTGCGGGATGATTCAATTATCAACTTTCCTTTCTATCATCATTCCCATTGTATTATGAGCCGCTACGGATTACCACTCGTGCAAACAACCTTTCTTAAACGAAAAGATTGAACTGTCAGAGTCTCTATAGGTAATCAGTTCTGAAAAACCATCTCCATTTGTATCATTGATAACCATATTAGAGAACGGTATTTTATATACATACCAAAATGGACTCTCACAATACTCTCTATAAATGACATAATACTCAACAGCCCCATAAGTTGATCCTTTTACATATAACGGAAGGACGTATGACTCGCCAGTCTCATCAAAAATGGCAGAATCTATAATGATGGCATCATTATTTGTATAGCAGAAATCTATATTTCCTCCACCACATATTGATATGACATCATCATTATGTTTTGTAAGTACCATCATATAGTTTTCTGACATGTTCTGTATTACTATTAATGAATCATTTTGGTTATTATTTAAAATCGAGCGGAAAGCTTTTTGGTTCTGTTGATTATCATTGTATGACGTGTTACAAGATGAAAATCCAAACAAAAAAAATGCCGTTAGTATTATCAATATCATCCTATTGTTCATAAGCCACTATTTGTATTTAAAACAACGCATATTATTAGAATTAACGCCCTGAGGGTATACTTCTTGTAATAGCTTATAATTCCATTGAGGTATACTCCCTTTAGGTTTCATTGAACGTGGACTAAAATACAAAGTTGCGTTACAACTAATTCCTCTCGAATATCCATTGGAAACACTAATTGCACTAGAGACACAATTCCTCCATGCTTCAATATTTGAAGAATTTTTCAAAGTCGCTAATGGATTATCAAAATATTTTCGATTCTTGTCATTCTTGTTTAACGACGAAAACTGATGTTTTTGGGTAATAACTCCTTCCAAGGTATTGGGGAACTTGCTATCATCGACTCTATTTAGTACGATATCAGCACACACACGTTGTTCATTACCGGATTGGCCTCTAAACTCAGCATATAATAATCGTGACAGCATTCCGATATCACTATTCATCGTTATTTCATCAGAACTAGCTATTATTTGCTCAACATGCTTGGGGTCAAGAGTCCCTCCCCAGTTAATCCTTGTATTTTCCGTTACTGCTCGGACTCCTTCCTTTAACATATAAACTTTCCCGTCATTTTTCCCATCATTCCCTAGATAATTTCCTTGACGGTCAAAAAAGTCAGCCAACTCTTTTCCATCTGGATCCACCAGTTTCACCGGGTTCCAGGCACAATAAGAGTAGGGACTAATTCCGGGGTATTTGTCAGCCATCGGGTCGACGGACAACCACATGGTCATCAGCTCGTGATCCATATACCTAGCTCCAAAGTACCCGTAGCCGGTCTCCTCATCCCTTTCTTTGCCCGTGAAAACGAAGGGGTGAAACCGCATGGTTTGAGTGCGGTTTGCCCCTTTGTTTCTATTGTCATGTTGTTTCATCAATCAGTTGTCTTCTCTTTGTGGCGAGTACGTCCCTCGTTCTGCACCGTCAAAAGCATCCAAACCTTCTCGTAAATAGATCTTTCCAACTATGTTCGGCGATGTATAAAAATTCCCATTTGCAGGCATCTGGGCTTCGACGGCCACCTTCTCTCGGGTTCCGACTATAATGGGATAGTAAAAATCTCCAGGTAGTCGGTCCACGTAGAAATATGGCTTTATCAGCATCGGATAGACTTGACCGATGGTGAGAACTTCTCCGCTGTCGATATCCTCTCGTAATGTGATAATGGTGAAAGACGTGGGGATTTTGATGGGAAAATCCTCGAACAACGTAATTTCATAATACCCAATTGAATCATTCGCTCTCCTTATTTCGATGAGCATAATATTACCAGCAGAGCATGTGTCTAACACCAGAAAGGTATCACGAATTGGCTGCGCCGGTTTTTCTGTTTGATCTAGCAAATCCAAATCTTTTTGATTTATCCAAGCCAAAAAAGCCTCGGCCTCATTGATTGTGGTGTGACCTTTTATTAACCGACACCAATTTTGGGAATACGCCGGGGATGCCAGCGTACATACAAACATTATGAATATAAACAATTTGCTCATTTGATAAGGTTAAAAAAGTTTATTTTTTAGAATTTTCTATAAGAATCGTCGGATTCAACCATTTTACTGTTCGTCCATTCCATGTAAACTTTAACACATGGCCGCAGAAATATTCATTTGCTTCGGCATGAGCTTGGGGATAAACAATGTTCATTTCTTCTTTATCGTCGTACCCGCAACCTTTCTTTCTGTCGTCAAGAGATATTCGGCAGCCAACGAAAGACTCCATTATCTCATGCCAAATATTTGTGCCAGATTGTGAGTCTACAGCTCTTGAGTCCACTGCATTTAAGACTTGCATTCCAAAAGCCTTACTATTATCATCATTTAAACGGTTCCCCATAAATGATCCACCGCCTTCGCTTGTTATAAGTTTTTTACCATTTGGGTCATACGCTATAAAGCTATTTTTTTGAATTTTAAGATTTACAATATACTTATCGCTATTAAGAATCTCCACCATTTTTTTCTCTTGACCTGTAACAGGCTCTCCTTCATATGACACAAGACCACTTTCATCCATCTTTAAATGCAAATTTTCTGTCCTTTTTTGCATTTCTCTAAGCCCCCACTTTCTTGCTTCTACTGTTCCTTTTAGATATACACTATCACCACTTGGATCAGTTAGCCTAACGGGGTTCCAAACGCAATAGGCATACGGTGATATGAACGGGTATTTGTCCGCGTATCTGTCGACGGAGAGGAACGAGGTCAGCAGGCTATAGTCCATGTATCTCGCACCGAAGTATCCGTAGCCCGTTTCCTCGTCTCTTTCTTTCCCCGTAAACGCCGGACCTCCAAACCGCATGGTTTTCGTGCGGTCTGGATGGGCGGTTTTATGTGCCGATGGGGTCAATTAGTTGCTATTATATTTGGCTTTTTGCGTCAGGGAAGCGGTTGGCACAAATCTTAAAGTTGCGTCCAACCTTATGGGTTCACTTCATCCCTTGTTCCATCCCAGTTCCATCCCATCCCTGCCCCATAAATGTTAACAAAAAACCCATTTGCATATCACGGATTCCACTTTTCGATAATTTAAACAACTCTTTCTTGAAGGGTATGTAATATAATGGAGACTCACCAAAAACACTATCCACTGATATTTTATGGCTTGTTTTTTGTTTTATTATTATCGGTTCAGATTTGACAAGTAAATCTCTTGGGGCTGCATAAAACGCAGGGTTATTTCCCATAAAACTTTGACTATACAGAGAAGGACGACTAATCGGTTTTGCACATAAAAACATTTGAAATGGGCAACGAAACTCTGCATATAGTGTATCATTAACTAAGTGTATAGTATCGGTATCCGCCAGACAAAACCAATCATAATACAATAGATTTATTCCTTTAAATACAATAAAAGTAGAATCACTATTGTCATCTTCAATGGCAGATAAAGCGACCGGGAAATTCATAACATCCTGGATATTGCTTGTTAAAAAAATACGTTTACCTTTTTGTGTCCATAATCCAGAAGATACGTATTCACCAAGATGAAACCCATAATCGTACATGTACGTACTATCATCATTTAGGACAATCTTATAATCGTGCTCTTTTGTGGAGTATAATCCCGTCCGTACATATCTGTTACAACTAGTGATATAGAACAATGTGGACAATGCGACACACAATGCGATGATGTTTTTATTTAATTCTTTCATACGGATGTTCCTTTTTGCCATTATTATAATAATACAAACCCTTTACCCACACTAATGGTATTCTTGAAGATGGTGCTATGCCACTGTCATTATATAATACTGATATTGAACTCGGGCTAAAAGAGTATTGTGTTGAATAAGCATTCATTTCCATTTCTCCCTCTGTCATTATTTTCCCAGAAAGATAATCCATCCTATATATTTGAATAGCATGTGTGGTTTCATGAAGCTGATTGCCATCATTCCCCACTTGGAAATTTATAGAATATACCTGATCAGGAGGCATAAAACCGCTGACTCTATGGAACTCGCCCTGAGTGGGATTAAATGTAAATGTCACCTCGGATTTTTCTAGTTCCTCAAGTCCAACCAAAAAATCCATCAGAAGGGTTTTCTGATTTTCTAAATCTGATAATTTATAATCTTGATTCTTTACACTTCTTCCCTTTGCAATCCTTTTTTCTCTCTCTAGCTGGCATCTTCTAATACCTGATTCAATGTCAGATATTCTATGTTGAACATCCTCTCTCATCTCATTTGCCGCACTTGAATCCGAAGGATTCTTCCACCTCATTCCATCTGGATCAATCAGTTTCACAGGATTCCACATGCAGTATGCATAGGGCGAAAT
>Ga0256406_1004789_pt1 | contig 15077 bp, 16 predicted proteins | sample RumenRJG_03DNA_FD_185986 | JGI IMG/M metagenome (GOLD analysis project Ga0256406, IMG submission 185986) | Bovine rumen microbial communities from Lethbridge, Alberta, Canada - RJG_03 | ecosystem: Host-associated > Mammals > Digestive system > Stomach > Rumen | place: Canada: Alberta | collected... | reverse complement strand
TCGCTATCACTTCTTTTCACGCTCCGTCACCGGTCTACGCTTTGTGAGTCGCTATCTAGTTCGTCGACAACTACGCCTATTGGGACTTTCACCCTAGAGAAATGGCATGCCCATCATACAAGGAAAACCGACTTCCCCATACAACAAGGAAGTCGGTTTTTACTATTCTCTTTTTTTATTCCGTTCTCAGTGCTTTTACAGGGTCCTGACGGCTTGCTTTATAAGCAGGGACTAAGGATGCAAGTAAGCCTAAGACCAGGGCAAAAGCAAGAAGGATCAACCCGTGATACCAAGTGAAGTGACAGATACTTCCGACATGATAAGAAGGGTAATAGTACTGAAGAAGAGCATTGACGGGGAAAGAAAGAGCAAAAGAGAAGAGAGAACCGAAGATACCTGCAAGAATCGCCTGGAAGAGAGCTTCCCATTCAAAGAGAGAAATAACATCCTGTTTCCTCGACCCTAAGGAACGGAGAAGACCGATTTCTTTTCTTCGTTCGATGACGTTATTGGAGGTAAGTACCGCCGTAAGAGCGATGGCAACAATCGAAGAGACGATAGCGAAGATAATCAGAATCGAAGAAACAAGTCCGATCATCTCTCCGACATCTTCGACCATGGCATTGCTCTCTTCCGAGCGATAGAAGACCTGTTCAGAAGCAGAAGAAGCGTGGGAATCACTGTCTTTTACGATAGTGTTGTAGTCGTCCAGTTTTGTTAATAGCTTTGATCTTGCTTCGAGATTCTGAGGGAAGAGAACAACCGAGGAAATCAGAGAATAGGCTTTCGAATAGGCGACAAGGGAGAGAACATCGTCGTAGAGTTTCTGAATGTTTTCGGTATCATCGGAACCTGTGATGGCATTGAGATCCGCTAAGATCTTATCGACTTCTTCCTGTAACAGTTCTCTATCGGCTAAGTTCTTTCCGAGAATCTCGTCATTTACTAAGGAAGAACCGTATCTTCTGGCATCGGATAAGAAGCTGTCAAAGCTGGTGTAGACGTAATAGTTCGAGATATCGCTAGTGGAAGTCTTCGGATAATAGCAGGTGAAATAGTTGTTGAGAACCGTATCGATTGCATCCGTAGGGAGAACTACACTATCTCCACTGAGGTAGGAACTCAGTTCGTTTTCTAAATCGTTAGCAAAGGAAACAGCAGCACTCGTTTCTTCTTCCTGACCGCTCTTTGCGTGGAAGACGACATCGGAGGCAAAGCAATTGGCAAAGTCGCTCTTTTCGTTTTCCGGCATCAGTTCTTCCTGTAACGAAGGGAGATAACAGAGAGCAGGGCTAAGTAAGGTATACGCCGAAGCTTCTTTCGGTCTTAAGATACCGGTGATATGAAGACTCTTCCCGGATTCATAGAATTCCGAAGTGAGTTCCGGATTGAGGTAACGACTGATGGTTCTTTTGTTTCCGAAGGCATCGGTTACTTCTTTTTCATCAGCCTTAGTGAAGTAAGTGCAATTCAGGAAGATACGATATTCTTTCGAAAGAACTTCTTTGAAAGAGATCGGTTTAACTTTTGTAGAGAGGTTCTTATCTTTTACTTCTTCCTGATTATCGTAAGGAGAATAGAAACCGAGTTGCTGAAGAATAGAGAAACTGATGGCATTATAACGGTTGACGACTAAGACAAGACCGGAACTATCGCTTGGGTAACTGCCGGCGATAAGGTCATAATCATCCAGGTTTCCATAAAGAACATGGAAGATGTTATAAGGTAACGAAGAAACATAAGCATAATAGTTCCAGGAAGTAAGGCGGGTATAGACTTCTCGATAACTGGCTTGGTATTTCCCATCCAGACTTTCCGGGAACTGAGTAGTCAGATTGAAGCTATAGTCTGCACCATAGTTGATGGTGTAGTCTTTAAGGATTCCTTCTTTTTCCAGTGACTGAAGATAGGAAAAATACTTTCCCGAGAACTGGTTTGCCGTATAGGTTCTGCTGGAATCCGTATCGACACTTGGATAGATTTCTTCGGTATCGGGATAAGCGACAGAAGCATTGGTATCGCTGAAAGCTTCCGAGGTATCTTTCGCATTGTAGGCATTGATCACAACCGGAAGACTTGCAGCCGCTTCCTCGGAAAGTCTGGTGGAATATTCCCGAAAGCCGAGATTCATGGAAAGCAGAAACCCAATTCCTATCAACGCAAAGGAGTTGGCTACTGCCGTGAGAATGGATTTCCCAAATCTTGCTCTCATATTTCTTAGAGCAAGTTTAATCTGAAGGAAGAAAGAAAGATGACTCTTACGGGCAGGGATTTTAGCACCCTCTTCGAAAAAGTTTTCATTGACCAAGGTATCGTCTTCGACCTTCCCATCCTTGAGGCGGATGATGCGATCAGCATACGCCTGAGCCAGTTCTTCGTTATGAGTGACTAGGATCACCAGATGGCTCTTCGAGCATTGCTTGAGGATATCCATGATAAGACGCGAGTTCTCACTGTCTAAAGCACCGGTCGGCTCATCGGCTAAAAGGATTTTCGGATCGGTGACGAGAGCTCTTGCGATAGCAACACGCTGTGCCTGTCCACCGGAAAGCTGATTCGGTTTCTTATTCCATAGGGATTCTTCAATCCCCACTTCTTTGAGAGTCTTTTGCGCTTTTTCGGTTCCGCTTTTCTCATCGGTGTCTCTCACTTCCAAAGCGACTTTGACATTTTCCAGAACCGAGAGCTGTGGGATCAGATAGTAGTTCTGAAAGACGAATCCGATCGCATTGTTGCGATAGGAATCGAGTTCTTTTTCGTTCTTTTTGGAGAGAGGTTCTCCTTGGAAGTAGATATCCCCTTCACTCGGTCTATCTAAGCCACCCAAAAGATTGAGTAATGTTGTCTTTCCGCATCCGGAAGGACCTAAGACAGCGACAAACTGAACCTCCGGAAAAGAGAGGCTGACGTTCGAAAGAGCCGGATAAGGTTTCTTATCAACTAGGTATTTTTTCCCTAAGTTCTTGGTTTCAAGCATGCCTGGATAGCTTAGCTAAGCGGAGATTGATCTCGTAGACGGAGACGTTGTTTTCTTTGCTTAAGTCGAGGACTTTCTGATAGAGTGCTCCGTTCTCATCCGAAAGAGAGAAAGCCTTGATCAGGATGTCTTTTCCGGCCGCAGTAAGAGAAGGGACTTCTAAGATGCCGTTGCTGCTGAAGAAGGAGCAGGCTTTCCAGAAGTACATCTTCGGAAGCGAAGAAAGAAGGCGGAACTTTTCTAAGAAGGTCTTCACATCTTTTTCTTTGTTGACCTGTTCCTGAATCTTCGCTTTGTAATCGGCTACGGAAGAATAAGCCGAAAGATATTTAGCCGAAAGGAAAACCGCCTTGGTCAGATCCTTATAGGGAGACGGGCTTTCCGGTTTAAAGGCTTCTAAGACATGGTTAAGCTGAGCAAGATACTGTCCCTGGCCGACAATCTGGCGCGGGACATAGTGGTGAAAGACCTCTTCGAACTGACCTTTATGGTCTCCGAAAGAGCAGTTTTCCAGAACACGCAACGTCACCTGATTCATCGTCAAAGAATAGCAAAGAGAAGAGAGACTCACATTGGAGAAATCCGGTAAAGCCACTTTTCCGGTTTTGCTGACAAGCATCGTATAAAATTCATTATCGGTCATACTTTCACCTCAAGAACATGGCAACTGTTCTGAGCTTTGAATATAACATATTTTCCCTTCACAGGAGCGATAGTTTCGATACGGAATGGTGTGTCGATAGTGAAAAGAGGTTTTCCGTCTTTCAGGCTGACCAAAGAAAGATGAGAAAGAGGCCTATCAAAGGCGCTGACTAAGAGAAGAAACGTATCCGGAGTAAAAACACAGGCGGAAAGAATCACTTCTTTCGGATAGCTTCTTCTCCGTGGTTTCATGTCGAAAGGAAAGAAAGAAACAGTTTCCTCCTCTGTTTCTTCCTGTTCTTCACTGATGAGGTCCATTCTTCCGATTTCGTCTAATCTTTCATCATAGACCTTGATTCCTAATCCACCGGAAACATAAAGAAGAGGGCGGGTAGGATCGACAAAGAAATGAGCACCTTCCGGAAAAGAGAAAGGAAGCGGAGTCAAAGAGTTTCCTTTCAAAAGATAACCCTCTTTATCTCCATAGACGATCACGGCGTTCAAGAAAGGAACCGAGCATCCGAACAAAACGTTCTCCGGTAACAGAATCCGTTCCGTTTCTTCTAGATTTTCCAAGGAATAAGTGACTAAGTAAGGATCCTCTTTCTGAAAAGCAATCAGGGATAAACCTTTCTCCGTCTTAAAGAATTCTCCTCCAAGCCATTCTTCGTCTTTTCTCTTCGCAACAAAGGCAACCCGTTTATGAGTCTTCAAAGAAACCTTTTCTATTCCGAGTTCATCATTCCGAAGAAAAAGAGAATCCTTATCCCGATAGGTGGCATCCGGAGAAAAGAAATCAATCCAACGATCCTTTAAGGTAAACGAAGAATCGTAAAAGGACAAACCGTCATAAGAGCAGGTCGTAAATCCTTCTTGCGTTAGGAAAACAAAAGAGGCTTCCGCAAAGCGGTGCGTGGCCTTCCATTCCATCGGCTAATCCCGGTTCAGGAAGGATAATAACTTCTTCCCGTAAAGTTCATTCTCTTCGTAATAGGACATATGGCGAGAGTGGGCAAAGAGAAACCAATCTTTCTTTGCTGAGCCAAGTTTTTCCAACATAATCTTATTCTGTAATGGTGTAGATTCATCATCAGCACCGGAGAAAATCTGAACAGGGCATTTGATAGTGGAAAGCTTCTCGGTGTATTCGTAATCCTTCAAGGTTCCTAAAGGAGAGAATTCACAGGGACCCCAAGCGACTTCATAGGCTTCCTCCCCTTTCTGCTTCGGACGGGTAAGACAATCCGGGTCGACCCCTTTTTTGAAAGGGCCGAAGATAAAGCGATGGGTATAGTCTTCTAAGGCGGAAGTGAATTCCAGCGATTTGAAATCGCCGGTCTTCTCTCCATTTAAAAGAGCTTCCTGTTCGCTTTTAGGAAGATAACGGATCAGACGATGGGTCTCTTCTCTCCATAAGGAGGCGCTAGAAAGGGTCGAAGAAAGAACGACATGTTCTACTCCTTCCGGAGCATAATCGCAGAGATAGATGATAGCTAACATTCCTCCCCAGCTGTGTCCTAAAAGATTAACCTTATCCAGGGAAAGGGATTTCCGTAACGAGATCAGTTCTCTTGCCCAAGTTTCTTTTTTCCATAAAGAGGGATGACTTCCGATAAAGGATTTTCCACACCCGAGCTGGTCATAGTAAATAAAAGGACGGTCATCTATAAAAGCGAACTTGTCTAAAACCTCAAAGGAGTTATGGGTCGAGCCTGGTCCTCCGTGAAGAAAGAGAAGAGGAGTCTTCGTTCCTCGTGGATTAGCGATTCTCACATAAGTCTTATATCCTTCAAAACTGATTTCTTTTTCTTCGATATCCATACTTTCTCCCTCCGTTAGTCTGTGCTAGAAAGTATTCTACCATGAAGAAAAAAGGTTATCTTGGGCTTTCCAAGATAACCCTGAAATGTGGGACAAAGTCGGAACCGAAAAGATTATTTTGAAGTACTGATCTTCGTTTTCGATCTCTTCAGCTTCTTCCATTTTCCTTTGGAGAAGATACCCGTGATGATTGATCCTGCATCAACCAAGATATAAAGAGGATAGAAGAGAATCGAGAAGACAACGACCCTTTTCTTCGTGACAACAACTTTCTTGCGGTTGACAAGATAAGCAAAGAGAATCTGGTAATAGAAGAAGACAAAGAGAACCGCAACGACCACAATAATGACGGCTGTCACATAATAGCGGATACCGAATTGACCTACTCCGACGATATTCATCGTATTCCCTAATCCCGTATAGATCAGAACAAACACATAATAGGGAACAAACCAGGCAACTGCATAAAGCGAAGCCGGAATCGAGCCGGAGTTGCAGTACATATCTAGATACGTCATCGCCATCGAGAACTTCACCTTCGGGTTGAATAAACCGGTGAAGAACTTCTCGAAGCATTTGATACCGGTCGACCAGAAGAGCTTATTGAGACCTCCTCCCATACGGTTGTTGCGTTTGCACATATCGCTGAGAGTAGTCGGCTGATCTTCATAGACCATCGCTTCTGAGATATATTCGACTTTCCGTCCGTCCTTGAGAAGACGGTTGAGAGTGAACTCGAGATCATCGGAAGAAGACATCGCATCCCAGTGGAGAGCGTATTCGGCTTTGACCATACTCGCACAGCCATCCATGACACAGCCGAGGTTAAGAGCGCTTCTGGCATTGCAGGCGATGGAGTTATCGCGAAGATACCATAACCCGGTCATGCAGGAGATGATGTTATCGGTGAAGTTCTTGCTGTTTTCAAAAGTTCTTCCTAAGAGAACACCGCTATCGGCGGCATCGTTACAGGCAAGATAGTAATTCTCATCAATCTGGTTATCGGCATCGATGAAGAGGAAGTATTCATAGGTTCCTTCCGGATCTTTGCAGAGCTCTTCCATACCTAACTTCATGCAGTAGGAAGCTTTGCGGTGCTTCGGTTTCATATCGGTGAACTCGATTGTTCTGGCGCCGTGGGCTCTTGCGATTTCGGCGGTTCTATCGGTGCAGTTATGGCAGAAGACGATGACGTGTTTCTTATCTTCCGGGTATTTGGCTTTCAAAGCCGAATCAACGGAATCCGCAATAACATCTTCTTCGTTACAGGCGCGGATGATAACGGTGAAATCATGGTATTTCTTCGCCTTCGGATACTTCTTCGGCTTGAGGAAAGGAACGAAAGAGAAAAGCAACTGCATGAAGAAGACACTGAGGACGAAGATGATGGAGAAGACATTGATCCACCAGATGATGTTTGTAAAAATTTCCATAATGAAGAAGCAACTAATGTTGCGCAATCCTTTCAACCTTGTCGACGAGGACAAGATTTAGTTTCTGTGCAAACTCGACTGCGGCAAACTCGGCATCGGGAGCATTGAGCTGATTCGGCGCATGGGCATCGCAACCGAAGATGCATTTGGCATGGTATTTTGAGACGATCTTGAAGAAATCCTCGGTCGGATAACGCCAGCGGTGACGATGACCGATTTCTCTTTCTCCGGTGCGGATACCGGCGAGATTGATTTCGAGAGGAACATCGTTAGCAACCGCACATTCGATGATGGCCTTCGATACTTTGCGGCAATCGGAATCGAAGTTATCGATCGACATCATGAAATAATCCGGATGGGCAAAGATAGAAAAGAGTCCGCTCGATAAGGCTTTGATCGCTAAATCTTTATAGAGATAAAGCTGGCTTGGGGAAGTGATATGAGAGAAGCGGGAGATGATCTCATGTTTTTCGTTCATCGCGGAATGGTTTCCTAAGATGAGGTAATCGAGAACACCGTTCTGGAGCATCTCTTTATAGAACGGGAAATAGGAAGGAAAGCTCTCTGCTTCCAGTCCACAATAGATGGTGATTCTCTCCTGATATTTCTTCGCAAGCGCTCGGATCGAATCCACATAATCCGGGAAAAGAGAATAATCTCCACGGACATAGGGTTCCGAGTAACCAGGTAGCATCGCATGGTCGGAGAAACCAAGATAAGAGAAGCCATGAACTAAGGCTTCTTGAACATAATCTTCATCCTCACCCGTGGCGTGACCACAGCGCTTGGTGTGAGTATGGTAATTAGCACTGAACATAATGGCAATATTTTAGCTAGAATGTAAGGAACAAGCAAGAATAGGTAACAGGTGATACTTTCGGAAGGAAAATCCATTTCGGACTCTCTTTTTTCTTCTTCCAAGGTATTCTCAGGTAGAATAAACAGCGATAGATTCAGGAGGTAATATGAGAACATCCTTATCCCAAGAGGAGCTTGCTTCGATAGAGGCCGTCTTCTCTGACCTTGACGACACCTTGCTCACTTCGACAAAAGAACTTACACCGAGAACCATCCGCGCCATCGGTAATTTACCCATTCCTTTTTATATCGATACCGGAAGAAATAACGATGGCATCTCAAGAGGGCTCTTAGGCTTGAACGATAAAAATCATCTCCGTATCAGCCTCAACGGAAATGTCCTTGTAAGGAATGGAGTCATTGTCAAAGTAGCTAGATATCTTCCGAAAGATGTCTCTCTTACAATTCTCCGACTTCTGGAAAAGAGTTTTACGCCGGAAGAACTTGCTCCTCTTCCTTATGACCCGCTTCACTATTACGCCAAAGATGCTAGAAGCAAACAAGTTCTAAGAGAATACCGCGCTTCAAAGTCCAGACCGGTTTTCTATGGAAAAGAAGAAAACCTCTATCCCGTGAAAATCATTAAGATTCTTCTCAATGGTACAGAAGAAGCCTGCAAAAGAGCTCTATCTCTATTGAATCCGTTCCAGAAAGAAGTCCGTATCGTTCAGAATCATCCGACCCAAGTTGAGGTCAATCCCCTTGGAGTCACAAAAGGAACCGGAATCGAGGAGATTGCTTCTATCTACGGATACAATCTCAATCACTGCATCAGTATCGGAGATAGTGCCTTAGATCTCGGTATGTTTAGAGTAACCGGTTATAAAGCAACGGTGAAAAACGGAGATGAAATGGTAAAGAAAGAAGCAAATCTGCTTCTTCCTTCGAATAACGAAGAAGGCGTAGCCACTCTATTAGAAGCTATCACCGAAGCCAAGAGAAAGAACTAATTCTCCTCTTCGGCAATTCGTTCAATATCTTTCTCTTCCAGGCGATAAAGAATCCATTCTTTCTTAGCTTTGGCACCTAAGGATTCATAGAACTTCTGACTTGGGGTATTCCAATCGATACAGACCCATTCCATACGCCCACAGCCATTTTCTTTGGCAATCGAAGCAAGTTTATGGAATGTCTTTTTTCCATATCCTTTATGACGGTATTCGGGAAGAATATAGAGGTCTTCTAAATAAAGTCCACCTCTTCCTTCAAAGGTAGAGAAGTTGAAGAAATAGAGAGCGTAGCCGATATCTTTTCCGTCTTCGACTAAGAAAAGACATTCGGCTACTTTTCTTTCAAACATCCATTTATGCAAAGAGGCTTCACTGGCTTTGACTTGGTTTTCCAATTTCTCATACACCGCAATCTGATGAATGAAATAAAGAATCTCAGGAATGTCTTTTTCTTCCGCTTTACGGAATGTGAATTTGGCCATAGTTCTCTCTCCTTGTTACAATAAGAATAAGTTTAGCCTCAACGAAGCAGGAAAGGAAACCTAGGATGAAAAAAACGATTCCTTATGGAGCCGAAAACAAAGAAGTCAGCCGTGTTGTATTAGGTCTGATGCGAACCAGAAACGTCGAAGAAAAAGACCTGGAGATTCTTCTTGATGCCGCCTATGAAGCCGGCATCAATATGATTGACTGCGCGGATATCTATGTCCGGGGACACTCCGATATCGTCTTAGGGGAAGTGTTCACCAAGAGACCGGATTTAAGAAACAAGTTCTTCCTTCAGGATAAATGCGGTATTGTCAAAAATGCCGATACTATCACCTATTATGATTTCTCGAAGGAACATATCTTAGCCAGTGTCAATCAAAGTCTGGAGCGACTTCATACCGACCATCTCGACGCTCTTTTACTCCATCGCCCAGATGCACTGATGGAACCGAAAGAGATCAACGAAGCTTTTACTCAGCTTCACGAAGAAGGAAAGGTAAGAGCCTTCGGTGTCTCGAATTTCAATCCCCGAATGATCGAGATGCTGCAAAAAGAGGTTTCTTATCCTCTGATTGCCGATCAGATCCAGTTCGGTTTAGGACATGCGAACGCTATCGCTTCCGGCTTTGAATTCAATATGGATACGCCTGCTTCGCCGACTAGAGACGAAGGCATTCTTGAGTATTGCCGTACTCATGACATGGCTATACAGGCTTGGTCGACTCTGCAATATGGTTTCTTCGAAGGCAACATCTTAGACGAAACGAAGTTCCCGAAACTCAACGAAGTCTTAGCAAGAATCGCGGAAGAAAAGAAAGTCAGTAAAGCCACCATCGCTTTAGCTTGGATTCTCCGTTACCCCGGAAAGATGCAGGCGATCACCGGTTCAATGAATCCGGCTCATGTTAAAGAAGCAGCCGAAGCGATGGATATTGAGCTCACCCGCAAAGAGTGGTACGAACTCTATCTTGCAAGTGGTCATATTCTTCCTTAATAAGGTTTCTTGTTGCTATCGTTTTTTCAAAGAGGAAAGGCTTGATTGCTTTAGGAGATGAATCGAGACAGCACAGGATTCTCTCGATGTTACAGCGCGGAGATTGCTGCGGAATGCGGGTCAACGATATCGCTGTTGCGACCGATCTTTCCCGCCCAGCGGTTTCGCATCACTGGCAGATTCTACAAGATGACGGAATTTTCAAAGTGCGGAAAGAAGCGGCGAAGAATTACTTTTACTTCGATGCCGATAAAGGTTCTATCGATTCTCTGATTGCCATGCTCAGCCACGTGAAAGCTATCATGCTCTTCTTACCGGATCGGGACAAAGGAGAATTATGTTCTGGTCGCCGGCGATGCCGGTTATGGGAAAGACTCCATTGAGAAGCAGTCCTTACCTGGGGTTGAATGGAACAAGGAAGAGGAGAAGAAGACGTTGAAGAAGCTAGTGAGGTTTGCGAAAGATCCGCATTGTCAGGCTATTTTGATGACGCACGATAAAGACGAGAAGAAAGACGTTTTCACGATGGAATAACAAAGAGGAAGAAAACCGTGGATGAAAAAGAAGCATTGAAGTGCCGTCATGCGGTACGTGTCTTCAAAGCCGATCCTTTGAAGAAAGAAGCCGTGAGTTTATCCGTGAGCAGATAACGATTCCTTGGATAACGGCTAGTGAGACAGGCTTTCAAAGCAGGTTCGCTTTTTCCGTCATGATAACCGTGAGCGGTATCAAAATACATAAAACCATGAGAAAGGTAGTAATCGACCATTTCCTTAGTCTCTTCGATATCAATTTCTCCGTCTTTCATAGGAAGACGCATGCACCCAAAACCGAATCGCTGAGGACCGAAACTCACTTCTCCCATACTCACTTCTTCCTAGGGATAGTATAGAAAAAAGAAAGAAAATATCGCTAGACTATTTTCCTTTTCTCAGCTTGTTGATGGTTTCTCTGAGTATTTTCGGAGCCTGAGACGGATCTTCGATATCTTTGACCGCCATCTCCATCGGGCAGCTTCCGGTATTCGTGCGGTTACGGATTCCTTCTACTAAGTTCTCGTAGGAATAAGGTATCCGGTATTTTTCCAATACTTCTTTGCCTCTGACACTCATCACTTCTCCATAGACTTCTTTGATTTTCAGATCAACATAAAGAAGAGAGGCAGCTTTTCCGATAATACGATCGGCTACCGAAAAAGAAGAAATGTCTTTTCCTTCTTCCACAAAAGAAAGAAGCGGAGCAATACCATTTCGAGTAGAAGTAAATACCTTTTCCCCTTTGACGAAAACACAGGTGTATTCCTTGTGTCCGTTCAATAGTTCTATTGCTTTCTCTAAATCTTTTCCCATAGGATTCTATTCTTCCGCATCGGCAGGATCGTTGACTTCAACCCAATCCCCATCCCAGTTCTCATAGTGATGAAGAACTTTATCCTGATAAGTACCTCTTTCTCCATAGGCTGTCTCCTCAGAGATAACCGTCAGAGTAAGTGTCGCTTTATCATCCTTGATTTCAATCACTGGGTTTTCGATTCCGATTCGATGATAAGTGAGATGACCTTCGGCTACATCGGAAAAGTATTCGCTGACGTTCTGTCTTCTACCATCTCGATGAGCAAATACATAATCCGCCGAGAGAAGATTGCCGACCGTATCGAGATCCTTCTCGATCAAAGCTTCACAGCAGGTTGCAAAAGTATAAAGAAGAACCCTCTCCGCAGGTTGGAATTTCGTGAGATCCACATCCTTAAAATAAACATTCTTCAGTGCTTTAAAAGCATCCTCGAGATAATCTTTTTCGGTTATTTGTTTCATTTCTTTTTTCCGCCTGTTCTATTGTAACGTAATCCTTGCTCAAAAACGAAAAATCCCCTCCAGACTAGGGAAGGGATTAAACAGCTTATTCTCTACTTGGCAAAATGTTCTTTTGCAAACTCCATGTCCTGAACAACTTCTAGAGCACCAAGATAGTTCTTCTGCTTATCGCGGACTGCCATATAACGGACAAGATAAGTACGGCCATTCTTATTCATCCAGACATCGACCGAATCCTTTTCTCCGGAACGGAAAGAATCCAGAATCTCTCTTACCATCGGTTCGATCTTCGGAGGATGGCAAGTAAAGACTTCTCTATCTAACGCCATCGAGGGGCGCTTGAAGACCTTGTGGCCTTCGTTGAAATAGCGGTTGATATTCTTGTCATCGACAAACGAAATCTCTAGCGGAATCGTATTCAGCACAGCCGTCAGCTGTGCAACGGTCATATGACCGCTAGGAAGAACGACTTCTCCTTCTTTGATATCGGTAGCTTTCGAAACTTTCTTGGCTTCGGCTTTGTCCCAGACCTCTTTTTCTACTCCGAAGCAGACAGGATAATCTTTGCTGTCCTGATAGATGGCGAACCATTCTTCTTCGGTGAAATTCTCCGCGCAGATCGGGAAGAGGATATTGTCTTCTTTATAGATCATCTCCTGGGCTCTCTTAAGAACGGCTCTTAAACGGGCTTCATAGGAAGTGTCGTGATTCTCGATCTTTGCTAACTGATTGAGTTCATCGCGGATTTCATCATCGACCGTCCACATGACTTCGGAAGGTCCGGTGATATCGTATCTGGTCTTGAGAAGAGGATAAAGGAGGTCACCTTTCTTCGCGTAGTGAATAGAAAGTTCACGGATCTGAGGGAAGAGTTCTCCTAATTCCTGATGGGCATCCAGACGCTTGAAAGCATCCTCAATCAAAGAAGTGAGAACAATATTCTCTTTCGTGAAAGTAGAAAGCGGATGGCCTTTGATCTCTTTAGGATCCTTCTTTTCTTCCGCTGCTTCCTCTTCCTCCTGCATCTGTTTCATCCAAGCTCTTTGCTGAGAAGCCATGACTTCTTCTTCGGCATTGGCAATCTGCTCTTCTCGGGTAGCACCATGGAAAAGAGCCGAGTGGATATCACAGAGCTGCTGAACTTCGTTGAGAGGAACTCCTTCTTCCATCAGTTCCTGTTCGGCTTCCATAATCTCATAAGCTTCGACATCGGAGAAACGGGAGACGAAATCGGCTCTTACGCTTTCTAAGGATTCTCCCTTGCTGAGACGACGAAGATAATTCTTCAGCTGTTCGGTACGGGAAAGAGGCTCTTCTTTCTTTTCTTCCGGTTTCGTCTCTTCCTTAGCAACATCCGAAGGCATGTTTCCTTCCAAGGTGAAACCATTGCTCATCAAAGCAAAGATGACTTTCTCCATCGGGATACCTCTCATCTTGGCACCTTTGGGAATGGTCATCAGTTTTGCAACCGAGTGGAACATATTCGGATTCTTGATGTCTTTGAGGCCAAGGTTATAGAGAATATCCGCTAACTCCGGATATTCCGTAACAAGTTCATACACCGAACGGCTGAGATCCAGTTTCTTTTCCATATGTACTTTCTCCTTATTAGTGGGATAACCACAATTCAATAGTTTCCTTTTCTACCCATAGAATAAACCGAAAGAAGTAGAATGTATGTTGTCTAGACAACAAAAGAAGAGGAGGAGACACCGACGATGCAGGAAAACAAAGAAAGAACCAAGCTCACGGAAGAAGAAATGGGAGTGGTAGAGAACTCTCTTCTGTTCTCCGGTATCAAGAGAAAAGAAATCCAGGTTCTCCTCATCTGCCTGAAAAGCCAAAAGGTTTCCTATTCAAAAGGAGAGATGATCTTCCGCATGGGAGAGAAGATTTCCAGAACGGCACTTCTTCTCAAAGGACAAGCCCATGTCGAATGGTACGACTACTGGGGAAAAAGACATATCATCAACGCCATCCTTCCTGGAGATATCCTCGGAGAGACTTATGCCGCTACCCAAGGAATCCCGAACGTCAATGTCGCAGCCGATGAAGATAGCATTCTTCTTTTCCTCGACTTATCTTCTCTTCTTCATATGTGTTCTACCGCTTGTCCCTTCCATGCTAGGTTAATCGATAATCTCTTTGCTTTCTTAGCGAAAAGAAATATCACCTTGCGGGAGAAACTCACCTACATCACTCAACCGACTTTGAGAGATAAAATTCTCTCCTATCTCTCTTCCGAATCCATTCGTCAGCATTCGGCCTATTTCGACATTCCTTTCGATCGGCAGCAACTTGCCGACTTTCTTTCTGCCGATAGAAGTGCTCTTTCCAATGAGCTCTCGAAGTTAAAGAAAGAAGGCTTGATCGATTTTGAAAAGAATCACTTCCATCTGCTTTTGAAAGAAGAAGAAAAAGTTACTCTAACGTCAGAAGTAAAGCCATCTTGAAACGGCTGTTTGCTTTGACGTAATGTCTTCCGCCTTTGGCGAAGTGGAAGTTCTCTCCGGCTTTGATCGGATACTCTTTTCCTTCGTAACCGATGATTCCTTCTCCGTCTAAAGCGAAGACGATTGCTTCACCAGGAGCTGCATGTTCGGATAAACCGGTTCCTTTATCAAAGGCAAGAAGCGCAAACTTCATCTCTTCTCCTTTGACAACATCCATGTTGACGATCTTCCCATCCTGATACGGTAATAGGTCGGCTAACTTGAAGACTTCTCCTGCTTTGATTGCTTGATTCATACTATCCTCCTTTTGTAATGCGATTTCTGTATAAACAACACCTTCCTTACTTCTCATACCAGCAGTGATACCGCTAGGAAGAAGAAGGAATTCTCCTTCCTTCAAGAATCGACTTTGGCCTTCTTTGGTAAAAACTTCCAAATCTCCTCCATTGACAATCAAGAGTTTTCTTTCCGGATGGCTTTCGGCACTGATATCCGTGTTTGCCGCTAAAGAGAAATAGGTAATCGTTAATTCCCGGAATAATTCTATCTACATCGCTTCTTCATGGGGATTTTGATGGTCTCAGGGCAGGTGATTTTCATCTTCTTGTAAGCCAATGTAGCGATTCTTTTTGTCTCAAGCGGAAGC
>Ga0256406_1004788_pt1 | contig 15078 bp, 8 predicted proteins | sample RumenRJG_03DNA_FD_185986 | JGI IMG/M metagenome (GOLD analysis project Ga0256406, IMG submission 185986) | Bovine rumen microbial communities from Lethbridge, Alberta, Canada - RJG_03 | ecosystem: Host-associated > Mammals > Digestive system > Stomach > Rumen | place: Canada: Alberta | collected... | reverse complement strand
ACTTATGCGAATTTAGAAGCGGCATTGAAGGCAGATGCCGCCGCCGTAAACAAAGACGACTATTCCTCGTTATTCTTGACGGCTACCCAACGTTCCGTGGCAAAGCAAAACGAAGCGATTCAAGCTGTGTTGCCAATGTTAAAAGACTTTGCTGCAAAGATTGCTCCGGAAACGGTGGTTTCTTTCCCCGATTGCTATCACGAGTTGAAACCCGTCTTCCAAGCGTTAAAAGATTGCGAACTCTCTGTGGCAGCAAATCGCGATAACTTAATTTCCGTCTTCCCTGTCGAATGCAAAAACTTTGTTCGTCTCGCCAAAGAAGGTTTGGAACACGAAGAAAAACTCAAGAAGAATCTTGAACATTATCACGTGGATAGCTTCTATGATTTACCCGCGCAAGTCCGGGCTAAATCCCGCGAAGTCATTGTTTCGCAAGAAGAATACACGACGAACTTCAAAGCAGCCGTGCAAGAACTCATCGTCCACTTAGAGAATCTTTTGAACCGTGACGAGAAAGACATCGAATCGTTAGGAACCGCTTTAAAAAATGCCTATTTCGAGGCGATTGAAAAACGGAATCATATCTTAACGAAGCACGAGGCTAAAGAACGCGCGATTGAACTCCTAGGCGAAGTTGGCATTAATGAACCCGAAAAGCGTTACCATCAATATCCCTTTGAATTATCGGGCGGTATGCGGCAACGTATCGTCATTGCCATCGCGCTTTGTTCTTCGCCTGAAGTCTTAATCTGCGACGAACCGACCACCGCGCTTGACGTGACCATCCAATCTCAAATCTTGGAATTGATCAACAAGCTCAAGAAAGAACGTAACCTTTCGATTATTTTCATCACCCATGACTTAGGGGTCGTTGCCAACATGGCCGATGACATTGCCGTCATGTATGCCGGTAAGATCGTTGAATATGGCACGGCAACCGATATCTTCTATGATCCACGTCACCCCTATACCCGTGCATTGCTGGGATCCGTTCCGGATTTAAACACGAAAGAACGCTTAAATGCCATTCCTGGCACGCCGCCAAACATGTTACTTCCGCCCCGTGGCGATGCCTTTGCATCACGGAATAAAGACGCGTTAGAGATTGATTATCTCGAAGAACCGCCATTCTGCCGGATTTCTCCGACGCATTACGCGGCTTCTTGGACGTTATATCCGGAAGCGCCTGATTTACCTGCCCCGAAGATTGTCGTGGCCCGGGTTAAGAAAGCGTTAAAAGAACATCCGGAATTTATGCCACAGGCGGAAAATCGCAAGAATTCCATCTTAAACGAAATCGAGGAGGAGAAAGACCATGAGTGAAGAAACAAAAGTTAACGCCTCAGTCATTCCGAATCCCGAAGACGTCCGCCCTGCTTTCCAACAAAAGTATGACTATACGAACGCGCAAAAGTTATTGGAACTCAAGCACGTCAAAGAATACTTCCGCTTCAAAAACGGCGATGTCAAATACTTAAAAGCCGTCCATGACGTTAGTTTTGATGTCTATAAAGGTGAAGTCTTCGGCTTGGTCGGCGAATCAGGATGTGGAAAAACGACAACGGGTCGTACCATCCTCCGTTTGTATGATCTAACGAGCGGCAGCATCTATCTCGAAGGCGTTCGAATTGCTGCGGGCACCCGTTGGAACGAAAAAGAAATCAAATGGACGAACGTCCGTGCGAAAAAGCAAATTGATGATATCCATGCCCAAGAAGAGGCATTCAAAGAAGAACTCGCGAAAAACTATGAAGAAGCGTATGGCGAGCAATTCAAATTAAGTGCCTTAAAAGACGAAGCCGATCCTTCGAAGCATCAATATTACGATCGCTTTATGGCGAAAAAAGCCGAGGACGATCAGCAAATCGAAGCGATTAAGGCACATCAAAAGCAAGTGCATGATGAGCAAATGGAACAAATCCGTCTTGCCCATGACGACAACAAGCACTTCAATCGCCATCTTGCTGAAGCCGAAGAGGAGAAAGTGCAAGAAAAGCATGCCGCTCTTCTTCAAAAGCTCGCCAACCATGAGCCGTTGACGCCAGAAGAAACTGCTGAAGAAGCGAAATATAAAGAAGAATACGCGAAAGCGAAGCATACCACGTTATCGAATAAGGTCCAGATGATTTTCCAGGATCCGATTGCTTCGTTAAATCCGCGTATGACCGTCCGTAATATCATTGCGGAAGGGTTAGTCATCAACGGTATCCACGATAAGGAATACATCAACCAAGAAGTGGCCCGCGTCTTGAAATTAGTCGGCCTTGTGCCGGAACACGCGAACCGTTATCCTCACGAATTCTCAGGCGGGCAGAGACAACGTATCGGCATTGCCCGCGCCATCATCATGAATCCGGAACTCATCGTCGCGGATGAACCGGTATCCGCCTTGGACGTCTCCGTTCAAGCGCAAGTCATCAACCTCTTAAACGACTTACGGAATTCCTTAGGGTTAACGCTGATCTTCATCGCACACAACCTCTCCGTCGTCAAATACTTCTGCGACCGCATTGCCGTCATGTATTACGGAAACTTGGTGGAACTTGCCGAAAGCGATGAGCTCTTCGCGCATCCATTACATCCGTATACGAAGTCGTTATTAAGCGCCGTTCCGTATCCTGACCCTATCATTGAAAAGAGTCGGAAACGAATTACGTATGATCCGACGCGTGACCACGATTATTCGAAGCAATTACCAACGTGGCGCGAAATTGTGCCAGGCCACTTCGTCCGTTGCAATGACGAAGAAGAAGCCCGTTATCGGAAAGAGTTAGTGAAATGAGCAAAATGCGCTACGTCTCCCCCGACCATGAGCCGCAGGATGACAACGCAAAAAAATCGTGGTTCCAGGACCGTAGTTTCTGGATTGCCTTACTGGTCACGACGCTCGTCCTCATCGCTACGGGCGCACTCATTGTGAGCATTGAGTACTTCTCTCAAAAAGATCATCCCGACGATCGCTTTGTGCTTCATTTGCTCACGGATGCCTTCGGCGTAAGCGGCATTCTCGGCGTCGGCATCTTCTGCCTCACCTGGGCGGCTTCTGCCGGAGCGTTCGACATGTTGGTCTATGGGGTCAAATTAGTCTTCTATACGACATTCATGCCACGCGAAAGAAGTGAAAAACTTCCCAAAACATTCTATGATTACAAAGTCTTGAAGGACCGGGAGAAAAGGAAACCAGTCTATGGCATCCTCTTCCCAAGCATTCTCTTCTTGATCGTTGGCCTCATCCTACTTATCTTCTACAACATTTAACAAAGGAGAACATTATGAAAACTTCTAAGAAAAACGCTGTATTAGCCTCGCTTCTGTTCGGGCTTACGTTAGCGGCTTGTAACAATCCTTCAACGCCTTCCTCGACGGACAGCCAAAAATCGGTTTCCTCTTCCACCAGTGTTCCGACCATCACGAACAACGATTTAACCAAAGGCAAAATCACGTATAACGACGCAACTGGTGCGGAACATCATTTAACCCGTTCTGGCATTTACAAAGCCTCGGGTGCCCCGCACGTCGATTCTTATCCCGAAGATGGCAAAAGACAAAAATTGCTCGTTGCCCCGATTTCGTTCCAAGCAAATCCAGACGATCCCAATGCCAGTTTAATCACGGCGGATGATGCTTTGCTTCAAAAAATCAATAAGACATTCACCGCCAGTGATGAAGAACTCCAAGAACTCTCGGGTTCTGCGATTACTTCGGTGCAAAGCTTCTATGAAAAATCCTCGTTTGGCCGTGGTGCTTTTGATGTGGTTGTCTTGCCTTGCTGGATTGAATATAACGGAACGGCAAAGGCCTTCCAAAATTCTGCCACTTCTGGCGCCGGTGTTTCGATGTCCGCTTATGTCCGTGATTGGTATAACACGGAATACGCCAAAACCAACCATGGTTCTTTAGGTGCCGATTGGCAATATTCTTGGTCCGACTTCGATTCGGATAAAGATGGCTATATCGATTTGATTTGGCAAGTCTATGCCTACCCCTACACTTCGGGCGATACATCATTCTGGTGGGCTTATGTTACCTATACGGGCAACCAACCAAACGCAACCAATCCTCAAATCATGACGTTAGCCTGGGCTTCTACGAAGTTCATGACCGAGAACTTCAACGGTTATGATCCGCATACGTTTATCCACGAAACAGGCCATACGTATGGCGTGAATGACTACTACGACTATAACAATACGTGGCGTCCGATGGGAACGGTTGACTATATGGATGGCAACCTTGGCGATCATAACGCTTACACCAAGTTCATGTATGGCTGGGTGGAACCTTGGGTGCTTCGTGAAGAAGATCTTGAAGGTGACAAAGAAGCCGTTATCACATTACGGGCTCAAACGTTGTCCGGTGATTGCTTAGTTTTGGCTTCGCCTAACTATAACGGCACTGCCTTTGATGAATATTTGATGGTGGAACTCGTTGGTCCTTATGGACTCGCCAAACGTGACTATATGGGTGGCTACACCAACTACACTGGTTTCCGGAATCCTGGTATCCGTATCACCCACGTGGATGCTCGTATGTATAATAGCGATCATGACGCTGTGGTGACCGATCCCAATCTTTTAGGCCAAAATGGTGGCGATAACCGCGTTTCGAACACCTATATGGGCCGTAGCAAGTCGGGCAAATCCGATACGGACTTCTGGCCAAAAGACGAAGGCAGCGCACCCGCTTCTTATCTCACGAAACATCCGAACGCGAAAGTTGGCACGCCTTCTAGCTACGCCTCTGGCAAATATGCTTATTACACCGAATCTTCTTTGATGCAATCGAGCATCAGTGATGAGAACTGGACCTCTTCCGCGAACTATAACGCGAAAGATACGGACCTCTTCACGAAGAATGCACGGTTCAGCCTTAAGACTTCGAGCGGTGCAAGCAGCGCCTGGGCGAAAACGTTCATGCCGAGCGGTTCTAACCTTTGGAACAAGGCCAAGACCACATTAGGCTGGAAAGGCAACCAACAAATCTACGAAATCAACGAAAACTACACCTGCAATTACAGCCTTCGTGTCACTGACCTCAAGTTAGATGACACCTATGGTGCGATTGCTACGCTTCGTATCTCGTTGTTGTAATCTTCTATCCTATGATGAAGCGTCTCCATGCGAGACGCTTTTTCTTATGTCGATAGGGACCTATTATCATCTTGCCATATCCATATCCAAAATCAGCACCCCTACGGCATATCGAAATGACGGGATAAGAAAATATGCCATATATACGCGTTTTTGTTCCTATCGATAAAAACGCGTATATCCCGCCTATCTTGTTTTAAAGTAAAAAGAAAAGGGCAAGCTTCGAACTTGCCCTTTTGCATTGCTGATATTAGGCAGCGGAAGACGAAGAGGAAGAAGAGGAATCAGTGGCCGGGAAGAGCTCTGCTTCAATTGTGGAAGCGAGGTTATCCACGCCGACACCATCAATCGTGGTCACGAGCTGATAGCTGAGATAGACACGGTTGTTACCGCTGGTAACACTGGCGATTTCACTTAACTTTGCGGTATAGGTGAGTGTCTTTGCGGTGGCATCATAGACCATCGAAGATTCGAGAAGCGATTCCCATCCAGCACGAGAGATCAAACGCCAGAACGTATTGCCACTATGGGTCGGGCCAAAGGTCAATAACGTTAAGAAGAAGGCGTTTGTTCCACTCTTTTGAGCGGTATCAATATCGTTGAACGTATAGGTCTTGTCATCGTCGGAAGCAGAGAGAACATTTAAGGTTCCTAATGCTTCTTCGGTCATACCGGCAGAGGTAAGAACCAATTTGTCAGTCCAAATGCTCTTGCCAGCATCCGTATAAACAGCAGTCTTACTAGAATCCCAGACATCCGCACTGTTGGTGTAGCTGCCTCGGCCTTGGTAAATTGAACCGTTGTGAAGCACATAAGCATTCACGGCATTCGGTTTCAAATTCAACGCATCGTTTTGATAAACGTTCGTGGAAATGGCGTTAATGCGTTCGTAGTAGGCTTCGCCATCCACATAGGCATCCGCATCGAAGTTCCAGAAGATATCGGTGCCGGTATCACCATATTGGAATTTAGAGGGGCAACTATATGTGGTGCCGTTAGGATCAACCCAAGAACCGACGGATTTCACGTGATATTTCTTGGTGTTCGACATCTCGTTCGTTAATGTTGCGACCGGAGAGGCAGACAACGCGGCAGGATAGCCATCATTGTCATAGACTTTTTGGACGGCATCAATGCTGACTGCACCAGGCATCGATAACTGAACGGCAACATACGCTTGGTTTTTACCAGGAAGCGCATGGGTGCTATCCGTGTAAACGAAAATGATAGCCCGATTTTCGGTATCGTATTCCGCCACAATATCGGTGAACGAACCGCCATTGCCTAAGAACGTAGAGGAAGCGAGTTGGCTTATTAGATTGAAACTAAAGCCAGTCGACGCCACGATTTCTTCTAAATAAGTGGAGTCGGTAAGGCTATTCGAATCCACGGCATCCGCCAAATAGATGGTGCTCGTTGGATTGCCATCGGCATCTTCGGTGACAGCTTCCGAGAAATCTTCGCCACGGATGGTCCAAGACGAGAACAACGTATCATCAACGTGGACATAGCCAGGATTGATGGTGACGTTAGAGAAAACGCCAGAAGAATTCACTTTCGCGGTGAAGGAATGGCCACGGCCATTCTTATCTTTGATGGTGCCGGCGTAAGTCGAAGCGGTTTCCGTCAAAGAAGCATAGTAGTTTTTCGTGTGGAGATAATCCGCATAAAGGCCAACGGATGTCGTGCTTGCTGGAGCAAGAAGCGTAGCACGATAGTTGTTGGAGAAAGAATCCATCAATTGGTTGAATTCAATCTTTTCTTTCGTCACGACGTGTCCGCGATAGGCGCGACGCGTACGACCCGCAATGATCGTTAAGGTAAAGTCGCCATAGCTCAACGCTTTCACGTTGTGGCCTTTGATTTCGACGACTTTCGTGTCCTTCGTTTCAATGCGCCAAGAATCAGCGACAGTGACAGTGATATAGTCTTCTAAGTTCGTCGTGGTTCCGATTTCGAAATCAGACGGACGAGTGTCACTGAAGCGGATCACACCGTCAACAGTGGAAATGGGATATTCGGAGGACGAAACCGAAGAATCCACTACCGAAGAAGAATCGGGATTAGAGTGGTTGCAGCTCGCCATCACCATCGTAGATGAGAGCAAGAGAACTGCAACTGCGTGTTTTTTCATTTTTGTGCCGTTCATAAACAGGCCTCCTTTGGCCATGGTTCTAATATAACCGCGTTAGCAAGAATTGCAATGATTTTATTCTTTAGAATAACCATCACTTCTCGCTGTATTTGTTTTTCCATCCTTCCAGGTCTTTGGAAGAGAGCAAAAGTTTTGCTTGATCCGCGGAAGACAATCCACGGATTCGTTTTAGCTGTTCCGTAATATCTTTCAGCGCACGATCTTTCCCATAATTGGGATTATTCAGGTTCGCATTTAAGATACGGTCAGCGTTTTGCGCTTCGCGAAGGGCGGCTTCGTTTGAAGCAGACTTCTTCGAAGCAGGCTTTTTAGCCGCTGGCTTGGCAGCAGTTTGTTTCGCCGCCGTTTTAACAACGGTTTGTTTAACTGCCGGCTTCTTGGCGGTTTCCTTGGCTGCTGGTTTAGTGGCAGGCTTTACCTTCGAAGCAGTCTTTGCTGGTTTTTCTTTGACCGGGGCAGCCGCTTTTTTAGAAGTTGCTTTCTTAGTCGTCTTCGCTTTTGTCGTTGTTTTCGTAGGGACAGTATCCGGTTTTGCAATCGGAACTGGTTCTTGTGCGATATGAGGGCGACGCGTCGTTTTCTTCGGTTTTCCGACAATTAAGACCACGCCTTCAGGCACGGCAGAGGAAGTTCCGCCTTCCACTTTCGTGACGACTTTCCGAATAATCCGAACTTTCTTCTTACTCGTGGTAGTCGGTGTCTCCTCAGATTTAGAAGCAGCAGGCTTTTCCTGGGGCTTTTGACCCAAAGAGAGGGGTTTTGCCACGGATTTTTTGTGCGTAGCCGTTTTCTTTGGTAATAGTTTGCTATCTAGTGTTTCCGTTGGCTTTTCAACGGTTTTTTCCGCTGGCTTTGCTTCTGGAACCACCGCTGGTTTTGGAGTCAGGACAGGCGTTTCTTCCTGTTTCGGCGTAGCCACAACCGGTTTTATTTCCTTCGCGACAAACGCAGGATCGTTTGCCCAAGAGACGGCATAGTCCTTCTCTTTATGGAAGGCAAAGCGATAGTTGGCTTTCTCATAAGTGAAGTCGGCTGCGTTCTTGGCGCCGAGTAAATCTACCGTATGACAGTCATCTTCGGTTAAGTCGAGCGGACCATGCACAGAAGCAAAGTAAGGAACCGCTGGATCACGGACTAACGAAAGATAGTGATCCGCTAATTTTCGGAGAGCGTCTGATGGAGTTGGGCCATACGCCAGCCAAATATGGGGGGCCGGTACTTCTTTTTTGGTGGGTACGGGTGCCTTCTTTGGTTCTATGGCCGCTTTCGCTTCAGACTTCTTTTCTTCGGCTTTTTGTGTTAATACCGGATTGGTTTTTGCCAAGAGCAATCGCTTTTCGCGCAGATCTTTTTCACTGAAATTCAATTTGAGTTCAGCAATCCGATTGGCGGATAAAGATGAGAGACGACGTAATTGAGCGTCGATGTCTTGTACTTTGTTCTTATCGGCATAGGTTTTGTTCGATAAGTTCGCAGACAAGCGATTGTCTTCTGCTTTAATGACTTTTTCTGCCTCGGAAAAAGCCAGTGTTTTTGGTGTTTCGCGGGAGTAATTCTCTCCCGAACGATAATCTTTGACGATACCCGATGGGTAAGTCGTCTCATGTTTCTTGACAAAGGGATGGGTTCCGTTAATCCCAGGATTCTTTTCTAAGGTTGCCGTCTGTGTTAAGCGATACACCTCTAAGTAACGGCCGTGTTGGGAATCCAAGCGATTGAGTTTTAGCAAGTCGGTGGTTAAGGTTTTGTCTTGGGTTAGGATTAGGATTTTGTTTTCGATACGAAGTCCAGACACCGTAGTGAAGATGGCGTTATCCGCGAAATCCGAGGTTTTCTTCAACGGTTTCGTGATTTCAAATGTTTTGTTATGCCATTTGTCATGACGAATGATTTTTAAGGCACGACGTGCTGCGATTCTTACACCAGAATCTTTTTTATTCTGCGCGTGTCTCTTCAATTCTTGAATGCATTCGCCGAGGATAACGACTCTTAATCCTTCTTTCCAATATTCCTTCGAACGGGCTAAAACGTCCATAAAGGCAGGGAACGAGTCTTCCATCAAGGAACATGTATCCACGAAGACATAGTCGAAATTCGACAAGAATTTTGCTAGTTCCGAGGATTTCATTTCCTCTTGATACATAAAGTAAGTGTTTTCAATACCTCCTGTATGTTTATTGTAATGGAAAAGAAGGGAGCGCTAAAGAGGAATGCGTTTGAGATTTTTTTCGAAAAATATGAACCGCTCTAAATAGGAACGACTATAATGTGTTAATGAGCAACATAATAAATATTCTTTTAATGGCTGCTATTGCAGGCATTTCTCCCGCTCAGACTGTCGCTTATGACATGTCTGTTCCTACCTCTACTGGTTCGAGCAAAATCGACAGAAATGTCTATACGGTGCTTCAGACCTCTTCTCCCGTGAAAATAATCGATAACTCCGACGGCTATACTTATTATTGCTTATCGATTTACAAGGCGCCTTTTACAAGTCGTAGCAATCTTTATTTAGTGGAAACCGAATTTTGGTTTACGCCTGGATGTGTTCCGGCTGACGCTGGATATTCCCAATATACTAGTGGAACAAAATTAGGAAAAGGTACCGTTACATTAGGTATAATTCGCTACATTAGCGATACTTATTGCTATGGCGGTGAAGTAGCATTAAAAACATTTTGGCCGCAAAGTAATAATTTTACTTATACCGTTTCTTCGACATATGGCGGATCGGTTTCTACCGCCTGGCAAAGCAAAGCGGGCGCATCTTATAGTTCAGGTAATGGTGCTACAATTACCGCTTCTGCATCAGAAGAAGCCAGCGCAACACTAAGCTGGAGCCAATCTTCATCCACTGTTACTTCTGATCCTTTGCTTTCAGTGCAATTTGCTCCGGATTCAAGTAACAAGGTTATTTTCACATATCAAATTTTAAATCCAAATATGACTGGTTCTGTGACTTATTATTTGGATGCGTTTCTCTTATTCGAGATGAAGACTAATCACCGAAACTGTGGCGCGAACGCATTCCAGTTAAGTTTAGATGCGACCACACGGGATTATTGGTATAAAAATTCGCTGTTCGTCCATGAATGGCGTCTTGGTGACCTTTATCAGTACAGCGATACTCTTGATTGCTTAGTTTAATTTTATATGATCTCCCTCAACCAAGTTTCAAAATCTTATCAAGATGCCGCTAACAATGTCCTTGCTCTGGACCACATCAATCTAACGTTACCTGAAACGGGCATGATTTTTGTTGTGGGCCGATCTGGTTCAGGCAAGTCGACGTTGTTACACATTCTAGGCGGAACAGAAAAGATTTCCGAGGGTGAATTCCTTTTCCGAGGGAAAGATTTAGCCAAAGCAAGTCAAAAAGAGCTCGACCATTATCGAAAAACAGCCGTTTCTTTTTGTTTCCAAAGCACCAACATATTTCCCGATTTAACCGTTGAAGAAAACATCCGTTTCAACGAAAAGAGATTCTCCTCAAAGCGGATTCACGATATTTGCGTGACGCTTTCTTTAGGCGACCTAGAGCATCGGAAAGCTTCACAATTGTCTGGTGGGCAGCAACAGCGCGTTGCCATCGCAAGAGCTCTTTATCGCGATACGCCCATACTTTTGTGTGACGAACCAACTGGAGCGTTAGATTCCACTACTGCTAAAGATGTGTTTTCTTGTCTTCAGCAAGTTTCACGGACACGCCTCATTGTGGTGGTCACACACGATGAAGCCTCTGCGCTTCGTTTCGGAGATCGATTGATTCGCATTAGCGATGGTCACATCACAGAAGACCGCGTCTTAAACGGAACGTCAGCAGAATCCGAATCATCTCCAATAATCAACAAAGACGAAACGCAGAAAGCTTCTTGGCTCGATACTAAGTTAATGATACGTTCTGTATTTCGGCATCCTGTTCGTTCTATTGCAGCCGTGTTGCTATTAGGATGCAGCTTGGGGATTCTTACGCCCGCTTTGTCCTTCACTACTAGAAACGGCAACAGCATGCTTGCCTCCTCTATCTCATCTTCTTCGTGCAACTATCTAACCTATACAAAGTGCATGGATGCAAAATTACAGCAACATCAGCGAAAGATGTATGCAGATGATATTGCCGCGCTGTCCATTCAAGACACCGATGCTTTTCCTGTTTATAAGCAATCCAATGGAATATTGATGCTGGACAAAGTCGCTTGTAATTTGTGCGCCTACCTTCCCGTCACTGGCACATTAGACAACTCACTGAATCAGCTTCTCCTCGATGATGTTTCTGGTCTTGCTGCATGGAACGATTCTTTTCCTTCCGCTTATGGATGGGAAATAGCTGCCGGTCGTGCGCCAACCGCTATCAACGAATGCATGATCACGCAAGCAGAATGGGAGGCATTTCAGCAATATGGTTTCCGCGAACCGAACGGACAAGAGTGGACCAAAGATTCGCTAAAGGATACCGATTCTTTTTTGAACAGCAAGCCATCAGTTACTTTGATGTGGAATGATGCAAAGCAGGAAACGATTATCACCGGCATACTGGATACAAAATTCAATCGTGCTTCCTATGATTCGATATCGTCCAAGAGCGCATTGCAGCAAGGAATGCAAGGCTATGTGATGAATTGTGACGTAGACTTTGGCCCACATCATTTGATATATGTCTCACCAACATATGAGCAAAATGTTTTATCTCCCGAAAGCGACTATGTTTCATTAGCAAATAATCCAGGAATGGGCGACAAATTCGCTTTTGAAACCGCTTTTGGATGGATCTCTGTTCCTCGTTTTTACCGCTTTGGCGTTTATCCAGAAACGGTGGTCACTTTTTCCTCGGAAAACGATGACGGTGTGATTTTGCCTTTAGATGGGTTTTCTACTTTTTGGAATAGCGCCAGCATTACACTGCCCTCCAACACCACAGCAAAAAAATATGCTGACTGCCTTTCTCTTTATTGCAACTTTAATGAATTAGATGATGATCCTCGCTACCTTACATCTGATTATTTATTTGCGTCGCCTACCAAAAACAATGTTTCTAACCTCTCTTTGTTGGCGGCAGGGAATTACGTTTCCAAAAATGGGATTCCTTCTGGTGATTACCTTCAAAATTTCATCTCTTTTGCAACCAACATATACAAAGAACTTTCCGATGATTCTTCTACCTCTATTCCCGATTTCAGCACTCTTGATGAAACTAAAACAGGGTATTTAAAAAGCTTGTACACCGCCTATCTAGCCTCTTATCAGCTGGAGATGACAAACGGATCTTATAACTCCGATCAAAACGGCGGCTACTACGATAACGAATTTGGCGGTCCAAGCGGTATTTCTTTAACTCGCGACTTAGTGACGAACATCTTTGCGTCAAATACGCCTAGCACAAAAAGCGTTTCTTTCCGAGCAAAACCGGTGGGAAGCGAGAGTAAGGAAGAAACTTTTACTTCCGAGATTCGCGGCCTTTCTCTGAATCTTACTGGCGTTCAAGAGGGCGTTTATTTTGGAGACAAAACCTTTGATCGCCTAAAACTTCATTACGGAAATCAAGGGAATATTCGGTTTTTATTAACCAAAAAGCCGAATCAAGCGGCCATCAAATCCGCCCTTGACGGCATTGACCAGTCAAGCGGTTATTACACCATTCAAAACACATTAGTTTGGGGTTACCAGTACTTTGCTGAATATAACGAGGAACAATTCTTGCTTATTTCCTATATTACGATGGCTGTGCTTCTTCTCTTTTCTCTTACTTTGCTTTCGTTGCTTGGCTCTTTCTTCACCAATGAGCGATCTTATGAAATGATCATGCGGCGCGCTTTGGGGAGTAGCCAGCGAAGTGTTTTCCTCTATCTTTTCTTAGAAATTCTATTCCTTGGCGTAGTGAGCTACTTGCTGTCGTTACTTGTCAGTGGCCTTTTGGTGCATTTCCTAAACGGTGCAATTGTATCCGCAAGCGGGCTATCTCTCGCCATCTTTGCCATTAACGGCTTCGGCGCGCTCGTTTCTCTGGCTATTGTTCTTTTGGTTTCGTTATTGGTTTCCTTCTTCCCCGCTTCTCGGGAGTCTAAGAAAAACATTGCATCCCGCTTGAAACAACTAGGCAATTGAATCCTCGCCTGATATTCAAAATCCGTTCCCGAAGGGTTAGAACGCGTTTACAATGGATAACGTAATCTCACAATCGGAGGGATGGTATGAAGATTTCCTTTGGAACGGGCGGGTTTCGTGGCGATATCGGTCCGGAATTCAATGAACATAACGTGCGACTCATCGCGCAAGGCGTAGCCAACTATGCCAAGAAGCATGGTTTACGAAAACCAATCTATGTCAGCTATGATTTACGACTTCTTTCTCCAGAAGCTGGTGTTTGGATTAGTGAAGTCCTAGCAGGCAACGGCCTTTCGGTTTATCTATCAAGCGGCCCTACAACCACCCCTGCTTTGATGTATGTCGTCAAACGTTCTGGCGCCGACCTGGGCTTCATGGTCACCTCTTCTCATAACCCCGCGAACAATAATGGGGTGAAGTTAGTTACCTATGAAGGAAGAGACGCTTCCAAAGAAGTGACCGACGAAATTGAGCAAGAGATTGCCGCTATCCAAAAAGTGAACTCCCTTCCTTTGCAAGAAGCGCTAGCGAACAAGCAAATTCAATATCTTTCGTTTTTAGATGATTATTGTGACTATGTCGCAAGCTTCATCCATCTTGATGCTCTTGCTACTTTTCCTATTTTGCTAGATCCCATTTACGGCACAGGAATGTTGACGTTAAAGAAGACCTATCAAAAGATTGGCGTTGCCAACGTTCACGAGATTCATAACGTTCATGACACAAATTTCGGAGGGCTACAACCAAATCCACTTCCCGAAAATATGGACGCCGATGCCAAGCTACTGTTAGCAGAAGGCGACAAAATCGCAATCGGTACCGATAGCGATTGCGACCGTTTAGCCATCTTAGATGAGAAAGGCCATTATGTCGACGCGAATGAAATCATGGCAGCTATCTACTACTACTTAATCCGTTATCGACACGAAAAAGGCGATGTGGTGAAAAACGTAACCACCAGTTTGCTGTTAGACCGCGTTGCCGAGAAGCTTGGCTATCAATGCCACACTGTGGATGTAGGATTCAAAAACATCACCCAAGGAATGAAGGATTATGACGCTTTGCTCGGTGGGGAAAGTTCAGGCGGATTAACCATCCGTGGCTATCTTTATGGCAAAGATTCAACCTTCAGCAGCGCCTTATTCTTAGAGATGATGGCGAACTTACAGAAACCGGTAAGTCAAATCATCCAAGACATCAAGGATTTTGCCGACTATGACATGACCTTCTATGATGAAGAAGGGCCTTGCCACCATCATGATGCCGTGCAAAAGGCATTCCTAGAACACGATCCAGTTTTCCCGAAAGCATTCATCAAACGAGAATTCATTGGGGCGAACGTGCGGTATACCTTTGAAGACGATTCTTGGGCTTTAGCAAGATTTAGTGGCACTCAACCCGTTCTCCGTTTCTATGCCGAAAGCGAGGATGGTGCTTTTGCAAAGACTTGCGTTCAAGTCATGAAAGACTTTGTCCATAACTACGATCACGAATAACTCTTTCTAACATCATGAAAATAGAGTGAAAACGAAAGTAAATTCATGTTTTCACTCTTTTTAAAATGTCATTTTTGTGTAAAAAACATGCGATAAAATCTTATGTTTTTATGAAAGCGTTTTCTGAAACCCCTTTCTGAAAAGCCTTACATATTTTCTTGCTTGTAAAAGGGCATAAAGTAGTAGCGATCCAAGGGGGGAAAGAATCCACTTGGATGCTCGTGAACACTCTAGG
>Ga0256406_1004787_pt1 | contig 15080 bp, 7 predicted proteins | sample RumenRJG_03DNA_FD_185986 | JGI IMG/M metagenome (GOLD analysis project Ga0256406, IMG submission 185986) | Bovine rumen microbial communities from Lethbridge, Alberta, Canada - RJG_03 | ecosystem: Host-associated > Mammals > Digestive system > Stomach > Rumen | place: Canada: Alberta | collected... | reverse complement strand
CAAGTTTATCAATTATCCTCCCAATAAGATTACTATCAGGTAGTTTTAAAGTCTAAATGTTATTTATTTGAAATCTTGCCGAAGAAAGACTCGCGGCAAAATTAGGACAAAAACAAAGACGTGAGAAGTAAATATTCGTAATGGAAGTGAAAAAAGTGTGCAACCGATTACAAGAAAGCGTAAAATATTACGAAACGAAATGCTTCCTTAATAAGCCCAGTAGTTTGACGTGGTTTATCATTAAGGACATACAAAAGGTACGTCCTTAATGATAATTGTTGATATTATGCTGATGCATTTACAGATGCATCTATAAGAAGGATCTACTATTTTAGTACCCAGGATTCTGAGAAAGTTTCTTGTTACGCAACAATTCCGAAGTAGGAATAGGCATCACGAGTTTCTGCACATCAAAGTCCCACGTACGATAGGTATGCCAGTTGTTCAGCTTGTCTGGATCGGTGTTAGGTACTCCCACTCCTTTAGGATAGTTGCATTCTATATCGGGGATGAGGAAACCAGAACGTTGGAGGTCGGCCTTTAGATAGAATTCCGAATTAAACTCCTTTCTGCGCTCCTGGCCAAGTGCTACCTCCCAAGGCTGCAGCCCGTAGGCAGCAAACGATTTATGAAGTTCGTTGCTTTCATTGGTATACTTGGTATAATACTCTTTGGCACTGGGAACCTTAACCGTCTTTTCACTCAGAGGAACCGGATAAGATGTCACCTGTTTGTAGTCGGAATAATTTGAGCCACCATAGAGGCTTTGATACCAAGGAAGGAACTTGGCTTCAATGGCACTCTTCTTTCCAACCTCAAGGTTACCAAAGGCACGGTTTCTCACCTGGTCTATATAGCTCCATGCTGTGGCATCATCCGGTCCATTGAGCCTAAAGAGACATTCTGCCAGGTCGAGAAGCACACCGGCATAACGCTTCTGATAGAAGTGTGAGGGATTATGAACGCCATCATTAGACCAGTTGGAGCTACACCTTTGTGTGCGCCACATCTTCAATGACCATACTGCCGGCATGTAATCACCGGAACTAACAAACATGTAAGCAGCTTGCTTCTTTGTCCTGTCCGTGATTTTTGTTGGGCCAATCTTCTCCTGAAGGAACGGATTGTAACCATAGCAATACTTTGAGCGGAGGGAATCCGGCATGTTCTGAACAGGATTCGTGCACAATGAATAATCACGCCGTTTGTCACCATTCTCAAAAGAGAAATAGAGTTCCCATGACAAGAATTCCGTACCCCATCCGGCACGTCGACTCATATTAGGTGAAGCTGCATAGAAATTATTATAGATGTGGCAATCCTGATCCCATTTATTGTAATTGCCGTCACCCATATCTACGACGACCTGCCATATAGCCTCTTTGTTCCAGGCTTCACCCGGATCCCACAAAGTAGAGTAACACGGCTGCAACTCATAAACGCCACTGTTCACCACCTGCTGTAAACAATCCTTCGCCTCACGGACATTCTCAAGGCTCTCATTAGTGCTCACCGGCTTCATCTCACTGCCAGCAGCGACACGTTCCCGATAAGCTTTCCAGAGATAGCATTCTGCCAAATAGCTCAGTGCCATACCCTTAGTACAACGACCGTATTCGCCGTTTTGTGGCTGCCAGTCTAGTTTCTCACTGGCTATTGTGAAGTCGTTGATAAGGTAGTCCCACATCTCATCATCGGTAGCTGCAGCAGCTTTCTCCGGTGTGTTGCTGTAGGTCTCACCCTCCAGAAGCATAGGAACCTTACCGAAATTCTCTACCAGCCAGAGATAGAAGAATCCGCGCAGAGCATGTGCCTGACCGTCGAGTTGGTCGTATGATTTCCAACTCTTGCGTGTCTGCTCATCCAGTTTCTCAAGGCCAGCGATAAAGTTGTTAGCTCTACCGACCTGAGCATAGGCATAACGCCATCCCGGTCCGAGGTCACGGTCATCGGCAGCCCATTGCTGGTTATTCCATTGGGCATCCCATCCCGATGCCTGGGTATCCAGCGTCGTGTGACCGCCCGTGAGCAACTGCGGCTTATAGTTCCAGTCTGTTTCCTGGAATGTACCACTCTGTGTAGGCCAAAGCATGTCATACACACCATCAAGACCTGTGGCAGCCTTGTCCTCACTTGTAAACATCTGATCTGCCGGCAAGATACTGTAATGGTCGACATCGAGGAATTTATCAGCATTACAGGATGACAGGCCAAGCAATCCGGCACATCCGAAAAGAAAATATAATAACTTATGATTCATTTCCATTATCATTTATAGCACAAATAAATGTACTTTTATTAGAACTGAAGATGTAATCCGATAACGTATGTACGAGGCTGCGGATAATGACCGGCGTCAACACCCTGGAAGAGGATACTTCCGCCAAGTTCCGGATCACCATATTTATTATAAGGTGAGATCGTACAGAGATTATTGATAGCAAAGTAGACTCTGGCACCAGTGAGCTGCACTTTCTTCAACAAGGACGTATCGAAATTGTAACCTAACTGGATATTGTTAATTTTCAGATAGTTGCCATTGCGGACCCAGAAATCAGAGCACCGCATATTCCAGTTGGCATCGTTGATAGAGAGACGAGGATTGGTACCGTTAGGATTATCAGCAGACCATGCCTTGTCATACTCGTTCTTGAGGATATTGGGTACATAACTGCTTGAAGATGTCATCAATGTCGAATTCATGGCTGCATAAGAGAGGATATCTTGTCCAAGCACACCGTACATATTGATCATGAGGTCAAAATTCTTCCACTGAGCTGAGAGGTTAATGCCATAGTTGAAATCAGGGAAGCCATCGCCGATCACGCCACAATCAGCATCCGTGATGGTTCCGTCGCCATTGACATCGACAAAGCGGATATCACCAGGCTTGGCACTCTTTTGGAAATACTTATTTCCTTTTTCAACTGCCTGTTTATTAGCCTCATCAATCTGTTCCTGGGATGTAAAGATCCCATCTGTACGATAACCGTACCACGAACCAACAGCGTAACCCTCACGGCACAAAGAAGTGTTCTGCCAGTGCATACCCTGATTGAAACCATAGTTGGAGAAGATATCGCTACCACATTTCACAACTTTATTGCTGATCGTAGATCCGTTGACCTGGGCGCCAATACGCCAGTCTCTGTTGATTTGCTTGTTATAGGCAACACTAAACTCAAGACCTTTGTTCCTGATCTTTCCAAAGTTGGTATAGACACGCTGGAAACCAGTAGAAGGTCTGACGGCTTCATAGAGCAACAGGTCTGTGGTGTTTCTAATAAAATAATCAATAGTGACTGCCAGATCATTATTCAGGAAGCCGAGGTCAAGACCGATATTGGTCTGTTTGTTCGTCTCCCATTTCAAGTTTGTATCAATAAGGTTCTGTTGTGCCATACCGTTCTTAATGATGAAATCGGATGATGCAGCACCTTCGTGATAGAACTTATAAACCGTATTCTTAGATGACAACTGATCGACGATGAGGTCGGTTGCACTACCTGAGTTACCTGTCTCACCCCATCCGATACGAAGCTTAGCATTGGACAGCCATGTAAGCTTCTTTGCGAAAGGCTCCTCAGAGATTCTCCAGGAAGCAGCGAAAGACGGGAAGGTACCCCAACGGTTACCAGAGCCGAAATGTGAGGAACCATCGCGACGAATAGAAGCCGTCAGGCTATAACGGTCGAGCAGACTGTACATCACACGTCCATAGAAAGAGACGAACCGACTACTGAGATCGTAAGCACCTTGTGCCACCTTCGTGTCATTGTCATTAGTCAGAGAGATATTACGAATGGTCTCATAAGGAAAATCACTCGCTTCTGACAAATTCCAGCTACCACTGGTACGACTCACCGAGTTACCGATCATCAAGGTAAGATTATGAATATCGTTTGACCAATTGTAAGTGAAATAGTCCTCTAGCTCGCGGTCGTAGTAATTAGACTTTGTCATAGAGAACTTGTTTGTAGTGTTCTGTGTGGTGAGCGCCATCTCCTGCAGCGACTTATTACCGCTTGCATCGTAAATCTCATTGTAACGATGCCGGCTGACGTCAAACTCATTACCATCACTTGCCTGGGTATTGTAAGCATAGATAAGGTTGAACTTCAAACCTTTTACGATATTTACTCCGAGATTGAAGTTGGCATGTACGTTCGTATAAGTCGTGGAAGCATCACTTTCCATACGTGTAGCATAAAGATTATCTCTTCCTGCACCGATCTCGCTGGAACCACTATACTGCCAGAAAGTACCGTACGTACCGTCGGCGTTAACGAGGTTAGGGCTAATAAGTCTGCCCTCGTCGTCTGTATAGTCCATGGTAGGCGTCATAGACGCATAGGTACGGATGTTTCCGCCACCAGTGTTGTAGGTCTTGGAATGTTCAAAATCGACGTGTCCACCGAGTTCGAGGTATTTGTTCACCTGAGCAGAGAAGCTTGCGCTGACATTGTAACGGCGCATCCTGGAGTTTCTCACCAAGCCATCGTAATCAAGATAACGGCTTGAAAAGACTCCCTGGAACTTATCGGTTCCTCCATTGACAGAAGCCGTATAGTTCTGACGCAGTGCGCTATGTGTCAGTTCCTTCTGCCAGTCGATATTCTTTCTTTGCCCATCATAGTTCTCGCCCCAGACAGGCATCACGAGGACATTGCCATCATTACTGCGCGCCTGGCGGATGGCCTTGGCATAGTCGTCAACACCGAGCACATCGAGCTTGTTGGAAAGTGTCTCTATACCCAACTCTGCCGAACCGTCAACGTGCACTTGTCCCTTGGATCCTTTCTTTGTCGTCACGAGGATAACGCCATTGGCGCCTTTCGCCCCATAGATAGCAGTAGCAGATGCATCCTTCAGAACCTCTATACTCTCGATATCAGCCGGGTTGAGATAGTTGATATCCGATCCCATCTGCACACCGTCGACAACATACAGCGGATCGGCACTGCCATTGATTGTTGCGATACCACGGATTCTCACCGATCCCGTTGCATTAGGAGCACCGGAACCCTGAGAGACGTAAACACCGGGTACCGATCCCTGCAGCATATTATTGACATCGATCGGCGACTTCTTTAATGCCTGCTTCATGTCTACGGATGCTACAGAGCCAGAGATATCGCTACGTTTAGCCGTACCATAACCGATGACCACAACATCGTTTAGCGTCTGCTCGTTGTCCTTGAGTGTTATGGTAATGTTGGGGCCGGCTTTCACCTCCTGGGTATTATAACCTATATAAGAGACGACAAGTGTGCTGCCCTTCGGGCTCTGAAGGGTGAAGGCACCGTTCGCATCACTGACTGACCCATTCGTTGTACCTTTCTGTACGATCGTTGCACCGACAATGGGCTCACCCAAGGCGTCACGTATTACGCCATGGATTTCCTGTCCTTTCGTCTGTCCCAAGGCAGTGGTACAGATACCCACTGCCAGAGCAGTAGCCCAAAGATTTTTAATTCTATTGGTTTTACTCATAACAAGTTGTTTTAGGAAAGCCTTCAATAAATCTAGATTCGTTATTTCACGAGTTCTTTCTTTACCGTACCATCGCTCATCTTCACGAGATTCAAACCTTTCTGAGCCTTACTGAGCTGTTTACCGTCGATGCTGTAACGCGCCACCACTTTAGCATTATTCACTTTCACCGGTTCTACATTAGATGTAGAGTTGGCAACCAATGTGAATTTGTTCCACTTATCAGAAGCCTTATAGTCATCCAGCCTGTTAGCCGGAACATGCACTTTGATCTGAGCAAGTTCCTCGTCAGTATACCTCACGTCCTGTGTCACACCGTCACCATCGTCATCGTAGTAGCCATCAAAGAGCATTACATAGTCACCGCCAATAATCTTCTCATCGTCCGTGCCAGGATAGTTGATGTAGACATCCTCCACATAGTCGCCTGAACGCTGGAAGGCAGTCTTAGAAAGATAGTTCATGCTCTTGCCAAAAGAGATTGTTGTCAGATTCTTCAAATCCTGAAAAGCATAATAGGCGATAAAAGTCACCTTATCGGGGATGACAAGATGTTCTATATTGGTATTGGCAAAGCAAAGTTCAGGAACCTTAACCAACTCATCAGGTAACTTGACATTTGTCAAACTTACACAGTCTTTGAAGGTCTCATTGCCCAATGTTGCCACAGAAGCCGGCATTACGATGCTGTCGAGGGCTGTGCATCCTCTGAAGGCTGCTTTCTGAATTTCTGTCGTATTCTTACCGACTATAACGGTCTTCAGTCCGACTGACTTCTCAAACGAATTGTTCTTGATTGTCACTACACTATTAGGAAGATGTATCTCCTTCAGCGTATTGCAATAGCGGAACATGGCAACACCAATCTCATTGTCGGTAGTGCTCTTGTTACTGTACTTCGTTGCATACATCTCACCGCCGGCCTTGATGTTAGCACCACTGAGATCGAGCTTCTCCAACGAACCAGTACCTGTCTGCTCTTCACCCGTGTTGACACCGCACATGGCACGCAGGGTGATGATATCGTTGCCATTCAGATTTCCCGTCACAGTAAGATCTGTGATGTTCAGGTAATCAGCTCCCAACAGCGCCTGCAGAGTACCAGCTTCCTCCACGTTTACTGATTTTTCCACTTGTGCGTTCGTGGCCAGTGCCATGAAAGCAAAGCATACAAAAAGTAAAAGTTTTCTCATAGCGTTTTTAATTTAAAGTTGTAGATGGTTATATTATTCTCTGAAGCCTTCTCACGTGCTTCAGAGAATAATACGCCATCAACAGATAGAAGTGATAGGAAAAATCTTTATTTTAACATTTCGTCGAAGAATATCAGTCTCTTCTGATCATCTTCCTCACTTTTCCGTCAGACAGGATCTGTATCGTCATCCCCCTTGTCGACTTCGAAACTCTGCGCCCCGACAAGTCATAGATTAAAGGCTGATCCTTTCCGCCATAATAAACAGGACTGATGCCGTCGGCCTCCGTCATCTCACGAATATGGGTGAAGTCCTTCCACACCGGCGCTATCTTATAGGCATCCATTGCACCTTTAGGAACAACAAGCTCGACATTGTCTTTTGTAACCCAACGGAAGGCTTTCTCGTCGGCCTGAGGAGGAGTGGTCGAATAGCAGAGAATTGTTTTCAAGCTTGTGCAGATACGGAAAGCTTGACTTTCTATTACTGGTTCACCGCGCAAGATAAGTTTTTGCATCTTGGCCGAGGCAAAAGCAAGAGCCCCGATAGACTTTACATTTCCCGGAATATCAACGACGGTTTCAGGAAGGCTCTGAAAAGCTGAATCACCAATAGCTGTAAGACCGTTCGGCAATCCAACTGTCTTCAGTGACATGCAATAAGATAAGGCGTTTGAGCCAATCTGACTGACCGATGAGGGCAGAGTAATAGAAGATAGCATGTTGTAAGTAAATGCATAAGAAGGCAGAGAACAGTCAGTAGAGAAATATCTTTTCCCATCCGTCGTGACCCAGAAAGCACTACCTCCGGGTACAATGGTCGAACTGCTGAGATCCAATTTCGTCAGTTTACCCTTCGTTCCGTTTCCATATCTGTCTATTCCCGCCATCTCAGAGAGCAGACTGAGGTCAGAACCGTTAAGTTCTCCCTTAATCGTCAAGGAGGTAATGTCATAACGGGAAGGATTAACTGTTATTTTATCTCCATCATAAGAATATGTCTTGTTTTCCTGAAGCACATCCGACAGCCTTTGTCCTTCTTCAAGCGTGACGTCAACATCTGTAGAAGCAGCAATGGTATCGATGACCGCCAGCTGGCCGAAGTCCTTCCATACATCTGCAGCCTGATATTTATCTTTTGCGTTGGCAGTAACGGAAAGCGTGCAAGAGCCAAGGCTTTCAGGGAAAGCACCTTCAGCGCATTCCGGAGCCTCAGGTGCGGGACTTGTCACTCGTGTCAAGGCAGAACATCCCGCAAAGGCAAGACTGTCAATGCTCTTCAGACCTGAAGGGAGAACAACTGTCTTTAGCGCTTCGCATCCTTCGAAGGCTTTAGCTGACACGTTCCACGCATCCTGCCCCATGTCTATCGTTTGTAATGCCGTACAATTCTCAAAAGCATGACTGCCTATCAGGCCCGTTTCACGAGGGAGAGTCACTTGTTGAAGGCTCTTGCAATTGGCAAACATATACCTGCCAACAACACCATCAGAGGTGAAGAGGGCGCCTGGGGTCTTGGACGTCAGATCGTCCGGTGTCGGACAGGCTTCACGTGCTGCACGCATCCCTGCCATAGCACAAGTGTCATAGACAAAGCCGCGTGCGCGATACATCAGCGCCATCGATCCGCTCGTGGCACTCTTTTTACCTCCTGGATCCCAGTAGAAAGGAGTCATGTGACGCTTTAGCATAGCGAGCATCAGGTATCGGTTCCATTCTTCTATCGACTTGTCGTGAAGTTCCTGACTTTCACCGTCTCCCATCGTCCGCCAACATGCTGCATATTCACCGATAATAACCGGAATGCCATGACGAACAAACTTTGAATACAAACGGTCAAGATAAGTGTCTATCAAATCATACTCCTTGTCGTATGGCGTATTGCGAGAGCTCGTTGACAAATGGTTACCATTGCCCCAATAATAATAGTTGTTCGCCCATGACTGGTCTTGTGCAAAAAGAGAAAAGAGCTGCGGCAAATAGCAATGTGCTTCCAGCATCAGACGGTCAGGGGGTTCATCTACCGGCATCGACCATGTATACTGCATGGCATTATGAATGTCAGCCTCCAGCGGCTGGACGATAAGCGTGCGCCAACGGTTGTTTCCACCCGTGGCTCTTACAGCATCCACAAAGGCCTGTAAGTAACGTTCCAAAGCTTGTTGCGCTTTTACCGACGCACTCACTCCGGAATTCATCATCGGCTCGTTGGTCCCTGCAAAGAGCAGATGCTCGTCATAGTCTTTAAAGTAATTGGCAATCTGGGTCCACAACGTTGTCTGCATCTTTGCCACTTTCTCTATGTTTGCCTCGGACAAGTCAGTAAAACCTTTCGTTTGTAACCAGTTATCATCATAATGGCAGTTGATGATGACCCAAAGTCCGTCTTTCCTACAATAGTCGACGACCTCTTTGACCCTTGCCATCCAATTGGCATCAACGGCCGTTCCGTCACCACCTGATGCATGGATATACCAACTGACAGGAATTCTTACCGCCTTGAATCCTGCCTTTTTCACAGAGTCGATCAGTTGTTGTCTCACTTTCGGGTTGTTCCATTGGGTCTCTGCACTGATACTTGCTACCGGTACATCGAGCGAGTTGCCGAGGTTCCACCCTGTCCCCATAAGTTGGGCTATTTCTGCTGCCCTGTGACTGAAGCCAGTTGGCGGAACGGTAGAGCCGGTAAAATAGGGTTCTCCTCCCGACACGATACGGGCGTTGGCAAGATTGAGTTTGGCAAGCCGTCCTTGTGTTTGGTGGCCCTCCACATCGGCGCCGGCCATCTCCCTGAGGAAGAGAATGTCGGTACCATTGAGGTTCCCTTCCACGGTAAGGTCTGTAATCGTATTCTTGTCCGAAGAACTAATCAATGAAGGCAGTGCCCCCGGTTCCGGGACGCTGACGATTGTCTGCGCATAGGCCCCTATTGAGGCCAGCGCTGCAAAAAGAATTAGTAAATAGTGTTTCATATTCTTCTATTAAATCTGTTTCTGTTTAGATATATTTAGCCAGCAACTGCGTCAGCAATTCGCTGGCTTGCTTGATATGGTACCTTACAGTATTGACACTGATTCCCATCACCTTGGCTATTTCCTCATATTTAACATTCTCATGACGGCTCATTTCCCACACCTGGCGTGTCTTCTCAGGCAATGACTCAATGGCTTTCCGGCAATACTCATCAAACTCATCCTTCAGTACATCTGACATGGGTGAACGTTCATCGCTGAAAAGCATGTCGAGGAAGTCGGCAAGTTGCTCTTCTCCTATCTGCGGCAGGCGCGTCTCATGCTTGAACCTTGCCTGACGCATATAGCTGATGCTTCGATTGCGGACCAGTCCCAAAAGGAAGGCACTCATAGAACACGGGATATTTACTTCCGTACGATGTTGCCACATATAAATAAAGACATCATCGACAACCTCCTCTGCTGCATCCCTGTCTCTGAGCAGTTGAAAGGCGTAACTGCACAACATATTGTAATTGGCACAGTAGATGTCGTGCAATGTATTCTCGTCACCATCGCGGAATTTTATCAATTCATCCTCTTTCATGACACAGCCTTTTACATTACTATATTTACTCCCATTCTGATAGTTCTGCTGGAAGGGTAATGACCGGAGTCTATACCATAGAACATAACGCTTCCTCCGCTTTCCGGATCACCATAGCGATTATATGGTGAGATGCAAAGGACATTGTCTGACGCAACAAAGATATTGACGGATTCAAGGCCGACACAATGAGTAATTTTGTGGGGAATCTCATATCCGAGGCGCAGTGTTGCTATCTTCAGGAAATCAGCGCGCCTTACCCAAAAGTCTGAAGCTCTCATGTTCCAGTTACCATCATTGATGGACAGGCGCGGATTCGAGCCATTGGCATTGGTTGCAGACCAAGCCTTCTTATACTCACTGCGAAGGATCGAAGGTACGCTATTGTCAGCAGAAGTGAGCAATGTGAGCCTCATAGCCGAGTAGGACAAGAGCTTCTGGCCTAATCGCCCATACCCATAAAGCAGGAACGAGAAGCCTTTCCAATAGAGGTTAAGGGTGAGGCCAAAGTCCAACTTGGGGTAACCATTGCCAATATTCGTCTTGTCGGCATCAGTGATATGCCCGTCTCCGTTGACATCCACAAAGCGGATATCTCCCGGCTTAGCGTTCTGTTGATAACTTGACTGGCCCTTTTCACGGGCCTGCCTGTTCACTTCGTCTATCTCTTCCTGGCTATGGAAAATACCCTGTGTGCGATAGGCATACCAGGTACCGGCAGGCCATCCGTTACGGATAATGTTGATATCATTCCAATGGAACCCCAGAGGCAATCCTTGATCGATGAAGATATCATTGCCAACATTGGATACTTTGTTTTTAAATGAAGTAAGTGTCAATTGGCTCCTAATGCCTACCTGACCGATTTTATGGGAGCCGGCGACAGATACTTCCAGTCCATGATTGACGATGTTGCCTTTATTGGTATAGATACTCTGATAACCTATGGAAGGCCGTAATATCTCCTGAAGCAGGAGGCCGCTTGTCGTACGTACATAATAGTCAAGACTCAGTTTCAGCGAAGCCCCCGCTAGTTGCGCGTCAAGCCCGAAGTTCCATTGCCGGTTCTGTTCCCATCTGAGATTTTCGTCCACAGGTTTTATCTGCGCTACTCCGTTAGCCGTTTTTCCTCCATCAGTGGCAGCATTTTCATCATAAAACTTGTAGGCAACATTTTCCGTTGTCATCTGTGCTACGCCTAAATCCGTCAATTGTCCTGCATTGCCAGTAATTCCCCAGCCGATCCTGAGTTTTAAATCGTCAAAGATGTGTTGGCTCTCCAGAAACGGCTCTTCGGTGGGCCTCCATGAGAAAGCTACAGATGGGAACGTGCCCCAACGATTGGCCTTAGAAAAGTTTGAGCTGCCGTCACGCCGCAAGGTCGCAGCAAACTGATAGCGGTATTTCCATGAAGCCATGATTCTACCGTAAAGGGAGAAGAACCGGGATGAGGTGACATAATTGCCCAGAGCCTGCTTGGTATCCGTTGAGAGTGTCAGGTCAATATCCCTTACCGTCTCATAAGGGAAGTCGCTGGATCGAGCTGAATTCCAACTCCCGCCAGTACGAGAGATGCTGTTGCCGAGCATGACCGTAAGCTTCAGGTCGGGTGTAGAATACTTCCAAGTGGCATAATCCTCCAAGGAGCTCTTATAATAATTGGCTTTAGTCAGCATAAAAGAGTTTTCATTGTTGGCATAGCTGACGATGGGGACTTCAGTCAACGTTGGAACTCCGTCATTATATTCATAGTTGTAGCGTTTCGTCTTATAGACATATCCCGACCTGTTTTCCAGATTTGTCAAGTAAGAATAGATTACATTGAATGTCAACCCTTTCATCGGGGTGAGCTGAAGATTGGCATAAGTCAGAAGATCCTCTAATCTGGTTGAATAGTCGCGGTCTTTTGCCAGTGCATATGAGTTGTCGAGCTTATAGACCTCACTTTGTGCCGAGCTTTGTCGATAGGTACCATAGGACCCGTCGGGATTAACTACATTCGGACTGATAATGTTTCCATTGTCGTCTGTGTAGTCCATGGACGGAGCCTGAAGGGCATAGTCCAATATGTTTTGTGAGTTATTACCAAAATTACGATGGGCAAAGTCAGCTCCTCCTGTCAGTCTGATGACAGATCCGGCCTGAGCAGAGAAGGACAAGTGCAGATTGAAGCGTCGGAAGCTGCTCCCCACAAGAGTACCTCCCTGATTGTAATAGCCTATGGAAGCAATACCATTGACACGTTCCGTTCCGGCCTCAACAGCAGCATAGTATTTTGCGAACGCCCCTGTTTGGCTCATGGTTTTCTGCCAGTTGATATTTTTCCTTTGTCCGTTGTATTCGTTCTCCCATATAGGCATCACAATATTAGAATTGTCATTAGCCCTTGCTTTTCTGATGGCCTCTGCATAATCTTCAACTGACAGGGTCCCTAGCGTTCGGGACAAAGAGTTGATTCCAAACTCAGCAGAACCCGTTACACGCGGTTTCCCCTGATACCCCTTCTTCATCGTAACCATCACAACTCCATTCGCTCCCCGGGCACCATATACAGCTGTAGCGGAAGCATCTTTGAGAATATCGATCTGCTCTATGTCGTCAGGATTGAGGAAGCTGATGTTGGTTCCCATTTGAATTCCATTGACGACAAACAGTGGTGAGGTTGAATTGTTCGCTGTTGCCAGTCCACGCACAATAACATTCGGTGAACTGCCAGGAGAGGCGTTGTTGTTATTAACAAAGACTCCCGCAGCTGCACCTTGCAGCATCTCCGAGAAAGTCGATACAGAGCGTTGCCGGGCGGTGGCTACATTAACACTTCCAATGGAACTTGAGACATCTGCGCGCTGAGCAGTTCCGTATCCAATGACCAGCACCTCCGACAATTCTTTTTCATAAGTCAACTTGTCTGAGATCTTTGGCGTAGCAGGACGACTATTCTCAATTGCCTTCTCCTTGTGCTTTCTATTTTTGGCAACTTGGACCTTTCTTCGTTTAAGCAAAACTAGTTTTCCCTTCACGTCATAACCTATCTCCGGCTGAGCCGAGAAGAGCTGAGAAAGAATATCTGAAATGGAGCCATTCCTAACATTGATAGAGACACGCCGCCCCAAGTCAAGGATACCAGCTTCTCCGGCAACAGAATAGCCCGTGGCACGTTTAAGCTCGACCAAAGCCTTCCCTACCTTCATATGATGCACATGAAGGGAGAAGTTCTGTGCTTGCAGGCATAAGCCATAGCCAAGCAGCAAAACCAACAATAGGTTTTTACATTTTAGTTTTCTCAATCAATATCTAATTGCTTGTCTAATACAGGCAATAGCCTTGCCTTGTTCTTTTCACACTGACGCCATTGACAGTTTTTATGGCTTCCAGGACCGTGGAGAGAGAGTCATCCCGTGCACTGAAGACTCCCATAAAGCACTTCCCTGCACATTCGTGAGCCACTGACACGTTCACACCATAGTTGCGTGAGAGTGTTTTGACCACGTCTCTTAGCGGGTCATTTTCAAAGAACATCATTGACATATCCGCTGCCATAGCATTGTCTTCAATCTTATCCACTGTAAAATGGCGTGTATATGTATCCAAACGTATATACTCGTTTTTCCTTAACCTCTTTTTAAGGGCTGTTCCTCTCACATTGACGGTCGCTGTTCCTTTGAGAAGCGATACTATAGACAGTCGCTCATTGGAATAGGCTTTTATTCGGAGAATGGTCCCTATGTCGGTAATTCTCATTCCCTTCGTTGTAATGGTCATAGGATGCGAAAGGTCATGCTTGACCTCGATAAGCGCTTCACCATCAAGGGCTATGGCCCGGCTACCATGCTTATCCATAACGAAAGAAAAATGCGTATTGGGATTGAGGGTCGCCTTGGATCCATCCTCAAGGGTGACAGCAAGCGTCTTTCCCGTAGGGGCATAAAACGATACTTTGTTCGGCTCTTCTGCTATCGAACTCTTAAAGTATAGATATCCGCACAAAGGAACAATCAGTAAAGTGGCGACAGCCGCTACCAACCACGCCAGGCGAGAGCGGCTGAAGCCATGATGCACCTCTTCACGAGGTTCCATGAAATACCTTAACTGAACTGTACCTTTATCTTGTAAATAATTGTAGTCGTCCTCAGCCATGCCTTGAGCTATCGTGAGCTTCAATGCATCAGCGATAGTCCTTCGATCAGTCGAAGAACTATTTGCGGCAAGTTGCAGACGCATGAAGTCGTCCGCATCTATGCTCCGGTCAAGAAGTGAGCCTGCTAACTCTTTTATCTCTTTTTCTTCCATCTTGTCACTTTACAAACAAAAATACGCATATAAAGAGACTAACTGATAGTACCGAGAATGAAAAAAATCCTTATTTATTATATTTTAACTAAAAAATGAGCGTTACTTACTATCACAAAGGGCTTTGTCGTGCGTTTCTTTAATAAGAAAACCGAAATATGAGATACTTAAAGCATATCTTCTTCCTTCTCATAGCTGTTATTGCTATGGAAGTATCTGCATCCGCCCAGGACATCTGGTTGGAAGCAGAGTCTTTCACGGATCGCGGTGGGTGGTGCATAGATCAGCAGTTCATGGATATGATGGGATCACCTTATCTGTTGGCACACGGATGGGGCGTGCCTGTTAAGGATGCCATGACAAAGATAGACATTCCTCAAGATGGGACATATCAAGTTTTTGTCAGGACAAGCAACTGGACCTCTGTCTGGTCGGGCAGGCGGGGTCCGGGGCACTTTAAGATTCTCATTAATGGACAAGCAGTAGGCGGCGTACTTGGAGACGAAGGAGGCTTATGGCATTGGCAGAAAGCGGGTGATGTCAAGCT
>Ga0256406_1004786_pt1 | contig 15081 bp, 13 predicted proteins | sample RumenRJG_03DNA_FD_185986 | JGI IMG/M metagenome (GOLD analysis project Ga0256406, IMG submission 185986) | Bovine rumen microbial communities from Lethbridge, Alberta, Canada - RJG_03 | ecosystem: Host-associated > Mammals > Digestive system > Stomach > Rumen | place: Canada: Alberta | collected... | reverse complement strand
AGCACTTTTGCCTTGCTACTACAAGGAGAAATGTTAAATCAGAAAAAGTTTATTGCCTCCCTCATCACTGCAACCGCCTTATACAAGGCGGTTAAAGTGGGTGTGGGCGGGAAATAGAACGTTTACACTTTGAGGCTTTTTATAGTTGTGGTGCTTACCTGTGTGGTCATCTTTTTATTTGATGGGCGGAATGAGTTGGAGTTTTTGAATCATTCAAAGGTCGTTAAGGTCATTGCATTCTTTGGTATAGCCAGTTACAGTTTATACCTGTCACATCAGCCATTGTTGGCTTTTTACCGTTATGCAGGTTGGAATGTGCCTTTTGCTGTGGTTGTGTTATGTTGCTTTGTTCTTGGTATTGTCGTTTATTATTTGATAGAAAAGCCGCTTGCTAAATTGTGCCGCAAGCAGATGAAAAGTATAATTATCATTTCTGCAATCAGCTCTCTCTTGCTGTTGCTGTTTTGTTATAACTTATATGCGAAGCAGGGAGTGGTTAGAGATATACCTACACTGGACATTTATGTGAACAACCCTTCTTCTTATGTTATAAAGGACTATTGTGATCGGAATTATAGCTACAATCATGACTTCCCCAAAAATACGAGGAAGAATATTTTGGTTATAGGGGATAGCTTCGGGCGTGATTGGATCAACGTATTAAGAGAAGGTGGAATTGATAAGGATATGGACATATCCTATATAAGTGGATCGGATAGTGTATCCCCCAAACGAATAACAGCCGCCGACTATATCTTTATTGCATACAGTAGTAATTTGGACAAAATAACACCTTATTTTCCTCTAATAATCGGGCAAAAGAAATTTTGGATTGTAGGAACAAAGAACTTTGGTAAGACATCATCTTTCTATCTGCAATTGCCTTCAAAAGACTATAAACGAATGGTTGCCCTCCCCCGCAATCCTGAACGATCCTTAAATATAAAATGGAAACAGCTTTATGGTAAGCACTATATTGATATGATGGGACTTATACAAAATTCAGAAGGAAAAGTGCCCGTTTTTACGCCCGATGGCAAGTTTTTCAGTTTTGACGGATCTCACCTGTCGCGTGGTGGGGCGATTTATTATGCCCAGCATTTACCTTTAAGAGAATACTTCCAATAACTAAGTTGTAGATTATCTGTTTTATGCGAGTATTATATTTTTCCGTGGCTCCTGTCTCTTTCTCTAATGAGCACGAGGGGATGAACGGCATGAGTTGGATATCCTCTTTGCTGAGGGTTGTGTCCGGGTGTGAGGGTATGGAGATAGGGATCACGTACGTGAACGAAAGGAAAGAACCGAAAGTCGAGGAATCGAAGGGCAATGTGACAATTATTCCTATGAACATCTATCGGACCAAGATGCAGATGCGTTGGTATGACAGCAGGTCGTATAGATGGTTTGATAAGCTGACCATCAGCAAATCTGTTGAAGTTGTGGAACGTTTTCGTCCCGACGTAATACATGTGTTTGGCTCCGAGTGGTGTTTTGGCTTGATAGCACAGCATGTCAAGGTGCCGGTGGTCATCCACATGCAAGGTTTTTGGCCTGTATATAGAAATGTCAACCTTTACAACGAGGATAATGTAGGCGGTCTGTTGAAGCGTTGGCTTTGCCATCCTAAGAAATTATGGAACGACAAGCGTGTGATGAACCTGTCGCATGAGCGGGCCGAAAGAGAAATAAGAATCATTAAAGGCAATTATTTTTTCATGGGTCGCACAGAATGGGATCATTCTCTAATTAAATTGCTGAATCCTCGAGCAACCTATTTCTATGTGGCTGAGCCTCTGAGAAAGGTTTTTGGGGATCATGCAGGCTCCTGGAGGGTGCATGGAGATGGCGTCGTCCATTTGATGACGGTAGGTTCTTCTTCGATTAAGGGAATAGATGTGATCTTTAAAGCAGCTCATATATTGCAAGAAAATGATAGCAAGAGTTTTGTTTGGCACGTGTTTGGCGGACAGCCTGATATGGGAACGTTGAAACGATGGACAGGATTATCCCCCCGAGAAGTCGGTGTTGTTTTTGAAGGCTCGGCTGATGCCAAGCAGCTTGTCGCTGCCCTCAAGCGTGCAGATATCTTTGTACATGCCACTTACGCGGATAACAGTCCGAATTGTATTTGCGAGGCTCAGATGATAGGGTTGCCTGTCATAACGACTTACGCAGGGGGCATAAGTTCTCTTTTCAATGATAATTATGACAAGGACTTGTTCGTCCCCATCAATGATCCTTATTACTTGGCATCCAAGATTATTGAGCTGAGCAATGACAAAGATCGTATGGTGCGACTCTCGCAGATGAACGCAGAAACAGCACAGCTTAGGCACGACGACAAGAAGATTGCCGAAGCGCTATTAAGTAGTTATCAGGAGATGGCTCGCAGAGAAAATTGATTGAATATTTACATTATTTCATGATAAAAGAATGAAAGATAATTAACGATGAAATATACCTTTTTGGTTCCTGCATATAAGCGGCGTTATTTCAAGGAAGCCGTGAGCAGCATGCTTAGTCAGAGTTTTGATGATTACCAAATCGTCATTTCCGATGACTGTTCCCCTGAAGGCCTGGCAGAGCTCGCCGAAGAGCTGCAAGCAGAAGCCGATGGCGGGAGAATAGTTTATCATCGCAACCAAGAGAACATAGGCGGCCTGCGCTTGGTGAATCATTGGAACCAGCTTGTAGAGCAATGCAAATCAGACTTTTTTGTAATGGCCTCAGACGATGATGTTTACAATCCCGACTTTTTGGCAGAGGTAGACCGCTTGGTTTCTAAGTATCCGGAAGTGGATGTGGTAAGGGCAAGGGCTCAAATGATAAACGATGCGGGAGAGCCAACCGCGAGAGAAGATATCTTTGATGAATGCCAGACTGAATTGGAAGCGGTGAATGCTATCTTTTGCAGCAGGTATATAGGGTGCATAGGCAACTATGTTTTCCGCACCTCCGCTTTGAAGCAAGCTGGAGGATTCGTATACCAGCCTTATGCTTGGTTCAGTGATTTGTTGACGGTAACAAACCTTCTTTATAAGGGTCAAGCCAATACTAAGGATGTGCTCTTCTCTTTTCGGCTTTCCGGAGAGAATATATCCAGTACAGCAAAGAACAAGCGCATGGACAGGATGAAGTTGGCTGCCACGATTGGTTATGACGAGTGGATGAGCAACTTTTCCCAGAAGATGAGATTTCAAACGACGGCTTTGAACCAACGGCTTTATGATGAGTTTGTAACAGCTTTCAAGCACCGGGCCTACAGCCAATGTGGTGATTATTCGTGGGCATTACCCTTTTATGAATGGCCAAGGATTTATAAGGCCTTAAGTGGGCATAAAGTCTTCTCTAAGGCAAGTTTTTTGAAATATTTCAGCATAGCAGTACTTAACAGAAAATTGGGATCATGCATTTAGACATCACTTGCAGCACCGATGATAACTACATTCAGCATTGCTCGGCCATGTTGTGTTCTGTCTTTGAAAACAACAAGGAACACGATATAACCGTCCATCTGTTGCATCACGGCCTTTCTTCCGATAGCCAGTCTTTCCTTGTTGAACTGGCCAATAGATATGGCGATACCATATTGTTCTATGATATAGATTTGAACAGACTTGGAGAAGTGACCGTAGACGAACACTGGCACCCCACTCTTTCCATAGCAAGTTACTATCGATTGCTGTTGGCGTCGTTGCTTGACGAGTCTATAGAGAAAGTCTTCTATTTGGACTGCGATGTCATTGTTTTGGGCGACGTGTCTCCTCTTTTCAAATTAGACTTGTCTGGATATGGCGTTGCGGCGGTGGAAGACACTACACCTGGCAATGACCAGCATCGACAGACTATGGGGCTAAACCTCAACCAAACTGCTTTCTGCGCAGGGGTGCTTATGGTAAACTTGAAGTATTGGCGCAGGTTTAACTGTGAGGAACACCTGTTGGACTATGCTCAGAGGATGGCTGGCCAATTGGTAATGGAGGATCAGGACGTGCTCAACCATGAGTTTCGAGGGCACTGGTTCAAACTGCCTTATAAATATATGCGGACACCCATGGCAATAGCATCTTTAGACAAACAACAGAAATGGGCCGATATAGAAGAATACGTCTTTCATCCTGTCATCATTCATTATGCGGCACATGTGAAGCCTTGGCTGGATATCCCGATTCCGGACGGAAAATATTATTGGGAGTATGTCAAACGTTCCGGCTTCCCCAATCCGAAGGTTATCAAGACATTGCCACAGTATAGAAGGCCTATTAGGATGGCTAAGGTGCGTTATTATTTGAATGCTTATATCCATCCGTTTGTTCCTGATATAGTAGAAATAATCCTTCGTGACTTGGTGGATATTTTAGTAGGCTTTTCTTATTCGTTCCGCCCATCAGCATTCAAAGCCTATCGGATTAGACGATGGCTCAGAAAATATAAATAAAATCGTACGATGCGAATAACCTTTATCATAGAGTCGGATTATAACTCCGGTGGGATGGAGCGGATGCTCAGCACCATGGCCAACAGGCTCGCGGAGTGGTTCGACATCACCATCCTTACGGCGTTCAACGAGGGCAGGGCTCCGTTCTTTTCCATCGTGGATACGGTCAGACAGGTTGACTTAGGACTTGCGCAGGGCGATTACCCGTCGGGCAGGTTGCGTAAGAAGGCTTATCGCGAGCGGTTGGAGGCGTACCTCGTTGCCCACCGACAAGATGTATGCATCTCTCTCGGCAGTCTTGAGTATGGGTTCCTGCCCTATATCAAGGATGGCTCAAGGAAGGTGCTGTGGTTCCACTTCGCGCTCAACTATGACCTGCTGACAACGCATCTATCTTCTGTAGGACTGGTGAATCGTTGCATAGGTCGGCTGCGGCAGGCCAAGCGGCTGCTCTGTGCCCGTGGCTATGATCGTGTCGTGGTACTGTCGGAGGCGGATGCCCGGCAGTGGCAGCGGTTCGTGAGACGTGTGTCTGTTATCTATAACCCTGTGACGATCAAGTCGCAGCGGGTCGCTGACTATTCGGTGAGACGCGCCATGGCCGTGGGACGATTGGACCGGCAGAAAGGCTTCGACTGGCTGATAGCGGCCTGGAAGAGGGTTGTGGCGCGTTATCCCGACTGGCAGTTGGATATCTATGGTGACGGACCACAGAAGGAAGCTCTGCAGCGGTTGATAGTGGCTGAAGGGCTGCAACAATCGGTGTTTCTGCGCGGCAGGGCGGATGATGTGGCATCGGAGTATGCGCGTCACTCGCTGTTCGTCCTAAGCTCTCGCTATGAGGGCTTCGGTCTGGTGCTGGTCGAGGCAGGGATCTGCGGTCTGCCTCTTGTGTCGTTCGACTGTCAGCAAGGTCCGGCGGAGATCATCACGCCGGAGAACGGGATTCTCGTGCGGCCTGTGGGCGATGTCGCGGCGCTTGCCACGGCCATCAGTAAGTTAGCGGGGGACGCGGCGATAAGGCGAGCTATGGGCCAGCAGGCGTTGAAGCTCGCGTCACGGTTCAACCTGGATGATATCGCTGGGCAATGGAAGGAAATGCTTTGCGCCCTTGGCGGCATGGCGAGAAAATAAAACTCGCGAGAAGGGCTCTCGCAAAGGTGCAGAGATCGCAAAGGAATGCACGATCGATGGTTGGGTATGTACGTTACAATTAAGAGTTACATGATTCTCCGGCGACGTCGGTGTCAGTGCAGGGAAGGGCTTCATGCCCTTCCACAAATAATGTTCGACCGATATTCAAAGCGGTGCTGGCGTATTTAAGCGGTGGTTTTGTTTCCAAGCGGTTGGGACATTTTTTATGGAAGGGCATGAAGCCCTTCCTTGCACTGGGGACGTGATCCATGCATGGATAGGTACGTTAAAATAAAAGATATCAAGGAAGGACCCCGGCAGGCTGATCTTTCGCAAATGGGACAGAGCGATGAATCAAAATAATTAAATGTTATGAGGATCATTGTAGCAGTCCGAGGGGCTTCAAAATTTTCTAAAGCGTTAGCTCTATAATTTTGAAATTCTTCAAAGTTTTCTTGAAACTTTGAAGAATTAGTGGTATTTTTGCAAGGAGCAGGGGTATGTACCTCTTGGACATAAACAGGATATAAAATGAGAAGGATTATTATACGAAATATCGGAGCGTTGGAAGATGTGGATATCCGGTTGTCGGATATCAATGTCATCATTGGTCCACAGTCTCTTGGCAAGAGCACCTTGCTAAAGATATGCAGCTATTGCGCTTGGGTGGAAAAGCGGATACAACTCAGCCAGGACTATTCTGCTTTTGCCAACAGCGATTTGTTCTATCAGCGCTTAGTGGTTTTTCATAAGCTGGACCATTACTTCCGCAAGGGTGGGTATCTGGCATATACCTCCGATACGATGTCTTTCAGTTATGACTATGATACCAGCAGGTTCTCTTTCTGTTGGAATGAAGACCATCGTTGGAATTTCCGCCGTCCGGCTATCAGCTATATACCATCTGAGCGCAACTTGGTAGCTGCAATTCCCAACTGGCTTGAGGTAAGTATGCCACAAAACAATATCCGCAGTTTCATGAAGGACTGGGAGTTTGCACGGCGCGCGGAGAAAGTCAGTCTGCCTATCCTCAATTTGGATGTGGCTTATCGTTATGATGATAATGTAGGCGACCAGATTATGCTTGACAGCAGCCGGTCTTTGGATTTTACCGATGCGTCCAGTGGTATTCAGTCGCTGGTGCCTCTGTATGTCTTCGTGCACTATATGTTCCGACAGTTAGACGGATATGTGCGCCCACAGACTATTAAGGATGATATGGAGGAAAACAGGCTGAGGTCTATTCTTAACAATACACTATTGAGAAATGGGCTCGCAGCTGATGAATACGAGAGGTTAGTGGTCAACTATATGAAGGCCAATCATTGTGAGTTGTTTGTGGAAGAGCCGGAAAACAATCTTTTCCCTCCGACGCAGGTACGGTTAGTAGACTGGCTCTTGGAGTTGACAGAAAGTCATCCTGGTAGTATGCTGTCATTGGCAACACATAGTCCGTATGTGCTCAATGCTTTCTTGGAGAAAAAAAACAGTAAGACTGTTCTTGTCTTATACAGAAATACGAATGGAGCGACAAGTGTTAAGTCCTTGACGGATGAGGAACAGGACGAGATCTATGACAATGGCATTGATGCTTTCTTTAATCTGGAAAATTTGATTTGAGTATGAGTCTGCGATTGTTAGATGTTGTCCCGGAATGTTATGTCGATACTAATGTCGTTCAGACCATCCTAAAGATGCACGGTGCCAATCACCAGAAGAGTTGCTCTATGGTGCTGAAAACGATTATAGAGAAATTTGACGGACGATTTGCAGTAGGTATCATAGACATGGATAAGAAGGAGCCTCCTTCTCTGAACCGGTTCTCTGTAATAATAGCTAAGACTGATGAGCTAACCCTTCGTAAAGATCCAAGTCAAAATCACTATATCATCCAAATCAACCATGTGATGGAGACTTTTCTGCTACATTGCTCAAAAGATATAGATTTAGATTTGCAGGCAGAAGGATTTCCTCATGATTTGGAAGGTATGAAGCGGCTGACCAAGAGCCGCGACTCTGACAGAGATCCTGTTGTCTCGTCATTAGTTAAACGATTGTCGGCATCAGCCCCAATGACTCTACTGAAGGGAACGTTGAACTATCTCCGGCTCCATCCATACGATGCGAGTGAAGCAGACTTGAAGAGGATGTTCGATACGAATTATAATAAATAGTTGTATGTTTTGGCCTCTAAGCCTCCTACCCGCCCTCTGCAAAAGGCAGACGCTGCCCATGGAAAGTACGTTGTCAGTGCAGGGAAGGGCTTCATGCCCTTCCTAAAACAATGTTCGACCTGTTTTTTAAAGCGGTTGGGTCATTTTTGAGGAAGGGCATGAAGCCCTTCCCTGCACAAGGTAAATGTCTCGCAGAGGCTTCGTAGGTCTTAGCGATCTTGGCGGCTTGGCGAGAAATAAGATTGCGTATGGAAATAGTACCAGCGTGAATAGACACTTGTAAACACAGATAGAAATATTGATACAGAAAAGACTGATGAGAAGAGTAGCTTTAATAAGTCTTTCAACTCCAACTTTCAATAATGTACGTGCAGCTTCTGCATTGCCCTACCATTTGATGCTTGGCGCAGAGGCATGTGGCGACACAGAGTTTGAGATCTGGAGCTTTAACATCAATGATGTTAAGGAGCAAGAAATCAAAGAAACGGAAGAAAACCTGAAGACGAAGGTGCATCTTGTAGATAAGCCTTGGTGGTATCGATGGATGTTCAAGTTGCATCTTGTCTTTCTTCGCATCCTCTTCCGCTACCCCTTGCTCTCTTATTTTCGTCTGTCCGACCAATCGGTGAAAGATATTGCCGACTATCGTCCTGACATAGTTTGGATCTATGGTGAAGAACTGTTTGGCTTAGCCCGTCATTTTAAGAATATAAAGGATATTGCCACGGGGCCAGATTGTGAGTCGATGTATTATCACCGTTGTTTGACGAAGAACTGGATGACGGATCGTTTATCGAAAGTGATGCGCTATGCCTTTGCTTACTGGCAGTATCGAGGAATGGAGAAGGAACATTGGCAGAAACGAGTGACCTATCATTTCGTCGGCGAGAGGGACGCTGCGTTTTTTAAGGATCTCCGTCCGGAGGCCGACGTGAGGTTTATCCGCCATCCTCATTATGCGTGGCGAACGAAGACCATCCGTTTTCATTCACCGAAGATTCGGCTGCTTTTTGCTGGCCGGTATGACCTTTATTGTCAACATGGAACGGATGATTTATTGAAGGTGTTAGACGATGACCTTGGTCGTTCCTTTGAGATTACCTTCTTGGGTAAAGGCTGGGACCACTGGTGCGAGCAACTGAGAGCAAGAGGCTGGACGGTGAGCATTGTCAACTTTGCCCCAGACTATATCGAAGAGTTGCAGAAGCATGACATACAGGTCAATGCCATTGATATCGGTACAGGGACGAAAGGAAAGGTTCTCGATGCCATCAGCAATGGACTGCTTGAGCTTGGTACACCCTATGCCTTGGAGAATATCGCCGTAAAACATGGCGAATCATGTCTTATTTTTCATTCTCCCTCTGAGGCTATATCTCTTTTGAAAGATATCGCGGCTTGTCCTACAAAATATGAACAGATTGCAGAGAAAGGACAGCAGTGTGTGTTGAACGAGCATGCACGGAAGAAAGTCGCTACAGAACTGTTCAACATTATAAATACTAATAAACACTAATACCACATTTATAAACTATGTGGCTATATCTAATTATATTTTTTGTACCAGTATTGTTATACCTTTATAGGCAGTATCTTTCCAAAAATGTACATTTCCTGGCAATGATGTTAGGCTTCTTGGCATTATTTGTAGGGATGGGCGACATGCTTGGAGGTTATGACCGATACATCTATGGAGAAATCTTTGACGCAATTGCCGACACAACGACATTTGGGCGTAGCTATTTGTCTGATGGATCGTTTAGTTTCTTCCCTAATGAATCAGGGTTTATAAGGATTAATATCATAATCTCTTGGTTTACAGAAAACCGTTACATATTTATTCTCTTACTTACTTTTATAATTTACTCTCTTCTTTTTGTGAGTCTTAAACGTTATGCGGTTAACTATCCGTTTGCAGTCATTGTCTTCTTGGGACTGTGGTTCTTTTTCACATTCACTTACCTCCGTCAGGTCCTTGGAGCAACAGTAGCTTGGCTCAGCATACCTTATATTATTAAGCGTAAGCCTATAAAATTTTTTATTGTGGTGTTAATTGCGATGTCCATTCACAAATCAGCAATCCTCTTTATGCCTGTTTATTTCATTGCTCATATTTCATGGTCGCAGAAAACTGTAAAATGGACAATGATAGCAGCACTGCTTTTAGGTCTATCATCAATACCTAATTCTTTGTTCTCTGCTTATGGTGATATGTCACAAGTGGAGATGCAGGCAGACTATAGTGCTGCGGGAGGATTCCGTATAGCTTATCTTCTTGAAGCTGCTTTCTTTTTATGGATTATTTGGAAGAATTACGAAGATTTTGAAAACTGTGATATTCAGACACGCGTGCTGCTCAATATAGCACTTATCTTTTGTGCTTTGTTACTGTTCTTTATACGCTCTGAAAATGGAGGCCGACTGTCGTGGTACTATATAATCGGTATCATCTGCACATTGACAACGATTGCGATGCGAAATAAAAATATCCATTCTTTAGCTCCTATATTGATAGTTGTCATGTTGTTCCTTTATTTGCGAGTTTATAATGCCTGGCAAGGACAAAATAATTATCTTCTTGATTTATACCCATACAAAACGTTCTTGTCACCAGGCGTTCGGAAAGGTGATTATTCGTATGAGCACTATGAATACGACCATGGATATGACTATAACAAGCTCTACCGTAGAGCGTTCCGATTAAGAATTAATATAAAGAGGTGATATATGTCAAAGTTGAAATTACGACAATCGAACATGGAGCTTCTTCGTATTTTAGCAATGTTCCTTGTAATGGTTGTTCATGCCTCGTTTCTTGCTTTGGGCGTACCCACAACAGCAGATTGCCATTCCAATCTCGCAGGCTCAGTAGCAATTTTTATGGTGCAGAGTATCTCTGTGGTTTGCGTTAATGTCTTCGTATTGCTGTCTGGATGGTTTGGGGTACATTTTCAAACAAAGAAGATCTTAGGACTATTCTTTCAAGCTTTTTATTTTGCTGCTCTCATCCTCATAGCTCTTCTCTTAGTAGGTCCACAGGAAAATAGCATGAATATAAGTTGTTTGGGGACGTTATTGATGCTGCATGGGAATGACTATTGGTTTATTAAAGCATATATAGGTCTTTGCTTTTTATCCATCTTTATGAATGCCTTTATCGAACAAGCAAATGAGATCCGGTTACGCTGGGTGGTAGTTCTCTTTTTCATTTTCCAGACCATATATGGTTGGCTAAGCATCGATGGCACTTCTTGGTTGGCTGGAGGCTATTCAGCGGTATCTTTTGTCGGGCTGTATCTCTTGGGGCGATATGTGCGCTTGTACAGAAAGAATTGGGCGGATAAAGAGTGGTACATTTATTTGACATTGTTTTTTTCAATTGCCATTTTTCAAGGAATGCTTGCAGAAAGTGTGACATATATGGGCATGCCAATAGCAGGTAGATTGTTTACTTACACTAACCCGCTGGTTATAATTCAAAGTCTTTCATTATTGTTACTCTTCAACAAAATTCATATTCAATGTTCGTGGATAAACTGGGTTGCAGCTTCTTGTGTAGCTGTATATCTGTTGCATGCTAATGAACTCGTTTTGAGAACATATTACGCGCCATTTATCCATAGATTGAACGAAAACTATTCAACGCTTCAGTTTATCCTGTTATCATTCTTTTTCATGGTCATGATCTTTGCGGTAGCCGTGTTGTTGGATCAACCAAGGAAATGGATTTGGACAAAAATTTCACGCTAAGTTATTATGCCTTTTATATCTATAATAACGCCTACACATAATAGGGCGACTTTACTTCCTCGCCTTTTCCGATCTTTAAAGACACAAACGAATAAGGATCTTGAATGGATTGTTGTCGATGATGGTTCCACAGACAATACTCAAGAAGTGGTGTCCTCGTTTAAGGTGGAAAATGGTGACAGTTTCCCTATCACTTATATTTGGAAGAAAAATGGTGGAAAGCATACGGCACTGAACAGAGGCGTTAGAGCGGCCCAAGGATCTTTGACAATGATCGCGGATGATGATGATTTGTTGCCTCCCGATGCAATTGATATTATTAAACAATCTTGGGCGGATGTAGAATCTCAAGCCTTTGTTGGAGGAATAGCAGGATTAGATGTCAATAAGCGTACTGGATATATCATTGGAAGCGGATTATCCAGGGAGCATATTCTTTGTAACGCCATTGATATCCGTTATAGGCATCATGTTACAGGTGATTTAAAAGAAGTGTTTCGTACGGATGTATTGAAGGATTTTCCTTTCCCTGAGGTCGCTGGTGAGATGTTTTGTCCAGAACAATTGGTATGGTTCCGTATCGCACAGAAGTATTCCTTTTATTATATCAACCGACCAATATATATAGCTGAATATCAGACGGATGGCATCACTGCCGGTATTACGCTGGCACGGATGCAGAGTCCGCAGGCTTCGATGCTGACATATGCGGAGCTTACCACTTATCGGGTGCCTTTTGCGGTGAAGGTGAAGGCTGCCATCAACTACTGGCGCTTCTGGTACTGTCGCCGTGCCGACACCGTCGTGCCGTCGGTAGCCCGTTGTTGGTATTGCCTCCGGCCCGTTGGGTGGATGATGCACCGTAGGGATGTCTGGGGCGTAGGTTGAACGGTGTGGGGTGCAAAAATATAGGTCAAACGCTGTCTGTGCAGGGAAGGGCTTCATGCCCTTCCTAAAAAAATGTCATAACCGATTTGAAAATGATACAACCGATTTAAAAATTGGTTGAACATTATTTGTGGGAGGGCATGAAGCCCTCCCCTGCACTGGGAAATAAAAAAATAATGCGAATATTACAGGTTATTACATCTCTGCAGACGGGTGGCGCAGAGACACTTGTCGTCAACCTTGTACCCCGTTTAAGGGCTATGGGTAATGATGTCGACGTGTGTGTGTTCAACGGCGTTGAGACACCACTGATGGCAAGGCTGAGGAAAGAAAATCCCGGAATACGGATATGGAAACTCGGCCATGAATACTACAGCCCGCTGTACATACTGAAACTGGTGAGGATCATGCGGAGATATGACATCGTGCATACCCACAACTCTTCACCTCAGCTTTTCGTGGCTGCAGCTTCGCTGTTATGTTCCGTCGGGCTCTGCACAACGGAACATACCACTTCCAACCGCAAACGCCGTTGGAAGTGGTATGCGCCCATAGAGAGCTGGATGTACTCGCAGTACAGTCATATCATCTGCATCTCGAAGATCGCGGAGGATAAGCTGCGCGAATATATGGGAGGCAAATGGTTAGACGTTCACGCTCCTTGCTATCACCGTATCTCCACGATCAATAACGGTGTGGATGTCGACAGGATCTTCCAGTCTCAGCCGGACGCTGATCTGTTGCGTCAGAAAGGTCCTCGCCGTGCCATCGTCATGGTCGCCGGATTCCGGGAGGCTAAGGACCAGGACACATTAGTAAGGGCGATGGCACTACTTGACAGTCAGCAGTACGAGCTTTGGCTTGTGGGTGTAGGCACCCGCCAGCAGGAGGTCGAGGCGCTGTCCAGACAGTCGGGGGTCAGTGACCGTGTCCGGTTCTTAGGTCTGCGTATGGATGTGCCCAACGTGTTGCGTGCCGCAGATATTATCGTTATGTCGAGCCACTGGGAGGGACTGTCGCTGTCGAATATCGAGGGCATGGCAGCCGGGAAGCCATTCATCGCCTCCGACGTGAACGGACTGCGGGAGGTGACCAAGGACTATGGCTTGCTGTTTCCTGAAGGCGATGCCGGGGCATTGGCGAAAGAAATACAGCAGTTGACCGATGACGAAGCATATTATCAGTCCGTTGCCGACAGATGCTACCAGAGGGCGAGAGAGTACGACATCAAGGAAACGGCAGAGAAGTACTACAAGACATACACTAAGCTCATAAGCCAACAATTAAAATCTTAAGATATTGGAAAAGAAGAAGTTAATACGTGTCACCACTCACGACATATCTCTCAATGGATTGCTTGAGGGACAGCTGAAGTTCCTGAACCAATATTATGACGTGGTAGGTGTAGCCAAGGACACGGGAGAGCTGGACACCGTCAGGCAACGGGAAGGAATACGCTGCATTGATGTGCCCATGGAGCGAGAAATCTCAATACGAAAGGACGCCAAGGCCCTATACATATTATATAAGTTCTTCCGTAAGGAGAAACCGTGGATGGTACACTCCAACACGCCGAAGGGCTCTCTGCTCTCAATGATTGCTGCCTGGGCAGCACGCGTGCCGAGGAGGGTGTACCTCGTGACGGGACTGCGCTACCAGGGTGCCCACGGACTGTTGAGAACCGTCCTGAAGACTATGGAACGGATAACCTGTTCGTTTGCCACCAATGTCATTCCCGAGGGACAGGGCGTTCTGCACACCCTCCAAACCGACCATATCACCGGCAAGCCGCTGAAGGTCATACACTACGGGAACATCAACGGCAAGGATACAAAGCATCTGTCGCGCCGTCAGACCGTTGCCGACAACTTGCATATTAGTCCTGACGCCGTCACCGATAACGACATGGCGGAATACTCGCAGACAGTACGCAGGCAATTGGGATTCACCGACGACGACTTCGTGTTTATCTTCATCGGACGTATCGTCACCGACAAGGGCATGACGGAGTTGTCGCGGGCTATGAAGACACTCAGCGACAGGCATCCCAATGTGCGGCTGCTCCTCGTGGGAACGATGGAGAAGGGCGATGCCATCGCTGATGATGTCCACGACTACCTGCTCAACAGTCAGAACGTGAAATACGTGGGCAGCCAGACCGATGTGCGCCCGTTTCTCATGGCCGCCGACGCACTGGTCTTCCCGAGCTACCGCGAAGGATTCCCTAACGTGCCGATGGAGGCGGGAGCCATGGATCTGCCATGTATCGTCACCGACATCAACGGCTCCAACGAGATTATCCGCGACGGCCTGAACGGAAAGATCATTGAGGCTCCGCTCGATGGCCACGGCCGCCACGTTCACGACATCACCCCCGCTCTGACCGAGACGATGGACTGGTTTATCCTCCACCCCGCGGAGGTCAGCCGCATGAGCCGCAATGCCCGCAGGATGATAAAGGAGAGATATGAGCAGAGGGATGTGTGGAATGGATTGTTGGAATATTATCGTTCACTGGAATAGAATGATGTTGCCTCGCTTGACGGCTGCTGGAAAACAATAGCCAGAACGCAAGTGCGGATAATTTGAATATCATTAACAATGTTATATAAATTAGCTCACATACTAAGGGATAAAATGCCGTGGATGTGGAATCTGATCGGTTACATCAATTCATTTCTCTTCGGACTCAGG
>Ga0256406_1004785_pt1 | contig 15084 bp, 11 predicted proteins | sample RumenRJG_03DNA_FD_185986 | JGI IMG/M metagenome (GOLD analysis project Ga0256406, IMG submission 185986) | Bovine rumen microbial communities from Lethbridge, Alberta, Canada - RJG_03 | ecosystem: Host-associated > Mammals > Digestive system > Stomach > Rumen | place: Canada: Alberta | collected... | reverse complement strand
GAATATGTAGTAACAATTGGAGACAACGAAATAAGCACAGGAATTGCTCAATTGAAAGATATGAAAAATGGTACAACAGAAGATGTAAAAATTGAAGAAATTGCAGATAAGCTGGCATAAATAATGTCTAATTTTGCAAAAAAAATATCTAATTTTGTAGAAAATGCTTTACATTTACAATTCATATATGATAGAATGCAACCGAAATGAATTTGTAGGGGGCTAAATTTGAAAAGTATGGCACATGACTTTTATCGCATTACAGATGCCCAAAAGTCGATATGGAATACTGAACAAGTTTACAAAGACAAACCAATTACAAACATTGTGGGCACCTGTACAATAGAGCAAAAAGTTGATTTTGATTTATTGGAAAAAGCGATAAATGTTGTTATCAAAACTAATGATGCATTGAGAATTAAGATAAGTACAAAAGATGATGTTCCAGTTCAAAAAATTGAAGCATATAGAAAGAAATTAATTAGTTTATATTTTTTGCCTTCTGAAAAAAAATTAGATGATTTTATGAATGGCTTTTTAAGTGAGCCTTTAAGATATAATAATTACTTGATTAAATTTATTATGTATAAATTTAAAAATGGAAAAGGCGGAATTGGAATTCTTGCAAACCACATTATTTGTGATGCATGGTCAATTTCGCTTATTGCTGATCAGGTAATAAAAACTTATGATAATTTGATAGAAAATAAAAATGGAATTATTGAAGTAAAAAATAATTTTTCATATACAGATTTCATTGATAGCGAAGAAGAATATAAGAACAGTAAAAAACATGAAAGAGATAAAAAATACTGGGAAAAAACTTATGAAAAAATGCCTGAAACAATAACTACATTAAAACAACATGATGAAAACGAAGCATTTGAAACTGCGGCAGAAAGAAAGACTTATGTAATAACGAAATCTGAATCAAATACAATAAAAAAATATTGTGAAGAAAATAATATAACACCATATATTTTTTTCATGACAATATATTCTATTTATTTTTTGAAATTGTTGGGACAAGAAGATATTACTATAGGAACACCAACATTAAATAGACTAAATATTAAAGAACGCAATACTATTGGAATGTTTGTAAATTCATTACCAGTAAGAGTAAAGCTAAGTAATGATATGACAATTGATGAAGCTTTTCAAAAGGTAAAGGAAATATCTTTTGGAGTATTTCGCCATGAAAGATATTCATTATTTGAATTACTTACTTACTTGAAAGAGGCACATGGATTTAATGGAAGCATTTATGATGTTGTTTTCTCTTTTCAAAATGCAATGGTTGATTCAAATATAAAAATACCTTATAAAATGAAATGGTATTTTAATAAAAATATTGGCGAAACAATAAACATTCATATGACAGACATTGCAAATACTGGATCATACACAGTACATTATGATTATAAAACAAGCCAATTTAATGAAAATGAAATTGATAATTTAAATGATAGAATAGAACATATTGCAAAACAAATTATATATAAACATTTAGAAAAAATAAATGAAATAGATATTTTATCTAAAACTGATGAAAATATTATTAAAAATATTAATAATACTGGAACAACAAAAGTAAAAAATGAAACTTTAGTTGATAGGTTTGAGAGTATAGTTTCAAAATATCCAAACAGAATAGCATTAGTTTGCGGAAAAAAGAAGATAACATATAAAGAATTTAATCAAGAAGTTAATTATGTAGCAAGTATTCTTAGAGAAAATGGTGTTAAAAGAAATACTGCTGTTGCATTAATTTTTGATAAATCAATAGAAATGATGATTGCAATGTTTGCAACAATTAAGGCGGGCGGATATTATGTTCCAATATTACCTTTAGAAGAACAAACAAGAAAAGAATATATTCTAAAGGATAGTAACCCTGTAATTGTACTAACACATAAAAATTATGATACACAAGTAAAAAAATATAAAACTTTTAATTTAGAAAAAGATATTAATCTTGAAAGTGTATTAAAACAAAAAGTTTCAGATAAGAGAATTAAAAATTTAAAAAAGATTAATAATTGTAATGACATTGTTTATATGATATATACTTCTGGTTCAACTGGAAATCCAAAAGGAACTCAATTAATGCACAAGAATGTTTTAGGACTTGCAAAATCAATGAGTGACGATAAGAATCTAAGACCATCTCAATATGATGTTTCAATGTCACTATTAAAATATTCTTTTGATGCAAGTGGAATTGATATTTATTCTGCACTTTTATTTGGTGGCAAACTTGTTTTAATAGAGAAAGAAAATGAATTAAATCCATCTGCAGTTGTAGAGATAATGGAAAAAGAGAAAGTAACGAGATCTTTCTTGATTCCAAAATGGATTGAACAAATATCAAATGCAGATAAAGAACAAAGAACCAAGTTGTTTAGATTAAAAATTTTAGGAACTGGTGGGGAAACATTAAAACCAACATATGCTTTACACTTGTTTAAAAAATATAAAAGACTTAAAATAATAAATTTATATGGCCCAACTGAAACTACAATGTTTACTACATACAATGTTCTAAAAAAGAAAAACTATGATGAAAATAGTGTATCAATTGGAAAACCAATAAAATATAGTAGATTACTTATCACAAATAAATTTGGAGAAATTTTGCCAGCAGGTTGCAAAGGCGAATTAACAATTTTTACTGATAAGAATTCAATACAAAACATTGCAAAAGGATATAATAATCTTCCAGAAATCAATGAAAAAAGATTTGTTAAGATGTATAATCCACTTATAAAAGAAAACATAAATTGCTATAAAACTGGAGACATTGCCCTAATAAATTATGATTCATCTATCAATTATATTGGTAGAGATGATGATATGGTAAAAGTAAATGGAAGTTATTTAGTTTCACTAAATGAGATTGAAAGCAAAATATACAAAGCGCTAAATGAAAAATATAAGGTGTTTGTAGTTGCTGTTCCATTTAGAGAGTCAAAAATAATTATTGCATTTATAGAAGGTGCTCAGGGGGAAGATAAGTTAGGATTATCTAAATACATTAACAATAGATTAACATTTTATATGAGACCAAAGAAAATAATAGTACTTGAAGAATTCCCTAGAAATAGTTCTGGAAAAATTAATAGAACTGAACTAATAAAAATAGCAACTGAATATATAAATAATCGTCAAGGAGAAATAAAGAAACCAAAAACACCAACCGAAAAAGTAATTTATAATACAATTGAAAAACAAATAGGCGCAGGGAATATTTCTATAGAGGATGATTTTGTTAATGACCTAGGAATTGATTCTTTGATGATGGCAAAAATCAATAGTGAACTTAATTTTTACAATATTAAAATTCAAGATTTATATAATTATCCTACAATTGAAAGTTTAGCTGAATTTATTGATGGTAGTGCAGATGAAAAAGAACAAATTTTTAAAGACATTGATATTGTTGATGATGCTAAGAAATTTGTTATGGATAATATATTAATTACTGGAGCAACTGGTTTTCTAGGCATTCACATTTTAAATGAATGCTTAAATAATCCTGAAATAAAAAAGATATATTGTATTGTTAGAAGAAAAGAATTTAAATCCGGAATTGAAAGAATAAAGGAAAATATAAAATTTTATTTTAAAAATTACAGAATTCTTTGGAAACTTATTGATGAAAAAGTAATTGTAATGGAAGGAAATTTAGCAGAAAAAAATTTCGAATTAGAAAAATCAGATTATGATTTGCTAAAAGACAATGTTGATAGTGTTATTAATTGTGCTGCAAATGTAAAACACTATGCAAAAGTTTCTGACTTGGAGTATGATAATGTAACAACAGTTAAAAATTTATTAACTTTTTGCGAAAATAATATTTCTTTAGCGCATATTTCAACATTATCAATTCTAGGATTCAAGAGCAACGACACAGAAAACAAAATTTTTGATGAAAATACACTATATATTAAACAGGACTTTGGAAATAATCCATACTTATTAACAAAATTTAAGGCGGAATCTCTTATTCTAAAAAATAAAAATGTAAATTCTAAAATATTTAGAATGGGAAATATTATGCCAAGAGTTTCAGATGGAAAGTTCCAAATAAATTACACAAAAAATTCTTTTTTGAATTCTATTAGAAATGTTGTAATAAATAAAAAAGTTCCTAAAGAGATACTAAATCAAAAACTTGAGTTTAGTCCGGTTGACGAAAGTGCTGAATTTGTAGTAAATATTCTTTTGAAAAACAAAAGTGAAAAAATTTTCCATATTGTAAATAATAACTTGATTTCTGTTAAAGAATTGATTAAAATGTTAGAGGACAGAGAAAAAATAAATATTGTTACTATGAATGAATATATTCAACAATTAGAGGAAAATGATACTGCAACTGCTGAATATGCTAAAGAATATTTATTACAAGGTGGACTAAATCCATACTCTGTTGATAAAACTTTAAAAATTTTAGAAGACATAGGTTTGAAATGGAGCGAACCTAACCAAAATTATGTTAATAAAATTTATAAATTGATAAAGGAAAACAAATGGTAAAAGATATGAAAAAAAATTTAGAGAGAAACGCAAGAATAAGAAAGTATAATTTACTTTTTACGCTGGGAATTATAATTGTTGATACAATTTCAATAATTATATTATCAATTATTATGCCGCAAGTACAGAATTTTCCACCTTATTCAAATGATAGTGAATTTCAACATTTAGTACAACCACTATCTCATTTTGAGGAATATGCTTTAATATTATTTTTTGGTGGAATTGTGCATTTGCTTGCATATAAAATTGTACTAAAAAATATTTCAAAGTTTAATCATAATTATATATATGAAATTGAAATGCCTCATGAATTTATTAAACAGGTTAGAAAAGATACAATAAATATTCCTTATCAGATGATGATTATTGAGTGGATATTATTTATTGGTGGCGGAATTATTTTAAACTTTATTATGCTTGTTGATAAAATGGCAATCATAAAATTCACTATGATGATTATTGCTGTTGTAGCAATGATTTCACTATTTTCTTTTATTGTAACTCAAATATATTTAAAAGAGATATCATTGCTAACTTATGAAGTAGATTCACAATATGAAAAGAATAATGGAATTAGAATTTCTACTAGAAACAGTTTAGTAATCCAAGCATTACCATTTATTTTAGTAATGTTAATAGTTCCAATTTTAATGGGATATTCACAAACTATTTCTGCTGAAGGAAATGGATATGCAAATTATTATAAAGTGTATATGGCAAACATTCCTTCAACAAATGAAATAAATGAAGATACTTTAAAAACCGAATTAGATAAAATTCCATTATGCAATAAAACAGATTATTACTTTATTATTAGACCAGATAATTCAGTATATTGCTCAATTAAAGATGGTTATGTATCAGACTTTGTATTAACTTATAGAGATGTTAACTTTAAAAAAACAGGCGGAATGCTTTATGAAAGATTCGGAAATACTGATGAATTGTATGCAAAAAAATTTGTTGACGTAAATGGAAACACATGGTATTTCGGATACAAATTTAAGGTAGAAAATCAAAAATTATTGTTACAATATATTTTTACAATCCTTGTTATTTTAGCTGCCGCAGTTGTTTTACTTATTATTTGGGCTAGAAATATTAGTAAAAACACCGATAGAATTTCTGAAAATTTAAAGAAGATACTTGAATCAGATGAAATTTCTAGAACCAATGAGTTGCCAATAATTACGAATGATGAATTAAGTGATTTGTCATATTATTATAATAAAATTCAAGAGAGAATGTTGAGTCAGCAGAATACATTAGAAGAACAGCAAGACACAATAAAGAAAAATCAGGATATTCTTATTGAGCGTGAGCGTTTGGCAACACTAGGTCAAATGATTGGTGGAATTGCTCACAACTTGAAAACTCCTATTATGTCAATTTCAGGAGCAATGGAAGGACTTGATGATTTAATAAAAGAGTATGATGAGTCAATTGATGATCCAGAAGTTACAAAAGAAGACCATCATGCAATAGCACATGATATGTCTGACTGGGTAACAAAAGTAAAATCTTATGATTCATATATGTCTGAAATTATTACAGCAGTAAAGGGACAGGCAGTAAGCTTCAATGATTCTTCAGCAGAAAAATTTGAAATTAGTGAATTGCTAAATAGAGTAAATATTTTAATGAAACATGAATTGAAAGAGGCTTTGTTAACATTAAATGTTGATTGCAGAATTGATCAAGATACTGAGCTAACAGGAAATGTAAATGCTTTGGTACAGGTTGTAAATAACTTAGTACAAAACGCAATTCAAGCATACAATGGCGAACCTAATAAGAGCATTGATTTAATAATTGATCAAAATGTTGACGATATTTTCATTATTGTAAAAGATTATGGATCTGGAATACCAGAAGATGTTCAACAAAAATTGTTTAAATCAATGGTTACAACCAAAGGCCATAAAGGTTCTGGACTTGGATTGTTTATGTCATATTCTACAATTAAAGGAAATTTCCATGGAAATTTAACATTTGAATCGAAAGTTGGAGAGGGCACAACATTTACAATTAGAATACCTAAAAAATAAAAATAAAAAACTGCATAGATGAAAAGCACACGAAAGTGTAATATTTTTCAAATATCTATTGCAGTTTTTTTTATTTTATTATAGAATATGAGATATTAAAAAGGATAATACCAAGTAGTCTGTAAAAAGACTGCGAGATATTATTTATAAAAGATAAATTGATACATTTGGAGGAGACTTGTATATGAGAAAATATATGCAGGAAACTGTTACCGCACCATACAAATTAATGGCTGTTGATGATGATGACGGAATACTTGATTCATTAAAGGTTGTACTTAAAAGATCAGGCTATGATTTGGTTTGCTATACCAATCCTCTTGAGGCAATTGATAGATTAAAACAAGAGCATTTTGATTTGGTTTTGTTAGACTTTATAATGGATCCTTTACATGGTGATCAGGTCGTTGAAAAAATAAGAGAGTTTGACAAGGACTTATATATATTATTGCTAACAGGACATAAGGATTTGGCTCCGCCATTGGAAACATTAAAGAAACTTGATATACAAGGATATTGTGAAAAGAGTGATGATTTTGAACAATTATTACTTTTAATAGAGTCAGGTTTGAAGTCTGTTGATCAAATGAAATTGATTAACAAAATAAATGATGAGTTACAAGAAAAGAATGATGAACTTGAACAAGCTTATTTAGATACAATTGGAGTTTTACGTCAAACAGTTGAAGCCAAAGATACATACACTAGAGGACATTCAGATAGAGTTTCAGCATATTCTGTATTGATTGGCGAAAAATTAGGATTAGATGAACAAACTATAAAAATATTAAAAATAGGCGGTTTGTTCCATGATATAGGAAAAATAGGAATACCTGATGCTGTGTTAACCAAAACTTCAAAATTAGATGATGAAGAATATTCTGTTATTAAGAATCACCCATCAATTGGCGCTCATATATTAGGTGATGTACCAATGTTTAAGGATATTATTCCTATTGTATTGCATCACCATGAAAGATATGATGGACATGGCTATCCATCACAATTGCAGGGTGAAGACATACCTTATGTAGCAAGAATTGCATCAGTTGCAGATTCGTTTGATGCAATGACATCAAGACGTTCATATAGAGATTGCTTGCCATTGGATATTGTTGTTTCTGAGTTTGAAAAAAATAGAGGAACACAATTTGATCCAAAACTTGATGATGTATGGCTAGATATTTTAAAAAATGATTATGGCAAAATAGAAGAAATAAAAAATAAGTACCAAGGATAAAGTAATAAAATATATTAACCAATTTAGTAGTTGTACTAATGTTACATCTAATAAGAAAGGAAAATAAAATGGACGAAAATGAGAAAATAGAAGATGGAAAGAAAAAAATATTGGCTGTTGATGATGAAGACTCAATTATTGATTTGCTAAAGTTTAATATTGAAAAAGAGGGTTATAATTTCATATCAGCATCTGATGGAGAGGAAGCCTTAAGAAAGGTAGAAGAGGAAAATCCTGATTTAGTTATTCTAGATGTTATGCTTCCAAAAATGGATGGACTTGCTGTATGTAGAAAAATAAGACAAACAGATAACCAAGTTCCAATTATTATGTTATCTGCTAGAGGAGAGGAAATTGATAAAATTCTTGGACTTGAAATTGGTGCAGACGATTATATGACAAAGCCATTTTCTACAAGAGAACTTATTGCTAGAATTAAGGCAAATCTTAGAAAAGCTGAGAATGATGCATTTATATTGAATAGCAAGAGAGAAAATAAAATTGTTCTTAAGAATATTACTTTAAACTTGGATAAATTTGAAGCAGTAGTTGACGGAAAACTAATTGATGATTTGACTAGAAGAGAGTTTGAAGTTCTTAAATTCTTAGCTGAAAAACCTGGACAGGTTGTTACAAGAGAGGACTTACTTGAAAAGGTTTGGGGATATGAATATTATGGAGATATTCGTACAGTTGATGTAACAGTTAGAAGAATAAGAGAAAAAATTGAAAAGAATACTGCAAATCCAAAAATACTTATTACTAAAAGAGGAGTTGGATATTTTATAGCAAACGAAAAATAATATGGAAAGAAGTAAACAATGAAAAAATTTCATTATAGATTGATTTTGAGTTTCTATATTGTTAGCTTAATTGCAATACTTGCGATGGGGAGTGCAATTATCTATAATTTAAAAATAGGGGCAGAAAATGAGACTCTTATAAATACAACCGCTGTAATAACATTTATTACAGCAATTGTTTTGTCTATTGTGAGTATTATTATTGCAATAATAAGTTATAAAAAATCAATTATACCAATGGCTAAAATGCTTGATTCTTCAAGTTATGATTCAGATAATAAATTTGATATTTCTAAAAATGACAAAGATGATTTGAGCGAACTTGCCACAGAACTACACAATAAATTAATTGAAGCAAATAGAAGAATAAATCAAACAGAAACAATTTTACAACATATGACTGATGGTGTCATTTCATTTGATATGGATGGAAATGTTACTTATATCAACCCAGAGGCAAAAGACCTTTTGGAATTGAAAGACACTGATAATACTTTTAATAAAATATTTGATAAATATAGGGATGTTGATAACATGGAGAAGATTATTTATCTTGAGGATTGGACTTCTTCTGAAAAGAAAGTTACAAATAATAGAGGTTCAATGGATTTATTCTTTGTAGCCTTCAAAGATGAGATAAATAGACCAACTGGTTTGATGGTTGTTGTTCAGGATATTACAGAACATGTTAAACTTGATAATATGAGAAAAGAATTTGTGGCAGATGTTTCACATGAATTAAAAACACCTTTAACTTCTATTGAAGGCTTTTCTGAAACTTTGCTTGATGGTGTTGATGATAAAGAAACACAAGAACATTTTTTGCATATCATAAATGATAATGCTATTAGAATGCAAAAACTTGTACAGGATTTGTTAACACTTTCTAAATATGATAGTAAAAGAAATATGGGACCTAAAACTAAATTTGATTTGGGAGAATTAAGCAAGAGTTGTGCTGAAAAATTCGAAATTGAGGTTAAGAAAAAAGGTCAACATTTACAATGCATTACAACAGCAGATGTCCCACCCGTATATGCTGATAAAGATGGAATAGAGAGAGTTATTATTAATATAATTAGTAATAGTGTAAAATACACACAAGATGGCGGAACTATTGATGTATATGTAGGATATGTACATGATGATGCTTATGTTAAAATAAAGGATAATGGAATTGGTATTCCAAAGGCTGATTTGCAGAGAATCTATGAAAGGTTCTATCGTGTTGATAAGGCACGTTCAAGACAACTTGGTGGTACAGGATTAGGACTTTCTATTGCTAAAGAAATAATTGAGCAAAATGATGGAAGTATTAATATTTCAAGTGAAACTGGAAGCTCAAAACATGGAACGGAAGTTATAGTTAAAATACCTGTTGCAAAAGAATAAAGAAATTTGAAAACTATTATGGCTTTCGAATTTGGTACAAAAGGAAGGAAAATAGTTTAATGAACGATAAAATGAAAGACATTTTGGAATGGATTTATTGCATTTTAATTGCTATTGCAATTGCAATTTTAATAAAATATTTTTTAATTACACCAACTATTGTACAACAAGAGTCAATGAAACCAACATTTATGCCAGGAGATAGATTACTTTTAAGCAGAATTTCAAGAACAATGAAAAAATTGCCTGAAAGAGGAGATATTATTACTTTTGAGGCTCCATCAGACATACATATAGATGAGGCAGAAGCTGAAACGATGAGCCAGCCAATTGCAAAATATGAAAATGAGCCAACAAGCATTTGGGGAAAGTTTGTCCATAATGTTCTTGAAATAGGCAAGGTAAGTTATATAAAAAGAGTAATTGCTCTACCAGGAGAACATGTATTGATTCAAGATGGAAAAGTGTATATTAATGGAGAAGAATTGCACGAAGATTATTTAAAGTCTTCAGTAACAACAGAAAGAACAGGTGCTTTTTATGATTTTGTTGTACCAGAAAATTGTGTGTTTGCCATGGGTGACAACAGATCTGTTTCTGGAGATTGTAGAGCATTTGGTTGTATTCCAAAAGATAAAATAGAAAGCAAAGCGGTATTCCGTTTTTGGCCATTAAATAAATTTGGCTCAACTAAAAATATGTAATTAATATATTTGAAAATACATAAGTTTAATACTTGAACAATGAACAAAAATTCAATAATATGTGACCGAAAGGAAAATTAAGTGTTCGAAAAAATAGTAGGCAATGAACAAAATAAAATAATACTTGAAGATTCTATAAAAAAGCATAATTTTGTAAATAGCTATATGTTTGTTGGAAATGAAGGAATAGGAAAAGAAAAGTTTGCAGAAGAATTTGCTAAAAATATTATGTGCTTGAAAGATGGAAACTGCAATGATACTTGTGAATCATGCATTAAGTTTGAGGCAAGAACAAATCCTGACTTTATTAAATTAGATAAAAACGAAAAAGGTATTATTTCAATTGAAATGATTAGAAGTCTTCAAGATGAAATTATTAAAAAACCAATTATTTCTGATCATAAAGTTTGTATTATAAATGATGCTGATTTGATGAATGAATCTGCACAGAATTGCTTTTTGAAAACATTGGAAGAGCCACCTAAATATATGGTAATAATTCTAATTGTTTCAAATGAGAGTAAGATGCTTCAAACTATTAAATCCAGATGCGTAAAAATAAATTTTAAAAAATTATCTGATAATGAGATAAAAAAGATTTTGACAAATGCTGATGCTGAAACGTTAACAATGCTTGATGGAAGTATGGCAAATATTGAAAATTTAGACAAAAGAAGAGAAGAATATGAACAATTGAAAAATTTAATTAGCGATTTGAAAAATTGTTCTATGGCAGAAATTTTTAACAAAGCGGATTTACTTTATAATAAAAAAGATGATATAATGGAGTTACTTAATTTGACTAATATTATCTTATTTGACGAAAGATTATATGATGGGTGCGAAATAGTTGAAAAAACTAAAGTAAAAATTGATAATAACAATAATTATACAATGTGTATTGACTATTTATTAATGAATTTGTATGATATTATAAATAAAACAAGATAGGAGGAGCGATGACAAAGGTAGTATCAATTAATTTTAGACCAAATGGAAGAAACTACTTTTTTGATCCAGGAAAGTTTGAACTAAAAATTGGAGATAAAGTAATTGTTGAAACAAAAATGGGCAAAGAACTTGGCATAGTAAAAAATGCTGGAAAAATGATTGATGAAACAAAAATGAAAGATCCATTGAAAAAGGTCATTAAAGTTGCTAATGAAAAAGACATAAAACATCAAGAAGAAAATGATAAAGAAGCCCAAAAAGCATTTGATATTTGTAAGAAAAAAATAAAAGAATACAAGTTACCTATGGATTTAGTTGAAGCAAGATATTTATTTGATAATTCAAAATTGATTTTTTACTTTACAGCAGATAATAGAGTTGACTTTAGAGATTTAGTAAAAGATTTGGCTAGCATATTCAAAACAAGAATTGAATTAAGACAAATAAGCACAAGAGATGAAGTTAAAAGACTTGGCGGATTTGGTGTGTGTGGTAGAGAACTTTGCTGTTGCACATATTTGAAAGACTATGGCAATTCTTCTATTAAATTAGCAAAAGAACAAAATTTGTCTCTTAATGCTTCGAAAATTACAGGCAATTGTGGAAGATTAATGTGTTGCTTACGTTATGAAAAGAATGTTTATGAGGAAAAATTGAAAAAACTTCCAGCACCTGATTCAATAGTAGAAACACCTGATGGAAAAGGAACTGTAGCATCTGTTGAAGTTCTAAAAGAAATTATTAAAGTTAAGTTAACAGATGAAGAAGGAAATAATTATTTTAATAAATACAATGTTGATGACATTAAAGTATTGAAGAGTTCTAAGAAAACTAATGAAAGCAAGGCTAGCAAGGAAGAAATACAAGAACTTGAAAAACTTGAAAAAATGGACAAGTTCGAAAAAAACAATTCATCAGATGATGATGATGTTTAATATAAAAAATATTAAGAAAGGTGGTGAAAATTATGGCATACAAAATTAGTGACAAATGTATCAAATGTGGTTGCTGTGCAGCAGCATGCCCTGTACAATGCATAAAGGAAGGCGAATCAAAATATGAAATAGATGCATCAAAGTGCATTGAATGCGGAACATGTGCTTCTGTTTGCCCAGTAGGCGCTCCTGCAAAGGAAGAATAATTTGATAAAACTATAAAAAATACAAGGCTTTTGCTCTTGTATTTTTTAAAATTATGTAGTAGAATAAATGGACAAACACACATTATTCATTTTATTTATTAATTTAATGAAGTTTTAAAGAAAATTTTTTGTTTTTGAAATTTTCCGCAGGCAATTGTAGGCAACCCCTATAATTGTTGGTGTTTCGATGAGCAAAAGGAGGTAACCCCTCCTTTTGCTTGTTTTTATATATCTACTAAAATTACTGTTTCTCCGATGCAACGTACTCGATCCCAAGAAATTACCATATCATTTTGATTTGAAAATAAACTGAAATTTTTTGGGCTACCTGGAACGATTATTGCCGTGATGTTTCCAGTTTTTAAATCACAACAAACATCTTGCACATACCCAAGTCTTCTAGCATCTTTTATACTTATTACTTCTTTATGCTTAAAATCCATACCTTTGTGCTTCATAATATTCCTCCAAAAATAATTCTTACTATTATATTATATTATTTTTATGGAGAATAATGTTAAAAACAAATACCAATATTTTTATTAATACTTTTTATAATAAAGGTTTTATAATAAAGGTAAGTAGACATATTTCAATGCAATAAAAGATACTAAAAGTTCTACAATAATTTTGCTACAATAAAATACAATAAAATTTAAATGTAATTTTTCTTTAAATGTGCAATTGCATTTTTCTCTAATCTGGAAACTTGTGCTTGTGATATTCCAATTTCTTCAGCAACTTCCATCTGAGTTTTGCAATCGAAGTAACGTTTTTTTACAATCTGCTTTTCTTTATTGGAAAGTTTTTGAATACATTCTCCAATTGTAATTGCAGATACCCAATTTTCATCGATGTTTTTCTTATCACTAATTTGATCCATTACATATAAATTGTCAGAATCTGAATTGCTTACAGTATCTTGCAATGAAATAGGTTTCTGAATTGCATCTAAACTTGCAGATACTTCTTCTTCTGTCACGTTGAGTTCGTCGGCAATTTGCTTTATTGTTGGCTCTACTTGATTATTTTTTAGATATTTATCTCGCACTTTCATTGACTTGTATGCTAAGTCTTTTACTGACCTGCTTATTCTAATAGGATTGTTATCTCGCAAGTATCTTCTAATTTCTCCAATTATCATAGGAAAAGCATATGTCGAAAATTGTACATTTTGGTTGATATCAAAGTTGTCAATAGCCTTGATTAAGCCAATACATCCAACTTGAAAAAGATCATCAGGATTTCCTCTATTATAGAAATGCCTTAATACACTAAGAACTAATTTTAAATTTGAATTTATAAATTTTTGCCTTGCTTCTTCGTTTCCTTTTTTTATTTCTTTTAAGAGTTCCATTTTTTCTTCATTTGACAACACAGGTAATTTTGATGTATCAACACCACAAATATCAACTTTGTTAACCAATGAAAACCTCCTGAATTTATTGTTAAATTTATTATTGTCAAAACAAATAAAAAATATTACAAATTTATTACAAAAATATTACAAAATCTCTTGACTTAAATTTGAAAAGGTGTTATTATTTAAAGGTACGGAAGAAGTTAGTTTGGTTAAATTCATACAAATTTCGACAACAAAAAACTAATCCTTTTATTTTACTCAAAATTTATTTAAAAAAGTTATTGAAAAGTGTTGACTTTTGATTTTGAGTATAGTATAATCTTAAACGTTCGCACAAAGTTTTAAAAAACTTTAACGAACATAAAGTACATTGAAAAATAAACAATGATGAATCTTTTGAGAAACCAATAAAATTGCGGTAGTCTAAGTACTACCAAGTTGAGAAAACAACTATAAAAACACAGTATTTAAAAATGAGTTAATTTGAACTTAAATAATAACATGAGAGTTCGATCCTGGCTCAGGATAAACGCTGGCGGCGCACATAAGACATGCAAGTCGAACGAACTTAATCTTTTAGTTTACTAGAAGAAGCGGTTAGTGGCGGACTGGTGAGTAACGCGTAAGCAATCTGCCTATTAGAGGGGGATAGCAGTGAGAAATCACTGATAATACCGCATATGCTGTGAGTAAGGCATCTTACAAGCAGGAAAGGAGTAATCCACTAATAGATGGGCTTGCGTCTGATTAGCTAGTTGGTGAGGTAACTGCCCACCAAGGCGATGATCAGTAGCCGGACTGAGAGGTTAAACGGCCACATTGGGACTGAGATACGGCCCAGACTCCTACGGGAGGCAGCAGTCGGGAATATTGCGCAATGGAGGAAACTCTGACGCAGTG